>Ga0206126_10000033_pt1 | contig 170575 bp, 159 predicted proteins | sample Helgoland_Spring_5_FD_148621 | JGI IMG/M metagenome (GOLD analysis project Ga0206126, IMG submission 148621) | Pelagic subsurface seawater microbial communities from Kabeltonne, Helgoland, North Sea - Helgoland_Spring_Bloom_20160412_1 | ecosystem: Environmental > Aquatic > Marine > Epipelagic...
ACACCTCGACCCACATGAGTTTTTTTTTAGATCATCCAAACAGATCAACCGCATCAATAAGGCTTGAGATTTATCTTTCAGGCGAAAGATCACGTTTTAAATATAATATAAGCAGATCAATCAAACCTGAACACTGGGACAAAAAGACCAGGAGAGCCAAAGCAATGAGAGGAGCTCAGGGAGATCGCAATCGAAAGCTCAATCTGATCCTGAATGAATATGAGTTTGCAGTGGAAAGGATTCGAGATCTTTATGGATCAGCACTCACAAAAGACAAACTCAAAGCAAAGCTGGATGAGTATTTTCATGTCCAGGAGAAAAAACCTGAGACTGTCCTGGAGCTGTTTGATGAGTATCTCCAGGAGATCAAAGATGTGGGAACCTTGACAAAAGGATCACAAACGAAATACAGGCAATCTAGGGACAAGTTCAAACGATTTCAGGGCAAACGTCAACTCAAACTCAAAGACATAACAGACACTGTCCTCTGGGCTTTTGTGGCATACATGAGAGACGTTTATCAAAACACCGACAACTCACTTTCCAGGAACTTGGTTTTTTTCAAAACCTTTTTGAATTGGAACATAAAAAAAGGGAGAGCTGTCCCAGATGATTTCAAACAAGTGACAATCAAAAAGAGAGACACTGATGACATTGCACTCACTCAAGAGGAGATCAATATCCTGGAGACAATAAATCTAGATCATAGGCTGGACATATATCGGGACATGTTTCTGATCGGTGTCTATTCTGGACAAAGGTTTTCAGACTATTCTGTTTTTGAGAAAGCTGATGTCAGCAAAGGAATGATCATCAAGAGAGCTAAAAAAACAGAGACAAATTCATACATCCCACTCCACCCAAAACTGGAGAGACTCCTGGAGAAATACAACTGGGAGGTCAAGAAAATATCATCACAGAAATTCAACAAGGCAATTCAACAGATCTGCAAAAAAGCAGGGTTTGATGATGAGGTGAAAAAAACAAAATATCAAGGGTCAAAAAAAATGATCGAGCGATTCCATCGCTGGGAGATTGTCACATCACACACAGCCAGACGAACTTTCATCACGCTATCCTCAGAGAAAGGAATGCCCGATCACATTATTATGTCAATCACAGGAATCAGAGATCCAAAAACTTTGAATAAGTATAAAAAATTAAACCTGGATTCTGTCATGGATCAAGCTACTAAGGTTTTTAAATAGATTTGAAATTGTCCAATATTTCGAGAGCAATTGTTTTCATTTCAGTGACCTCAGCTGCTGCCTGCTCTCTATTCCACATGATTTTTTTCACCACTTCATGTTGTATCTCTAAAGCGAGAGACCTCCTCAGTCAAATTGTAATCAGTACTATCAAGTCTTTGGACAATTTCCTGAGTGTTTTTTGATCATTATTATATGATTTCAGCTGGTTATCTTATTTTTTAAGAATTTAATTTAAGAAATAAACTTTTAAATTCACTATTTATCACATTCACATGAAATATAATCTGAGTAGACTTGGCTTTCAAGTGAAAATGTTTTGGTGTAGGGATAGCCACCCTTTAATCCCAAGTTGTCCTCTCCAATTTTATATTCACAATTATAAGAGAGCTGACTTCCCTCAGATAGTTTATTTGGATCACAATAGGGATTGAAAATTGTCTCGCATTGTGATTTAATTAAATCTCCTAAAACATTTTTTGTTATATATGCAATGTCAACATCATATTCTTGAGCTAATTGATCATTAACATCAAAAGAGATTCGGCCACTGAGTTCTGCCCTTCGAATTATAGAATCTCCAATTATTTCAAACATATTTACATTAAACCCTGAGAGATCAGCAATTTTATGGAATCTTTTATTATTTTCAAAGGTTAATTCTTCAAATTGATTTGTAAATTTTTTTAATTCCGGATTGAAGTATTTAGGAACTATATTTTCTTCTTGGGTATCAATCCAAATTTCACTTTTCAAATGCTCGTAACCAATTAATGCATTCCCTTTATTAATATGGCTGCCAAAAATATTTGAGCAACGTAAAATCAAATCACCATATTTACCCTGATAATAAAGGCCAGGTCTCTTGCTGCCTGGTAAAGGAAGCTTAAAAGACTCATGTAAAGCCCATCTTCCCTCAAAACCAGCACATGAACAATTATCTAAAATATCTGAATTATTCAAAAAAGGAGAATCAAAATACTTTTCCGATAAAGGATAAAAGTATTCTTCAAGAGGGTGTTCACTGTAGAGTAGTTTAATGCTTCTAGAATTAATTAACTTGAAATGATAGCTGAATGCTATTCCTAAAAAGAAAAAAACAAGAGAAAAAATTAAAATTTTATTATTACTATTTGTGATTGACTTTGAAAGACTTTTTTTACTTTTTTCATAAGCAGATTCAATATTCTGCATTTCAACCAGCCTATTTATATTTTCAAATGTTCGTTCGTACATCCCTAATGTAGCAGTACCATACAAAAGTTTTGAAAATTGGCTATTGCTTATACTCAGATCACCAGCTATTTTTCCGTATGGTGTAGAGCCAAAGAGGGCTTTGGATCGTTTCCACGAACCATATTTTTTCTCTAATGACTTTATGAATAAGGCAACTTGTTTTTCCATAATTATATCCTAATCTATTTTTTACAGAGTGTAAAAAGGTGTGAAAAGTTAACGATATTTATTTTTACACCTAATTTAATGTTTTTTAAATATATAATTTTAGTTTATTAAACTAACAAACATTCTAATGAATTCAAAACTTTCATTTTCTGATTTTGAACTAAACAGTACAATTCATCATCAACTTTCATCGAGAGAGCTTGAGTTGGCCACCGTTAAACTTGGTATGGGACAGCTAACTGAATCAGGTGCCTTAGCGGTAAAAACTGGTGAATTTACGGGAAGATCTCCCCAAGATCGCTATTTAGTAAAAGATCATATTACCGAAGAATTGGTTTGGTGGGGAGATTCAAACATTCCTTTTTCTCCTTCAAAATTTGATGAGTTACATAAAAAAATAATTTCCTATCTGGAAGGAAAAGATGTTTATGTTCGTGATTGTTTTGCTGGTTCAATTGAAGAAAATCAATTAGCCTTGCGTGTCGTAAATGAATACCCTTGGTCTAACTTATTTGCTAAAAATATGTTTATAGAACCGACAGAATCTGATTTAAAGGAATTTTCATCTGATTGGGTCATTTTAAATGTTCCTGGGTTTAAGGCAGAAGCAATAACTGACGGGACGCGTCAACACAATTTTTCAATTATTAGCTTTTCCAAAAAGACAATCCTTATTGGAGGTACAGCCTATACTGGAGAAATAAAAAAAGGTGTGTTCTCTGTACTCAACCTTATTTTACCAAAAGAAAAGAAGGTTTTACCAATGCATTGCGCCGCCAATGTAGGGTCAAATGAAAAGACCGCTTTATTTTTTGGCTTATCTGGAACGGGTAAAACAACCCTATCTTCTGATAAATCGCGAAAATTGATTGGAGATGATGAGCACGGCTGGGACATAAAAAATCAAATTTTCAATTTTGAGGGAGGCTGCTATGCTAAAGTAATAAACCTAGATAAAGAAAAAGAACCAGAGATATTTGATGCAATCAAAAAAGGAGCATTGCTGGAAAATGTGATCGTTGATACCCAAGGAATCGTTGATTACAACAACGATTCCATAACACAAAACTCGAGAGTTAGTTATCCGCTTAATCATATTGATAACTTAAAAACCCCATCTATTGGTAAAAATACAGATAACATTTTTTTTTTAACTGCTGATGCATTTGGTGTATTACCCCCTATTTCAAAACTTACTCCTGCACAAGCAGCTTATCATTTTATGTCAGGTTACACAGCAAAAATTTCAGGAACTGAAGAAGGTGTACATGAGCCTATACCATCTTTTTCAGCTTGTTTTGGAGGACCATTTATGCCCATGCATCCTTCGGTGTATGCAGAAATGCTTTCAAATAATATTAATAAATCCAATGTTAATGTTTGGTTGATCAATACTGGCTGGGTAGGCGGTCCCTATGGAGTAGGAGAGCGTATTAAATTAAAATATACACGTGCTATGATAAATGCAGCCTTGAATGGATGTTTTGAAGGTTACAACTATAATACATATCATATACATTCAGTATTTGGTGTAGCTCAACCCAGAAAATGCCCAGGAGTTCCGGATAATTTACTTAGCCCAAGATCAACTTGGGCTAATGACGAAAAGTATTATAAAGCAGCTTTTAAATTAGCAAAATCATTTCGTGAAAATTTTAGAAAATTTGAAGTAGGTTGTTCAGAAGAAATTCTTCGAGGTGGTCCTCAACGTTATGCTTTTTAAGAATTAATTCTGTTCATTTGAAAACTGTTAATCAGTAAGCTTAATATAGCGATTGTCTACTTATCATTGACAATGCAATAATTAACTTTTCCTAAAGAGGATAATAAACAATAATGGTTTTGATGGATAAAAATATATCTGTTTAGATTAGCTAAAGCATAACCTTGGTTAAGTGCTTAATATTATAATTCTATGTTGAACCGGTTTTTTTTAGTTTTAATATATATTGTATTATTTTTGTCATGTGAAAGTGATTCATCAGATTTAAATCAGAACGATGATTTAGTTGAATCAGAAATACTATGGGACGATTATACTATTTTTAAAACTGGAAATATCCCTTTACTAATTATTGCTCCACATGGAGGTGATTTAAAACCACAATGGCTAGATGATCGCAATTGTGAAAACTCCAAGATAGTTCAAGACCGATATACTCTAGAAATTGCACTTCAAATAGAACAAGAATTAAATACATTAGGTTTTCAGCCGTTTTTGGTATTATCAAAAATGCATCGAATTAAAATTGACTTGAATCGTTCTTTAGAAACTGCTCTTTGCAAAGATAAAAGTGCAATGCCTCTTTGGATGGTTTTTCATAATCAAATTGATATATTCCAAAATGAGATCAGTAGTTCTTATGGCAGAGGTCTTATTATTGACCTGCACGGACAATCTCATCCAGAAGAAAGAATAGAATTAGGTTATTTATTGAATGGAAGTATGCTTCGGGATTTAGAACAAAACGCTACTGATTATTCAAATCAAGTATCCATTAAAAATCTTATTTCTAATCACCCAAAACAAACTAGCTTTCAACAACTTCTAGTCGGAGAAAACTCGCTAGGAACCCTTTTATCAGAGCAAGATTTTGCTGCTGTTCCTTCTCAGTCGGACCAGGCTCCGCTTGAAAGTCAATTGTTTTTTTCTGGAGGGCACAATACGATCAACTATGGGTCTCGGGATTCTGGAACCATTGACGCAATACAAGTAGAACTAAATCGAGCGGGATTACGTGCAGAAAGTGACGATAGACAAAGATTTGCTAATGTGTTTTCAAATATTATTATAGACTACCTAACAGTTCATTATTCCGACGCATTTACCCCTTAGGCACTTTACCAAAAACTATTTCATCTGCAACTTTTTGACATTTTTCCGCAATGGATTGTTGAACAATAAAATAAAATATTTTTTTGCCTTTTTTATCAACCCCTTCTTTTCGTCTCGGAAGTCCTTTGCTCGATTGTCCACTCAACTGTGAGAAAATAACGCAGGCAGCTAAATAGCTACCATTAGAATTTGTATGTTTATTATCGTCTGTAAGTAAATTGCTTCTGGGAAATTGAGAATTAAACGCATCAAATGCTCTGCCTACTGGTATTAGATATTCTTTAAAACCACTAATGCTATTTTTTAAAGCATTTTCAATGGCTTTAGATCTGTTTTTGTCCAGAGGGTCAAAGCCCGAAATCCCGGGATAAACCCATGTAGAATAAATATATTTTTTATTTGTTTTTTTAGCAATTGACTGAAGCTTTCCAAGGTATTTAGCAGTTGTATCTATAGCTGTCAATGGATAGTTACTGTGATCTTGAAAAATTACTCGAGAAAATCGTTTTTTGGATAAAAGCTTTTTTGTTTTTAATTCTTTTTCGCCCAGCCAATGTTCCTTTAAAGTTGCTCCTCCAGCCGTACTTTGACTAATATCCCAATGTAACCCTCGAGACAACGCCATTTGTTCAACAGTAGAAGGAATATTGTAGTAAAAGGTAAAACTGTTTCCTACAAATAATATTTTTTCTTTTTTTTGAGCGAAACTAAACGTGCTTAGTGCTAAAAAAAAAATAAAACTAATTTTTTTCATCATCAATATAGTATTCTGTTGTTCCTTCCCAATCTGGATCTGCAGCACCCTTCCACGAATTACTCAAAGAATCAAATGAAACAGCGTGTACTCTTCCAAATCTAGCAATCGAATTAATCATTTTAGTTCTAAAAGTAGTTGCATTTAAAACTGCATTAATATCTTTTACAGAATCATGGTCTTCAATCCAAAGCGTATCTTCAAAAGGATAAACCCGAGGAAGCATTAGGGAGCGTTCTAAGGTGTTTTTTTGGTCAATGTGCCTGCTAACTACTTGGGTTATGGCTGGGACGATTCTACTCCCTCCAGCTGCTCCTATTGCCAATATTAACTCTCCGTCTTTGGTTATAATTGTTGGAGAGATATGGGAATTGGCTCGATCACCTGGCTTATAATCTCCTAGATATCCGCCTAAGGTAACCGCATAAAGAAATCCAAGACCTTTAGTCGCTACTTTTGAACCCATATTAGGTCCAATAGTTTGTGTTAAAGAAACTGCATTTCCAAAATGATCTACAGCTGTCAAATGAGTTGTATGACCGTCGATAGAACCAAATGAAACAGGGTTATCAGATTCAATGTTTGTTTGGATGTTTGAGAATGATGAGTCAATTTTGTTTGCAAGCTCTCCTGCTTTTTCATAGGACAAAATAAGGTTTAGGGAATCCAAATTTTCTTGTTTTTTTCTAAATTCGTAGGCTATTTCAGTTGCTTTACCATTGCTAAACGCCCAGTCTTCCTCGGAATTAAAACTTGGTAAGTGGTCTAGAATTTGAAGTATTTGAACTGTAATTGCTCCGAAAGAAGGTAAGTATAGAGAGTGAACCTTATGGTCTTTAAAAACACCATCAACTATTTTAGAAGATAGGGCTTTGTAGTTTTTTAAATCCTCAAGCGTTATGATTCCACCATTTGCTTGAATGTCTTCTACTATTTTACGAGCTACCTCCCCTTCATAAAATCCTTTTCTACCCTTTGCAGCTATTGCTTTTAGAACTTCTGCTAAATCTTTTTGAATAATTAAATCGCCTGCACTATTTGCAGTACCATTCCCTTTAAGGAAATGATGACTTGAGCCCACGAATTCTGCAATTTTTTCCGCAGCTATTTGCTGCCTTAAAGCTTCTCCTGGAAGCATTACATACCCATTTTCTGCATAATTAATAGCAGGGGCTAGGACTGCATTCAATTCTAAAACGCCGTGATCTTCTTGTAATTTTATTAAACCTGCAACAACTCCTGGTATTCCAATAGTTTCATACCCGTAAGAATATTTTTGTTCTAGGGGAGTATATTTAATGGGTACTTCCGTAGACGCATCGACTCCAGCTATTGAACCATCCGATGTTCTATAGATTGCTTGTAATCTTCCGCCTATTCCACTCATACTAGATTCAACAACAGATAAAGAGAACGCTGCTGAAACTGCAGCATCAAATGCATTACCGCCCTGAGCATACATAGCTTTTCCTGCCAATGATGCTAATGGATGAGCCGCTGAAATAACATTATTATTAAAAGCTGTTTTTGGCGTTTCGTTACATGCATAAATAAGCACTAAACAAAAACCGCTCAATGTTAATTTAAGATTTTTCATTGAAATTATTTTTGTCATAATGTACTAAAAAAAAAATCATGGTTTTTTTTATATTTATTAAAAAGGGTTATTAAATGGATCAAAATTCCAAATAATGGGAAGTAAGTAATAAACCATTATGAAGATGATGATGATTGATATGATATTCATAAATATGCCAACCCTTACCATATCTGATATTTTTAAATAATTAGATCCAAAAACCACAGCGTTTGGTGGAGTTGCAACAGGGAGCATAAAGGCACATGATGCAGCCAGAGTTGCACCTACCATAAGTATATAGGGGTGTACTCCAAGCATTACAGTTATAGGGGCTAAAACTGGAAGTAACATTGCAGTAGTAGCTAAATTGGAAGTGATTTCCGTCAAGAAATTTATAGTAGTAATTACTATTAATAAAATGATAAGTAATGAAAATTCATCTAGGTTAGATAATTTTTCAGCGATCCAAATGGCTAATCCACTTGACTGAAAACCTGCAGCAATGGCAAGGCCACTACCAAATAGTAACAATATTCCCCAAGGTAATTTGACTGCATCATCCCAATGCATTATTTTTTCATTTTTATACTCTTTCCCTCTGCTGATTAAAAACAAAGAAATACATGAAATTAAAGCAATCATTGAATCATCTAGACTTGGTAGAAATAAGTTCAAAAAATATGTCCTTGAAACCCAAGCAGCTCCGGTAATTACAAAAACAACTAAAACTATCTTTTCTTCATAACTCACTTCACCTAATTCTGTCAATTGCATTTTAATTTCTGCCTGTCCTTCATCAAAATTAGTCTTAGAGAACTTGAAGGCCACTCGTGTTAAATAAATCCAGGAAATAGTTAATAGTATTATAGAAATGGGAAGCCCAAAAATAATCCATTTCAAAAAACTTATTTCTTTACCGTATAATTCCTGAACAATTCCTGCAAAGACTAAATTCGGGGGAGTTCCTATTAATGTAGCTATTCCACCTATAGAAGCGCTAAATGCGATTGAAAGCATCAAGGCTTTGCCAAAAATAAGATTCTCATCTTTGGGAAGGCTTTTCAAGCCTTCCATTTGTTTGATAATTCCAATTCCAATGGGAAGCATCATCACAGCAGTGGCGGTATTAGAGATCCACATAGACAGAAAAGCTGTAGCAAGCATAAAACCCAATATGATTTTTTTTACATCTGCTCCAATTAACTTAATGATATTAAGTGCAATTCGCTTGTGTAAATTCCATTTTTCTATTGCAAGAGCTAGAATAAATCCACCCATGTAGAGAAAAATATAACGATGACCAAAAGAAGAAGACGTATCAGCAAGTGATAATGCCCCAGATAATGGAAAAAGAATAATTGGCAAAAGAGAGGTAACGGGAATTGGAATGGCCTCAGTTGTCCACCAAACAGCTATCCATAATGTTGATGCTAAAACTGCATTGGCTTCATTCGATAGCCCTTCAGAGTGAAAAAAAAGTCTTGTCAAAACAAATAACACTGGTCCTAAAAAAAGGCCTATTTTTTTTGAATTCATTTATGTTCTGTGAAAATATTATATTTAAAATAAAAGTGAACTTAAATTAATTAAACACTTGTCATACTAAAAGAGAGTATGAGAATTAACTCATTCTTAAGTAGCCATATGACTAAAAAAAGGGCTATAAATAAAAATATAACCCCTTCTTATTAACAACTAATTAAGCTTTTATTGATTAACTTCTGTTTTAGCAAATATACCTGGATCTTCATCTGGTGCATTTGAATTGGAATTCATGGCGTTTTGAGCATAAGGCATTCTTTCAGGCTTACGAGTATTATCTGCATCAACCATTACGTAAGGGACAGCGATAGTAACGTCCGATTTACGTAAGCGTCGTGCATCGTTATAAGGCATGTGCATCCCAAAACCTGATACATATCGTTCTTCTATTACTTCACGTAAAAAAGCATTAACAGCACTTATATTATCTGGATTTTCAATTCCACCTGCATCAAAATCTGATACTACAAATGGAGAATAGTTGTAAGCTACTCCAGCAAAGGATGCATTAAGGTTTCCACCGCCATTTAGCCAGTCCCGCAATTCATTGAGATGTGTGAGACCAATAGAAACACCTCCAGATCTTCCTGCAGATTCAGCCATGATAAGTTTATTTTCAAAAAAGGTTACCATATTCTGAGGCTCACGCTCCTGAATTATTCCATTATTATTACTTCCAGAAGAATCAATCATATAATATGCTCTTCGTGCAGTTTCATCTGTTTTTGAATGATTTCGCGACAAAGCATTAGAGGCATCTAAGATTTGAAGTAAATAACTTTCAGTACCGTCATCTGAATTATTTCCTAAATCACCTGATCTTGAACCTGCAAGGATTGTCCAAAAAAGATTTGTGTCTCCAGAAACAGCATTTCCTGGTTTGTATTTCATATCTCCACTTGCAGAAGAAATCCCATTTTGCGCAGCCAATAATGCATTAGAATAGTCTTTTTGATGAAGATAAAAACGAGCTTTTAAAGTGTTTGCTGCGGCAATCCATTTATCCTTATCACCATTAAAATAGATATCTTCGTTAATAGGTTCTGAAGTTGAACTATTTAATGTGTTAATTCCTTCATCCAAAAGAGCAATTGCAGCAGTATATACACTAATTTGAGTGTCGAAAATTGGATCTTCAATTTCCAAATCACCTGCTTCTGAGAAAGGAATATCTCCCCAAAGCGACGCTCCAGTTCCAAAAGCATGTCCCTCTATAATCATTGCAATCCCACGAAGTAATTCACTATCTGAGTTATCAACGATATGCCGCATGTTAGTCATAACTCCTCCATATAGAGCTCTCCATTCGTCGTTTGACTCTCCAGTTGATAAATTATAACCATAAATATTTGAATATACAGCTCCAAAACCTACAAGTTGTCCTGAGTACATTCCGCTTACTCGATTTAAATGGCCACATTGAATTTGAATATTTGCTAACTGACCACCAGTCAAAAATAGTTTCTCGTCCACGTCTGAAACGGTTAAATCGTTCGGATTTTGATTAATATCATCAACGATATCTTTACAAGAATATGCAATAAATATCAATGAGGAAAAAACTAAAAATTTATAAATATTTTTCATTTTCATAATTTTAAAAATTAAACGTTACACCTAAAAGTGTTGATTTGGTTTGAGGATTAGTAAAATAATCTACACCAAGCGCATTCCCTGTTCCAAATTGGTTCACCTCTGGGTCAATACCTGGTATGTTATTTATGTTTATTAGATTTCTCCCTGTTAGTGTAAATCTAACACTACTAAGTCCTATACGTGATTTTAAGCTAGGAGAATCTAGAGTATAGCTCAAAGATAATTCCCTCAGCTTTGTCCAAGTTGCATCATATATAGAGAAATTGTAGGCTTGACTATCACCAAATCCACCTCCAATACTTCTTCGATACCACTCCTCTTCAAGTAGAACATTTCCACCTCCAAAGTCTTTTATATTTCCACGAATTGTAGTCCCAGCAGGAAAGGTAGTTCCTTTAACATTAACCAATGGTTCAGTTAATGTAATCCTGTTAGCGGTTTCTGTTGTTGTTCCAAAACGATTGAGAACATGAAGTGTACGAGGTGAAAAAACTCCTCCTTGAGAGTGCTCAATAACAACGTTAAGGTCAAACTTTTTATAGCTTAAATTAAATCCGGCAGCACCTCGCCAATCGGGATTGGGATCTCCCAAGACAATAAATTCCGATGTAATCTGAGGGAAACCGTTTGCATCAAGATCAAAACTTCCATCAGGATTTGTTCGTGAACCTGTACCGAACAAAGTGCCAAGTGGATGGCCAACAATAGCAACAGATTTTACGGATGCACCAGCAGACATATCTACAAAATTTGTTCCATATAAATCAGTTACTTCGTTTTTATTTTTAGACCAATTAAGGCTTGCATTTAAAGTCAGATCCTTCTTTTGTATTGCATTCCATCCTAAGTCAATTTCATAACCTTGATTTTCCATGGCACCAAAGTTTCCATATTGTGTTGAAAAACCTGTAGATGGAGATAAACTAACATTCAATAAAATATCCTCTATTTTATTATTGTAATATGTAAAAGAAAAAGTTAAATCATTATTAAAAAACCTTAAATCAGTTCCAATTTCCCATTCTGTTTTCAATTCAGGCTTCAATTCAGGATTTCCTAGATTATTATCTAATCTATATCCTCCTCCAAAAGAGTCAATTAAAAGTGGATCAGAATAGGTAGAGTAAGAAAACCCTCCTTCTGCCAAAGTATCAAATCTGTGAGGTGATGGTTGGACGCCTACTATTCCATATGAAGCTCTTAATTTTCCAAATGAAATAATTTCTGAATTTAGCGCAGTATTTGTAAAATTCCAAGCAACGTCTGCTGCAGGATAAAAGAACGAATCATTCATGGTAGATGTTGCTTCAAGTGCACCTGTAAAATTTACAAATAATTCATCTGAAATTTCAAAATTCAAAATCGAGTATCCTCTATTGGATCTAATAAATGATTTAGCATTTTCAAAAGAAGATGCCTCTTGCGAACCATTTAATGAAGTTGTCACTTTAGTAACATTAACTAGAAAGTCAGATACACTTCCTGAACTTCTATTATACTTACGGTCATTTAAACTCCAACCAACAGTAGCCGTTAAATTTACTTTATCAGATAAATTGAATTCTCCACGCCCAATAAAATCAAAATTATAATCACGTGTAGCAATTTCATCTTCTAAATATTCCCCTACTCTTCTTTTTATGGTTCCTGAAGATCCTGCACTTCCCCTTGGGAAAAAGAAAGTTCTTCGATCATCAGCAAAGTCAACATTTGCCCTTGCAATTAACTGCAACCAATTATAGGGTTTAATTGTAAGCTGAGGGGTAACTACTAATCTATTAACTTGATTTAAAGAAAGTTGTTCTTTGGTCGTCCATATAGGGTTATTATAAATTGGATTTTCATTATTACCAAGACTTCTCCTGTAAGAACGATGTCTTCTTGTAAATTCTTCTCCGGAGGAACTCGTATATGTTCCTATATAATCTCTATTATCAAAGTCAGCCGGTGTTCTTAGGTGACCTAATAGAATACCACCGACATTAGAATTTCCTTGTGTTAAGTTAGAATTTGTGTATGTATATGCAACTTTATTAGATAAACTCATCCAATCATTTAGTTCTGCATTATAATTAAAGCGAATATTTGTTCTATCATAATCTGATCCGCGAATGATTCCTTCTTGCTGTAAATTTGACAAACTAAAAAAATAGGTGTTTTTATCATTTCCGCCACTAATATTTAAATTGTTTTGCCAGAACGTTCCTGTCTGAAAAGCAGCATTAAAATTTTCTTCAATAAATGTTTGTTGAGAATTCTTTGTCGTTATTGGATAATAGGCTGTTCCGTCTTGTGAAGTAAAAAAGCCTCCCGAAGTATCAACAGTGTCTGGTCCACCAGCGCGATCAGGTATGTAATCACCCCATGATTCCGCCGTAGATGATGAATAAACTCCATTTTGGCCCTGGCCCCAAACGTTTTGTCTAGATATGCGTTCAGAAATTTCATCAAAAGAATAAGTTGAAGAAAAGGTGATTTTAGCATCTCCAGATTGACCTTGCTTGGTTGTAATAACAATTACACCATTTGCTGCTTTACTTCCCCAAAGAGCAGCAGCAGAGGCTCCCTTTAAAACCTGAACAGAGGCTATATCAGATGGATTAAGATCATTCAGTCTTGAACCAAAATTAACAGCACCAGTATTAGAGCTTCCGCCATTTACAATTTTAGTGATTCCACTATTCATAGGAGATCCATCTACTACTATCAGAGGAGAACTACTACCTAAAATGGTATTAGCACCACGAATGCGAATTCTACTTCCCGCTCCTGGATCACCACTTGTTCGAGAAATACTTACACCTGCAGCTTTTCCACTTAAAGAATTTACGAATGTAGCTTCTCCAGATCTTTGAACAGCCCCAGTACTTACAACAGAATAAGTTGATCCTTGACTATCCCTTTTTTCGGTAAACCCTAAAGAAGTTACCACTACCTCATCCAGCTGATTACTAGGTTGAAGCGATATACTAATTGAATCTTGATTTCCAACAATAACTTCTAGAGTCATAAACCCGACGTAACTAAACTGGAGTACTTGATCTTTGTCAGCTTCAATCTCAAAGTTTCCGTCGAAATCAGTTGAAACACCAGTATTAGTATTTTTAATAATTACAGTTGCACCTGGAAGAACTAAACCGTCAGAATCGAAAACCGTTCCTGATATTTTGTTTTGTCCATAAGCGATGAAACTTATCAGAATAAAAGAAATTCTAAAAAAATTTTTCATATTATTTTTTATTAGTTAATACATCTAAATTAAAAACTAAATTTAATAATATTTGATGTAAAATAAAATATGTTTCCCTTTTTACATCTTTTTACACCCTACAGAAATAGATTAAGAGTTAATTATGGAAGAACAAATCACAGTACATTAGTAATCTCTCATTTTATAAATGTAAAAGTCAAGACTTTCTATGCAGCAGTAATCAAAAGATAGGAGCGTGGGTTTTTGGAAACGATTTTTATGTTGAAGCTAGGGAATGTAGATTTAATATGCAGCAAAAACACATAAGTTTTCAGATTTTCAAAGCATTTCGAACCATACAGAAATAAAATCAAACAGCTCACAGAGAAAGATCTTGGAGTCTTGTTTGGCGATGATCACAAAGTACTCCAGGAGGAAGCTGAGAGACTAGGGATCCCGGCAAAAGATGTCAAACACTACTGGCACAAATCAAAGCACATATCAATGTTTGTCAAAAACCATAGCAAAACTTAACAGCAAATTTTTGATGGGCTGAAAGATGAAATGCTCCAGGCTGATCCAGTATATCCAAAACTTAAAAGAGAGCAATCAAAAGATTCACATCTCCTAGTCATTGATCCAGCAGACATTCACATCGGAAAACTTGCAACAGCATTTGAGACTGGTGATGCATACGATGTCAAAATCGCATCTGATAGAGTTCATGAGGGAGTCCAGGGAATCCTGGATAAAACATCATCTTTCAACATTGATCAAATCTTGTTCATCGGTGGAAATGACATTTTGCACACTGACAATGCCAGGAGAAGAACCACATCGGGGACTCCTCAGGACACTGATGGCATGTGGTATGAAAATTATTTGACAGCAAAGGATGTGATTGTTGAGGTTTTGGAGAAACTGATCACAGTTGCTGATGTGCATTATATTCATTGCCCATCAAATCATGACTATGTCTCAGGATTCTTTTTGTCGGATGTGATCAAAACCTGGTTTCATAAAAATGAGAATATCACTTTTGATTGTTCCATCGCACATCGAAAATATTTCCTTTATGGGACAAACCTCATCGGAGCAACTCATGGAGATGGAGCAAAACAGAATGATCTCCCTTTATTAATGGCAGAGGAAGCACCCGAAAACTGGTCAAAGACAAAGCATCGACACATATATACTCACCACGTCCATCACAAAACATCGAAAGACATCGGAAAAGTGAACATTGAGTCACTGAGATCTCCATCTGGAACAGATTCCTGGCATGATCGAAATGGATATCGATCGATAAAAGCAATCGAGGGATTTTTGCATCATCCAGAGCATGGTCAAATCGCTCGGATCAGTCACATTTTTTAAGGCTAAAAACAGAGTTTCGACCCACACCTCGACCCACCAAAAAAACAAAACCCCGAAAACATTGAGCTTTCGGGGTGTAATAGTGGAGTCGGAGGGAATCGAACCCTCGTCCATACAAGCAATAGAAGAGCCTTCTACATGTTTAGTTATCATTTAGTTTTCGAAAATGTACTGACTGAAAACCGCCCACACATTTCTTAGTTCCTTTATTGAAAAATCTGACCGGAACCTCCAGACTTCGATGTTGACCTTTATGGTGCCTCTGGTTTGAACGCCGTCAACAAGGGCTTTCAAGAGACATCCGGCTTCTCAACCTGGTTGAGACTAGGCAGTGACTTACTATAATTCAGTCGCTTATGCAGCTAGAGCGTAGTTATTCTCGCCTATTAAAGGTTGAATCTTAGTTTTACGAGATGTGATTCATTGCTCGACATGCTTACTGTTCGATTGATCTTGCTGTCAAAACCAGTCGACCCCATTATTTCAAAGAAGCTGCTTAATTTAAGCAGGGTGTAAAAGTATATCTTTTATTTAAAACTGATTGATAGTTTTTCTAATCTCTGTTAGTCTTGTTAACATTCCGTCTAATAAATCAAGCGAAAGCATATTTGCTCCGTCACTTTTAGCTTGTGAAGGATTTGGGTGTGTTTCAATAAATAAACCATCCATATGGTTTACAATCCCTGCTCTGGCTATCGTTTCTATAAGTTCTGGCCGACCTCCAGTTACTCCAGAGGCTTGGTTAGGTTGTTGTAAAGAATGAGTTACGTCTAATATTGTTGGAGCAACAGAACGCATTGCAGGAACCCCTCTAAAGTCTACAATAAGATCAGTATATCCAAATTGTGTTCCTCGATCGGTTATCCAAGCAGCATCGTTTCCGCTATCCTTGACTTTTTGAACCGCAAATTGCATACTCTCCGGACTCATAAATTGACCTTTCTTTAGGTTTACAACCTTTCCAGTTTTTGCAGCTGCAACCACTAAGTCGGTTTGTCGAACTAAAAATGCTGGAATTTGTAAAACATCTACATAAGCTGCAGCTTTTTCCGCATCCGCAGCCTCATGAATATCAGTTACCGTTGGTAAGTTCAATGTTTTTCCAATTTTCTGAAGAATTTCAAGAGCAGTTTCGTCTCCAATTCCTGTAAAACTGTCAATTCTGCTTCGGTTTGCCTTTTTAAAACTCCCTTTAAAAACAAAAGGAATGTCCAGTCGGTCTGTAATAGCCAATACTTTTTCAGCAATTTCAAACGCCATTACTTCACTCTCAATAGCGCAAGGCCCTGCTAGCAGAAAGAATTGATCACTGTTTTGGTGATTAATATTCGACAGTTTTGAAAAGTTCATAAAATGTTTTTTGTAAAAGTAAAGTTTTTAGTTGAATACCCTATAAATTCGAAACCTTAAACTTTTAGCTAAAAGCTGAATATATAAGGTTATATTTGCGCGATTAAAAAAATAAACACAGATGTCCAAAATTAAAAACATTGCAATAATTGCACACGTTGACCATGGTAAAACTACCTTGGTAGATAAGATTATGCATCATTGCGAGCTTTTCAGAACCAATCAGAATACCGGGGATTTAATTCTGGACAATAATGATTTGGAAAGAGAACGTGGAATTACGATTCTTTCTAAGAACATTTCTGTAATGTACAAAGACACAAAGATTAATATTATCGATACTCCTGGTCACGCCGATTTTGGTGGTGAAGTTGAGCGTGTGTTGAATATGGCTGACGGTGTTTTACTTCTTGTTGATGCTTTTGAAGGACCAATGCCACAAACTCGCTTTGTATTACAAAAGGCAATCGATTTAAAGTTAAAACCCATTGTTGTTGTTAATAAAGTTGATAAAGAAAACTGTACTCCAGAAGAAGTTCATGAGTCTGTTTTTGATTTAATGTTCGAATTAGGAGCAGAAGAGTGGCAATTAGATTTCCCAACAGTTTACGGTTCTGCAAAGAACAATTGGATGAGTGAAGATTGGAGAAATCAAACTGAAAACGTAGAGCCTTTATTGGATATGGTTTTGAAACACGTTCCAGATCCAAAAGTAGAAGAAGGAACACCACAGCTCCTCATAACTTCCTTAGACTTTTCCGCTTATACAGGTCGAATAGCTATTGGACGCTTGCAAAGAGGTACACTTACTGCTAATATGCCGGTAAGTTTAGTAAATAGAGAAGGAACAATTACTAAAGCTCGAATCAAAGAATTGAATTTATTTGATGGTTTGGGACGACAAGAAGTTGAAGAAGTAAAAGCAGGAGATATTTGTGCTCTTATAGGGCTAGAAAATTTTGAAATTGGTGATACAGTTGCAGATGCCCTTGAGCCAGAAGCACTTCCTACTATTGCAATAGACGAACCAACAATGAGCATGTTGTTTACAATTAACGATTCTCCATTTTTTGGGAAAGACGGAAAATTTGTAACTTCAAGACACATCAAGGACCGTTTAGAAAAAGAATTAGAAAGAAACCTTGCAATGCGCCTGGAAAATACCGACTCTGCCGATAAATTCATTGTTTTTGGAAGAGGAGTACTTCACTTGTCTGTTTTAATTGAAACAATGAGAAGAGAAGGGTATGAACTTCAAATTGGACAACCACAAGTAATTATAAAAGAAATTGACGGTAAAAAGCATGAGCCTATCGAAGAATTAACCATTGATTTACCTGAGAGTGTTTCTGGTAAGGCGATTGAAATGGTTACTCTTAGAAAAGGCGAAATGTTGAGTATGACTCCTAAAGGAGAACGCATGGTTTGTGAGTTTTTAATGCCTTCTAGAGGCATTATAGGTCTAAGAAACCAATTGCTTACTGCAACTGCTGGAGAGGCAATTATGAATCACAGATTCAAAGAGTTTCAGCCGTTTCGTGGAGTAATTCCTGGACGAAACAATGGATCTCTTATTTCAATGGAAAAAGGAAATGCAATTCCTTATTCATTAGATAAGTTGCAAGAGCGTGGAAAATTCTTTGTTGCTCCAAATGAAGAAATTTATACCGGACAAGTTATCGGTGAAAATTCTCGTGCAGACGATATGGTTGTTAATGTTACCAAAACTAAAAAGTTATCAAATGTTCGTTCTTCAGGAACGGATGATAAAGTTCGTTTAGCTCCTCCAATTAAATTTTCTTTAGAAGAAGCTTTAGAATATATACAAGGGGATGAGTACGTGGAAGTAACTCCAAAAAGCATGCGATTACGTAAAGTTTATCTTGATGAGAATCAAAGAAAACGCATGACAGGAAAATAAAAATAAATTTATTTATACTATCAAACAAGCCTAGAGAGTAATCTTTAGGCTTCGTTTTTTTGAACTACTTCGTAAATTTTTCCCGCATCACACCGAAGTATTTTTCCGGGAAACTTCACAATCATATTGTAATCATGGGTTGCCATAATAATAGTCATTCCTTTTTGGTGTAAACCTCTAAAAACCTCCATTATCTCTAGGCTAGTCTGCGGGTCTAAGTTTCCAGTTGGTTCGTCTGCTATGATAAGTTCAGGTTCATTAAGTAACGCGCGAGCAATTGCTACACGCTGTTGTTCACCTCCCGAAAGTTCAAATGCATATTTTCCTGAAATGCCAACAACTCCCAAAGAATCTAATACTTCTTCTATACGTTCTTTTATTTCTTTTTTATCTTTCCAACCTGTTGATTTGAGAACAAAACTTAGATTTTCAAAAATTGAACGATCGGAGAGAAGCTTGAAATCTTGAAAAACAACACCTAATTTTCGTCGTAAGAAAGGAATTTCACGCTGTTTGATTTCAGCTAAATTAAAATCCGAAACTCTTCCAGTTCCTGATTGAAGAGGAAGGTCAGCATAAAGCGTTTTGATTAAGCTACTTTTCCCAGTCCCCGTTTTTCCAATTAAAAAAGTGAAATCACCTTGTTGAACCTCAAGATTTACATTACTCAAAATTGTTTGTTTATTTTGAATAATCGTGGCATTTTCAAATTGAACTAAGGGTAATTTCATGTGATTTTTTAATTGGTCATTTCAAAGAAAACCCTAAAGTGATTTTCTCCGGTTCATGTAAAAATAGAAACAAATTAGACGTCCCGAAATTTTTTGTTGATAATTTATACTTTAAAAAAAAATACTACGTTTTAAAAATAGGAACTTAAGCTTAACTTTAACCCATGCTAAGAATCAACATTAACAAAGCTTTTCTTATTTATTTTGTATTCTTATCTATATCGTGTTCAGCGGTTTGGGCTCAGATGGGTGTAAATAAAATTCCTCAAACTCAAGCTTCTTATTATTTTGGATCTGATAATTTTAGTTTAGCCAGTCAGTATTTTAATTTAATTGATTTTTACCCTTCACTAAGTGAATATTCTACTGCCGCAGGTTTCTATAAAATAGCTACTGATTTACGTTTAAACAGGCCTGGTGCAGAAAAAAAACTTTCTGCTTTCATGACTGAAAATCCAACAAGTTATTTGTCTGAAACTGCATACTATGATTTAGCAACGTACTATTTTGAAAATGGGAAATATACCTACGCCTTAAAGTGGTTTAATAAGATTAAAGCGACTGATGTAGCCTCAGATAAAAGAAATGATTATTTCTTCAATAGGGGTTATGCTTTGTTTGCGTCCAAGCGTTTTAAACAAGCTGAGACTTATTTTAAAAAAGTTGAAGATGTTGAGAAATACCAATTTGATGCCAGTTACTACCTTGGATACATTGCTTATCAATTAGATGATTATGATGAAGCTGCAGAGAAATTTAATAAAGTAACAGTTAATCAAAACGACACTACCGTTGGTTACTTTCAAGCCAACATGAATTTTAATTTAGGAAGGTTCGAACAAGCCATAGTTATTGCAAGAACAAGTCTTGAAGATGCTAACAAAAATCTAACTTCCGAACTTTCAAAAATAATAGGTGAAAGCTATTTTAATCTTAATGATTTTAATTCTGCGCTTCCATACCTTGAAGTTTATAAAGGTAAAAAGGGTAAATGGTCCAATACTGATTTTTATCAACTAGGATACACCTACTTCAGGCTTGGTGAGTATGAAAACGCCATTAAACAGTTTAATAAAATTATTTCTGGTAAGAATGTAGTGGCTCAAAACGCCTATTATCATTTAGCAGATTGCTATCTAAAAATGGATAAAAAGACCCAAGCTTTGAATGCTTTCAAAAGTGCAGCTTCCCTAAAATTTGATGCTGTGATTTCTGAAGATGCATTATTGAATTATGCTCGCTTGAGCTATGAAATAGGTAATGCCTATAAAAATCCATCTTTACTTTTGGCTTCTTTTGTAGATCAATATCCTATGAATAAAGCTGTACCTGAAATTGAAGAACTTTTAATTGATTCTTATGTCAATTCTAGGAATTTTAATGCAGCTATAAAAATTTTAAATAAAAAATCAGGAAGTCAATACGATGATGCGCTACAAAAAGTAAATTACTTAAAAGCAGTTTCTCTTTTTCAAAGTGGCTTGTATGAAGATGCTGTTAAATTTTTTAATCAGTCCTTAAAAACAAACAAAGATAAGACAATTGAAGCAAATTGTTTGTATTGGAGTGCTCTTGCCAAATACGAGCTAAATGATTTTCAAGCTGTTCTTTCGGATTTAAATACCTTTAGATCTCATCCTTTTGCAAGGAAAGTTTTAGGATATAATAACCTTAATTATCATATGGGTTATGCTAATTTTAAACTTAAAAATTACGAAAAATCCAAGGCTTTATTTGAAGCTTATCTAAAACAAGAAAACCTTTCTGTTTCATACAAAAGAGATACATTTTTGCGTCTGGGAGACGGTTATTTTGTCTTAGGGAAATACTGGCCTGCAATGGAGGCTTATGAAAAAGCTATTGTGATGGACGTTACAAAAGGAATGTATGCGCTCTATCAAAAGGCATTGAGTTATGGTTTTGTAGAACGAAATCTCCAGAAAATAGAAGCACTAAATCAGCTGATAATAACATATCCCAATACCTCTTTACTTGATGACGCCTATTTTCAATTAGCTCTTGCCTATACTAGGAATAATACCAACATCAAAGCTATTGAGACATACGATATTCTCGTAGCGGATTATTCTCAAAGCCCTTATCGTTCTCGTTCATTATTGAATAAAGGATTAATTTTGTATAATACAGAATCCCTGAATGATGCACTGGGAGTTTTAAAACAATTGATTCAAGAGTATCCAAATGAAGAAGTCGCACAGCAAGCACTTAAGACTGCAAAAGAGATTGCCATAGATTTAGCAGAAGTTGAGGATTTTACCCGCTGGGTTAAGCAATTAAAAGGTGTAACTCTTGAGGATAATGAGTTGGAACGCGCTGCGTTTACATCTGCTGAACGCCTTTTCAATGATAACAAGAAAAAAGCCGCACAGAAAGCATTGACTGCTTATTTAAGCAACTATCCCCAGGGAGCAAATCAATTACAAGTTTCGTTTTTGTCTGCAGAACTTTATTTTCAAGAGGAGAAGTGGGAAGAAGCAATCGAACAATATCAAGCAGTATTGGATCAACCTATTCAAGAATATACCGAACAATCACTGGTTAGGATTACGCAAGCATTAATAAATAGCGATCAAGAGTCTCGTGCCTTATCCTATTGGAAAACTCTTGATGAACTTGCTCAATTCCGAGAAAACAAACGCTATGCTTTGTTTAATTTAATGCAATTGTATTTTGAGCAAAAGGAATATTCAGAAGCAATTTCCTGTGCAGAGCGCGCAATAGAATTGAAGCAATTAGATCAAAAAATCAAATGGGATGCCTACAGAATTATAGCACAATCGAGTATAAAACTCAAAAAGATAGAGAAAGCAAAAGGTGCTTATGCTGAACTTGAAAACGCCCCCGATGCATCTTTGGCTGTCGAAGCGCTTTATTTTAATGCAAACCAAAAACATTTAGTTCACGAATATGAAGCTTCCAATTTGTTAATCGAGAGAATTGCAAAAGACTTTGGTAATTATCCAGAATGGGGAGCCAAGAGTTTGTTGTTGATGTCTCAGAACTTTTATCAGTTAGATGATGCCTTTCAGGCTTCATTTATATTAGAATCTATTTTAACTAATTTCACTCAATTTCCAGAAATAATTAAGCAAGCACAATTGGATTTAGAAAATTTAAAATCAATTGAATCTAAGAACAATTCATCCATTAAAGTCGAAGAAGCAAATGAAAATTCATAAACAACAGTTCAAAGCAAGCCTTTGGATTGGTTTGTTATTCAGCTTCTTTACTATTTTTGGGCAGGAGGATGAGGTTACTATTGGAGTTCAAGAAGTAACCGTGATCAAATCCTATACACCAAGCTTGTCCGAAGTTTATAAAATAAGAGAACAGCCCCTAGTTATTGATTCAATCGGGAGAGAAAAGCGGAAGTTGAACTATTCTATATTTTCAATACCAGTAGCCTCAACTTTTATTCCATCTAAGGGGTCTGCTAAAGTGCTTCAAAAAAAGAAGTCAACCCCGAAATATAATGCTACCTTAAGTTCTGGATTTGGAAATTTTAATAATTTCATTTTAGACCATTCTGCTCAAATCAATCTGGATAGAAGACAGCAAGTTAGTTGGTTGGTCCATTTCAATGGGTTATTTAAAGACTTGCCAGAGCCAATTCTTTCAACAAAACAAAGCGCAGCACTTTTTCACCTTAGTTATAGCAAAAGCACTAACTCGATGACTTCATTGTCTCAATTATCTTTTAGATCACACAATCAAAATTTTTACGGCCTAAATGAGCCTATTGAAGATGAAGTTATTTTATCAAACTTAAACCCTAAGCAGCGTATAAATTACATTTCTATAAAGTCTGATTGGCAGTGGTATAGTTCTATTTTAAAAGAAGCATCTATTACAGCCCATTTAACAACAGATAGTTTTAGTACAAATGAACTTCAGTTAAAGCTAAAATCAAAGTTTCAAATAAGCTTTGGTTCAATTGCAATTAATTTAGACCCAAGCATTAGTTACTTAAATAATAAGTTTGCTTCAGAATACTATTCAAACGAAACTAGTTCTTTTGCTTCAGGAATTTCTAAAATAAATTTATTTGTGAGCTCAGGTGCTAATCGCTTTAAGTTTAAAGCTGGGGCCGCAGCTGTTTATGGATTTGGAGATGACTTTAATGAAAAGGGCCTATTTCTACTTCCGCTTTTGGACTTGTCTTACAAACCTAAAAAAGGCAACTTAACCCCTTTTTTAAAGCTTTCAGGGGATTTTAATCAAAACAGTTTTAGATCATTTTCGGATGAAAATCCATTTGTAGCACCTGCAATAATACTTAAAAATACTGAAGTGCCTTATGCAGTTGAATTGGGAACAAGAACCAAGTTAGTCTCTGGTTGGGAGTTTACTATGAATGCCTATTACCAAAAGGCAAATAATGCTCCTTTTTTTAGAAGTTTTGGATACGACAATAGCAACGAACAATTTATTGCTTTTAGATACGGAAATTCATTTGAAGTTATCTATGGAGAACTGGAGCAGTTTGGATTTGACACCTCTGTTTTAGCTGCTTTTAAAAACGGGGGCTCTTTATCTCTTCAGGCACATTGGAGAGACTATTCAGTAGAAGAAACTGAAGCTTGGAATATGCCTGAATTACAGTTTGATTTTAAGGCAAATATTAAGATGTTTAATAAAATATTTATCCAACCAAATATTATGTTTATTGGTGCTAGGAAAAATTCATACCGAGAACGCTTTTTAGTTCAGAATCCTCAAGATGCTCCATTCATGGAAGCAGATCTTCCTTCTTTTGTGAATGCAGAAGTAAAAGTCACTTACCAATTAACTGACAGATGGGAATTATATGTAAAAGGTGAGAATATTTTCAACGCTCCAGAATTTCGTTGGGTAAACTATCAAGCTTATGGGGCAAGATTTCTTTCAGGAGTTCGTTATAATTTTGACTTATAACCACACGTATATATTCAAATAAACATAAAATACTTTGCATCAATTTATTAGTTTAGAATGTCGTTAATTGAACATTATTAGTACAGTTGTATTGTGTGTCAAACCCAGAGATTAATCTACTTTACATAATTGAAATACGAGATACTATGAATAATTATGAAGCCAATGAGCCTCAAAATAATTGTTGGTAAACAAATATGCGTATTGCGTAAGCGTTTTAAATTAACACAAGCATCACTTGCTTCTCTTGCAGGAATGGAAGAAAGTGCTCTCCAGAGGGTCGATGCGGGAAGGATAAACCCAACTATTAAAACATTATACAAAGTAGCCAACGCTTTAAATATTGAGCTTAAAGTTTTGTTCGAAACTTTGTAAAACTCCTATATTCAATTATTATTTTTTTAGCTTACATTTGTTTTTAAGTCAAAATAGTTCAAATGAAACAAGCTTTTTTATTATTCCTTAGCTCCATTCTATTATTGTCTTGTTCTTCGCCAGAAGCAGATCTAATTATTCACAACGCGGTTGTTTATACAGTTAATAAAGATTTTGAAAAAGCTACTGCTGTTGCTGTTAAAAACGGCAAGTTTATAGCTGTAGGCGGGGAAGATTTAATAGAATTATACTCCGCTAAAAGTATTGTTGATCTCAATGGTTTTCCAATTTATCCAGGTTTCATAGACGCTCACTGTCATTTTTATAACTTTGGATTATTACAACAACAATTAGACTTAAGTGGAACCAAGAGTTTTGAGGAAGTAATTCAAAGAATAACAGGATATGTTGAATCTAATCCTGGAGTTCCAGTTTTAGGACAGGGTTGGGATCAAAATACATGGGAGATTAAAGAATATCCAACCAAAGAAATATTAGATCAACGTTTTCCAAATGAATTGATTGCTGTTAAGCGGGTAGACGGCCATGCGCTTTTGGTAAATCAAAAAGTTCTCGATTTAGCAGGAATTGACTCATCGACAGAAGTAGATGGAGGTGTTGTTGTTCGGGTTGATGGCGCTCTAACGGGTGTTTTAATTGACAATGCAATGGACTCAGTCTATCAAGCCTTGCCTAAACCCACAATAAAGCAACAGGAAGAAGCTCTATTGGCTGCACAGAAAATTTGTTTTCAAAACGGATTAACTACTGTTGATGATGCTGGACTTGATAAAGAGCAGTTAGAATTGATTGAGAGTATGCAAAAAAGAAATATTCTTGATATTCGTGTTTATGGAATGATTAGTAATACACCGGAAAATTTAGAATACTACTTAGATAAAGGCCCAATAAAGACGGAAAGGTTGAACATTCGATCGGTAAAAGTTTATGCTGACGGAGCTTTAGGGAGTAGAGGAGCTGCCTTAAAAAAGGATTATTCAGATCATAAAGGAAACCGAGGTTCTTTTGTAACACCAGTTGAAGAAATAAAAGCATTGGCGTTTATTTTAGCAAAAAAAGGTTTTCAGATGAATACACATGCAATTGGAGACGCTGCCAATCATGAAGTCTTAAATGCATACAAGAAAGCACTAACAATTGATCCGGATCCAAGATGGAGAATTGAGCACGCTCAAGTTGTTTCCGAAATAGACAGAGAGTTTTTTGGGAGTAAGATATTGCCCTCAATTCAACCTACGCATGCTACAAGTGACATGTTTTGGGCTGATGAGCGCTTAGGAGAAGGTCGAATTAAAAATGCCTATGCATATAAAACTTTGTTGGATTGGTCTGGAAGAGTTGCTTTAGGAACTGATTTCCCAGTTGAAAATGTAAGTCCCTTAAAAACTTTTTATGCATCTGTAGCTAGAACAACAGAAAAGCAACTTCCCCTTGGTGGTTTTCAAATTGAAGATGGATTAACTAGAACGGAAGCTTTAAAAGGAATGACTATTTGGGCAGCTTATGCAAACTTTGAAGAAGAAATCAAAGGAAGTATCGAGGTAGGTAAGATGGCGGATATGGTTATACTTAAGGAAGATATAATGGAAATTGACATCAACACAGTAACTAATATTGATGTTGTTGCAACTATAGTCGATGGGGTTATCGTTTATCGAGCTTCTAAATAACAGTGCAATTAAGATTATTAGGTAAAGAACTAAATAAATATCTTATTATTTAATAAATTAATCATTAATCTATTTTTAGTTTAATTAATAAATCAAAAATATTAATTAGATTTATATAAGCAATTTTAATATTACATTTGATTAAAATTTATAATTATGTGTGGTATAGTTTGTGCTTTCGAATTAAAACAATCTTCAGAAGAATTACGTACTCAGGTTTTAGGGATGTCCAAAAGTATTCGTCACAGAGGTCCAGATTGGAGTGGAATTTTCTCAAACGATAAAGCTGTTATGGCGCATGAGCGTCTGGCAATTGTAGACCCAACTTCTGGCAAACAGCCTTTATTTAGCTCAAATGGACGCTACATACTTGCCGCAAACGGTGAAATATATAATCACAAAGAGTTACGCGCCCAGTTTGAGGATGCATATGATTTTCAAACAGCCTCTGACTGTGAAATTATTTTGGCTCTTTATGAAAAAAAGGGACCAAGCTTTATAGATGAGATGAATGGAATTTTTGGATTTGCACTATACGACACACTTAAGGACGAATATTTTATTGCAAGAGACCATATGGGAATCATCCCATTGTATATGGGTTGGGATCACAACGGTACTTTTTATGTGGCTTCTGAGCTAAAGGCGCTCGAAGGAGTTTGCACTAAAATCGAATTATTCCCTCCAGGTCATTACTTAGTTAGTGGCGCCCAAGCTCCCGTGCAATGGTATACAAGAGACTGGATGGATTATGATGCTGTCAAGCACAACCAAACCAGTATTGAGGATTTACATGATGCCTTAGCCGCTTCAGTTCGACGACAATTGATGAGTGATGTTCCTTATGGTGTATTGCTTTCGGGTGGTTTGGATTCTTCCGTGACTTCAGCTTTAGCAAAATTATATGCAGCTAAAAGAATAGAGGCTGATGATGATCTAGATGCCTGGTGGCCTCAATTGCATTCGTTTGCTGTTGGACTGGAGGGCTCTCCCGATTTAGAAGCCGCGAGTAAAGTTGCTAAACATATTGATACAGTTCATCATGAAATAAAATTTACAATCCAAGAAGGCTTAGATGTTATTCGTGATGTTGTTTATCATTTAGAAACGTATGACATAACAACTATCCGAGCTTCAACCCCCATGTATTTGTTGGCAAGAGCCATTAAAGCTTTGGGGATTAAAATGGTTCTTTCGGGTGAAGGAGCAGACGAGTTATTTGGTGGATACTTATATTTTCATAAAGCACCTAATCCTAAAGATTTTCATGAAGAAACGGTTCGTAAATTAGATAAGCTTCATCAGTACGACTGTTTACGTGCGAATAAATCATTAGCGGCTTGGGGAATAGAAGGTAGAGTTCCGTTTTTAGATAAAGACTTTATGGACGTTGCTATGCGCATTAACCCAGCAGATAAAATGATCACAGCTGATCGAATGGAAAAATGGGTAATTCGTAAGGCTTTTGAAAAGTACCTACCAGAGAGTGTAGCGTGGCGACAAAAAGAACAATTTTCTGATGGAGTAGGTTATGATTGGATTGACACACTAAAAGAGGTGGTAGAACAAAACGTTTCTGATGATCAAATGGAGAACGCTCATTTTAAGTTTCCAGTGCAAACTCCGCAAAACAAAGAAGAATTTTATTACCGCTCAATTTTTGAAGAGCACTATCCAAGCGAAACAGCAGCACTCTGTGTGCCATCAGTGCCATCGGTAGCCTGTAGCACTCCGATTGCTTTAGAGTGGGACGAGGCATTTAAAAATATGAACGACCCGAGCGGCCGAGCTGTTTCTAAGGTACATGATGACGCTTATTAGAATTCAACACATATTAAATTAAACCCTTAGAAATTCTAAGGGTTTTTTAGTTGTGTAAGGATATATTTTTTACACAAAATGTTAATAACTTCAAGGGTTTGAAGTCCTTATTTGTCTTTAAAACTTATGCTGTTTTCGTATATTTGAAAGTACTCATGAACATCAAATTCATAACTAATTCAAACAATGAGCGAAGAAGCTAAAAAACAACAATATTCGGCAGACAGTATCCAGGCCTTAGAAGGGATGGAACACGTTAGAATGCGTCCTTCAATGTACATCGGAGATGTTGGCGTACGCGGATTACATCACTTGGTTTATGAGGTGGTAGATAACTCTATCGATGAAGCCTTAGCAGGTCATTGTGATACTATTTCTGTAATCATCAACGAAGACAATTCGGTTACTACCGAAGATAACGGTCGTGGAATTCCAGTGGGCATGCATAAAAAAGAAGGCGTTTCTGCCTTGGAAGTTGTGATGACTAAAATTGGAGCCGGAGGAAAATTTGATAAAGATTCTTATAAAGTTTCTGGAGGTTTACACGGAGTAGGTGTTTCGTGTGTTAATGCGCTTTCAGAAATTTTAACCGCCACAGTTTATCTGGAAGGAAAAGTTTATGAACAAGTATACCAAAGAGGAAAGCCTGTAGCTCCTGTCAAAGAAATAGGAACTTCCGACAAGCGCGGAACAGTAGTTACCTTTAAACCTGATCCTAAGATTTTTCAGCAGGTATTAGAATACAACTATGAGACCCTTGCAAATAGAATGCGTGAGCTCTCTTATTTGAATAAAGGAATCACACTGACCATCATAGATAATAGAAACAAAGACGAAAAAGGAGAATTCATTCAGGATGTATTTCATTCAAAAGAAGGTCTTAAAGAATTTATCCGCTTCCTAGACTCATCTCGTGAGGCAATTATTCAAGATGTTATATCAATAGAAGGCGAAAAAAACGGAATCCCTGTTGAGGTTGCAATGGTTTACAATACATCTTATTCAGAAAATTTACATTCTTATGTAAACAACATCAATACGCATGAAGGAGGAACCCACCTTGCTGGATTTAGAAGAGGATTAACCTCTACACTTAAAAAGTATGCCGATGGTTCCGGATTATTAGATAAACTAAAATTTGAGATCAGCGGTGATGACTTTAGAGAAGGATTAACTGCCATTATATCTGTTAAAGTGGCTGAACCTCAATTTGAAGGCCAAACCAAAACCAAACTTGGAAACAGAGATGTTACCTCTGCAGTTTCGCAAGCAGTATCTGAAATGCTTGAAAACTATTTAGAAGAGCACCCTAATGATGCGAAGATTATAGTTCAAAAAGTAATTTTGGCTGCTCAGGCACGTCACGCAGCTCGAAAGGCTCGTGAAATGGTGCAGCGTAAAACTGTAATGAGTGGAGGTGGACTTCCAGGAAAACTATCAGATTGTTCTGAACAAGATCCAGCAATCTGTGAAGTGTTCTTGGTTGAGGGGGATTCAGCAGGAGGAACAGCTAAACAGGGAAGAGATCGTAATTTTCAAGCTATCTTACCTTTAAGAGGTAAGATTTTAAATGTTGAAAAAGCCATGCAACACAAGGTTTTTGAAAACGAAGAAATCAGAAACATTTACACTGCACTTGGAGTTACTATTGGAACTGAAGAAGATAGTAAGGCATTGAACCTTTCGAAACTTCGTTATCACAAAGTAGTCATCATGTGTGATGCAGATGTTGATGGGAGTCATATATCTACATTAATCCTTACCTTCTTTTTCCGCTACATGCGAGAATTGGTTGAGTCGGGATATGTATATATTGCAACCCCACCTTTGTTTTTAGTTAAAAAAGGAGCTAAAAAGCAATACGCTTGGAGTGATCAAGAACGAGAAGGATTGATGGATTCTTTTGGACAAGGATCTTCTGTTCAACGTTACAAAGGTCTTGGAGAAATGAACGCAGAACAATTGTGGGATACAACCATGAACCCAGAGTTTAGAACACTGCGTCAAGTTACAATCGTCAATGGTGGTGAGGCAGATCGAGTTTTCTCAATGCTTATGGGCGATGATGTTCCGCCACGAAGAGAATTTATTGAGAAAAACGCTATTTATGCAAACATTGACGTCTAATTAAAGCATCGCAATTTTTATATTAAAATCTAAATAAATTATGAAAGTAACCATAGTAGGAGCTGGAAATGTAGGTGCATCATGTGCCGAGTACATTGCAATTAAAAGAATCGCTAGTGAGGTTGTTTTATTGGACATTAAAGAAGGATTTGCAGAAGGGAAGGCATTGGATCTTTCACAAACTGCAACAACTTTAGGCTTCAATACACGAATCACAGGAGTAACTAACGACTATACTCAAACTGCCGGAAGTAATGTGGTTGTAATAACTTCAGGAATCCCAAGAAAACCCGGAATGACTCGTGAAGAATTAATCGGAATTAATGCAGGTATAGTAAAGTCTGTAGCTGAAAGCGTTTTAGTTCACTCACCCGATGCATTTATTGTTGTTGTTTCAAACCCTATGGATACGATGACTTATTTAGCCCTCAAAGCAACAGATCTTCCTAAAAATAGAATTATTGGAATGGGTGGAGCATTAGATAGTTCTCGTTTCAAAACTTATTTATCAAAAGCTTTAGATAAACCTGCAAATGATATTCAAGGAATGGTAATAGGAGGTCACGGAGACACTACAATGATACCTTTAACTCGTTTGGCTAGCTATAACGGCACACCTGTTAGCCAGCACCTGTCTACTTCTGAATTAGAAGATGTAGCGGCAGCTACGATGGTTGGTGGAGCAACACTAACCAAACTTTTAGGAACGTCCGCGTGGTATGCACCTGGTGCTTCAGTTGCCTATTTAGTTGATAGTATCATAAACGATCAAAAACGAATGATTCCTTGCTCTGTATTTCTTGAAGGAGAATATGGTGAACATGATATTTGCATAGGTGTTCCATGTATAATTGGAAAAAATGGAGTAGAAAAAATCTTGGACATTCAGTTAGATGCTTCTGAACAAGAAAAATTCAAAAAAAGTGCTATTGCCGTTCGTGTAATGAACGGCGCTTTATCTAGTAATTTATAAAAATTCACTCAAAATATTAAGAAACCGCCTATTTGGCGGTTTTTTGGCTACAAAACAATCCTATAAAGTTGTTAAATCATGGCTTATATTTTATATTTGCTCGCCTTTAACACGATTAAAAATCAAACTAATGCAGAATAACGGACTAATAAAAGTTTTTGGAATCCTTTTTGGAATCGTAAGTATCTACCAACTTTCGTTTACTTTCATTTCAAGTAGCGAGGAAGATAAAGCATCTTCTTACGCCATCAGTAGAGTTGCTGAAGATCAAGCTGATTACGTTTCTTTAAGAGAACAATTCGAAACCAATTATCTAGATTCTATTGGAAATCTACCTCTTTATGGAATTACATCATACAACGATGCCAAAGGGAAAGAACTAAACAAAGGACTTGACCTTAAAGGGGGGATTAATGTAATTCTTCAGATTTCGGTTAAGGATATTTTAAAAGGTTTGACGGATTATTCAAAAAATCCAACCTTCAATAAAGCTCTTGAAGATGCTGACATTTTACAGAAAAGCTCAGATGAGCCCTACGTAGAGTCCTTTTTTACAGCTTTTCAAGCTATTAAAGGCGTAGTTTCATTAGCAAATCCAGATATTTTTGCGAACAGAACATTAAGTGATGTTATAAATTTTGAAATGTCTGATGATCAAGTTCGTCCGATTGTTCGTCGTAAAATTGACGAGTCTATTGTATCTGCTTTCGAAGTATTAAGAAAACGTATTGATAAATTTGGTGTTACACAACCAAACATCCAACGTTTAGGTACTTCAGGAAGAATTTTAGTTGAACTTCCAGGTGCTCGAGATGTTGAACGAGTAAAAAAATTACTTCAAAGTACAGCTCAATTGGAGTTTTGGGAAACTTTTAAAAACGATCAATTCACAAACTTCCTTTATGCAGCAAATAATCTATTAATAGAAAAAGGGATTCAAAAAAATCAAACGAAAACAGAGACTTCTGTAATTGATGATTTATTGGCAGATGTTGAAGCTAAAGACTCGGCAACAATAGCAGTAGGAAACCCACTTCTTGACTTAGTAAAAGGTTATGGATATTCAGGTGGACCTATATTAGCTCAATTTGCTAAGAAAGATAGAAACACAGTTATGGGCTATTTAGATCTTCCAGAAGTTAGAAGATTATTGCCACAACAGTTTCGTTATATTGAATTTGCTTGGGGTAAAGAGCAAGAGGGGTCGGAAATAGTTGACCTTTATATTTTAAAATCGAATAGAGACGGTATTCCTCCCCTAAGTGGAGGTGTAATCGTTGATGCTTTCAATACATACGATCAATTAGGTCAACCGGCAGTTTCTATGCAAATGGATACTAAAGGAGCTCGAATCTGGGAGAACATGACCGGAAAAGCATCACGAGAAGGAAGTAACATTGCAATCGTCTTAGACGACATTGTTTATTCTGCACCAGGAGTTTCTAAAGGAGCTATCTCTGGCGGGCGTTCAGAAATATCTGGAAGCTTCTCTTTAAATGAATCAATTGATTTAGCCAACGTATTAAGAGCTGGTAAATTACCTGCTTCAGCTGATATTATTCAGTCAGAAATTGTCGGACCATCCTTAGGTCAAGAAGCAATTCAAAGTGGAATATATTCTTTTGGAATTGCACTTTTGATTGTTTTATTATGGATGATTTTCTACTATGGATCGTCAGGAATTTATGCTGATATTGCCTTAGCCCTAAACATACTTCTGATTTTTGGAATTCTTGCAGGTCTTGGTGCGGTACTTACGCTTCCTGGAATTGCGGGTATTGTTTTAACTATTGGTATATCGGTAGATGCGAACGTACTAATATTTGAGCGAATTAGAGAAGAATTAAAGAAAGGTAAAGGGCAAATGAAAGCCGTTGCAGATGGTTTTGATAATGCTTTATCTTCTATTCTTGATGCAAACATAACTACAGGTCTTACGGCATTAATTTTATTTGTTTTTGGAACAGGACCAATTAAAGGATTCGCTACTACCTTATTGATTGGTATAGCAACATCTTTATTTACTGCAATTTTCATCACAAGACTTCTAATTGACGGTCGTTCTGCAAAAGGGAAAGTAATGTCTTTTGCTACCAATGCAACAAGAGGATTGTTTCAGAATATGTCGATCACCTTTTTAGAAAAAAGAAAAACTGCCTACATAGTTTCAGGGATTTTAATTATATCAAGTCTTGCCTCGTTATCTATTAATGGATTAAACCAAGGTGTAGATTTTGTTGGAGGACGATCGTATACGGTTCGTTTTGATAAAATTGTAAACCCAACTGAAATTGAAAGTGTTCTTGTAGGTGCTTTTGGAAGTGTTGAGGCAAAAACTTTTGGAGAAGATAATCAGTTGAAAATTACAACTAAATATAAAGTAGACCAGGAAGGGACAGAAATTGATGATGAAATCTACGAAAAACTTTATAACGGACTACAGGCTTATTTACCAGCTGAAATTTCTTACGATGAATTTGTAAATGGTTCTGATGCTAAGACGGTTGGGATTATGTCTTCTATTAAAGTTGGACCAACCATTGCAGATGATATTAAGAAAAACTCTTACCTAGCCGTAATTGGTTCCTTAATAGTAGTATTCTTATACATTCTATTACGTTTCCGTAAGTGGCAGTTCTCTTTAGGAGCTGTAGCAGCAGTTTTCCATGATGTACTAATCGTATTGGGGATATTCTCACTTACATATTCAATCATGCCTTTTAGTATGGAAATAAATCAAGCTTTTATAGCAGCCATACTTACCGTAATTGGATACTCTCTAAATGATACCGTAGTAGTTTTTGACCGTATTCGAGAATTTACAAATGACCATACTAAATGGGAGTTAAATACTACAGTAAATGCTGCATTAAACAGTACGTTAAGTAGAACACTAAACACTTCATTAACAACCTTATTGGTATTATTAGCAATCTTTATTTTCGGTGGTGAATCTATTCGAGGATTTATGTTTGCCTTAATTGTAGGGGTTATTGTTGGAACATACAGTTCTGTTTTTATAGCGACTCCAGTAATGTACGATACACAAAGCAAGAAGACTGAAGAGTAAAAGCTACTTCTAGTTTTATCATATAAAGAAATCACGACGAGAGTCGTGATTTCTTTGTTTTATAGTGATCCCTCTATTTTACTAGAAAGTTGCTTACTATGTTAATATGGAGTTTATGTGAACTGATTTCTTGATTTGGAGAGAGAGGTTTATTATTACCCAATAGGGCAGTGGTGCATAAGAATAATTCCATAAGAGACTTCCTTTTATAATAAGGGGAGGAGCATTCTATTTGTAAACAAAAAAACCACCCTTATGGGTGGCTTTTAAAATCTTAATAAAGACATTTATTAAAACTTATAACTAAGAGCTAAAGAGTAGTTTCTTCCTAATTGTCCCATTTGCGAAACTTGACTAGAATATAAGAAACGACCACCAGAGGTAGTTCCAGTATTCACGTTAGTAACATCAGGGTATACATCAAACGCATTGTTCATGATACCTGTTAAACGTAACTGAGGAGTAAACTTGTAAGTTAAACGAAAATCCGTAACTAATTTAGATCCTAATTCTTGATCTAAACTCACGTCATTACCATCATGAGCGATAGTGACTTTTCCGAAATTTGTATTATATAAACCAAATTCAAATTTATCTGTTGTATAATCTGCAGTTAAAGCAACTTTTGATTTAGGACGAGAGTTTGTAATTAAACTTCTTTCTTTATGAGAAAAGATCTCAACACCATTCAATTCAGAAGGCGTATCAATACTATCAATAGTAGTTTCATTAATATTACCAACAAGACCTAAAGCTAAGTCATCTTTTTTCCAGTTCAAGACAAAGTCCATTCCTGAAGTCTTTGTATTACCAGCATTGATCCAAGCCTGAACAGAAACTACACCAGCAGCGTTTAAAGAAGTTTCTAGATCACTTCCTGCAGCACCTTGAATTTGCGAAGTAAATAATACACGATCATCTACTTTGATGTTGTAGAAGTCTACAGATCCAGAGAATCCATTATCATTACCAAAAGTAAAACCGGCAGTCATGTTAAGAGAAGTCTCAGCAAATAAATCCTGAATTCCTAAAGCTCGAACAGCATCAGTACCGTTCTGAAGAGTTCCTTGTAATAAAGGCTCAGCTGATCCAGCAACAATAATATACTGTGTATTAGAAAGTTTCTGTTGGTGCAGAGACGGAGCTCTAAAACCGGTAGAAATAGAAGCACGAACAGCCGTTTTTTGATTTAACTTATAACGAGAAGCAATCTTCCAGCTAAAGTTGGAACCAACATCAGAGAAGTTTTCGTAACGACCAGCAGCCGATACTAAAAACTTTTCAGTTAAATCTAAATCAAGGCCAGAGTACATCGCAAAGTTGTTACGAGTCCATTCACCCTCTTGATCAGCAGAGATTCCAGCAAAAGAATCAGATCCACCCGCATAACGAGAGAAAGGATCTCCTTTAAATGCTTCGAATTTTTCAGTTTTATACTCTAAACCTGCAGAGAAAGAAACTACATCATTGAAAATTTTAGTAAGGTCAGCATTTTCGATGATGTTAGAGAATGCATATCCACCTGGGTTAAATGAAGTTGGACTCCATCCGTTAGCAGATAAATAATCACGGTTAACAGAACGATTAACAGTGTAATCAATACTGTTTTTACCGTGAGTAACTGAAAGGTCTAATCTCCAGTCATTACCTAAATCAAAGTCAAAACCAATAACATTGAAATGATCTTTAATTTCTCCTTCAAAAGTAGGGTGATATCCTTTAAAATCACTATATCCGTTACCATCATTAGCATCAGCATCTGTATTGATGAATCCATTTGCAGCTACATCACGTCTCCATCCTGGGAAACGATAGTATGCAAAAGAACGGTTCCAACGGTCAGTGAAACCATGTGTAGTATAAAATTCAGAATTTTCACCAAGTGGGTGCGTAATGTTTACGTAAACACTTGATTGCTTTAAGTCAGGACGACCAACGATCATTCCTAAAGTAGGGTCGTTGTCAGCAAAAGTAAGTTCATTAGGAAGAGCAGTACCAACATCAAATGCACTTCTTCCAGGAGAACCAGCACGGTTTGTTAGTTCTTGATCCATGTATGATAATGTAAGGTTAACACGCCCGCCATTTCCAAAAGGAACTGTAGTGTTGTAGTCTAGATTAAATCCAAACCCATCACCTTCAGAAGTAACTCCAGTACCTACGTTTAAAGTAGAAAAAGCAGAATCTTTTTTCAAAATAAAATTTATAACTCCAGACATTGCATCAGAACCATATTGAGAAGAAGCTCCATCGCGAAGTACTTCAATACGCTCAACAGCAGCTATAGGGATAGACTTTAAGTTTACTCCAACTTCACCTTTACCGGGTGTTCTATTTAAGTAAGCTTGAGATTGTTGGTTAACTCTTTTTCCGTTGATTAAAACCATCGTTCTCGACGGGCCTAATCCTCTTAAATCAGCTGGGCTAAATCCTGCAGTAGCATCAGAAATAGCTTGATCTTGAGAGTTGAAAGAGGGGATAGCGAAAGTTAACGCTCTTTCGATAGAAGCTTCACCAGTATTCATTAATTCAGAAGTCTTGATATTATCAATTGGCACAGCCGAATCGATTGCGGTTCTGGGCTTAGATCTGTTACCAGTAAGAAGTACTTCGTCTAGTGCAAGACCAGCAGTCATAATAACTTGCGGAGTAGTTCCGTCATAAGCTTGTTCAAGGGTTTCAAAACCTACATAAGAATAGATTAGAACGTCTCCGTTAGAAGCATTAATGGTGAAATTCCCATCAAAATCTGTAGTTGAACCAGTTGTCGTTCCCTTAATCACTACACTAGCACCCGGTAGAGGGCTACCATCGCTATCTTGAACAGTTCCTGAGATCTGTGCACTTACAGCAAGGCTAACTAATGTGAGTAAAAAGAATAAAAAATTACTTTTTTTCATAATAATATATAATTGTTTAAAGTTAATTACACTATGGATACATAGTATATAATGTAAAAATACGTTAAACAAATTTTAATATAAATTAAAATAAGCGAAAAAATATTTGTATTTAAAGTTATTTTGTTTGGGTAAGAGTGTTTTTGATACAGAAGGATAAGCACAAATGGAATAAAATACTTACTATATATATTAAGGAATCTACTTCCAGTCCATATTCTTTTTCAATACGCGTATATGTTCGAGATGGTGTAGACTGTGCCAAGTATAAAGTTCCAAAACAATGTATAAAGGATAATTCTTAGAGCGTTCCGGATGATTGTATTCTAAATTAAATTCATCCTCTGAAAGGCTTTTGAAGAACTTAGCCCAACGGCTATGAATACCAACAATGATAGAAAGACTAGGAGAAAGATCATTAGAAGTTGCATCTTCTAAACTAGCCCAATCTGCTTCAGTATAATCTTTTATTTCAGGTTGTTTTTCTAGAAGCGCATGTTTGCATCTTAAATAAGCATGGGCGTGGCTGTCTGCTAAATGGTGTACAACTTGAGCTACGGACCATCCGCCTTCTCTGTAAGGAGTCTGTAATTGAGTTTCATTCATCCCTTCAACTTCTTCTCGCAGCTGTTCTGGAAAATTTATTAGAACCTCTAAGAGGTTTCTTTTTTGTTCTGCTGTTGGTTGACTAGAAGACCACTTGTATTTTCCAATAGGGTACTTTAGATTTTCAATTGAATCCATTATGTTAAGGTAGTTTTAGGTTTTCTAAACACAAAGAAAAGACCAAAAAGTATCATTGGAATACTGAGCCATTGGCCTGTCGATAATATCGGCATTATGTCTTCAAAACCTCCTTGGCTTTCTTTTACAAATTCAACTAAAAATCGTACACTAAAAAGAACGGTAAAGAACATTCCAAATAAATATCCATTGGAACGGTTGGGTTTGTTGTTATATAAATAACGAAGTAATAAGAAGAGGGCTATATATCCTAAGGCTTCGTATAATTGTGCTGGGTGTCTTGGAGCAATTTCATTTCGGTTCTGAAACACAACACCAAAATTATTTCCAGTGTATTCCCCTACAATTTCAGAGTTAATAAAGTTACCAATCCGAACAAATGCGGCTCCTATACTCACTGGAATCACCAAGCGGTCTAAGATCCAAATTAAGGGTTTATAATTGTATTTTTTTTGATATAAGTATAAACCAACTAAAATTCCAATAGCAGCACCATGACTGGCAAGCCCTCGGAATCCTGTAAACTTATATCCACCTTCAACTTGTTCTTTTATTGGGAGTAAAATTTCTACTAAATGATTTTGAAAATAATCCCAATTGTAAAAAAACACCTCTCCTAATCGAGCCCCAAGTAAAGTTGCAATTACCACATAAAAAAGTAAAGGCTCAATAAATTCTTTTGAAACCTTTTCCTTATCGTACATTTTTTTCATTAAATAAAGCCCATAGGTAAAGGCAATAATAAACATGACACTGTAATAATGAATTCCAAAGCTTCCGATTTTAAATAATGTTTCGGTCGGTGCCCATTGTATTTTAGAAAAAAACATATGTAAATTTTTGTTGGTTAAAAGTACCTAATTTTTATGAATTATGATAAAGTTAAGGCACAGGATCGAAGCCTCCCTTAATCCAAGGATGACAACTTAAAATCCGTTTTATTGTTAAATAAAAACCCTTAATAAGCCCGTACTTTTCAAAAGCTACAAGCCCATACTGAGAACAGCTTGGTTTATAACGACAGGAAGCAGGGGTTAATGGGGAAATGTAAGACCGATAAAATTTGATAATTAAAATAAAAGGAAGAGCAAGTATTCTTTTCATCTTCTTTTTGATTAAAGGCTAAAACCAGTTTCTTCTTTTCCATCTTTTAACTGAATCCCAAGGGCGAGTAATTCGTCTCTAATTCGATCAGAGGTAGCAAAATCTTTATTGTTTCGAGCAGTTTTACGAACCTCGATAAGCATAGCAACAGTTCCCTCAAGGGCGGTATTTACTGTGTTTTTATTCTCAGAATTACTTAAAGTTAAACCCATGATATCCTCTACGAAAATCATAATTTTACTAAGAAGTTGTTCTTGGTCTTCTGAACTAATTGAAGCAGTTTCGTTTTTAGCAGCATTAATAAAGCGTACTGCATCAAAAAGTTGTGCTATTAAAATAGGGCTGTTGAAATCATCGTTCATTGCAGCATAGCATTTTGATTCCCAAGCACTCATGTCAAATCCTTCGGTCTTGTCCGAAGGCGTAAGTTTTTTAAGCGTTTGTATACCCTCTTGAAGCCTGCTAAATCCTTTTTCGGAGGCCAAAAGAGCATCTTCACTTAAATCCACAATACTTCTGTAGTGCGCTTGTAAAAGGAAAAAGCGAACTACTTCAGGGGTGAAGGCTTTATTGAAGATTTCATTTTTGCCAGAAAACATTTCGTCTGGTAAAATATTATTACCGGTAGACTTAGCCATCTTTTGACCGTTTAGAGTCAGCATATTTGCATGGATCCAATAATTTACGGGAGCTTGATTGGTCATGGATTCTGCTTGAGCTATTTCACATTCGTGGTGTGGAAATTTCAAATCCATTCCTCCACCGTGAATATCAAACTGATTACCAAGATATTTTGTGCTCATTGCTGTACATTCCAAGTGCCATCCTGGAAATCCATCACTCCAGGGAGAAGGCCATCGCATGATGTGTTTGGGTTCTGCTTTTTTCCAGAGCGCAAAGTCTTGTGGGCTTTTCTTATCTGTTTGCCCATCCAAAGTTCTAGTATTGTGGATGAGATCTTCTATTTTGCGACCACTTAATTTACCGTAATTGTGTGTTTCATTGTATTTGAGCACATCAAAGTAAACAGAACCGTTTACTTTGTATGCAAACCCTTTTGCCAGGATCGATTTTATAATTTCAATTTGTTCAATGATATGACCTGTTGCTGTAGGCTCTATACTAGGGGGTAGGTTATTGAACTTAGCCAGAGTTTTATGAAAATCAACCGTATATCGCTGAACCACTTCCATAGGTTCAATAGACTCTAAGCGCGCTTTTTTTGCGATACGATCTTCCCCTTCGTCTGCATCATTTTCTAGATGACCGGCATCCGTGATGTTTCTTACGTAGCGAACTTTGTATCCCAAGTGTTTTAAATAACGAAAGATCAAATCAAAAGACATGAAGGTTCTACAGTTTCCTAGATGAACGTTACTGTATACAGTGGGACCACAAACATACATCCCAACATAATTAGGTGTAATTGAGGTAAAAACCTCTTTTTTTCCACTTAGGGAATTGTATACAGAAAGTTGCTGCATTAGAATTCTGTGTCGAGTTGGATGTAATCCAAAAATTCGCGTTTTGTCTCTTTATTTTTAAAGGCACCTCCAAATTCAGAAGTAACCGTACTGCTACTAATATCATTAATTCCTCTAGAATTAACACACAAGTGCTTAGCATCAACAACACAAGCAACGTCTTCTGTTCCAAGTACTTTTTTTAATTCTTCAACGATTTGAAGCGTTAAACGTTCTTGCACCTGTGGACGCTTAGCATAATATTGAACGATGCGATTCATTTTAGATAAACCAACAACAGTACCTTTAGATATATAAGCTACATGGGCTTTTCCTACAATAGGCAGTAAGTGATGTTCGCATGTAGAGTAGAGAGTTATGTTTTTTTCAACGAGAATTTCCCCGTATTTATATTTATTGCTAAAAGTTGAAGCTTTGGGCTTATTATTGGGGTGAAGACCACTAAAAATCTCGTTAACATACATTTTGGCAACTCTTTTGGGAGTTCCATTAATGCTGTCATCTGTCAAGTCCATACCTAAAATTTCGAGAATCTCAGCGACTTTTTCTTCGATTTGATCAATTTTGTCAGAATTGCTAAGTTCAAATGCATCAGCACGTAAGGGAGTTGTAGCGCTACTACCAACATGATCATCACCGTAGTTATCGATCGCTTCTTTAAGGGAATTATTTACTTTCATAGTATATTTAACGTATTACAAAGATAAACATTTATGCTAGATTTTTTCAAGCATATCCCTTTTTAGATGGCCTATTTGTTTTATAATTTTAGGATGTAAGATAATCTAATCCCTAATTGATCTCTGTTTAGATTTATGTTGTCTGTTAATCCCGAGGAAAATAGTTGTTGCTGTAACATCATTTCACTACTTACAACACTCAGATCCAAGGAGCTCCCACCAAAATTAATTCCAGCCCCAATACTTTTGGAGGTAGCACTATTATCAAAGTTTTTTAGTGAAGCATCTTGTTTTATATATCCAGCTCGGATACTGTAATTTCCAAAGCGATATTCCCCACCCAATCTAAGTATTCCAGCTGAATTTAGGTTATTTGTTATCTGTGTGTTTTGATCAACAAGATAAGCATCATTAGGTTCATTGAATTTTGCTTTTTCATAATTCACTTGAGTATACTCAACACTAACCAATCCTTTTTTACCAAAAACATAAGCAAAGCTTCCGGTGTATTTAGAAGGTGTTTTGAAACTATATTCCGGATAGCTAGTAATTACATTAGGCTCAATGGTAGTGTTTCCTTGATCGTCCCCGTCACTTACAACAAATTGTGTTGTTTCTTCTATTATAGAAAACCAGGTTGGACTTTCGTAACTTATTCCTACACGTATTTCTTTGTTTAGCTTCGCAATACCACCCAACTGAAAAGAAATCCCTTCTCCAAAGGCGAAAAGTTGGTTATTAAATCGGAATGCATTAAGTGCTGAATCATCAGAATAATTACTTTCATAAAAATCAGATGTCTCTCTATATTCTAACTTGTGTCTGTTGATGCTGATTCCAATATTGTATTTATTCAAATATTCTCCACTAAAATTAAACGTGTACTTTTTAATCCCACCATCTCTGGAGGTTTCATATTCGTGAAAAAATCCAGCCGATCCTCCATTTACACTACTAATGTAGGAAGTGTTTGAGAAGGTGTCTTCTGTTGCATCAATCAGGTATGATTGAAATCCTAAAAAGGCTTGTTGTGCATTAAATCCATAATCTTCTCCAAGATAGGAGTAGAGTTCAGAGTCATTTTCACCATCCAAAAGCTGTAAATTCTCTAGGGCAATTCCTTGAGCATTATTTAAGAAATATTGATCGACACCGCGGTTATTATATCCATCTGCTATAAAGGAATTATTGAAGTTAGCCGTTTTTTGATAATTAAAAGCAAAGCTAAGTTTAGACCAAGGATGATCTATATCAACCTTTGGGTTTTGTTTTGAATTTTTTAATACCAATACAAATCCTACTTGATCAAAATCTCGATCTCGGTGTTTGTTTTGATAGTTACTACCGAAGTAAGATGCGTCGTTTGTGGTTCTATTAAAACTTGTGGTAATACTAAATTGGGTATTATCAAAAACAGAACCGGCTGCAGGGTTGTTTTCAAGAGCCCCAAAGTCTCCACCTAGAGCACCAAAAGCACCTCCCATAGCAGTATATCGCGCTGTTCCGCTTAGATTATTTGTGCTATATCGAAGAACATCCTGAAGGGTTTGACCATTTACAAAAGCGGTAAAAAAGAGCAATACTATGGCTTTTGAAACTTGTTTCATGGGTGTAAATTTGAGTAAATTAATATATTAATTTTTTCTGTTAGAAGTTGAAGATCGGCTACTTGTTCTAGGCGGTGGACTACTGCTTCGAGCACTTGTGTTGGAGCTTCTGCTTCTAATGCTAGTGTTTACAGAAGGAGCACTTCTAGAGGAAGCTGAATTTCCATTCGAACGTGTTGATGGTTTATAATTCTTCGAATTTGAGGAATTTCGTAGACTTTCCAGTTGTCTAACGTTTCTTGACTGATTATTATTCTGTCGAGAAACTATAAAGCGTTGTGCAAAAACTCTAATATCTTCTTCCGATTGTATTCTTCTGGTATTAGAAGTGGGACTATTGGGAGTTGAATTTGTAGCCTCTGGAGCTGCAACAGTTCTTTTAATATTTGGACTAACTCTTCTTTTAGAAGATACTGCTGATCTTGTACCCCTTCCGTTAGAATTGTTTGCGTCTTTAGTTCCTCTTCTGGAGTTAGAGTAAGCTCTTCTCTTCGGTTGAATTCTAGTACCAACAAACCTACTTGAATTTACGTTATAGCCATTGTACTGGTTAAACCCATTATATTGATTGTACCAATTGAATCGGTTACTTGGATAAAAACCTCCGTAATATGGGTTATAAAACCCATAGGCATAAGGCATGTAATGCGGGTTATACGTTCCCCATCGGAAAGGGTTGTAAAGTAAAGAATTGTTCCCGAAAAAACGACCTCCAAAATTTCCATAACCAAAACCTCCGTTATACATCGAATTAAAACCTAAGTATCCATAGCTATAGTCAATAGGACTTCCTATTACGTATATGTTTGTGCTCTGAGGTGCGCTTCCCCATTGTCCTTGAGGATTTTGATTACTTACATAGTCGTCGGTTTCTGTTAAATATACACCATCTTGTGTATCGTCCCAGTTGTATTCTTTAGATTTCTCATTAAAATATTGAGAGAAAGCCTCACTGTTGGAATTGCTGTTTTGTTGGATGTCCTGAACCTGATCATCATCTGCATAGATGCCATCTGAAGCATAGTATGAAGTTGGCTGAAAACTACCACACGAATGAAGAACCGTTGCAAAAGCGATTAGAACAGATGTTCTTAAGGTCGAAGAAGATACATGATTTTTCATAAGCTATAAATTTGGTTGTTATACAAAAGTAATTCTTTATTTTAATATAACAATCGGTTCTTAACTTCTTATAACCAAATTCTGTGCCAGAAATGATTATGTAGTAAAAATAGCAAAATATACATTCTTTTAAATGAATACGCTTTAAAACTATTTATAGTATTTTTTAATACCATAAATGCCCCATTTAATAACGTTCAAAATACTAGTAAACATACTTTTGTTAGCTACTTTTCTATTAACATAGAATTGATACTATATTTTCGAAATTATTTGAACTAATAGTATTGTTTCCAACCCTGTAGGTCGCATAGCTTTTAGGAATAGGAACTGCTGGACATTTTGTTACTAGTCTGTAAAATAAGACTAAGTCATTTCTACAAGGTATGTCCCCGAACCTATTTTCTTTATCAATTAAATTAGATTTTATTAAGGCTGTCAAGCAAGAGATATCGGACCCCTTCAATATTGTATCTCCAGTTACTATTTCTTTAGGAATGAAATCACATAACATTCTTTTTTTTTGTAGTTAAAACAAAATGAAAATAATTAGTTTTGTAAATCAATACTTCAACAAGCATATTGTTTAATTCTATTTTAATTTATAATGTCAAAGAAACTCACAAAACGATCTGATGATTATTCCAAATGGTATAACGAGCTCGTAAATAAGGCAGATTTAGCAGAAAATTCTGCAGTCCGCGGATGCATGGTAATTAAGCCATATGGGTATGCTATATGGGAAAAAATGCAAGCTGAGCTGGATAAGAAGTTTAAGGAAACAGGGCATCAAAACGCTTATTTCCCTCTTTTTGTTCCGAAGAGTCTTTTTGAAGCAGAGGAAAAGAATGCTGAAGGATTTGCTAAAGAATGTGCGGTAGTTACGCATTATCGATTAAAAAATAATCCGGATCAACCCGGGAAGTTAATGGTAGATCCAGAAGCTAAATTGGAGGAGGAGCTAGTAGTTCGACCAACAAGTGAGGCTATTATTTGGAGTACGTATAAGAATTGGATCCAATCATACAGAGATTTACCCATCAAAATCAATCAATGGGCAAATGTAGTTCGCTGGGAAATGCGTACCAGATTATTTCTAAGAACAACAGAATTTTTATGGCAAGAAGGTCATACCGCTCACGCTTCAAGACAAGAGGCCTTAGATGAAACACTTTTGATTAATGACATCTATGCTAATTTCGCACAAAATTTTATGGCAATTCCTGTGATTAAAGGAGTTAAATCTGAAAGTGAACGTTTTGCTGGGGCAGAGGAGACCTACTGTATAGAAGCTTTGATGCAAGATGGAAAAGCACTTCAGGCGGGAACATCTCACTTTTTAGGTCAAAATTTTGCAAAAGCATTTGATGTTAAATACGCTACAAGAGAAGGGGGTCTAGAGCACGTTTGGGCTTCTTCTTGGGGGGTTTCCACGCGTCTAATGGGTGCTTTAATAATGACCCATTCAGATGATAGTGGATTAGTTTTACCTCCTAATTTAGCGCCCATACAAGTTGTGATTGTTCCAATTTACAAAGGAGAAGAGCAGTTGGCTGAAATTGCTAAAGTAGCACATGAAATTAAAGAGCAGCTTCAAGAATTAGGGGTTAGTGTAAAGTTTGATGATCGTGATAATGTAAAACCTGGCTTTAAGTTCAATGATTATGAACTTAAAGGAGTTCCGTTGCGAATTGCAATTGGGCCAAAGGATTTAGAGAAAAATCAGGTTGAATTAGCTCGAAGAGATACGCTATCCAAGTCTTTTGTTCCAAAAGATAAACTTGCTCAAATGATTCCTAATTTGTTAAATGAAATTCAAGAAGTTTTATTTAATAAAGCTGAGAAATTTAGAGACGAACACATTACAGAGGCCGACAATTTTGATGCATTCAAAGAAATTTTGAATTCCAAAGGAGGCTTTGTATCTGCCCATTGGGATGGCACCTCTGAAACTGAAGATCAGATTAAGAAAGCTACAAAAGCAACAATTCGTTGTATTCCGTATATTTCTGAGCTTGAAAACGGAAGCTGTGTTTTTAGTGGAAAGCCCTCTGCTCAAAGGGTTTTGTTTGCTAAAGCCTATTAATCAGCACACTTAGCGAGCTGTGTTTTTAGTAAAATTAAATAAATAAAAAAATCACTAAATATTTAACCAAAAGGGTTGCACGGTATGTTAATTCGTTTTAAATTTGCAACCATAAAAAATGGCCCGTTCGTCTATCGGTTAGGACGTTAGGTTTTCATCCTAGAAAGAGGGGTTCGACTCCCCTACGGGCTACACATTAAAAAAACAACATTTAGATGGCAAATCATAAATCTGCATTAAAGAGAATTAGATCAAACGACAAAAAACGTTTACGTAACCGTTTTCAACACAAAACAACTCGTAACGCTGTCAAAAAGTTAAAAGAACTGACGGATCGTAAAGAAGCTGATGTTTTATTAAAAAGTGTTATATCGATGTTAGACAAGTTGTCTAAGAGAAATATCATTCACGCTAACAAAGCAGCTAACTTGAAGTCAAAATTGACAAAGCACGTTTCTACTTTATAGAAGTCAAAAAACAATTTTAAAAAAAACACTATCATCAGATAGTGTTTTTTTTTGTCTCAATTTATAAGGTAAAAAAAAGTACTGTTTTTAACAGCACTTTTTTAGTTGTATATCGCTTGACTAGGTATTCATTGATATTAAAAATTCTTCATTATTCTTAGTTCTTTTAAAGCGGTCATTAATAAACTCCATCGCTTCAACAGGGTTCATGTCGGCAAGGTACTTACGCATAATCCACATACGTTTTACTGTGTTTTCATCCAATAAGATGTCATCACGTCTTGTGCTAGAAGAAATCAAGTCAATTGCAGGGAAAATGCGTCGATTAGATATTTTACGATCCAACTGAAGTTCCATATTACCCGTTCCTTTAAATTCTTCAAAAATAACTTCATCCATTTTTGATCCTGTTTCAGTTAATGCAGTTGCAATAATCGATAAAGAACCTCCTTTTTCAATATTTCGAGCCGCACCAAAGAATCTTTTTGGCTTGTGAAGTGCATTTGCATCGACACCACCACTTAAAATTTTTCCAGAAGCAGGCTGAACAGTATTGTACGCTCTTGCCAAACGGGTTATAGAGTCTAAGAGTATAACTACATCATGACCACATTCTACCAAGCGTTTTGCTTTCTCCAAGACAATGTTAGCGACTTTAACGTGTCTATCTGCAGGCTCGTCAAAAGTTGAAGCTACAACCTCTCCTTTTACATTACGTTGCATATCTGTAACTTCTTCAGGACGTTCATCAATCAAAAGAATAATTTGATACACCTCAGGATGATTTGCAGCAATTGCATTTGCAATGTCTTTAAGTAACATTGTTTTACCTGTTTTAGGTTGTGAAACAATCATTCCTCTTTGTCCTTTTCCGATTGGAGAAAATAAGTCGATAATTCGAGTTGAAATGGTACTTTGTTTTTCTGCAAGCTTAAATTTTTCTTGAGGAAATAGTGGCGTAAGGTGCTCGAATGAAACACGATCACGTACTACTTTTGGATCAAGACCATTAATTTTATTAACCTTAATAAGAGGAAAGTATTTTTCTCCTTCTTTAGGTGGACGAACGGTTCCAAGTACTGTATCTCCGGTCTTAAGACCAAAAAGTCTAATTTGAGATTGAGAAACATATACATCATCTGGAGATGACAGGTAATGGTAATCGGACGATCTTAAAAAACCATACCCTTCAGTCATTATATCTAGAACTCCTTCAGAATCAATAATTCCTTCAAATTCATAGTCCGGCTCGCGGTATCGGTTACGTTTGTCTTTGTTATGATTTGGTTCTCCCTTTTGTTTTTGGTTGGGGTTGTTGTTCTTCCGTTGGTTAGGATTCTGGTTAGGGTTCTGCTTTTGATTTGGATTTCCATTCTGTCTCTGGTTAGGATTTCCATTTTGTTTTTGATTTGGATTTCCTTGCTGAGCAGGTTTATTTGGATTTTCGTTCCTGTTTTTTTGAGGATTGGAAGCTTTCTTTTCCTTAGGTAAGGATTCAACGACAACTTCTACACCTTCTTTCTTTTGCTCAACAACTGCCTTTTTAGCTTTAACAGGCCTAGGCTTACTGACATTAGGCTTAGCTTTAGAAGTGACTGCTTCTGCTTGAGCAGGGACAGCTTCTGGTGCACTAGCTGCCGGAGCTTTTTTAATCGCATCTGGGTTAGCAGATACAAAATCGATGATTTGATAAATCAAATCCATTTTTTTGAGACCAGCAATCCTTTTGACACCGATAGACTTTGCAATAACCTGTAAATCAGGTAACTTTTTGCTCTTTAATTCTGATATTTCGTACATTCTTTTTGTGAAATTGACTTACCCCGTAGAATCTTAAGTAAGTGTGATGTTTAGTTGAAGAACAACCTATGAATTTGCATATTGTTTCAACAATATTACGAAAAAAATATAACCCCCAATGAAAAATCTTTATTTTTGAAGAAAAAAATAATGATCCAAAGAATTCAATCCGTCTTTTTAATTCTCTATATTATCCTTACTTCTCTTGTTGCTTTTAGATTTTCTAACGAAGTTAAGCTTAATTCAGATTGGTTTCAAACGGTTTCTGGTTTACTTCCCTATGTTTTTATTGGGTTTATTGGTATCAGTTTATTCTTGTTTTCCAAGCGAAAGATTCAGATCAAAATAAATACTCTTGTTCTCTTTTGTTCTTTAGGATTCGAGCTTTATTTGAATTATATGCATTATTTGGAAGCAGAAACTATTCAAGAATTACTTTCTGTGCCGCTTCTTTTGACTGTTTTGAGCTGGATTTCTCTTATTCTAGCGAGTAGGTACATCGGTAAAGACGAAGACTTAATACGTTCTGTGGATCGTTTGCGCTAGTCTTTAACCGCATCACGTATTCCTAATTCAATAGCCTCTAGGTTTTCAATCTTATCTTCATTTATTGCAAAACGAAGCATCGTTCTAACTTGATGAAAGCCTTGAATTCCGGCAGCGCCTGGGTTCATGTGTAAGTGTTTGTATTTTTTGTCTTGCATGACTTTTAGAATATGCGAATGACCACAAATAAAAAGTTTAGGATAGGACTTACTTAAGACACTTCTTACTTTTGGGTTGTAACGCCCGGGACTCCCTCCAATATGAGTCATAAGCACAAGAACTTTTTCGCAATAAAAATGTTGAAATTCTGGATAGCTAAGCCGAGCGTCTTGTCCGTCGATGTTTCCGTAAACAGCACGCAAGGGTTTGATTTTTTCAATTGCATCGGTTACAGTTAAATTCCCGATGTCTCCAGCATGCCAAACTTCATCTACGCTTATAACATACTTTAAGATACTTTGATCAATATGTCCGTGTGTATCAGATAAGAGGAGTATTTTTTTCAAGAATTTTAATAATGTTTATTATAAATCTATTTTACCTAGTCATAATTACCATGCAATATAATGCAAATAAGCACTGCAATTCAATGTTTTCAGTCGAAAACTCCGGACTACGTTATCGCCTTTCTGAAGATCATCTTGTTAAAGAAATTCCTTTTTCTCAAATCACTCAGGTTAAAATAAAAACAAATTATCCCCCTTATGCAATTCTTCTTAGCAATATCCTGTTTTATTTCAGCTGGAATAATTTTTAGTACTGATTATTCTTTAATAGGTATAGTTAATAGGCTTATGTGGCTATGTTTTGCTTTGTATATTTTTAGTATTAAACAAGTTTTCACCCTCCAAGTACACAAAGGGCCTTTGATTGCAGAAGTTTTTATAACCGAAAGTAAAAAGGAGGCACAGTATATTAAAACTCAAATTAAATAAAATCTTTTACAATGAAGATTAGCTGGTTTACTTTAAATAAAAACTAAGGTTTTTGTTCTAATTATTTAACCATCCCTATAAATTCTAATATCTTTGTGGAGTGAGGTATTTTATAAGTTTAGCGTATAATGGAACCCCTTTTCATGGGTGGCAATGTCAGCCCAATGCTATTAGCGTTCAAGAGGTCTTAGAAGATGCTCTATCAACCGTGTTGCGAACCCCTATAAAAGTTACAGGTGCTGGGAGAACCGATACGGGTGTTCATGCTAAGCTTATGATTGCTCATTTTGATGCTTCCATTCCAGAAGACATATATGGAAACTTAGTCTATCTACTCAATCAGTTTCTGAAGACTGATCTTGTAATTCATTCCATAAGCCCGGTTAAAGAAGATGCTCACGCTCGATTTGATGCACAAATACGCACATATGAATATCATATAGATTTAGAAAAAAATCCCTTTTCTAAGGGGCTTGCTTATCTGTTTAGAGACGCCTTGGATCTCGATAAAATGAACGAAGCGGCTCAGTTGATGCAAACCTTCAAAGATTTTGAAGCCTTTTCGAAAACACACACAGATGTAAAAACTTTTTTTTGTGATATTTCGAATGCCGAATGGACCAAAAAGGAGGGAGGCTATGTTTTTAAAATAACAGCTAATCGATTTTTACGCAATATGGTTCGAGCCATTGTAGGCACTTTGCTCGATGTGGGCACAAATAAAACAACGATAGAACAAGTAGGTGAGATTATAAAAAGTAAGCAAAGAAGTAATGCAGGATTTTCAGTTCCGGCGCATGGGTTGTATCTTACAGACATTCAATACCCAGATAACATTTATATAATTAATGGCTAAATTTAACGGTAAAGTATTTGATTTAAAGTTGTTTAGTAGGCTCATGGATTATTCAAATCCATATCGTGGAACTTACTATTTTGTTCTGTTATCAGCCATATTATTGTCTATATTTTCGACCTTGAGCCCGTATTTGCTTAAAATTGTTGTTGACGATTACATAACTCTAAAAGATTTTGATGGTTTGGTAACGTTTTCGTTTTTAATGCTCCTGAGTTTATTTCTAGAAGTAATTTTTCAATTTGTTTTTATCTATTATGCAAACTGGTTGGGGCAAATGATTGTTAAAGACTTGCGGGTAGAATTATTTCAAAAACTCATCAACTTCAAAATGGCATACTACGACACTTCTGCTGTGGGTCGTTTGGTAACCCGTTCGGTTAGCGATATAGAAACCATTGCTAGTATTTTTAGTCAAGGCTTGTTTATGATCATTGCTGATTTATTGAAAATGACCGTTGTTGTAGTAATAATGCTATCTGTAAATTGGAAACTCTCGTTAATAGTTTTTTCGGTATTACCGATTATTCTTTACGCGACCCGTGTATTTCAAAAATCTATGAAAAGAGCTTTCGAAGATGTAAGAAAACAAGTTGCCGATCTCAATACTTTTGTTCAAGAACGAATCACGGGAATGAAAATAGTACAGCTATTCAACCGTGAGGTTATTGAGCAAAGAACATTTATAGAAATCAATTTTAAGCACAAGAAGGCTTGGTTGAAAACGGTTTGGTTTAACTCCATATTTTTTCCGATTGCAGAACTTTCAACATCGGTTACTATAGGACTTTTGGTTTGGTATGGTGGCTTGAATGTTGTAGCTGATGGAAGCATAACCCTGGGTATTATATTTTTATTCATACAGCTTTCACAAATGCTTTTTAGACCTTTACGTCAAATAGCAGATAAGTTTAACACACTTCAAATGGGAATGGTAGCTGCAAATCGTGTTTTTGCTATTCTCGAAACAGAAAGTCAAATTGAAGATAAAGGAACTTTCATAGCCCAACAAATGAAGGGTAAAATTGACTTAGAACAACTTCATTTTTCTTATATCGAAGGAGAAGAAGTTCTTAAAGGAATTAATTTAGAGGTTAATCCTGGTGAAACGGTAGCTATTGTTGGAGCTACGGGTGCTGGTAAGTCAACAATTATTAATTTACTTTCACGTTTCTACGAGTTTAATTCAGGTGATATTAAGATTGACGGCACTTCAATCCGCGACTATGCTTTATCTGATTTAAGAAAGCATGTGGCAGTAGTTTTACAGGATGTTTTTCTATTTGCAGACACTATATACAACAACATAGCACTTTACAATCCAGACATAAGTATAAAACAAGTAGAAGATGCGGCTAAAGAAATAGGTGTCCATGAATTCATAAGCTCTTTACCAGGTGGATATCAATATAATGTAAAAGAACGGGGCGTTATGCTTTCTGCAGGACAGCGACAGTTGATTGCTTTTCTTAGAGCTTTTCTTTCAAAACCAACCATTTTAGTTCTTGATGAAGCTACATCTTCTATTGATTCTTATTCGGAAGAACTCATCCAAAATGCCACGGATAAAATAACCAAAGACAAAACCTCATTGATTATAGCGCATCGATTAGCAACAATTCAAAATGCAGATCGTATTGTTGTAATGGATCAAGGGGAAATAGTTGAGGTAGGAACCCACAAAGAGTTGTTGAATAAAGAGAAGGGCTATTACCTGAAGTTACACCAAGTTCAGTTTTTTGAAGTAGAGTCTTAAAACGATAAATCTTCGCTAAGTATTCTTTTTAACTTATCAACCGAAGTGAAATTGATAAACTCTCCATCTTTTATATAGGTTATAAGACCTCTTTGTTCAGAAACAACAATCACCAAAGCATCTGTTTTTTCAGAAATTCCAGCTCCAGCTCTATGTCGCAAACCATAACGGTTTGGTATCGAATTAGAATCTGATACTGGAAGCACTACACGGGTAGCAGTAATGGTATTGTCTTTTATAATGATTGCACCATCATGAAGCGGACTGTTTTTGAAAAATATCGTTTCTAAAATCTGAGACGTTAATTCAATTTGAGTCCTGTCTCCAGTATTTTTCAAAAAGTCAAGTGAATTTGAACGTTCAATAACAATAATGGCTCCAGTTTTTTCACTTGCCATTTTTTCACAAGCACTAGTAAGCGTAGATAGATCTAATTTAACAATATCTGCTTCTTGTCCTAAAAACTTAAAGTAACGCACCAAACTTTTTCTACTTGTGTAGTTAGTAGATCCGAGTAGTAAAAGAAATTTTCTTATTTCTTGTTGGAATACAACAATCAAAGCAAAAAAGCCAACACTTATAAATTTTCCAAGAATATTACTAAGCACATCCATGTTTAATGCGTCGGTGAGTACCCAAATCAGGTATATTATAACAATACCTAAAAAAATATTTATGGCAACTGTACCTTTAACGAGCTTGTATAAATAGAATAGTAAAATCGCTACCAAAATGATGTCGGTAACGTCAATAAAACTAATTTCTAAGAAATTTAAGCCATCCAAGGGAATGTGGTTTTTTGTAAAATTAGAAAAACTATTGAAGCACCTCTAATAAATCAATACATTCTTTTGCTTGCTTCACATCATGAACACGTAAAATCTGAGCATTTTTTGAAAGTGCAATAGTATGTAAAACGGAAGTTCCATTCAGAGCAGAAGCTGCATCAATTCCTAAGGTCTTATAAATCATTGACTTCCTTGAAACGCCAGTAAGTATTGGTTTTTCTAGCATTTGAAAGGTATCTAGTTTTTTTAGAATTTCAAAATTATGTGTTTTTGTTTTTCCAAACCCAAACCCAGGGTCTAATATAATGTCGTTAATTCCTGCGTCAAGTGCTTCTTTAATTTTTCCTGAAAAAAAACGCACTATTTCATCTATCAAATTAGTGTAGCTTGGATTTAGTTGCATTGTTCCGGGGTTACCTTGCATATGCATGGCAATAAAGGGGACCCTATATCTTCCAACGGTTCGCATCATCTCTGGATCAAATGAACCTGCGCTAATATCATTGATTAGTGCAGCACCGCGGTCAAGAGCTTCAGCTGCAACCTTTGATCTAAAAGTGTCAATAGAAAAGAACACATTTGGAAATGAAATTACAAGCTTTTCTAATACAGGAAGTAGGCGTTTTAATTCCTTTTCCTCCGAAACTTCCTCCGCCGCAGGTTTCGAGCTAAATGCACCAACATCAATAAAATCAGCACCTTCAAAAATCATTTTTTCACATTGAGCAAGTGCATTATTTGTGTTGTTATGATTTCCCCCGTCGTAAAATGAATCTGGTGTTAAATTTAAAATCCCCATTATTTTAGGTTTTGAAAAATCGATAAGGGTTCCTTTACAATTGATTGTCATGCTGTGTTTGGTATTCATGAATAACTTTTTTTGTAATATTTGAAAGACTTAAAAAATTAAACGAAATTTACACATATTTGTAATACCTATGAAATCTACACAAGCACATTATCAACAGATTACCAATACATGTAAAGAATTGTTTATCAATAAGATGAAGGATTATGGTGCTGCATGGAGAATTCTTAGACTACCTTCCCTAACAGATCAAATATTGATTAAAGCCCAAAGAATTAGGAGTATACAAGACCTTGAGGTTCAGAAAATCGAAGAAGGACAGGTCAGTGAATTTATTGGTATTATCAATTATTCTTTGATGGCTTTGATTCAATTGGAGCTTGGAATTGCAGAGCAGCCCGATTTAAACCCTAAAGAAGCAACTGCATTGTACGAAAAACACCTGCAAGAAACATTTCAATTAATGAAAGATAAAAACCATGATTATGGTGAAGCTTGGAGAGAAATGAGGGTAAGTTCTTTGACTGATTTAATTCTTCAAAAACTACTGCGCGTAAAGCAAATTGAAGACAACCAAGGAAAGACTCTAGTTAGCGAAGGAATCGATGCAAATTATCAGGACATGATTAATTATGCTGTTTTCGCTCTGATTCATTTGGACTCTTAATTTATGTTTTCGTTTCTGCTAGAAAAACTTTTAAGTGGCTTACTAACTCTCTTTGGAGTCGCTACCGTAGTTTTCTTTCTTTTTAATGTTTTACCTGGTGATCCAGCCCAAATGGTATTGGATCAAAATGCTACTGAGGTTCAGTTGCAAAAAGTCAAAAAAAAATATGGTTTTGATCTGCCTATTGGTAAGCAGTATTTGATTTATCTAAATGATCTTGCACCGATTTCTTTTCATTCAAAAAATACAAACGACTTTACATTTTATAGTTCCCATAAATATGGAGGTTTGATTCTTTTTTCTTTTTCTAAAGTTTCGGTGGTTTTTAAAGCCCCATTCCTAAGAACCTCCTATCAGAGGCAAGGGAAAAAGGTACGAACAATTATCGCAGAGACCCTACCCAATACCATTATATTGGCAGTTGCTTCTATCATTATTGCCGTTTTATTAGGCTTCTTTTTAGGAATCATATCTGGTATCTATAATGGAACTTGGGTCGATAAAACCATTCAATTGATCAGTACAGTTGGAATGAGTGTACCTTCTTTTTTTAGTGCCATTCTTTTTTCATGGATATTTGGATACTTGCTTAATGCTCACACAAACCTAAATATGACAGGTAGTTTATATGAGTTAGATGATTTTGGCGAAGGTGCACAGTTGCAAATTAAAAATTTAATTTTGCCAGCTTTTGTATTGGGAATTCGTCCCTTAGCAGTAATTGTTCAATTGGTTCGAAGTGGATTAATTGAAGTAATGTCTCAGGATTATATTCGTACTGCCAAAGCTAAAGGCTTGAGTCCGCTATCTATAATTTATAAACACGCCCTAAAAAACTCTTTAAATCCTGTTATAACTGCTGTTTCGGGTTGGTTCGCCTCCATGCTTGCTGGAGCTGTGTTTGTTGAATATATTTTTGGATGGCGGGGAATTGGAAAAGAAATAGTAACAGCCTTAAACACTTTAGATATTCCTGTTGTCATGGGTTCTGTTCTAATCATAGCTACTTTATTCATTATTATCAATATCTTTGTCGACCTACTTTACGTGGTCATAGATCCACAAGTAAAACCATTTTAAATTAATCATAAAAACAAGAATATGCGTACAAAAATTGTAGCCGGAAACTGGAAAATGAATAACGAAAAAACTGAGACAAGTTCTCTAATTTACGCCTTAAACTCTCAAGGAGATTTTGGATCTACACGTGTAATCATTGCCCCTTCCTATGTTCATTTGGCACAGGCGGTTTCGTTAACTGTTGATACAGAAATAGAAGTTGCGGCACAAAACATGCACGAAGCTACTTCTGGAGCATATACAGGTGAAGTTTCGCCAGCTATGTTGAGTAGTATTGGTATTCAGACTGTAATTCTTGGACATTCAGAGCGGAGAGCCTATTTTGGTGAAAACGATGCTACTTTAGCTAAAAAAGTAACCAATGCACTTGATCATGATATGGATGTTATTTTTTGTTTTGGCGAAGAGCTAGAAGACCGAAAGTCGGGCAACCATTTTGAGGTTGTAAAATCTCAAATTAGTAATACTCTTTTTGAATTAAAATCTGCTGCTTGGTCTAAAATAGTTTTAGCTTATGAACCAGTTTGGGCTATTGGTACAGGAGAAACTGCTTCTCCAGAACAAGCACAAGAAATGCATGCGTTCATCAGAAATTTAGTGCAAGAACAATACAATGGATCTTTAGCAAATCAAGTTTCTATTTTGTATGGAGGTAGTGTAAAACCTGGGAATGCACAGGAGATTTTTTCTAAGCAAGATGTGGATGGTGGTCTTATTGGAGGCGCAGCTCTTAGTGCAGCTGATTTTACTACAATTATTAAATCTATTTAATGTCAACAACCTACATTCAAATTCTATTTACTCTAGAACCTGTTCAGCCGACCAATGAAATATTAACAGCTGAACTAGCTCAAATAGGATTTGAGAGTTTTGTTGAAATACCGAAAGGATTAGAAGCCTACATACCTAAAGAAGAATGGAATGAAGCGCTGATGTCTCAAATCCAAATCCTTAAAAACCCCAATTTCTCTATACAATACACTATAAATTCTATCGCTCCTAAAAATTGGAATGAAGTCTGGGAATCAGATTTCAGCCCCATAATTATTGACGACCGGTGTGCTGTCCGTGCAGATTTTCACGACCCAATAGTTGCGGACTATGAGCTTATAATAACACCAAAAATGAGCTTTGGAACTGGTCATCATCAGACTACTCACATGATGTTACATCATATTTTGGATCTAGATTTAGAAGGTTATTCAGTTTTAGATATGGGCTGTGGAACAGGAGTTTTAGCTATATTATCAATCAAAAAAGGAGCTAAACATGTCGATGCAATTGACATTGAGCCTTGGTGTTATGAAAATGCCAAAGAAAATGCGCTTTTAAATAATTGTAAGGAAATAGATGCACATGAAGGAGATTCTAACCTTTTGACAAACAAAGAATACGATTTAATTATAGCAAACATCAACAAGAATGTCTTGCTTCAAGACATTCCTAAATACGCTTCTTGTCTTGAAAAAAAGGGAACTCTTCTGTTGAGTGGTTTTTATGCTTCAGATATAGAAGATATTCAACAGCTTTGTGAAGCTGAAAATTTAGAATATAGTTTCCATTTAGAAAAAGATAATTGGGTGGCAGTTAAATTTATTAAGCAATAGAATGTCTATAAATCCTAAAGAGCAAGAACAATTTGAGACCGATGTACTAACGTCAAAAGAACATCAGATTATTCTCCATAATGATGATGTAAATACGTTCGATCACGTTATCAATTGTTTAATCCGGTATTGTGATCACACCCTTGAACAAGCTGAACAATGTGCTTACATTGTTCATTACAAAGGTAAGTGTATAGTAAAAACAGGCTCTTTTGAAGATCTAGAACCTCGATGCACATCCTTACTCAAAGCGGGATTATCAGCAGAATTGGTTTAAGGCAATCGATTGGCGACTAAGCCATAAACAAAAGTTCCAAGAATAGAGGAAAGGATTATAATGCTGATTGAATAATATCCTGCTCCAAACAAGATGAACATTGGTCCAGGACAAGCTCCAGCTAATGCCCAACCTAACCCAAAAATGGTTCCTCCAAGCAAAGCACTTTTATATTTCTTTTCTTTCTCAGGGAGATTAATTGGGTTGCCTTCTGTTGTTTTTAGATTCATCTTTTTACTCAATTGAAGTAAGATAAGACCGGTTACAACAGCACTTCCTATAATTCCGTACATATGAAAAGACTCGAAACGGAACATTTCGACGATACGATACCAAGAAACAGCTTGAGATTTAGTAAGAACAATTCCAAAGAAAATACCTGTAAATAAAAATTTTAATACTTTCATGTTTTAAAAAATAATGGGAAAAAATAAATAAGTCATAAGTAAGCCTCCAATGAAAAATCCAATAACAGCAACTAAAGAGGGGAGTTGTAAATTGCTTAAGCCTGTTATTGCATGTCCAGAAGTACAACCGCCTGCATAGCGCGTCCCAAACCCAATAAAAAACCCCGCCACAATAAGTATAGCCAGGTTGTATGGACTTTTTAGAGCTTCTAAGGAGAAGAGTTCGCTAGGGATCAAATTACTTTTTGGAGCCGAAAATCCCAATTCAGAAAGTGCAGAAATAGTTGTTGGATTTATTTCAATTGGATTTGATGTACTTAAAAATTGAATGGTAATAAAACCTCCAATAATACTTCCTGCAACAACCCAAAGATTCCATTGGTGTTGTTTCCAGTCAAAATCAAAAAAAGAGGAAACTTTACCTGCACCGCCAATAGAACACATGGTTCTTAAGTTAGAAGACATTCCAAATGTCTTCCCAAAATAAACTAATAGAAACATTACCGTTGCTATTAATGGACCTGAAACATACCAAGTCCATGGGTTTAAAAGTGCGTCCATATTTTTATATTAATTATATCACGAAATTAAAAATAAAAATAGGGATTTGGAGTAACAAAAGTTACAAAGCGGGTTTTCTTTTAATGTTGTATAATTTGCGTAATTTAGAGCCTAATCAATAGTTTTAAAAAAAAATAATTTTTGAAAAATTCCATTTTAATTTTAACTTTATTAATAACGTCACTAGTAGGTGCACAAATCAATAAAAATATGAGTCAAAGTATCCATCAGTTTTCAGTAGAAGATATTTCGGGAAACACCTTCGATCTAGCTTCTCTAAAAGGAAAAAAAGTAATGGTAGTTAATACAGCCTCCAAGTGTGGACTAACGCCACAGTATAAGCAATTACAAGTTTTATATGAAACCTATGGTTCGGATGAGTTTGTTGTTATAGGATTTCCAGCAAATAACTTTTTAAAGCAAGAGCCAGGATCTGAAGAAGAAATTGCTGTTTTTTGCGAAGCTAATTTCGGAGTAACCTTTCCGATGATGTCTAAGATTGATGTCAAAGGAAAAGACAAACACCCAGTCTATGCTTTTTTGACAGATATAGATAAAAATGGGGTTATGGATTCTAAAGTTACCTGGAATTTTCAGAAATATTTACTAAACAAAGAAGGTGTTTTGGAGAAAGTAATTGACCCAAGAACCTTGCCCGATGATCCAGAAATTATTGCTTGGATTACAAAGTAATTTCTAAAGATGAAAAAAAGAAAACTAGACACCTTGTGCGTGCATGAGGGACAACTTAAAGATTTAGTGCATAAAGGTTCTGTTTCGCCATTGTATATGGCTACTGCCTATGCCTTTGACGATGTTGAAGTTAAGCGATACCCTCGGTATTTTAACACACCCAATCAAGTAGGGCTTGCAAAAAAAATAGCGGCATTAGAAGGCGCTGAACAAGGTCTTATTTTTGGATCTGGAATGGCAGCGGTATCGACTGCATTATTGTCTCATCTTCGGAGTGGAGATCATGTTGTGCTTCAAGGAGACCTTTATGGAGGAACAACCAATCTGATTGTTGAGGAATTTAAAAAATTTGGAATAGCATATTCTTTTAGTAAAGGCATTTTAGCCTCGGATTTGGAAGCATTCATAAAGCCCAATACGAAGGTTATTTATATTGAGACGCCAAGTAACCCACTGATGAAAATAGTTGACCTCGAAGCTGTTGCTTCGATGGCTAAACAAAGGGGTGTAATCAGTATGATTGACAATACATTCGCTTCGCCAGTTAATCAAAATCCAATTGCACTTGGAATTGATCTTGTAATTCACAGTGCTACTAAGTATTTGGGTGGACATAGCGATATTTTAGCTGGGACTGTAGTAGGTTCAGAGAAACAAATAGATGTAGTTTTTCAAATGGCAAAAAATCTCGGAGGTAGCTTAAGTGATTATACGGTATGGCTTTTAGAGCGAAGTATCAAAACCTTGTCCATACGTGTGCGTGCCCAAAATGACAATGCAATGGCTTTGGCGATATTTCTTAATAAAAAACCTTCGATTGATTCGGTATATTACCCTGGACTAACTAGCCATCCAGATCATGAATTAGCTAAAAGACAGATGCATGGTTTTGGCGGTATGCTTTCTTTTGAGCTAAATACATCATATGATATTGATGTTTTTCAGAAAAACTTAAATTTAATACGCCCAGCAATGAGCTTGGCTGGGGTAGAAAGCACGCTGACAATCCCTAGTAAAACCTCTCATGCCTTATTGACTCCAGAAGATCGGGTAGTTCAAGGAATTAAAGATAATTTAATTCGTTTTTCTACAGGGATTGAAGACCTGCAAGACTTGAAAGATGATATTAATGAAGCACTAAAAAACTCAAAACTATGAAAGTAGATATTTTAGCTTTTGGCGCACATCCAGATGATGTAGAATTAGGCTGTGCAGGAAGTATTTTGTCGGTAATAGCAACAGGTAAAACAGTTGGAATTGTTGACCTAACTCGCGGAGAATTTGGAACTAGAGGAACTGTAGAAATTCGAGATCAAGAAGCCCAAAATGCTGCAAAAATATTAGGAGTATCCTTCAGAAAAAACCTTGGTTTTAGAGATGTCTTTTTTACTAATAATGAAGCTCATCAATTGGAAGTAATTAAACTCATTCGCTTGCATAAGCCCGATGTTGTTCTGTGTAATGCAATTGAAGACAGACACATAGATCACCCTAAAGGAAGCGAATTAGTCAGTAATGCTTGTTTCTTGTCAGGATTAGTTAAGATTGAAACCCAAGCTGATGGCTCCACACAAGAAGCATGGCGTCCTAAGCAAGTTTATCATTATATTCAGTGGAAAGATATTGAGCCCGATTTTGTAGTAGATATATCCGCTTATATTGATCAGAAAATGAAATCTATAGAAGCTTATTCAAGTCAGTTTTTTGATTCAAAAAGTAAATCCCCACAAACTCCTATAAGCAGTCAAAACTTTTTGGAAAGTATTCGGTATCGAGCGCAAAATTTAGGAAGGTTGAGTGGAGTAGCAGCTGCAGAAGGTTTTACGGCAGAGCGAGTGCCTGGAATTCAGTCGTTTACTAATTTATTTTAAATTCTTTTTGAAGGCTTTGGCGAGGTCAAAAAAAGTATTAAATTTGCCGCATAAATGGTGGTTGTAGCTCAGTTGGTTAGAGCGCCTGGTTGTGGTCCAGGAGGTCGTGGGTTCGAGACCCATCTTCCACCCCTATAATGAGATAGTTAGCGCTGTCTCATTTTTTTTGGGGTAACGTTTGGGGTAACGAATCACCCTATTTATTTACTATCTCACTTCTTAATCTATAGTAATCACTTGGCTTAACTCTCTGTCCTTTAACGAAGTACTGAATCTTCCCGTTTACTAGTATAATAGATTCACAAATCCCAGAACTTACTGAAGATGATATGCCTGTTATTTAACTGTAATTGTTCCATACATACCGAATAATTTTATTTATTGTAAATTGTATTATGGAAAAATATCTTTTTCTCTTTATTTTAATTGTAGGCAACTATGTTTTTGCCCAACGCCCCTTTACTGGAGAAAAAATTTTTAGCGATAAATTCCCTTCAGAGCAGATAAATAGGGTCTCTTTCTCCTCATTAACAGTCTCAAACACAATAAATGATGATATAATAGTCACTTTACGCGATGGTGCAAGAAATTATATATCTCACGTTTATATTCGTGCAAAAGAGTCCTTTACATTTAAAAATTTACCTGTAGGACATTTCGTTTATCAATATCATAACCTCAAAATATATTACGAATCTCCACATCGAATACCTATATATCTTAATAATGAAGAATTTTTAGATTTCTTTTATTCAGCAGGTGCAAAAAAAATTATTGGCTTTGAAATAACTAAAGAAGAGTTCTTCAAAGAATGAATGGTTAAGTTTATGGTTAGATGCTCAGAACCAGAACTTACTGAAGAGGATATGCCTGTTGATTAACTGTTTTTTTAAATGAATATTTAAGCTTGTATAAACAAAGTGGAGTTGAATAAAATTATACCGAATAGCGCCATCTACCCCACCTTCAAGAAGCCTATAGCCGATGTTTCCTTGAAAGTTTTTAGTAAAATTATAACTGCCAGACAAGGAAACGTCAATTGCCCTACCTTTGCTTGCAACTAAACCTTCTCCTAAAAATTCAACATTTGTATGCTTTTGTTAAACAGCTCTACCGAACGGAGTAAGCGAGGTATATTATTTTTTAGAAGTTCAAGTGCTTTTAGTCTTTTAGATATAGAATCGTTGTTAAAAACTATTACCTTAAAAGATCTTTTTGTGAATAACTAGCTATTAACAAAGAGCAAAAGAAGTAGCTTTTTTATAATATCTAATTTATCAATATAATGTACAAAACTGTTTTATGTAACAAACAAAAGCAAGTATTTAAACTCCTCTGTTGATTGTTTCAACATAGATAGATATACAGTACAATTTGATTTAATCCAAATTCACTTGAAAGCAGTTAACAAGCTAATAATCAGCATCAAAAAGGAGAAGAATATTACCTAAAACAAGAATAAGTAATTTGCTCCAATGCTTTATAAATGGTTCTTTTGGAAATCAGAAAAATAACTTACTAACTAAAAAGCCAACAGCAAACCCTAATCCAAACATAATTAAGACTTTACCTGTAAACACCCACTTAAATGTCTTTTCCCAGGAATCGGGTATGAAGTTATTATTTTCATCTTCTTCTATTCCGCTTCTCGTTGCATAAACAGCATAAGCATAAACACCTCCCATGAGTACAGAAGTGAATATTAAAGTATACAAAATTTCAGTCATGACATTGTATTTTTTATCTAATGTACTAATTTTAAGATAATTAAGCGCACTTTGGGTTGAAATAAGATAAAATATTTCTACACTAAATCGTACTTAAACATATTCATTAATAAGTGATTGGTTGTTTGTGTAGTTTTTTTTTAAAATTTAAAAACAGCTAGCAACAATTTTTATTTCCCTGAATAGGAGGGCAGGAAACTGCTCCTTAAGATCAGTAAACAAAGCAGTCGCCAGTTTTTGCTTAAGTTTTTTTTATAATTGCTACACTCATAAAAAAAACTGACAAGCATTTGTTGGTATTTGCTCTGTTTTTTTAAAACTACATTCTGGAAAAGTAATTTCTGATCTTAATTCAATCGCCACAAATATATTTATATCATATTCGACATCCAACTTAAGGTATAGTGTATTATAATAAAAAAGAAAAGGAAGCAAATAACACCTGTAATAAACGTCCTTCTCATTACTGATTCCCATATAATTATCTTCTAGATGAAGTAGTTGATTTTATAACAGTAAACAAAAAAACATTACACTTTTAAGTAACTTCAAGGAACAGAAGCTGATTTAGACAATCAAGTTGCATTGGCACATCCAGATCTTGAATAGCAAGCTGCACTCCATGGATCTGTACTTCTTAATAAAGAGGCATATAGACCTTACCTTCAGGCAGGGCATGATCTTATGGATGATGTTGTGTTTCACCTGTTAATTGGTTGCCTGGAGTTTCTGCCGACACGAGTTTGCCTGATGGAAGTGTAAGAACCTATGGAAAATGGACCGGAAATCATACTGAAACTGGCAAATCGTGGGAACTTATTTCGTATCATACTTTCGACTTTCAAGATGGACTTATCATTGTAGCGGGGCTATTTTGATGCCGGTGGTTTAATTGATTCTTTACAAGTTGAAGATGCGGATGACCAAGGCCATGGTGAAGATCATGAATAAGCTTAAATGCATAATAATTCATTATACTATGATAAAAAACGCCTCTATATTGAAGGCGTTTTTTTATTAATAAACCGTATTAATTTTTTCTTTAGAAAGAAATTCCGAATCCAAAATTACCAACTAATACCCCCTTGTCGTTTACTCCAGGAATAGAAGGGAATTCTTCGGTTTCGGTTCCATTAGATTCTTGAGTTACTCCGTTACTGTCTTCATAGCTAAATCTTCCGTTAACAGTTATTTCTTTAGGGATTGTTCCAATTCCATAACCAACTTCAAGACGAAAGTATACATGGCCTCCTGTTTTGATTCCCAGTTTAAGGTTGGTGGTGTTAATTTTTGTATTAATCCTCCCAGTTCCTCTTCCTCGATTACCATTTTCCTCAAACTTTATGTTTTTGAAAACAATGTCTGTATTGAGAGTTCCAAAACCAATACCAACATAAAAACCTTGTCCATTATCTCCAAAATAAAAATTTGAACCAAACTCAATATATTTTAGGTCTAAATCAGTTTCGTCTGTGTTTACAGGAAATGAGCTAAAGTCAATGTAGGGAGCAATTCTATTTCCAAGAATGGGCGTGATTGCTTCTGCAGAAAAACCAGCAATGTTTGGAATCCCTAATTTAATTCCTACTGAGACTCTCTTGATTTTATAAACTTCTAGTGAATCTATTTCCTGAAAAGAAGTAGCGGTAATCTCATTCGAAACCTCTTCTTCTAGCTCTTGACCATAGGAAACAAAGCACAGTAAGGTAAATGAAATTACAAGTATATTTTTCATGTATACCAGGTTGTTTTTATTCTTCAATTAATTTAATACGTTCTTCGCGATTAGTCAATTCCCAAGCAGTAGCAAAAATCAATCTAGCTCTTGTTTCCATGAGGTCAAATTCAATTTTATCAACCGTATCTGTAGGTCTATGGTAATCTGCATGTGTTCCGTTGAAGTAGAAAATAACCGGAATATTGTTCTTAGCAAAGTTGTAGTGATCACTTCTAAAGTAGAATCTATTTTTATCATCGTGGGCATTGAAAGTATAATCTAAATCAATGTTCACGGTAGCTTTGTTTACTTCTTCAGATAGCTCATGTAATTCAGTACTCAAACGATCAGAGCCGATTAGGTAAATGTAATTCGGGTTATCATTTACACGCTTAGGGTCTGTACGTCCAACCATATCAATATTTAAATTAGCGATGGTATTAGCTAAAGGGTAGAGTGGGTTGTCCGTGTAGTATTTAGAGCCAAGTAAGCCTTTTTCTTCTCCTGTTACATGTAAAAATATAACAGATCTTTTAGGGCCATTACCCGCTTCTACAGCTTTTTGGAAAGCTTCTGCAATCTCTAAGAGACTTACGGTTCCAGAACCATCATCATCAGCTCCATTATTTATTAAACCTTTACGAATTCCAATGTGGTCTAAGTGAGACGAAAGAACAAGATACTCATCTGGTTTTTCAGAACCCTCTATGATTGCAATTACGTTTTCTGTTTTAACTTCTTTGTCTCTAATATTTAGGGTCATCTTTTGAAAGTAATCCTCACTTCCTGCTCCGGCTTTTATTCCGCGAGTTTTATAAAATTCTTTTAAAAATGTAACGGCTCTTTTCTGTCCTAATGTTCCAGTTTCTCTTCCCTGAAAAAAATCAGAAGCATATACATATAATAATTGACGTAAATCTTCTGATTCAATGGTCTCAGCGAAAGGGTCAGAAGCATTTGTTTGAGCAAAACTTAGTGTTGCACAAAAAAGAAAGGTAAATAAATAAAGTATTTTCATAATATTCAATTGGTTACTGGTTTTAAAATTAAAGAAGCGATTCCATCCCACAAGGCAATTCTATGGCGGAGCGCAGTTTTTGAAGCTTCAAGTACTTCTTCCCATTTAACAGGATCTTTACCGCACAATTCTTCAATCATCTTCAAAGCCATTGGGCCATGTTCGCCGGCATCAACTTCAATATGACGCTCAAGATAATAAATCAAGTGACTTAAATCTAAATCTGGTTCATTATTAATGGTTTTAACCATTTCAATAAACATGTCTGGTATTAAATCTTCACGTCCAAAAGTAAAAACTGCAGCAACTACATGTGTTTTATTAGATTCAATTACTCTAAAAGTGAAAAGGAGGAAGTTTTTTAAAAACAGGGGTAAATCAACCGAATTAATATGGCTTTTAATTGAGTCAGACTTTTCAATTCCGTTTAAAAATTCCTTTATAGGATTCATCTCAGCACCCACTTGATTCATCGCTTGAAGGTACATTTGGAAATGACTCATAGCCACACCATCTTTATTGATGTCGGTTTCTTCGCCCCAAACAATCTCATTGATTAGTCTACCCGCAAAAGGCATCTTGTTTGGAATCCACGGTAGTGTTGTGGTTGTTAAATCTAATTGGAGTTTTTTCACTAAAGACATAAAATCCCAAACAGCGAATATATGATGCTCCATAAAGACTTTTATGTCTTTTTTACTTTTCATCATTTTATACAAAGGGTGCTCAATTAGCTGTAACTTTAGAGTCTCAATTTCATTTTCAATTCGGTCGATCATTTCGTTCTTTTAATTTTTTTGTAAATATACTTGGAATCCTGTTATTTAAAAATAAATATCGAACTTTGAATTCATTTTTATATGGAAACACTTTATTCATTTTTCCTTGCCTCAATTGCTTTGACGCTTTCTCCTGGACCAGATATTCTTTTAGTGCTTAGTGAGAGTGTTTCAAAAGGGATAAAGTCGGGTTTGTTACTAGCTGCTGGTTTAGTTTGTGGTTTGCCTTTTCATACCCTGGTTTTAGTATTTGGCTGGGGCCAGTTTATTGAAGTGTATCCCAACTTAATTTATGTGGTTAAAATCGCAGGAGCACTTTATTTTGCTTTTTTAGCTGTTCAAACATTCCGTAATTTATCTATTGAAAATTCACCAGAGGTTTTAAAAGAACAAAATTCGCTTAGAATTTTCAAAAAAGGTTTTATGATGAACCTACTTAATCCAAAAGTGACCTTGTTCTTTTGGCTGTTTTTTCCTGGGTTCTTATTTCATGATACATTTTCAGAAGCATACCAGTATGCTGTTTTAGGAGCTATTTTTATACTCCAAGCCTTAGTTATATTTTCAATTGTATCCCTAACATCTGCATTTATTGCATCTTCCTTATTAAAAAAACCGATGGTTAGGTATTGGATCAATTTTATTAAAGGAATTATTTTGATATGCATCGCTTTGTATCTTCTGTTTTAGACAAAAGTGTATCTTTAAAGCATGAAAACACCCATTCTTATTGAATGCTCTAGAGATGCTATGCAAGGCATTAAGAATTGGATTCCAACGGAAGCAAAAATCAAGTACATTCAGTCTTTGCTCTCTGTAGGTTTTGATGTGTTGGATGTTGGAAGCTTTGTTTCTCCAAAAGCAATTCCTCAAATGAAGGATACAACAGTTGTTCTCGAAAACATTGATTTTTCAGAAAGTAAGTCAGAACTTTTGGTTATTGTTGCAAACCTGCGTGGTGCACTTGAGGCTGTCAAGTATGATGCTATTAGTTATATCGGCTTTCCTCTTTCTGTATCTGAAAATTTTCAAATGAGAAACACCCATAAAACGCAAGAAGAAGCTCTCTTTTTATTAGATCAGTTGATAGAAGTTTGTAATAATTCAGGCAAAAAATTGGTTGTTTACTTATCCATGGGATTTGGTAATCCCTATGGAGATCCTTGGTCGATCAAAATTGTCACGAATTGGATAGATCTTTTGGTTCAAAAAGAGATTCAAATTATCTCACTTTCCGATACGGTGGGTTCAGCTAAAACTAATGACATTTCGGAGATATTTAAAGCAGCTATTAATCAGTATTCTGAGATAGAAATAGGAGCTCATTTCCATACCCAACCTGAGAAGGCTTTTAGTAAGATTAAGGCAGCTCATGAAGCGGGATGTAATCGCTTTGATGGAGCAATTAAAGGTTTTGGTGGATGCCCTATGGCCACTGATAATTTAACAGGTAATATGCCGTCCGAAAAATTAATATCGTTTTTCAATCAGCAAAAAATTCCACTCAACATCGACCCTATTAAGTTTGAATATGCTTATAATCAATCACTTAATATTTTCATTTAAATTAATTCTAAATAAAATTATTTTCTTTTAAGAACTAAAATATATTTGCACTAATGATTCGTTTTTTAACTTTTATAAGTCTTTCAATAACTCTTTTTATGAGCTCTCTATTCTTGCCCAAGAATGATTTTTTGTCCAAAAATATTGAGAAGTAAGTTCAGAAATAAATTAGAAAAACCTTTGATGTTGAAATCTTTAATCTAGAAGAAAATACGTTCAAAACTCCAAACAACAGTTTCCTCCAGGCCAGTACATTTTTAGAGATAAGAACACAAGAAACGCTTTAAGGGTATGCTTTTGTTGGAACTGCGCCTAGTAAGACAGATATTTTGAGTATTTAGTGTTATTGAATAAAGACCTCATTATAGCTAAAGCGAAGGTGTTAATTTATCGTGAAAATTATGGTGGTGAAATAGGAAGCAAGCACTGGTTGTCTGAATTTATATCCAAAGATAGATTTTCGATTTTAGGCTATGGAAAAGAAATTATTTCAATATAGGGTGCTACAATTTCTGTAAAATCAATGACCTCATCCATCAATCACTTACTTCAGTCCTTACATGGATTTGAAATAGAAACCAACCCTTAATGTTAGTTAAAAATCACATCGAGTACCTTCCTAAACCAATTAAGCTATTTTTGTTTTCTTTTTTAATAACGCTATCTGTAGGTTATTTTACAGGCCTCAACTTTGTAAGACAGAACGATATTGTAACTCCACAGAAGTAATTGAAAACTATAATGGGAACGAAGGAAATAGTGTTTCTGAGGCCATGAAATTTAAAAAAGGGAAACGTGAGATGCTAAAGACCATACATGGACATATTTCATCTCTTTCATTTATCTTTTTTATACTGGGTATTTTGGTTAGGGGAACAGATCAATCAACTAATCTAAAATTATTTTAACTGTCGAACCATTTATTTCGTTATTACTGACTTTTGGAAGTATATATATCCTTTGGCTTGGATATTCTATTTTTTCTTATGTTATTATTTTCTCTGGAATCTTAATGACATTGAGCTACCTAGCGGGTGTTTGTATTGTTTTAAAAGACCTTTTTAAATAAAACTCTCATATTTTAGTCGTTAAACGCTTATAATTCCATAATTTTGGTTGCAACTAATTTTTAAATAGTTGCTATGATTCAAGACAATACAAAATTTATTGAACAAGGCCTAACGTACGATGAGGTACTTTTAGTACCTGATTATTCTGATGTTTTGCCCCGTGATGTAAAAATCAACTCATATTTTTCAAAAAACATTCCGTTAAATATCCCTATTGTATCCGCAGCAATGGATACCGTAACGGAAAGTCAAATGGCAATTGCCATGGCTCGTGAGGGTGGGATTGGAGTTTTACATAAGAACATGAGCATTGAAGAGCAGGCTGCTAAAGTTAGAATGGTGAAACGATCTGAATCAGGAATGATTTTAGACCCCGTAGTTCTTCCGCTAACAGCCATTGTTGCCGATGCAAACCGCAATATGCAACAATATAAAATTGGAGGTATTCCAATTGTGAATGAACAAGGTAAGCTAAGTGGCATTGTTACTAATAGAGATTTGCGTTTTGAGAAAAACGACCAACGACCTATTACAGAAGTAATGACTTCTAAAAATCTCATCACGGTAAAAGAAGGAACTTCTCTTTCAGATGCAGAAGAAATATTACAAAAACACAAAATCGAAAAACTACCTGTAATTGACAAAAATCAAAACTTGGTAGGGTTAATTACTTTTCGAGATATCACTAAGCATACGACTAAACCTATTGCCAATAAGGATGCCTTCGGAAGACTGCGTGTAGCGGCAGCAGTTGGCGTTACAGCTGATGCTGTTGATCGAACAACAGCCCTATTTAATGCTGGGGTTGATGCCATTGTTATTGACACTGCACACGGACATACCAAAGGTGTTGCATCTGTTTTAAAAGAAGTAAAGGCTAGTTTCCCTAATCTTGATGTTGTTGTTGGAAATATAGCAACAGGAGCTGCAGCTAAGTATCTAGTCGATCTGGGAGCCGATGCTGTTAAAGTTGGAATTGGACCAGGTTCAATATGTACTACTCGAATTATAGCAGGTGTTGGTTATCCTCAATTATCAGCTGTACTTCAAGTTGCCAAAGCCATCAAGGGAAGTGGAATCCCGATTATTGCTGATGGTGGAATACGGTACACCGGAGATATACCTAAAGCTATAGCCGCTGGGGCATCCTCCGTAATGCTCGGAAGTCTATTAGCTGGAACCAAAGAATCGCCTGGTGAAACTATTATATTTGAAGGAAGAAAGTTTAAATCTTATCGAGGAATGGGTTCAGTTGAAGCCATGAATAAAGGAAGTAGAGATCGCTACTTTCAGGATATTGAAGACGACATTAAAAAATTAGTGCCTGAAGGAATTGTTGGACGTGTCCCTTATAAAGGGGAATTGGTCGAGAGTATTCATCAATTTATAGGCGGGCTGAAAGCAGGAATGGGGTATTGTGGGGCTTCGGATATTGAAGTTCTCAAGGAAAAAGGAAAGTTTGTGCAATTAACCAGCTCAGGAATTAGAGAAAGTCATCCTCATAACGTTCAGATAACCAAAGAAGCACCAAACTACAGCCCATAATTTTTTAAACGGCTACCCTATATCAATAATTTAAAGTGTGTTTGTTTGAAAAGGGTAAAACTAATTTGCAATTAGCTTGTATGTTTTGACAGTCGTTTTAGTTTCTATACGAACGATGTACATGCTTCCCGAATCCAAAGAAATATATTTTTTGAAATTCTCAAGTGATTCTGAATTGAATCTTGATATTTCGTTGCCGATGATACTATATATTTGAATAGATCCTACGCCTGTTAAACCATCTATTTGAATTTCACCATTGCTATAAAATAATTTTACAATATCTTGATTCAAATTAACATGGTCAGCAGAAAATAAAAGGGGTGAATTTGTATACGCTTTTGAGTAAGCGAGAAACAAGATTAGTATAAAAAAATAAGTACTTTGTTTCATTAATTTTAATCTATATGCAAGTTAGACAGAAAGTTGTTAATAAAAAAATATTTATAAACAATTAACGTATTGATTTTAAGTATATTAATAAAGTTATTAAGAATTTATAATAAAAAAGACGTCGGTTTGTACAATAAAAGTCTTTTTTTTCGTTAAAAAATAAAACCAATTATGCAAAAATCATTCCGAGTTAATACAATTAGACTTCTTAAGCTGTTTCGGACTGGTAATTACTATTTATTGTTTCTGATATTTCTTTTTGCAAGCTGTGACCAGTTGTATAATGTAGCTAATAATCCAGTAATTGCGCGAGCAGGAAATTCATACTTATATCAGTCAGAACTCAGTGACAATATTACAACATTTTCCTCTCAGAACGATAGTGTTCTACAAGCAGAAAATTATATTGATGGATGGGCAAGGAAGCAGTTGCTTTTTGATCAAGCAATAATTAATTTAGATATAGAAAAACAGCAAGGGTTAGATGAATTGGTAAGTTCTTATCGCTCTGATCTTTGGAGTCGAACATACAAGGAGTCTATAGTTAAATCGAGTATAGACACTTTAATAAGCAAAGAAGAAATTCAAGCCTATTATTTCAAAAACCAAAACAATTTTAGATTGAATGATGTTTTGATGAGCTTTAGATATATTGCTTTACCTCTGGAAAACATTGACATACTGGAGATAAAAGAAAAGCTGATTCGTTTTCAAGAAGAGGACATTAGGTTTTTAGACTCGCTTTCTTTTCAATTCAATTCATTTGAATTAAGAGATTCTTTATGGCTTTCAAAAAGAGAAGTAATTCGATCCCTCTCTATTATTGATGAAAAAAACTTTGATGAGTACTTAAAAAAATCACAATTTTTTCTTGTAGAGGATGCTTTCGAGGTATATTTGTTTTTTGTTAATGATTATATGCTACGAAACGAGAAAGCTCCTTTAGTCTCAATAGAAAATACAATTCGTAAAATTGTTTTTAACAAAAGGAAACTTGATTTTATAAGACAATTTGATAAAGAAATATTACAAGATGCAATACGTACAAAGAAATTTCAACTTTACCGTTAAAAACACCTTACTCCTTTTAACTGCTTTTGTTATTAGTTTTGAAGGTTTCGCTCAAGGGCCACTTGGATTGGATAGCACTTCAAAGCGAGTTAAAATTGATGGTGTTTCAGCTGTTGTAGGAGATTATGTTATCCTGGATTCAGATATTGATAAGACCTTAGTTGACATGAGGTCACAAGGAATCCCCACAGATGGTATTGAACGCTGTCAATTGTTAGGTAAGTTAATGGAAGATAAGCTTTATGCGCATCACGCCGTACAGGACAGTCTTGTAATTAGCGATTCAGAGGTTTATAGTTACGTAGATCAGAGTATCGAATATTTTACGGAAGAATTGGGGAGCATGGAAAAAGTTCTTGAATTTTATAATAAACCCGATGAGCTTTCTTTTAGAGAACAACTTTTTGAAATCAATAAGCTTCAAAAACTAGCTTCTTTAATGCAGTCCGAAATTGTTTCTAAAATAGAAATTACTCCAGAAGAGGTTAGGAATTTTTTTGATGCAATTCCTGTCGATGAGCTTCCTGTTTTTAGTACCGAAATAGAATTGGCTCAAATTGTTGTTGAACCCAAGATTAAAGATGAAGAGACTCAACGAGTGATAGATCGACTAAAAGATTTTAAAAATGATGTAGAAGAAAAAGGTCTAAGCTTTGCATCAAAAGCTATTCTTTATTCTCAAGATCCTGGATCTCGTTCTACCGGAGGCAAGTATACCCTGCACAGAAAACGCCCAAGAATGGTAAAAGAGTTCAGAGATGCAGCCTTTAGACTGGAAGAAGGTCAGATATCCAAGCCGTTTAAGTCAGATTTTGGATGGCATATTCTGACGGTAGATAAAATTAGAGGTCAGCAAGTAGATGTAAGACATATATTATTGACTCCTAAAGTTGCACCAGATCAACTAGAAGAATCAAGAGTAGTTTTAGATTCTCTTCGAAAGCACATTCTTAACGAAGAAATATCCTTTGAAGTTGCGGCCTTCAACTTTTCAAGTGAGAAAGAAACTAAAAATAGCGGTGGAACTCTAATTAACCCTGTTACGGGGGATACGCGATTTGAACTTACTAAAATGGACCCTACGCTTTACAATCAAGTAAGTAATTTAAAAGATGGAGAAATTTCTCTCCCTTTATTAGATGAAGATCGTTCTGGATTAAAAAAATACAAGATCATTAAGATAAACAATCGTTTTGAGGAGCATATAGCAGACTATTCTAAAGATTTTATTAGGATCAAAGAACTCGCTCTAAAAGACAAGCAATTGCGTGCTATTGAAAAATGGACTAAAGAAAAAATTGCAGATACTTATGTCAGTATTAGTAAAGATTACAATTATTGTGACTTTACCAATAATTGGTCTAAGAATTAATATTCCTATTTAAAATACTTTAAAGGAATCCAAAGCATACCAAAACATTCTCCATCTTCTTTATGGATGTTTTTATGATGTATTTTATGCGCTCTCCTTAATCCTTTTGCATATTTCGAATTTGTTTTCTTGAATATTTTGAAGCGCTGATGTATGAAAATATCATGCACAACAAAATAACTCATTCCGTAAGTAAAAATTCCAAGCGCCATTGGTAAGCCAGCCCAAAATCCAAATTCTCCCCATAATATTACAAGAGTCATACTGACAACTGCATAAAATATAAAAAACAAATCATTACGTTCAAACCAGGAGCCGTGGTCTTTTTTGTGGTGATCTTTGTGTAAATGCCATAGAAAACCATGCATGATGTATTTATGAGAAAACCAAGCCATGAATTCCATGATAATAAAAGTAGAAATATAAATTAAGATCCAAAAAAAAGTAGTCATTTATAAAGTATTAAAACGGTAATTGACATAAGACCGAGCCAGAACACTAAATTTCTCATAGTTGGGAACACGTACGCGTGTTTCTTTAATGTCACTCGAAGGTATTTTCTTTAGTTTTAGGAGTAACTTGTAGTAGTATTTATAAGCTGTATAAACTCCAAACCGAGCTTCCTTAGGCAGTTCTAAAACACCTTTTAATCCTGATTTAAAATCCATTTCAATTTCATGAATAATGATTGCTTTGGATTTTTCATCAAAATTTTTCATGTTCGTACCCGGAAAATAGGAGCGTTCCAATCCTTCTTGATCTGCTTTTAAATCTCTTAAGAAGTTTACCTTTTGAAATCCTGAGCCTAGAGCCATTGCAGAGTCCTTGAGGTTATTGAACAGGGCCATATCCCCCTTGACAAATACTTTTAGACACATCAGGCCCACTACATCTGCTGAACCATAAATATATTCTTTGTAGTCGTCTTGTGAGAGGTACTTCTTTTTGTGTAAATCCCACCGCATACTTTTAAGGAAAGCCTTGATATGTTCTAAATCTAGATTATACTGATGGAAGGTTTGTTGAAATGAGTTTAAAATCGGGTTGAGACTTATTTTATGATCTAAAGCGTGATATAAATCACTTTCAAAACGATTCAATAAATCTTCTTTATTGTAGGAATGAAAACTATCGACAATTTCGTCTGCAAAACGAACAAAACCATAAATATTGTAGATGTCTTTTCGTATGGATACATTTAACATTTTGGTAGCTAACGAAAATGAGGTGCTGTATGATTTAGTAACTAGTTTACTGCATTCGTTTGAAATATTGTCAAATATAATTTTCATTGATTTCGAGTTCAATTATTAAGCAAATTTATATAAAAAATCATACAATCAAACTTGGTTCTAAAAATTCAGTTTTAAATTCATCAAGCTTTTTTAATAAATATATCTTTTCAGGCAATCTGTTCAAGGTTACATCTTTAATCCTATTGCCGAATACGGATAAAGTATACTTGTCGCTTATTAAAACTTGCTCATTAAAATCCTTTAAAAAAGCATTTATTTTAAAAGGTCCAGGCTCTACAGTGCAAAAGGTTACAAAATGGAGTTTAGAAGCAAAGTTGAAAAGGGTTGTTAAGCTAATGGTTGGCAATGATTGACCTAGAAAAATAGTTTTATACCCTTTTGATAAAATCAGGTGGTTTAAAAATAACAAACTCAATTCATGAATTTCATTTTCGGGTAAAAACAAAACAAAGCAAGGCTCATTTTTGGGATGTTTGATTTTGGACTGAATAAGATCCGTCAGAACGTGTATTTTTTGTTTTATACGGCTAGTTATGAAATGCTCGTGGGAAGGGCTTATTGCTCCTGTTTGCCACAAAATACCGAGTTCTGTCATTAAAGGTACAAATATCTTAATGTAAACAAATTCAAAATCCTTTACTTTTATAAGTTCATTAAATGTAAGATCAAATAATGAGGAATCGAAATTAATCATAGATAGTTTCAAAGCATTAATTGATGTTTGTTCTGATTTAGACTTAAGCGAAAGATCGCTAACCAAGACGGGAATTTCAGTTTCACTGAGTTTCGCTATTTTCGAAATCTTAATACCGTTGTTGTATAAAAGAGTAATGTTAAGTAATTTTCGAAGACTGTCTAAAGAGTACTTGCGAATATTGGTATTAGTTCTTTCGGGAGATAATAGGTTATAGCGTTTTTCCCAAATTCTTATAGTGTGTGCTTTGATCCCTGAAATATTCTCAAGGTTTTTTATGCTAAAACTATTTTTAATCCGATCCATTGGTTTAGGTTTCTTAAAAAAAACTTAAACAAAAATACTAAATTAAAAAGCAATAGGATTGGAATAGAGGTAAAATATCTCGTGCGCACGAGAAGACTCGAACTTCCACGGGAAAAATCCCACTAGCCCCTCAAGCTAGCGCGTCTACCAATTCCGCCACGTGCGCTGTAGTGATCTGGCTGGGGTTCGAACCCAGGACCCTCTCCTTAAAAGGGAGATGCTCTACCAGCTGAGCTACCAGATCTTAAAACAATAACAATACAAGTGATCTGGCTGGGGTTCGAACCCAGGACCCTCTCCTTAAAAGGGAGATGCTCTACCAGCTGAGCTACCAGATCTTTTTTTGGTATTTTAAGGCTGCAAATATACGTGCAAATATTAATATTTCATATTCTTATTCGCTAAATTTACAATTGAATTTTAAAATGATCTTTTGACTAATACAATTGTACTTTTAGGCTATATGGGATGTGGAAAATCTAGAGTAGGAATACCTCTTGCCCAATATATTGACATTCCACATGTTGACTTAGATTCTTACATAGAAGAACAAGAGAAAATGAACATTAAAAATATATTTGATGTTGAAGGAGAGCTTTATTTTAGAAAAAAAGAAAGACAGTATTTAGAGCAACTTCTAACTCAAAAAGAGCCTATAGTTTTATCTTTAGGTGGAGGAACGCCTTGTTATTATGACTCAATGGATTATATTTTGAATTCAAATGCAGTTAGCTTTTATTTAAAAGCCAGTTTAGTAACTTTAGTTGATCGTTTATTTACAGAGCGTCATAAGCGGCCTTTAATCAGTCACCTTGAAACTAAAGAAAATTTATTAGAATATATTGGAAAACATTTATTTGAAAGACTTCCTTTTTATGGAAAGGCATCTCACATAGTTTCTGTAGACAACGCTACACCTCAAGAAATAGCCATAAGTATAAAGCACTTACTGTAGGTAAACCCCTTCAGATTTTGGATTTAGATTAACTTCTATATGTTCGTTGATGGAAGTCGACAAAGAAATGCCTTTGAAGTCAGCTTTTATAGGATAGTTTTTGTGGTTTCGATTAACTAAAACAGCCGTTTTTAATTGCTTTAGAGGTATTTCGAGTAGGTGCTTTACCGCATAGATAAGGGTGCTTCCTGTGTTGAGTACATCGTCTACTAAAACTACAGATTGATTTTTTAAAACGCTGAGGTTTTCAGATGTTTTTATGGGGAGATGTGGGTCTTTTTTATTAATTTCAAGTTGAATGAAATGAATGTCAAGGTCAGAAATTTTTTTCAACACCGTAATGATGCTTTTAGCAAAGAGTACTCCGCTCTTAGCTACTCCTATTATATATATCGCTTTGTGATTAAAGTTTGCTTCATAAATCTGATAGGCGATTCTCCGGGTACTATGTTTTATGGTTAAACCATCAACGATCAATGTAGCATCTTTTATCATAGCATTTTTTTTTGGCATACAAATTGAATTGTATTTTTAACAAAGTTATAAAGTTTTAACCTCCTAAATCAATTTAACCTCGATTTACTTATGAAAATAACAGCAGCTCTTATTTTCTTTTTATTTCAAATGTCAATTTAGCTCAAAACAAGGGATCCAAAAACTTAAATTTATCGAGTTCAAACCTTGCGGTTCATTATTATGATGTAGTTTTCTATTTTTCAGGAAATCCAACATAAGGTCGTGAGTATATAAAATCTGTGGTTTTGGGTGTTGTTTATTATTTTTCTTCAGAACAAAACAAAACTCTTTTTGATAAAAAATCAAAGCGCTATATTCCCAAATATGGGGGCAGGTTTGCCTATGTAATGTTAAAAAGGGAGCAGGTTGAAGTTAATCCAGAAGCATATTTAATTCAAAACGACAGTTTATGTTTATTTTATAAAACACAATTTATAAATACACAAACAAAGTGGCAAGCTCAACCTGAATTTTTTAAGGAAAAAGCAGATGCAAATTGGAATCAATAAATGAATTTACCTGTACATTATTTATGATTCTTAACAAACGAATACTTAGTTATAAGTTTTGGCCCTTTTGGAAGTTGTACATTCCAGCTTATTTTTACTGTATGTATTAAGCCAATCGCACCAAAATTTAACCTACTTCACCACCTTGAATCCACTTATGAATAACAGTGGTGCTTTCGAGGCCTCATAATGGTCCTACTTGTCTAAATTTTCTGAAAACTGGATTACAAAAACATTTAAAGCAAACAAAGATACTTGAAAAGGGAATTACATCAATTAATACAATCACATCCGAATAGAAATAAATCGGTTCTATGCTTTTAAGATTCTCAGCTATTTATCGGATCAATTAAAAATGCATTCGCATGATCATTCGTTAAACTTATTTATAAATCAAACTTCATCTGATAAGCCCTTTGAAACCTCTGTCAATAGATAATTACTGTACTGTTTAGATCACTCAATTCATCACCAAGCTTAAATTAAAGTTGGTCTGAAAGAATTAAACCTCTCGGATTTGGTTGGGAGTCACTTTGGAGTAGGCCATTCTACTTTGAAATACGAGTCAAGCCTTGAAAAAAATCAGTTATCTTTTTGATCGGATTCTTCTGCATAATTATCCAGTTCTCTTCGGTCTTTTTTGGTAGGTCTTCCTCCTCCTTTTTCTCGATAATGGTCTTGGGCTAAACTTTGAAGTTCATTCTGCTTAAAAGCATCCTTAGGGGTTGTATTGACTCGGTAAATGTCGACTAGTTTTGCTCCAATTCTACTTTTAGGAATATCCAAAACATCAAGGCTAAGGTTCACTTGCTCTTTTCTGACAATGATTTTATCTGTAGGAAAAACTTCTCTTGATGGTTTAGCAACTTGATCGTTTACTTTCACCTTACCTTTTTTGCATGCTTTGGTTGCAATGCTTCTGGATTTGAAGTAACGAACGGCCCACAAATATTGATCGATTCTCATTCTTTAAAACTACGTTAATTTTCTGTCAAAAATAAAGTAAAATTGTATCTTGGACACCAAAAATACCCTTATGCTACGTTTTATTAAATCTTATGCACATCTATTATCACTAATTGCCTTGTTAAGCTCTTGTGATTCAAATAACAATCCAACACAAACTGCTGTTGAATTAAGAGATTATGCAGAGCAATTTGCTGAAGATGATGCTTTGTTAGTGGAGTACTTAACAACCCATTTTTATAATTATGAAGATTTTGTTGGAGCTGGAGAAGAAGAAATTACCATCGTTATAGATACAATTGCTGGCGATAACGCCAACAAAACTCCAATGATTAATCAAGTACAGCAAATTTCTGTTCCAGTTACAGATACTGAGGGCGTTGAAATCGATCATACACTATATTATTTAATAGCAAAACAAGGCTCACGTCTGGAAGACAGACCCTCAATAGTTGACTCTGTTTACCTTACTTATACAGGAACCTTACTAGACGGAACTGTATTTGATAGACGAATTAATGCTCCTATTTGGTTTGATAATATTGCTGTTATTTCAGGATTCAGATACGGACTTCAGTTTTTTGCTCCAGGTACATCTACTCGAGGTGAGGATGGAATAGACACTTTTTTGAATAAAGGTCAGGGTATTATACTCATGCCTTCTGGAATTGGATATTTTGGATCAAGTTTAGGGTCACTTCCTGAATATTCCCCTTTAGTTTTTAATATTGGGATTATTACTACCAAACAAAACGATCATGATTTAGATGGTGTTTTGTCTATTAATGAAGATCCTGACGGAGACGGTAACCCATTCAACGATGATACAGATAACGATGGGATTGCCAATTTTAGTGATACAGATGACGATGGAGATGGAATCTTAACCTCTTTGGAGTTAGACGTAGACGGAGACGGAGTTATAGACGACTCAGATGGTGATGGAATTCCCGATTATTTGGATTCAGACAGCTAAATCTACCCTTCTACTTTTAATTAGAGTATTATGCGAAAAGACCTATGCATTCAAGTTTTTGTTACAGGAGGAACCTTTGACAAAACCTATGATTATATTAAGGGTACCTTAAACTTTAAAGCAACTCATTTACCTCAAATGCTCGATCGAAGCCGATGTAAGCTCAATATTCAAGTAAAAACCTTAATGCTTATAGATAGTTTAGAAATGACTTCAGAGCATTTTGATGCCATAATTGAAGCTTGTGAGACTTCCACCCATAAACAAATTGTTATTACCCATGGTACTGATTGTATGGTAGATACTGCCATAAAAATAGCAACAGAATCAAAGAATATGGAGGATAAGATTATTATTCTAACAGGTGCAATGATTCCATATACATTTGGTAGTTCATCTGATGGTTTCTTTAATTTAGGCTCGGCGATGGCATACGTTCGAATACTTGAACCAGGAGTCTATATTGCAATGAATGGTATGTTGTTTAACTGGAATGAAGTTCAAAAAAACAAAACTCTTGGATTTTTTGAAGACATTGAGCCTACAGAGTAATGAATTATTTAGTCGTCGTTAGATTTGTTTTTTAATTCATAGGAAGCACTAACAATAAACTGATTGGGACGCGCGTCAATTCTATTCCCATCAATTGGAACACCATTCATGCCAAGAATAAGAATATCGTTATCAGTAAATCCTCTCTCGTATCGAATACCTAAACCAAAACGTCCTAAAGAAAGGCGAGTGCCTATTTGTAACCCCACAGTGAAATTTTCTTCTATGTCAGTAAGCGTTGTTCCTTCAATATTTTCATCTAAAATATATTGAAAACTAGGTCCTGCAAAAGCACTTAAAGGACCAAGTACTTTATACCCCAAGAGTATCGGAGCCTCTATTTTACTCAGTCCAATATCTGTATTTTGAAAACCACTGTTAATCTTAGTGAATTGAAGTTCAGGTCTTAGATAAAAAAGAAGCAAGTCTAATTTTCCATAAACACCTAAATGAAATCCAGTTTTAGAACCTGCAGATAGTTGGGTCGCAGAGATATCGGTATAATTCACGTCCCCTAGCGAGTCGTAGTTTAATCCAGTCTTAACACCAAACTCAAATTGAGCATGAAGAAGTGAAGTAGATAAAAAAGCAATTAAGGTTATGTTTTGTAAAGACTTAATAGACATGATTTTTATTTTTTACGTTTAACTACTTTTTGGATTGCAGCAACAATAGCCTCTTTGTTTAAGCCATATTTATCCATTAATTGAGCCGGAGTTCCAGACTCACCAAAGGTGTCCTGTGTTGCAACAAATTCTTGTGGTGTTGGATGATTTAAAGAAAGTACTCTAGCAACACTTTCTCCTAATCCTCCCATAAAATTATGTTCTTCAGCAGTTACAATACAACCTGTTTTAGCAACAGATTTTAGAATAATTGCATCGTCTAACGGTTTGATGGTATGAATATTAATAACTTCAGCGCTTATTCCTTGTTCCTTAAGAATTTTGGCAGCTCCTAACGCTTCCCAAACCATATGACCTGTAGCAACTATAGTTACATCTGCTCCTTCCTGAAGCAACAAGCCTTTTCCAACTTCAAAAGTCTGGTCAACAGGGGTGAAATTAGCAACTTTAGGTCTTCCAAAACGGAGATAAACAGGTCCCTCAAAATCAGCTATAGCAATTGTGGCAGCTTTGGTTTGGTTATAATCACAGGTATTGATTACAGTCATTCCTGGAAGCATTTTCATTAAGCCGATATCTTCCAATATCTGATGTGTTGCTCCGTCTTCTCCTAAAGTAACTCCTGCATGAGAAGCACATATTTTGACGTTCTTATCGGAGTAGGCTATAGATTGACGAATTTGATCGTAAACTCTTCCAGTAGAAAAGTTAGCAAAAGTACCTGTAAATGGTATTTTACCTCCAATAGTTAAACCTGCTGCAATTCCGATCATATTGGCCTCAGCAATTCCAATTTGAAAAAAGCGATTAGGATTTTCTTTGATGAACTGATCCATTTTGAGTGATCCAATTAAATCTGCACATAGTGCGACAACATTAGGATTAGTTCTTCCTAGTTCTGTAAGACCAGCTCCAAAACCTGAACGTGTATCTTGAGAACCTTGATTAATGTATTCTATCATAATATTTTATTTCGTATTCCTGCATTGCAGTTATTTAATAATCTCCTAAAGTTTCTGGGTTTTGCGCTAAAGCAATTTCTAATTGCTCATCATTCGGGGCCTTTCCATGCCAGGCGTGCGTATTCATCATAAAATCAACACCATTACCCATTTCTGTTTTTAATAAAATACAGATAGGTTTTCCTTTTCCAGTCATTGATTTAGCTTTTTTAAGCGTAGCAATAATTTGCGATAGATTATTTCCATCTTTAACTATTAGAACGTACCATCCAAAAGCGAGGAATTTAGCTGAAATATCTCCCATTGGCATAACAACGTCTGTTGGACCATCAATTTGTTTTTCGTTGAGGTCAATTGTAGCAATTAGATTATCAACCTTTTTACCGGCTGCATACATGATTGCTTCCCAGTTTTGGCCTTCTTGAAGTTCTCCATCTCCTAAAAGGGTATAAACTAAATGACTGTCGTTATTAAGCTTTTTTGCCTGCGCAGCACCAAGAGCTACCGAAAGACCTTGGCCAAGTGATCCAGATGCTATTCGAATACCTGGAAGACCTTCATGAGTCGTTGGATGGCCTTGTAATCTTGAGTTTATTAATCTAAAGGTGCTAAGTTCTTTAACTGGAAAGTATCCTTTATGTGCCAAAACACTATAAAAAACAGGAGAAATATGACCGTTAGAAAGGAAGAATACATCTTCGTTTTCTCCGTTCATATCAAACCCTTCTTTGAGGTCCATTACTTCGTTATATAGACTTACTAAAAACTCTGTACAGCCTAAAGAACCTCCAGGATGACCTGAATTTACTTTGTGAACCATTCTTAAGATATCTCTTCGAACTTGTGAAACGGTTTGTTCTAGTATTGTTTGTGTTTGCATGAATTTAAATGATATTTATTACAAAAATACATTTTTGAGAAGCGTGTACAAGCTTATCTGAAATACTTATTAACGTCTTCTTTAACATTTTGCTAAAATTCAAAAAGTGGTGCTTCAGTAGGGGCAAGTTCGTTACCTTTGGCAATATTTTTTATTTATGAAATTCGAACGTATTGCAAGCGATCCAAACAGTAAAGCCCGGGCTGGTTCAATTACCACCGATCACGGTGTTATTGAAACACCAATTTTCATGCCTGTTGGAACTGCTGCAACAGTTAAAGGGGTGCACCAAAGAGATCTAGAAAACGAGGTAAACCCAGATATTATCCTAGGAAATACATATCATTTATACCTAAGACCCAAGACAGACATTATCCAACAAGCTGGAGGTATCCATAAATTCATGAATTGGAAGCGACCAATTCTAACAGATTCAGGAGGGTATCAAGTATATTCTCTTTCTGCAAACAGAAAAATTAAAGAAGAGGGAGTTAAATTCAAGTCTCATTTAGACGGGTCTATGCACTTATTTACTCCAGAAAATGTAATTGACATTCAAAGAAAAATTGGAGCTGACATCATCATGGCTTTTGATGAATGTACACCATATCCTTGTGATTACAGTTATGCGAAAAGGTCTATACACATGACCCATCGCTGGTTGGAACGCTGCTTAATTCAAAACGAAAAAAGTCCTTTTTTATATGATTATACACAAACATTTTTCCCCATTGTTCAGGGGAGTGTTTACAAAGACTTACGTCTGCAATCTGCAGAATATATAGCGAGTAAGGGTGCAGCAGGAAATGCAATTGGAGGCCTTTCGGTTGGAGAGCCTGCTGAAGAAATGTATGCCATGACTGAAGTAGTTTGTAGTGTTTTGCCTGAAGATAAACCCCGTTACTTAATGGGAGTAGGAACACCAATAAATTTACTCGAAAATGTAGCTCTGGGTGTTGATATGTTTGATTGTGTAATGCCAACAAGAAATGCGAGAAACGGGATGCTTTTTACGGCAGACGGTTCGATAAATATCAAAAACAAGAAGTGGGAAGACAATTTTTCTGTAATCGACGAAGCTGGATATACTTTTGTTGATACAGATTATTCAAAAGCGTATCTTAGACATCTATTTAAGGTTAATGAAATGCTCGGAAAGCAAATTGCAACCATTCATAATTTAGGTTTTTATTTGTGGTTGATGCGAGAAGCAAGAAAAAGAATCATTGCAGGAGACTTTTACAGCTGGAAAGAACAAATGGTTAAAAACATGGATAAACGTCTATAGCTTTGTTAAAAAAAATTGATCTCTACATAATTAAACACTACCTAGGAACATTTGCAGTAATGTTACTTATGTTTATACCTATTGGTATTATGGTAGATGTTGCTGAGAAAATTGATAAGTTCAAAGAGAAAGAAATTCCATTGGACGCCATTATAGAATACTATATTAATTTCACTTGGTATTTTGGGAATTTATTATATCCCGTTTTTATATTCTTAGCGATTATTTGGTTTACTTCCAAGTTGGCAAACAACTCTGAAATTATAGCTATTTTGAGTTCTGGAGTTTCGTTTTATCGATATTTAAGACCCTTCCTAATTGCAGCTTCTGTTGTTGCTTTTTTTGCTTTTCTGGCAGGAATGTTTATAGTACCCGAGGCCAGCAGAGGATTTAAAGAGTTCAAATATAAATACATTAGTAGGAAAAAAAACGACAGAACGACCTCCAATTTATATAAGCAAATTAATGATAACGAATTTATTTACGTAAGCAGTTACGACCCCAAACGAAAAAGAGCAAACAACTTTACTTTAGAACATTTCAAGGGAGAAGATTTGAAATTTAAAATTTTTGCTCAAACCATACGATGGGTCGAAAAAGACTCCAATTTTAGACTCATTAATTACCGCAAACGCACTTTCAGAGCTAAAGATGAACTCTATGAACAAGAAAATCGTAAGGATACAATTTTCGGATTTGAAATTCAAGATTTAGCACCGCTTAACTATTTAGCAGAGACACTTTCTTTAGGTGAATTGAATAAATTTATAGCCGAAGAGAAGCGAAGTGGTTCCCCTTTAATTGATGTTCACCTTTTGGTTCGTCATAAAAGATATGCTATTCCTTTGTCTGTTTTTATATTAACCATTATTGCAGTTGCCGTATCATCTTTTAAAAGAAGGGGAGGGATGGGAGTTAATCTTGCCTTTGGAATTATTACTGGGTTTACCTTTATCTTTTTTGATAAAATATTTGGTGTTTTAGTTGATAAAACAGATTTATCTCCTGCTATAGGAGCTTGGCTGCCTTTAGGGGTGTTTGGTCTTCTTGCAATTGTTTTATTAGCCTATGCTAAACGCTAGATCCAAAAGTCTTATTCATCTTCATTTCTTGGTATTTATATGGGGGTTTACTTCTATTCTAGGCGCTTTGATTCAGAAAAGTTCTTTTGAGATAGTTTGGTTTAGAGTTGTTATTGCATCTATTTTAATTGCTTTGTATTTTATATTTCTTAAACCAAGTTTGTTTAAAGTAACCCCAAAAGCAATGTTCTCTTTTTTTTTAGGCGGATTGCTTATTTCCGTCCACTGGATTTTATTTTTTCATGCAATTAAGATTTCTTCGGTATCGATTACTTTATCTGTTATGTCTTCTGCCTCTTTGATGACTTCGATTTTAGAACCAATTTTTTATAAAAGAAGAATTAGACCTTATGAAGTATTCTTTGGGGTTTTTGTAGTCTTGGGTCTGAGTTTGATTTTTAAGGCAGAGCAAAATTCCTCCCTAGGAATTTATATAGCCTTATTATCGACCTTACTTTCCGTATTATTCACCTTGCTTAACGGAAAATTAATAAAACACTACGAAGCTACTTCAATTTCATTTTATCAATTATTGATGGGGGGTATATCTCTGTCGTTATGGCTTATTTTCACAATGGATATTCCAGAAAATTTCTTCGTTTGGAGTCTAAATGATTTACTTTGGATGTTTATTTTGGCTTCTATTTGTACTGCCTATGCTTTTATTGCCTCAGTAGAAATAATGAAAGAACTTTCACCCTATACTATTATGATATCTTTAAATATGGAACCGGTATATGCAATTCTATTTTCTATTTATATTTTTGGAGAAAAAGAAATCATGAGTTTCAATTTTTATGTAGGAGTTTTGATTATTCTTATTTCTGTTTTAGGGAATGGAATTTATAAAGCACGCAAATTAAAAAAAAACTAGTTCCAATTACTAAAAATTTATACTTTAGCCCCTAAGAAAATTATTATGGAATATTTAGATTTTGAACTTCCAGTAAAAGACATTATTGAACAACTTGATAAATGTAAAATTATTGGAAATGAAAGTGAAATTGACGTTACTGATACTTGTGATCAGCTAGAAAAAAAGTTAATTGAAACTAAAAAAGAAATTTATCAAAATTTATCTGCTTGGCAGCGTGTACAATTATCTAGACACCCTTCAAGACCCTATACGCTCGATTATATTAAAGCCATTTGTGGAGATTCTTTTTTGGAGCTTCACGGAGACCGAAATATAAAAGACGACAAAGCAATGATTGGTGGACTCGGAAAAATCGGGAACCAATCATTCATGTTTATAGGAACTCAAAAAGGATACAATACAACTACCCGAAAATACAGAAACTTTGGAATGGCAAACCCAGAAGGCTACAGAAAAGCTTTACGCTTGATGAAGTCTGCTGAAAAATTTGGAATTCCAATAGTAACACTAATTGATACACCTGGTGCATATCCTGGACTTGAGGCAGAAGAGCGCGGACAAGGTGAGGCTATTGCTCGGAACATATTCGAAATGCTATCAATTAAAGTACCTATTATTACTGTTATTATAGGTGAAGGTGCTTCTGGTGGTGCTTTAGGGATTGGAGTAGGTGATCGTATTTTTATGCTTGAAAACACATGGTATTCTGTGATTTCTCCGGAATCATGCTCCTCCATTTTGTGGAGAAGCTGGGAGTATAAAGAGCAGGCAGCTGATTCCCTTAAACTTACAGCTACCGATATGAAAAAGTCAAAGCTCATAGACAAAATTATAAAAGAACCATTAGGAGGCGCACATTATGATCGTGAACAAACTTTTAAATCTGTTCAAGATGAAATTCTAAAATCTTTTAAAGTTTTAGACTTATTAAAGTCTACTGAATTAATAAAATCAAGACGATTAAAATTCACTAAAATGGGGATTTTTGACGAATAAATTTCGCTTATCAACAAAATAAAATAGTTATAAACGACTTTTTGTTCAAACTTGGGTTATATCTCGTTTTGATTTAATAAGTGACTTTTATTTTATTATAATTACTTTCGATAAATGGAAAACAGAAAGTCAATTATAGCTCCAGCCATTTCTGCTGGAAACGTTGTTAGTCTTGAAAGAGGTAAGATTCCTCCACAAGCTGTTGATCTAGAAGAAGCCGTTATTGGTGCTATGCTGATTGATAAAAAAGGGGTCGATGAGGTAATTGATATTCTTCAGCCTGAGGCATTCTATAAAGAGGCAAACCAACACATTTTCAAGGCAATACATTCCCTATTCGAAACTTCCGAGCCGATCGATCTACTTACCGTTTCTGCACAGTTACGCAAAATGGGATTACTTGATAAAATAGGAGGAGATTTTTACCTTGTACAGTTATCCAAAAAAGTATCTACTTCTGCACATATTGAATTTCACGCCCGTATAATTTTACAAAAATTCATTCAACGAAGCTTAATTAAGATTTCAAATGAAATTATTGATGATGCTTTTAAAGAATCAATTGACGTATTTGACCTCTTAGATGTTGCAGAATCAAAGTTATATGACATTACTCAAGGAAACATCAAGAAATCTTCCGAAACAGCTCAAAACCTTGTAATACAAGCAAAAAAGCGTATTGAAGAGATTGCAAAGCGGGATGGTTTAAGTGGTGTTGCAACAGGCTTTGAAAAGTTAGATGCTTTAACTTCGGGCTGGCAGCCCTCCGATTTAATTATTATAGCGGCACGTCCGGGTATGGGTAAAACTGCATTAACGCTTTCTATGGCTAGAAACATAGCCGTAATACAACAAGCTCCTGTTGCTTTTTTCTCTCTTGAAATGTCTTCGGTTCAGTTAATTACTCGACTAATTTCTGCAGAAACTGGACTTTCTTCAGAGAAATTGAGAACAGGTAAGTTAGCGAGTCATGAATGGGAACAACTTAATGTTAAAGTTGGAGATTTGGAACGAGCTCCACTATTTATAGATGACACTCCTTCCTTATCAATTTTTGATCTACGTGCTAAGGCAAGGCGATTGTCATCTCAACATGGCATTAAACTAATTGTAGTAGACTACCTTCAACTAATGACTGCAGGAACGTCAAACAAAGCAGGAAACAGAGAACAAGAAATTTCAACTATTTCAAGAAACTTGAAGGCACTCGCAAAAGAATTAGATATTCCAGTAATTGCACTTTCTCAGCTTTCTCGTGCTGTAGAAACGAGGGGAGGGACCAAGCGTCCATTACTTTCCGATCTTCGTGAGTCTGGAGCAATTGAGCAAGATGCAGATATTGTTTCTTTTATCTATCGACCAGAATATTATGGAATAGATGAATGGGATGACGATGATCGTACTCCCTCTGAAGGTCAAGCAGAGTTTATTGTAGCTAAACACAGAAATGGTGGATTAGATAACATTCGTTTAAAATTCATCGGTCATTTAGGGAAGTTTGATAACTTAGAAAGTTTTGACCCTTCCTTTGAATTTCAGTCTAAAATGAATGAATCTCCTATCAACTCTGATTCCCTTCCTATTCCTAATGATGCTTTTGGAAGCGACGACGACGATATGCCTTTTTAAAAAGATGCTTACTTTTTAAACAAAAAAATCAGCCATTAGGCTGATTTTTTTTCAGTAATAATAGTGTGAGTATTTATTTTATTTTGTCAACAACAGCTTTAAAAGCGTCTGGATGATTCATTGCTAAATCTGCTAAAACCTTTCGGTTCAATTCAATTTCATTAGCTTTCACTTTCCCCATAAACTGACTGTAAGACAATCCGTGAAGACGCGCTGCAGCGTTAATACGGGTAATCCAAAGGGCTCTGAAGTTTCTTTTGTTGGTTTTTCTATCGCGGTAAGCATAAAGCATTGCTTTGTCTACTGCGTTTTTGGCTACCGTCCATACATTTTTACGGCGACCGAAATATCCTTTTGCTTGTTTAAGGACTTTTTTTCTACGTGCTCTTTTGGCAACTGCGTTTACTGATCTTGGCATATTTTTTCTGTTTTGTTATAGGCGGTAGTTACACTACGCTTTCTGTTTTTAGTTGCCCATAACAGGGTTAAATTTGATTGAGCCTAAGTTGAATTACGTTTATTGTAAACGTAATTGCATCTTGATACTTTTTACATCGCTTTCATGAACTAATCCTGAATGGGTCAGTTTAAGCTTACGCTTTTTTGACTTCTTCGTTAAGATATGGCTCTTAAACGCATGCTTTCTTTTGATTTTACCAGTTCCTGTAAGCTTGAATCGCTTTTTGGCACTGGATTTAGTTTTCATTTTAGGCATTCTATTGGTATTAAATTAGTACTCGTTATTTTTTCTTCGGACTGATGAACATGGTCATTCTTTTTCCTTCTAATCTAGGAAGCTGTTCTACTTTTCCTAAATCTTCTAGGTCTTGAGCTAATCGAAGTAAAAGAATCTGTCCTTGTTCTTTAAAAATAATTGACCTTCCCTTAAAAAACACAAAAGCCTTAAGCTTTGCTCCTTCGGTCAAGAATTTAACTGCGTGCTTTTTCTTAAACTCATAATCATGTTCATCGGTTTGTGGACCGAATCGAATTTCTTTTATGATTACTTTAGTTGCTTTAGATTTAAGCGCTTTATCTCTTTTCTTTTGCTCGTATAAAAACTTTTTGTACTCAAGAATTTTACAAACAGGAGGGGTTGCGTTAGGAGATATCTCCACTAAATCTAATTCAAGCTCACGTGCTAACGCAAGTGCCTTAGGTAAGTTGTAAACACCTATTTCTACATTATCTCCAACCAAGCGAATTTCTTGTGCAGTAATTTTTTGATTGATCTTATGGGGATCAACTTTGATTACACGACCTGGACGATTGCTCCTTTTTCTCCGTATTGCTATGACTCTATTTTTTTAGTTAAACTTCAAACTTCGAAACAGTCTTATCTATTTCAATTTTTATATTATCTATGAAGGTAGCAATGCTAATGCTGCCTATATCTCCTTGTTTACGTTCGCGGACAGAAACGGTTCCGTCTGCGGCCTCTTTTTCTCCTACAATGAGCATGTAAGGGAACTTGCTCAATTGAGCATCGCGAATTTTCTTTCCAATAGTCTCATTTCTATTGTCCACGAGGGCGCGAATTTCGTGATTTTCCAGCTCATTTGAAACTTTTTCAGCGTATTTTTCATATTTCTCACTTACAGAAAGTATAATTACCTGTTCTGGGGTTAACCAAAGTGGGAAATTTCCACCTGTATGCTCTAGTAAAATTGCTACAAATCGTTCTAAACTTCCAAAAGGAGCTCGATGAATCATTACCGGACGATGAAGTTCATTGTCACTTCCTTTGTAGGTAAGTTCAAATCGCTCAGGCAAGTTATAGTCTACCTGTATCGTGCCTAATTGCCATTTTCTTCCCAATGCATCTTTGACCATAAAATCAAGTTTTGGACCATAAAAAGCAGCTTCACCATATTCAATAACGTAATTTAAATTTTTTTCGTTTGCCGCATTGATGATTGCACTTTCTGCTAATTCCCAATTTGTATCAGAGCCAATATATTTTTCTGCTTTTTCTGGATCACGCAAAGATACCTGAGCTGTAAAGTTTTCAAAACCTAAAGAGCTGAAGACATAAAGAACCAGATCGATAACTTTTTTAAACTCTTCATCCAACTGACTTGGCATACAGAAAATATGAGCATCGTCTTGAGTGAATCCACGAACACGTGTAAGGCCGTGAAGCTCTCCGCTTTGCTCGTAACGATATACAGTGCCAAACTCCGCATAACGCTTAGGAAGGTCCTTATAGCTCCATTGACGTGCGTTGTAAATCTCACAATGGTGAGGGCAATTCATTGGTTTTAGTAAGAAAGTCTCTCCCTCGTGAGGAGTTTCTATTGGTTGAAAGCTGTCGGCACCATATTTTTCGTAATGACCTGAAGTCATGTAAAGTTCTTTACTACCGATATGAGGAGAAATTACTTGCTCATATCCAGCTTTCTTTTGGGCAGCTTTGAGGAAGTTCTCTAATCGTTCTCTTAGCGCGGCTCCCTTAGGAAGCCATAGTGGAAGACCTTGACCTACTTTTTTAGAAAAAGTAAATAAATCAAGTTCTTTCCCTAGTTTTCTGTGGTCTCTTTTTTTAGCTTCTTCTAAAAGTTCTAAATAGGCAGTAAGTTCTTTTTGTTTTGGAAATGAAATTCCATATATTCTTGTAAGTTGTGGTTTTTTTTCATCTCCTCGCCAGTATGCTCCGGCAACACTTAATAATTTAATTGCTTTTATGAACCCCGTATTAGGAAGATGACCTCCTCGACACAAATCGGTGAAATCAGAATGATCACAAAAAGTGATTGTTCCGTCTTCAAGGTTTTCTATCAATTCAACCTTAAAAGGGTTGTTTTCATTCTTATAAAACGCTAAAGCATCTGCCTTAGAAGAGTCACGCATTTTGAATTCAAACTTCTGGCGCGCAAATGTTAGAAATTGCTGTTCTAGTTTTTGAAGATCATTTTCGGAAAACGCAACATCTCCAAAATCTACATCGTAATAAAACCCATTTTCAATAGCAGGGCCAATCGTTAATTTAGCTTTTGGATAAAGTGCTAAAATAGACTGCGCTAGAACATGAGCAGAGGAGTGCCAAAAAGCCGCTTTCCCTTCATCATCATTCCATGTATATAGTTTCAATTCACCACTTGAGGTAATAACAGCAGAAGCTTCAATTATGGTATTGTTAAAACGAGCAGAAAGGACATTACGAGCCAAACCTTCGCTAATATCTTTAGCTACATCTAAAACGGTTAGTTCGTTTTCAAATTCACGAACGGATCCGTCTGGAAGAGTAATTGCGATCATACTTTTATTTAATAAGTTGTAAAGATAATACCTTGTTGTTAGTCAGACAATAACCTGTATGATTAATCCTGTTTTTTTTTCTTGTCATCTAAAAGGCCATCAACAAGGGTGGAAACTCCTTTGTAACCAAGCCATATCGTTAGTAATAACAGGACAACTCCAATAACTAACACAGGCCAGTAAAAGGGGTGTCCTTCGTTTTTAAATGCTTGAGAGACAATAACGGGCGCAATAAAACATAAAACAATTGTCCAGAACACCTTATTAAACCCTTTTGAAATCTTTTCTTTATTCATTGGAAGTATATTGATCTAGTGCTATGCGAATGCTTTTATGTTTTAAAATTAGTGCTTTAGCTTCTTTCTTTGAAATTGAAAGTTGTTCTTGTACTATTTTAATAGCTCTCTTTTTTAGTTTTTCATTGGTCATTTGCATATCGACCATTTTATTTCCTCTGATATGCCCCAGTTGAATCATGGAAGCAGTAGATATCATGTTTAAAATTAACTTCTGAGCAGTTCCTGCTTTCATTCTTGAGCTACCTGTTACAAATTCAGGTCCCACAATTACTTCGATTGGAAAATCGGACACTGCAGACAATGGACTGTTTGGATTACAACAGATACTTCCTGTAGGAATTTGATGACCCCGGGCGTTTCGAAGCGCCTCTATTACATAAGGAGTTGTTCCGGAAGCTGCTATTCCAATAACTATGTCATTAGATGAAATTCCATATCCCTGAAGGTCAATCCATCCTTGATTAATATTATCCTCTGCATTTTCAACCGCCCTATATACTGCAGTTTTTCCTCCAGCAATAATTCCAATAACTTGGTCTGGATCACTTCCAAAAGTAGGGGGGCATTCCGAAGCATCTAAAATCCCTAATCGACCACTTGTTCCAGCACCAATGTAAAATAAGCGCCCTCCTTTTTTAAGTTGAGCAACTACTCTAGAAATTAATATTTCTATTTCAGGCAAAACAAGTTCTACAGCACCAATTACTTTTTGGTCTTCTTGATAAATTCCTTGCAGTAACTCTTGAACTGATTTTTGTTCTAAGTTGATGTGTAAAGAGTCTTGCTCCGTTATTTTTGTAAATACCATTCTTAAAAATAGTCGATTTTTTCAAAACAAAGCAAAAAAAAACTCCACAATTATGGAGTTTTTTTAATGTATTAAGAAAGTTTCTTGTCCAGATTTTCTTTTAGTGCGGCTAAAAATCCTTGAGTTGTAAGGTAATTAGATTCGTTCATTTCTTTTCCATGAATTAAAACGGCTAAATCTTTAGTCATTTTTCCACTTTCAACAGTTTCAATACAAACTTCTTCTAGTGCAGTGCAGAAGTCAATTAGTTCTTGGTTTTCGTCAAGTTTCCCTCGGTGGGCTAAACCACGAGTCCAAGCAAAAATTGATGCAATTGGGTTGGTAGAAGTTTCTTTTCCTTGTTGGTGTTGTCTGAAATGACGAGTAACTGTTCCGTGAGCAGCTTCTGCTTCCATTGTAATTCCATCGGGAGTTACCAAAGTGGAAGTCATAAGACCTAATGAACCAAATCCTTGTGCTACAGTATCAGATTGTACATCCCCATCATAGTTTTTACAAGCCCAAACGAAACCTCCGCTCCATTTCATACATGCAGCAACCATATCGTCTATTAAACGGTGCTCATATGTAATACCTGCCTCTTCAAATTTGTCTTTGAATTCTGCATCAAAAACTTCTTGAAAAATATCTTTAAAACGACCGTCGTAAGCTTTCATGATGGTGTTTTTTGTAGACAAGTAAAGCGGCCATCCTTTGTCTAGAGCTCGTGTCATACAAGAACGAGCAAAACCAAAGATAGAACTGTCGATGTTATACATAGACATAGCAACTCCGTTCTCTTGGAAGTCATATACTTCCCATGATTGAGCTTCACTACCGTCTTCTGGAGTAAATGTCATAGTAAGTTTACCCTTACCTGTAATGACAGTATCTGTGGCTTTATATTGATCTCCAAAAGCATGTCGACCAATACAAATAGGCTTCGTCCATCCCTGAACATAGCGAGGCACGTTACTCATAATAATAGGTTCTCTAAAAACAGTTCCACCAACAATGTTACGGATGGTTCCATTTGGAGAACGATACATTCTGTTCAAATCAAATTCTACAACACGATTCTCGTCTGGAGTTATGGTAGCACATTTAATTCCAACATTATATTTTTTTATTGCTTCGGCAGCATCAACCGTAATTTGATCATTGGTTTCATCACGTTTTTCGATTCCAAGATCATAATAAAGTAATTCAACATCAAGGTAAGGTAAAATCAATTGTTCTTTGATAAACTTCCAGATGATACGAGTCATTTCATCTCCATCGATTTCAACTACTGGATTAGCAACTTTTATTTTAGACATTTTTATATTTTTAAATTATACTTCAATAATAATATTAAGGTATAGAGTTTAACTTTAGTTCATAAAAAAGGTCGCTATAGCGACCTTTAAATTTTTATTTGTATTGACGCTCTTTGATACGAGCTTTTTTGCCGCGTAATTCTCTGAAGTAATAGATACGTGCTCTTCTTACAGTTCCACGTTTGTTAACTTCGATTTTTTGAAGCGCAGGAAGATTGATTGGGAAGATACGTTCAACTCCAATTTCTCCAGACATTTTTCTAATTGTAAAGGTTTTAGATAAACCAGTACCTTTAATTTGAATAACAACACCTCTGTAAAACTGAGTTCTTACTTTTTCTCCTTCTCGGATTTCGTAATAAATTGTGATTGTGTCTCCAGCTGAAAATTCAGGAAATTCTTTCTTTTCGATGAATTGGTCCTGAACAAAATTAATTAATGACTCCATTAGATATTCTTAAATAATTGTAACAAGCAACATGCACGATTTTCGTCAGAGGTTACATTGCGAGTGCAAAAGTACCAATAATTTTATTTTTGTTTTCCCTTTTTTGTAAAAAAAATTAATAAAACTTTTTTTTAATTTAAAATTCGATGTGAATACTGTAGTAATCGTCTAAAAAATGAACAGCTATTTGAGTTGTTTCTTCTATGAAGATAAGAAAGGTAAATTTTGAAATTTATTTTTAATCCTCCAATAAGTCGGGTCTTAATTTTTGAGTTCTTTCAAAAGCCTGCTCTTCTCTCCAAAGGTCCACAGCCGTTGTGTTTCCTGAAGTTAAGATTTCGGGAACTTCCCATCCGTTATAGTTTGCTGGGCGCGTATATATAGGCGGAGCGAGTAAATTATCTTGATAACTATCACTTAATGCTGAGGATTCATTTCCTAAAACACCAGGGATTAAACGAATAATACTGTCACAAAAAACAGCTGCCGCAAGTTCACCTCCGGATAACACAAAATCTCCAATAGAAATTTCTCGAGTTATGAAATGATCACGAACCCGCTGATCAACTCCTTTATAATGTCCACATAAAAGGATGATATTTTGCATCAGGGAACATTCATTAGAAATTTTTTGATTCAATTGTTCTCCATCAGGGGTCATATAGATTATTTCATCATAACTACGTTCTGCTTTAAGTTTGGTAATGCACTTATCTATAGGTTCAATCATCATTACCATTCCTGCACCACCTCCAAAGGGTGCATCATCAACTTGTTTGTGTTTAGATACTGTATAGTCACGAAGATTATGAAAAACAACATCTACTTTTTTTCCTTCAATTGCACGTTTTACAATCGAAGCTTCGAAAGGACTTATAAGGAGTTCTGGAAATAAGGTGATAATGTCTATGCGCATGAAAAATCTTTAAAGTACAAAGATGCAGTTTTTTTAAATTAACCGAGACTTTGTAATCTTAGAATGTTATTCGAAGAGAATCTATCTTTGTCTAAATGAAATGCGCTCTTTTTCTCCGAGGGGGCTTAGGTATTCTAGATTACGAATGTTGGTAAGACTAAATTGTCTCAGATCGTCAATGGTATAAAGTGGTTGATCATTTACTTTAAGTAAAACTGAATTTGCTTCAATTTCATAAAGATAAGCTCCGGACTCCATGACTTTTAGACCATAACTCAAATTCATTTCATTTTTTTCTTCAGTTGAAAAATTCTCCAGTGACATTTTTAAAAAATTAGTTTGCTTAATTACTTCTAGGGTTACATCCGTAGATTTTGCTTTGCCGTTTCTGTAATATTTTACATTCACTTTATCGCCGGGGTGTTTACTTTCTATGTATCCTGTGAGGTCCGAAAATGTCTTAATCTTGATGTTGTCTATTTGCGTAATGATGTCTTTTTCTAACAAACCGGCTTTTTCTGCTCCCATTCCTTTTTGGATATCAATAATATAAACACCTTCCAAAAGGCCTAAGCGCTCAGAAGCGACTAAGTCTGGAGTCACAGGAGTACCATAAATCCCTATTAAACCTTTTTTAACACTCCCAAACTCAACAAGATCTTCAAAAACTTTGCGAGCAATATTACTTGGAATAGCAAATGAGTATCCTTCGAACCCCCCACTCATCGATGTTATTGCAGTATTAATCCCGATTAATTCACCAGAAGTATTAACCAATGCCCCTCCGCTATTTCCCATATTAACAGCAGCATCCGTTTGGATATAGGATTGGTTTTTAGAATCACGTTTATTTAAGTCTCTGGATTTAGCACTAATAATTCCAGCGGTTACAGTTGAGTTAAGATTAAAAGGATTGCCAATAGCCAATACCCATTCTCCAATTTTAGATTCATTAGAATCTCCAAAAAAAAGATAAGGAAGCGGTTTATCTGTATCTACTTTTAGAACTGCTATATCGGTAACTGGGTCGGTGGCTACAAGAGTTGCAATATATCTTTTATTGTCGTTTGTTGTCACTTCCAGGGTTTTTGCCCCTTCGATGACATGGTTATTTGTCATAATATAACCGTCTGGAGAAACAATAACTCCAGAGCCTGTACCTATTTTAGATCTTCTTCCTTGACCTAAAAAGTAATCCATATAACTACCCTCATCTGAACTATTCGCAATGTTCTTTACATGTACAACCGCATCAATACTTCTGTTTGCTATTAGAACAAAATCAGATGGAGTTGCAATGTTATTTATATTATTAGGTGTATAATTTATAGGAATGATTGAATTCGAATTCTCGATAGTATCTTTATAATCAGGACTATAAAACGAAATCATGAACATAAAAGTGAGCCCTGAGCTAATGATAGAGACTAAACAGATTTTTAATATAGTTTTCATAAGATTTTATTTATTCCTCTAAATTATAAAACAGTTTCTTAGTTTTTTGTTGGTTTAACGTGCTTTTAACATCTCTATCTAACAAAAAATAATGTGTAAATTTGCATTTGTATGGAACAAGATTTTTATAAATATCAAGGAACTGGAAATGACTTTGTCTTAATTGATAATCGTTTTAAAGTATTTCCAAAAGATAATACAACATTCATTTCACAACTTTGTGACCGCCGCTTTGGTATAGGTTGTGATGGCTTAATATTACTTGAAAATTCAGAAATTTCTGACTTCAAAATGTGTTATTATAACGCAGATGGAAAGGAAGGCTCTTTGTGTGGAAACGGAGCTCGATGTACCGTAGCTTTTGCAGATTTTCTTAAACTTATAGACAATAAAACAACTTTTGAAGCATCGGATGGTATGCACACTGCTATTATAGCAAACGAAATTATTTATTTACAAATGCATGATGTAAATAAAATAGAAACCTTTGATAAGCACTCCTTTTTGGACACAGGCTCTCCACATCACGTCCAAATGGTTGAAGACTTGAAGACTTTTGATGTTTTTGCTATTGGAAAAAAAATTCGAGAGGGTGCTCCTTATAACAAGACGGGAACCAATGTTAACTTTGTTGAGCAAATAAGTAATAACCAATTTGCTATTAGAACATATGAGCGTGGTGTTGAAGACGAAACTCTATCTTGTGGAACAGGTGCTACAGCTGTTGCGATAGCGATGCATAAAAACAAGAAAACAGATTCGAATAATATTGAGATAAAAGTAGCTGGAGGTATTCTTCGGGTTACATTTAATGTGACTGAGGAGCTATATTCTCAGGTGTTTTTGTCAGGCCCAGCAAAGCAAGTTTTTAGTGGAACTATTAAAATTTAATTGTGAATACGACTCTTAGTTTGCGTTATATAGATTCATCGGACCTTGAATTCTTAGATCTGATAGAAAACGATTCTACCTTGTGGAGACATTCAAATACAACGGAACCATATTCTAAAAAAGTTTTGACAGAATACATTAAAAACGCTAAAGAAGATATAACTACTGCAGGTCAAGTTCGTTTTGTGTTAATCGACTCCAAAATGAATAGATTGGGTTTAGTAGATCTTTTTGATTATAAGAAAAATCATTCGCGTGCAGCGATAGGAATTGTGATATTAGATAAATGGAGAAGAAATGGTTATGCTAAAAAAGGTTTGCAATTAGTAGAGAAAATAGCATTTGAAAATATACATTTACATCAGCTTTATGCGGGAATTTCATTTGATAATAAGCCCAGCCTTAAGTTGTTTAAATCAGTTGGATACTTAGAGACGGGTGTTAAAAAAGATTGGAATTTTTATAAAAACGAATTCCATGATGAAATTATGGTTCAAAAAACATTACATGCATAAAAGAAAAATATTAAAAACAATAGTCCTTCTTGGAATGTTAGTTGGAATTTACTTCACCTATAGCTTTTATCGTGTTTTTTTTATGCCCAATACAGCGTTTTCAAATTCAGAATCGTATGTTTTTATAAGTAACGACACTAGTTTTACTGAGTTAGTTTCTGATTTAGAAAACATCTTATTGTCTGTTGATGATTTCAAGTTAGCTGCAATTAAAAAAGGTTATTCAGAGCGGGTGAAAGGAGGGAAGTATATCATATCTAACGGGCTAAATAATCACGAAATAGTTAATGTTCTTAGAGGGAAAAATACCCCTATAAAAGTTGTGTTCAATAACCAAGAGCGTCTTGAGAATCTAGCCGCAAGAATATCAAAACAAATTGATGCCGATAGCCTAACTTTAATTACTGCTTTTAGAGAAAATGAGTTTCTTGAGTTGAATAATTTCACCAAAGAAAATGCTTTGTCCATGTATCTTCCTAATTCATATGAGTTCTTTTGGAACACTACTGCTGAAGGTTTTAGAAGTAGAATGTTAAAAGAGTACAATCTATTTTGGAATCCCACTCGCTTAGAGCAAGCAAAAAAGATTAGTCTTAGTCCATTGCAAGTAAGTTCTTTGGCGGCTATAGTTCAAAAAGAAACTGTTAAGATTGACGAACGGCCTAAGGTTGCCGCTGTATACTTAAACCGAGTAACAAAACGAATGCGATTAGAGGCAGATCCTACGGTTATTTATGCTTTAAAAATTAGTTTTCAAAATTTTGACACAATCATAAGAAGGGTTTTGAAAAATGACTTAAGAATAGAATCTCCTTACAATACTTACAAAAATAAAGGAGTACCTCCTGGTCCAATTACAATGCCAGACATCAGCTCTATAGATGCGGTTTTAAATCCAGACTCTCACAAATTTCTGTATTTTGTTGCAAACCCAAAGCAACCCGGTTACCATACTTTTTCCAAGACGTATTGGCAACATCTTCGAAACAGTAAAGCCTATTATCGTTGGATAAATAGCCAAAAACTATATAGATAGCGGATCCTTATGGATTATAAAAATTGCAGGTCGTTTGTGAAGAGATAATTTCATTTTCTTCCATTGTTTTATTGAGTATGTCTTTATGAATTCTGTAGAAAGAGTAATGTCGCAGGCAACACATAAATCAGTATTTCTATCTAACGAATTAATAAGATCTTGAAGCATTTGGTCATTTCGATAGGGAGTTTCTATAAAAATTTGAGACTGATTGTAATCAAAAGATTTTTTTTCTAGTTTTTTAATTTCTTTTTTTCTTTTGGACTTATCAATAGGAATATATCCGTTGAATGCGAAATTTTGACCATTTAAACCAGAACTCATTACAGCCATTAAAATAGATGAAGGGCCAACTAGAGGGCGGATGGTTATGTTCTTACGATGTGCCATCTTGACAATTTCTGCTCCAGGATCAGCAACCCCTGGGCAACCAGCGTCTGATATAACTCCCATAGAAATACCTTCTTGAATAGAGTCAAGGTAGGTTAGTACCTCTTCGGGCAAAGTGAATTTGTTTAAAGGGTAAAAGATTAGACTGTTTTGGTCTTTCTTTGGATTTATTCTTTTAATGAAGCTACGCGCGTCCTTTTCGTTCTCGACGATAAAGTGCGTCACTTCTTCAATTACCTTCCTTACAGTAAGCGGGAGCACCTCCATAGGCGCATTTCCTCCTAACGGAGAAGGTATTAAGTACAAAACACCTTTTTTTGTAGGTAGTTCTAGTGTTTCCATGATGCTAAGATATGTTTACAGGCTTTTTCTATTTTATCAAAAACCAACTCAAACTCTTGCTCACTGCCATAATAAGGATCTTCAACTTCTGCGGAACCCAATAGAAGTTTGACTTTATTCTTGTCTGCTTCTGATTGTGCAAGTTTTAAAACATTTTCCATGTTTTCTTGATCCATTACATAGATGTAATCAAATAATCTAAAGTCAGTTGCAATAAAATGTCTGGCTTGCTGATGGGAGATGTCTATTCCATGTAATGCAGCAGTTTTAATACTTCTAGAGTCTGGAGCATTTCCTGTATGATAATTTGCTGTCCCTGCAGAATCAACTTTGATTGATAAATGGTTAGAGTAGTGCTCAAAAATACCCTGGGCTAGTGGTGATCTACAAATGTTCCCAAGGCAAACCATAAGCACATTTCCTTTTTTCATCAATTAGATAACTATAAAGTTAACTTTTGATTGAGATCTTCGACATACTTTCTAAATTGTTTGTCTGTAAAGGTTAAGTTATCAACTGTTTTGCAAGCATGAAGAACAGTTGCATGGTCACGTTTACCGATCTGACTTCCGATACTTGCTAATGAAGCTTTAGTGTATTTTTTAGCAAAATACATTGCCAATTGTCTTGCCTGAACAATATGACGTTTTCTTGTTTTGGACTGGAGTGTTTCTACATCCATTTGGAAGTATTCTGAAACTACTTTTTGGATGTAGTCTATAGAAACCTCTCGTTTGGTATGTTTCACGAATTTTTCAACAATCTCTTTGGCTAATTCGATTGTAATTTCGACTTTATTGAATGAAGACTGAGCTATCAATGAAATAATTGCACCTTCTAATTCTCTTATGTTTGATTTGATGTTTTTAGCAACATATTCAATAATTGGTTCTTCGATTACTACACCATCGCGATAGAGTTTGTTTTTTAAAATAGAAATTCTAGTTTCAAAATCAGGTTGTTGTAATTCAGCAGAAAGTCCCCATTTGAATCGAGACAATAAACGTTGCTCAATATCTTGCATGTCAACAGGCGCTTTATCCGACGTCAGGATTACTTGCTTTCCGTTTTGATGCAGGTGGTTGAATATATGGAAGAACACATCTTGTGTTCCTGTTTTTCCAGCTAAGAATTGAACGTCATCGATAATTAAGACATCAATAATTTGATAGAAATGAATGAAGTCATTTCGAGTATTCTTTTTAACCGATTCTATATACTGTTGAGTGAATTTTTCAGCAGAAATGTATAGAACAGTCTTATCGGTATATTTCTCTTTAATTTGAACTCCAATTGCATGAGCTAAATGAGTTTTACCTAATCCTACATTTCCAAAGATAAGTAAGGGGTTAAATGAAGTTCCACCTGGCTTATTGGCAACAGCATAACCAGCTGAGCGAGCTAAACGATTTGAATCTCCTTCTAGGAAATTTTGAAAATTATAATTTGGATTTAACTGAGACTCGATTTGTAAATTTCTAATCCCTGGAATAACAAAAGGATTTTTTAATTCCGCATTCAGAGAACTCAACGGAGCTTCTACATTTTGAGCGAGAACTTGTGATTGTTGTGAACTTGGAATACTTTCAGTGAAAGGCTGTTTACTTCCAAGTGTATTTTCCATGTTTATGATATACACTAGACGGGCATCTTCACCTAATTCCTGGGTTAATGCTATTTTAAGTAATTTCACGTAGTGCTCTTCTAGCCACTCATAAAAAAACTTACTAGGCACCTGAATACTCAATGCTTTATCAGTTAACTTGACAGGAACAATTGGTTCAAACCAAGTTTTATATGCTTGTGGTTGAATGTTGTCTTGAATAAATTCAAGACATTTTTCCCAGGAAGATTGAGCAGTTTTTTGCATTAATGTTAAACCAAACTTATTTTAAATTCAAGCAAATTACATCAGCTGAATTGGATTACAAATATTAACACTTTTTTTTTAAAAAAAAAGTCATATTGCTATTGATTTTTAAGTTTTTTTTTCGCAGATTATAGGATATTTAATAATCTTATTTATTATATACATTATGAAGCAATTTACATCTAAACCCTTACTTGTGCGATATGGAGAAACTGACCAGATGGGTGTAGTGCATCACAGTAATTATCTTAGGTATTTTGAAGTTGCTAGGTTAGAGTGGCTTAGTGCCCTTGGCGTATCTTATGCTTTAATGGAAAAAGAAGGTTTGATAATGCCGGTTATAGATGTGAAAGTAACATACAAAATTCCTGCTCTGTTCGATGATTCATTAACAATTTATATTTTTTTAAGAGAGCTTCCTAGGGTAAAAATTATTTTTTCTTATGAAATAAAAAACCAAAAAGATGAAATTGTGTGTAACGGAGAAACCACTTTAGCGTTTTTAAATACTAAAACAAGAAAACCTGTTCGCTGTCCAGAGGAGTTTAGCGAATTATTTAGTACTTAGAATAGAAAACATCAAGTCGATCTTCTTCTATCAAAATAGATTCTTGAGCAGTACCTTCTAGTTTCGGTTTTTTAATTCCATCTTTCAGAATACTTGGAGTTACAAATACTCTAGCTTCATCCCACAAATTCGAGTCAATAAAAGCCTGTAGAGTTATACTCCCCCCCTCAATTATTACAGACTGAATATTTCTGTTATATAATAAAGAGCAAAGCTTTTCTAGAATTAAAGTAAAATCTAATACGACAACCTCTTCTATAGTATCATCTTTTTGTGATGAAATGACTAATGTATTGTTTTTGTCGTTCAAAAGAGCTGATTCTTTAGGAATACGACCCTTAGGATCTATAACAATTCTTAGGGGCGAATTTCCGTTTACTTTTCGGGTAGTAAGACTAGGATTATCGTCAACAACAGTTTGTACTCCAACCAAGATGCTTTGTTCTTGTGATCTCCAGAGATGCGAAAGTGTTTGGGAGGCTTCGTTTGTTAGCCAAAACGGATCTTCTGATAATCTAGATTCTTTAGTAGGTGCAATAAATCCATCTGAGCTTTGAGCCCATTTTAAGATTATATACGGTCTTTTCTTTCTGTGATATGTAAAAAACCGCTTGTTTATTGCTTTTGCTTCTTCCTCTAAAACTCCCAAAAGGACCTCACACCCTGATTTTTTTAGTTTTTTTATCCCTTTACCATTTACCAATCCAAAAGGATCAGAACAGCCGATAACTACGCATGGAATTTCAGATAAAATAATTAAATCACTGCATGGGGGAGTTGAGCCGTGATGACTGCAAGGCTCTAGGTTAACATATAAAGTGCATTGGTTTAATATGCTTTTGTTTTTTAAATTGTTAATTGCATGAACTTCGGCATGAGCTTCCCCTTTTTTTTGGTGCCATCCCTCGCTTACAATTTTTCCATTATACACAAGAACACTTCCTACCAATGGGTTGGGATAGGTTTGTCCCAAACCTTTATTAGCTAGATCTAAACATCTTTGCATGAACTTTATATGAATCGGATCTTTTTTATTCATGTTAAGAAATGAAATAGTATTATTTTTATAAAGTATAAAAATACTAAAGAATTGAATGAAGAGTACAATAATTAGAGAAGTTTTAGAAAAAGACAATTCAGCTTTAGCTGCTGTGATCCGTCGAGTGCTTGTTGATATAGGAGTTCCAAAAGTCGGAACGGCTTATGCTGATCCAGAGCTCGATTGTATACATAAAACATATTTAAAAGAAAAGGCAGTATATTTTGTCTTAGAGGGAAAAGGTATTATCATAGGTGGGGCAGGTATTGCTCCCTTGCAAGGTGGAGAACCAACTGTTTGTGAATTGCAGAAAATGTATTTTTTAGAAGAAGCCAGAGGAAAAGGATTAGGGGAAAAAATGATAAATCATTGTCTAGACTTCGCAAGAAAAGCGGGCTTTGAGTTGTGTTATATAGAAACCCTTCCTTATATGAAAGCTGCACAAAAACTATATATAAAAAAAGGCTTTGAATACATCGATGGGCCAATGGGCACAACAGGGCATACTTCATGTAATGTTTGGTTAACAAGAAGACTTTAAATGAAATTAATTGAATTCAGATCATATTTCCGTTCTCAACTAAAAGAAGTTTCTTCAGTTGAACAAAGTGATGATTTTTTAAAAAGAATTACTCAAAATTATTTTGGTTGGGATGCAGTGAAATTTGGTTTAGAACCGGACTATCAATTATCTGATTTTGAGCTAAGTAAATTAAGTCTAGCGCTCCGTGATTTAGAGAGAGAAAAGCCTCTCCAATATATATTAGGGACTTCTCATTTCATGAATTTAGATTTTGAAGTAAACAGTTTTGTATTAATACCAAGACCCGAAACAGAAGAATTGGTTGAATGGATTTTGAAAAATGAAAATGATGCGAGCCCAAAAACTATTTTAGATATTGGGACCGGAAGTGGCTGCATTGCAATAGCTTTAAAGCAAGGTGCTCCAAATTGGAAAATTTCTGCTGTTGATGTTTCTGAAAAGGCATTATTGGTTGCTAAGAAAAATGCGAAGAACAACGAACTGGACGTTGAGTTTTATCTTGAAGACATTCTTGATGAACCATCCTGGCCCATTGGTTTAGATATCATTGTATCCAACCCCCCTTATGTTCTTCCCTCAGAAAAAGGTAAAATGAAAAATAATGTTTTGGCTTATGAGCCAGACCTAGCTCTTTTTGTTCCAGAAAACGACCCTTTACTTTTTTATAATAGAATAATTGAATTTGGCCAAAAAAACCTGAATCAAGGAGGAGCCTTATATTTTGAAATTAATCCTATTTTTGTTAAAGAACTTTACTCTTTTTTAAAAAACCATAATTTTGAATCAGTTGAGGTTAGAAAAGATTTTCTTAAAAAACCGCGAATGATTAAGGCTGTAAAAAGTACAACATAAACATGAACGACATTAAAGATAAAATAGAAGCCCTAAGGTCAAAACTACATTACTATAATTTTGAATATTATGTAAATGATAAAAGTCTAATCAGCGACTTTGACTTTGACCATTTAATGAAAGAGCTTCAGGTCTTGGAGGAAAAAAACTCTGAATTCAATGATTTAAACTCACCTACTCAAAGAGTTGGGGGACATGTCACTAAAAATTTTAAAACTATTGTTCATGCTGAACGTATGTATTCTCTAGGCAACACCTATTCTGAAGACGAAATAAGAGAATGGGTAGACCGAATAGTTAAAAATCTAGATGGAAAAGTTCCTAGCTTTACTTGTGAACTTAAGTACGATGGTGCTTCAATTAATTTGACTTATAAGAACGGATATTTACTTAAGGCTGTGACTCGAGGGGATGGAACTCAAGGAGATGAGGTTACCGCAAATGCAAAAACCATCCCTAATATCCCGCTTAAATTACAGGGAAATTACCCTGATGAATTTGAGATTCGTGGAGAAATTGTAATGCCTTTGTCTGGTTTTTCCGCTTTGAATGAAAGTCGTGTTGCTGCAGGAGAAGAGCCTTATATGAATCCAAGAAATACAGCTTCAGGATCCTTAAAATTACAAGATAGTAAAGAAACAGCTCAGCGACCATTAAGCTGTCTGTTATATGCATTGGTAGGTAAGAATTTAGGATTTAAAGATCATTACCAGGCACTGGTTGAAGCCAGGTCATGGGGATTCACCGTTCCAAACACATTGGTTAAAGCAGATACCATTGAAGATATTTTAAAGTACATCAATAGTTGGGAGAATAAAAGGAATGAACTTCCTTTTGAAATCGATGGTATTGTAATTAAAGTCAATGATTTGAGAGATCAAGAGCTTTTAGGTTTTACAGCAAAATCACCAAGATGGGCTATTTCATACAAATATAAGGCTGAGCAAGTAGCTACGGTCCTAGAAACGGTTTCTTATCAAGTAGGAAGAACTGGAGCGATTACCCCTGTGGCAAATTTGACACCTGTATTGCTTTCAGGAACCGTTGTTAAGCGTGCTTCGTTGCACAACGCTGATCAAATTGATAAATTAGATTTACGACTAGGCGATCAGGTTTATGTTGAGAAAGGCGGTGAGATTATCCCTAAAATTGTAGGAGTAAACAACGCTAATAGAGGCTTGGTTGAGGATTGCGTTACTTATATTAACAGTTGTCCTGACTGTGAAACACCCCTTGTTCGTATTGAAGGAGAAGCTCAACATTATTGCCCAAACATTAGTGGCTGCTCAACACAAATAATAGGAAAAATCCAACACTTCATAGGTAGAACTGCAATGGATATAGAAGGATTAGGAGGTGAAACAGTTGCTTTGTTATTTCATGAAGGCTTAATCAATAACATAGCTGATTTATATTCACTTCGTGGTTCTGATATTTTGCCCTTAGATCGAATGGCAGAGAAGTCTGTCGAAAATTTGCTAATAGGAGTAGAGGCATCAAAAAAACAACCTTTTCCAAAGGTATTGTTTGGTCTAGGAATTCGATTTGTAGGAGCAACTGTAGCCAAGCGTCTTGCAACTCATTTTATTTCAATGAGTAACCTTATGCGAGCCAATATAGAAGAATTAGTTGGTGTAGATGATATCGGTCAGCGTATTGCACAAAGTTTAATTCACTTCTTTGAAGAGCCAAGTAATATAGATTTAATAGAACGTCTGACTCAATCAGGAGTTCAAATGGAAAATAAATCAATACTATTAACATCAACAACTCTTGAAGGTAAAAACATCATGGTCAGTGGAGTTTTTGAAACACTTTCTAGAAATGAACTTAAGGAATTGATTGAACAAAACGGAGGGAAAGTTTCTAGTTCAATATCCTCAAAAACGTCCTTCATAGTTGCCGGAGAGGGTATGGGGCCCAGTAAAAAGGTAAAAGCTGAAAAGCTTGGAATTCCAATACAATCTGAATCTTCTTTTTTATCAATGTTAAGTTTGTAACACTTTGATGTATTTTTAAACAAAAACTATAATTTATTATTTTGCTTCATGGGTTTTGGTATTTTTGTAGTTCAAAACATAACTAGGTTTGATTCGTAATTTTTGGCGTAATAGGGTTTTAGAGAAAGAACTAGGTAAAAGGTTATCGAGTAAAAAGCTTGATTCATCTTTTAAAATAAGGAAAGTTGCAATTATAGTTGATCCTAAAACTGAAGTTGAAAGTCGCTTTTTCTTGGATCTAGCCAAAGATTTTAAAATATTAGAGGTTCAAATTAATCTTATGTTATTGAATAAAGATTTGAAATTGGGAACCCAATACCAGTATTTTTTTGATCAAGATGAAGTGAATTTTTGGAGTAGTTTCAAGGGAGATTTATTGAACTTTTGCGAAGGTGATTATGACCTTTTAATTAATTATTACAATGAAGCAAACTCAATTTATTCCCTAATAAGTACAAGAACAAATCATAAGTTAAGTTTAGGATTTATGGGAGCAGACACAAGAGTTAATGATCTGATTTTTGATTTTGACCCTAAAGACAAGCAAACATTTAAAAATGAATTGCTTAAGTATATGAAAATTTTAAATAAAATATAAGTGAAGTTTTTAAGAGGCTCTGGAGTTGCAATGATAACGCCATTTAATAAGAAAGGTGAGGTAGATTACGGTGCCGTGGTTAAGGTTGTCGACCATATTATTTCAGGTGGTATTGATTATATTGTTGTTATGGGAACAACAGCCGAAACGTCTACTCTATTCGAAGAAGAACGCTCAAAGGTTGTTTCTTTAATCGTTGAAACGACAAACAATAGAGTTCCTTTAGTTCTGGGTATAGGAGGAAACAACACCGCCTTGGTTGTTTCCAAAATAAAGTTGGCAGATTTATCTTCTTTTAAAGCAATATTATCAGTTTGTCCTTACTACACAAAACCCAGCCAAGAAGGGATTTACCAACATTACAAAAATATAGCAAACGCTTCCTCAATTCCTTTAATTTTATATAATGTTCCTTCACGTTCTGGAGTTTCTATAGAAAATGAGACTACAGTTCGATTAGCAAATGATTTTTCTAACATCATCGGAACCAAGGATGCTTCAGGCGATTTAGAGTCTATATTAGAGCTCTTAGGAACTGTTCCCGATGGCTTTCATGTTATTTCTGGAGATGATTTACTTGCTCTTCCGATAGTTTTGGCAGGGGGTTCTGGAGTAATCTCAGTAATAGGAGGTGGACTGCCTACTCAAGTTTCTCAAATGATTCACTTAGGTCTAGAAGATAAGATTGATCAGGCTTCTGAATATCATAATCAAATGCTTGAAATGATTGATTTAATTTTTAAGGAAGGAAACCCAACGGGAATTAAGAATCTATCCGAGCATATAGGCTTATGCGAGTCTTATGTGCGTTTACCTTTAGTAGCGGCAACAGACAAATTAAGTAGTTCTATTCTAAGCGCTTACAGACAGATTTAATAAAGATTACAGTTAAAATTTTGATAAATATGTTTAAGCTACTTTTTTTACAACTTACATTTGAATTTTAATACCCCACATTGATTATATTTTAGTAGTTTTGCATCATGATTTTAAAAACCATCAAATCTATAGTGTTTTTTACGCTAATTATTTCATTTGTAAGCTGTAGCGAATATCAAAAAATGCTTAATAATCCGGATACTAATCTAAAGTACAAGGCTGCTGAAGTTTATTATAAAGAAGGCGAGTACAAAAAAGCAAATCGTATTTTTGAACAAATAGTGCCTAACTACAGAGGAAAACCCCAAGCGCAAAGAATTATTTATTTTTATGCCAACAGCTATTTTCAAATCAGAGACTATAATTTATCCGCTTATCAATTTGAAAGTTTTGTAAAATCATATCCAAAGAGTGATCGCGCTCAAGAAGCTTATTTTATGGCAGCAAAGTCATACTATATGCTTTCTCCTCGTTTTAGTCTAGATCAACAAGATACATACAAGGCAATTGATAAACTACAGATATTTTTAGACAACTATCCTGACGGAGAATTTAGCGATGATGCCAATACGTTAATATCAGAACTTCAAGTTAAGTTGGAGAAAAAGTTTTTTGAAATATCAAAAAAGTATTACACTATTAGAGACTATAAAGCTTCAATTAATGCATTTGACAGCTTTATAAGTGACTTTCCAGGAACGCCATTTAAGGAAGAGGCTTTATATTATAAATTTCTTTCAAACTATGAGTTAGCAATAAACAGTATCTTTGACAAAAAGGAAGAACGTCTTGTTGAAGCAAAAGAATTAGGAGATTCACTTCTTGATTATTTTCCTGAATCGTTATTTCTTGAGGATATAGAAAAGAAATTTAAGAATATAGAAAAAGAGTTAACCAGTTTTGATCAACCAACAACAAACACAAAATAACTAGGATGACAAAGTATAGAGAATCAAAAGCCCCAATAACAACATCGACTTACGATAAGAATAAAGTCGAAGGTGAAACGAATAATATTTACGAAGCGTTATCTATTATTGCTAAACGTTCCATGCAAATCAATTTAGATATTAAAAAAGAATTGCACGAAAAACTTGAAGAGTTTGCTACGCACAACGATAGCTTGGAAGAGATTTTCGAAAACAAAGAGCAAATCGAAGTATCTAAATTCTATGAAAGTCTTCCAAAACCGCATGCACTTGCAGTAGAAGAATGGCTTCAGAATAAAGTTTATCACCGCAAAACAGAAGAATAAAAGGATATGTCCTTGTTTACGGGTAAAAAAATTCTCATGGGAATCTCAGGAGGAATAGCTGCTTATAAGACACCTACGCTTGTTCGAGCATTTATCAAACAAGGAGCAGAGGTTCGTGTTATTATGACACCTTCTTCCAAAGACTTTGTTACCCCACTTTCTTTAGCAACAGTTTCACAAAACCCTGTATTTTCATCTTTTATTTCAGAAGACCAAGATAATCCACTTTGGAATAATCATGTTGAAATGGCGCTTTGGGCAGATTATATGCTGATTGCTCCAGCCACTTCGAACACCTTGTCTTCAATGGCACAAGCATGTTGCACTAATTTAGTGTTAGCAGCCTATTTATCGTCTCAATGTAAGGTTTTTGTTGCTCCAGCTATGGACTTAGATATGTATTCACATCCAGCAAATCAAAAAAACTTAGAAACTCTATCTGATTACGGAGTTGTTGTACTTCCAACAGAAGAAGGCTTTTTAGCCAGTGGCTTACTCGGAAAAGGAAGAATGATGGAACCCGAAAGTATTATTGCTTTTATGGAGAAAGACATCTACAAAACATTACCTCTTAAAAACAAAAAAGTTGTTATAACTGCTGGCCCTACGCAAGAAGCTATTGATCCAGTTCGCTTTATAGGAAACAATTCTTCTGGTAAAATGGGATTTGAACTTGCCAAAAGAGCTGCAGATCTTGGCGCTGAGGTTATCTTAATCAGTGGCCCTACTAATTTATCTATTAAGCATGTTAACATTAAATTAGAACAGGTTGTTACTGCAGATCAAATGTTTGAAAGTTCTAAGAAACACTATGTGGATGCTTCTGTTTTTATCGCATCTGCTGCCGTAGCTGACTTTAAGCCTGATAATAATGCTACACAAAAAATAAAAAAAGGAACAGGCTTTGATCAAATCAACCTTCTTCCAACACCAGATATTCTCGCTTATTTGGGTAAAATTAAAAAGGATCAATTTCTTGTTGGCTTTGCTTTAGAAACCGAAAATGAACTAGAAAATGCGAAAGGAAAACTGGAGAGCAAAAATTTAGATGCCATTATATTAAATTCACTTAACGATGAGCAAGCAGGTTTTGGTGGCAATCAAAATAAAATCACCTACCTTCAACCTAATGTAAATCCAATTTCTTTTGAATTAAAAACTAAACAAGAAGTAGCCGTTGATGTTTTTGATCAAATTTTACTCAAATATGAAAAATTATCTTAGCCTATTGTTATTTATTTTTCTTTTTACCCTTGGTAATGCCCAAGAAATAGATTTCGAAATTACAATCAATTCTGATTTAGTAAATCAAACCAATCAACAGATTTTTAAAACATTAGAGAAAAGTATTAATGAGTTCATGAATAACAAAGCATGGACCAACCAAGAACTCGATGCAGAAGAAAAGCTAGATTGCAGTATGGTTCTTAACTTAACGGCATATAACGGATCTCAGTTTCAAGGCACCCTCCAGGTTCAAATTCAACGTCCAGTATTCAATACCAATTTTAAATCAACGATTTTAAATCACCTGGACAAAGATATTAGCTTCAGTTATCAGGAGTTTCAGCCGCTTTTTTACAACACTTCTACCTACGAGTCTAACTTAGTGTCCCTTTTAAGTTTCTATGCCTTTATAAGCTTAGGAATGGAAGCAGATACTTTTAAAGAAAATGGCGGTAACCCTTATTATGCAGTTGCGCAACAAATACTCAACCTAACAAATCAAAATCAGAAAAAAGGCTGGAACCAAGCTGATGGTAACCGCAATAGATATTGGTTGATAGAAACACTTCGTTCAAATACTTTTAAAGAATACAGAACGGTAATGTATCAATATCATCGCAACGGACTTGATCTAATGACTCAAGATCCTCTAAAGGCAAAGCAAAACATAATGACATCAATTAATAGCTTGAACCGTATGTATTCTAGACGACCCAATGCTTTTTTAAATCAAATATTTTTCGATGCTAAAGCCGATGAAATTGTAGATATATTTTCTGATGGCCCAGAAGTTGAATTTCAAAATACGCTTAATTTACTCAATAAAATCGCACCTTTCTTTGGGCCAAAATGGAAACGTATTAAATACTAATCATTTTCCTTGAAATTAGCTCGCTTGTGATTTATCTTTGAGTTTCATAAACCTTATTTTCGTGCTTACAGGATTAATTATTAAAAATTATGCTCTAATAGATCACTTGGAAGTTAATTTCTCAAGTGGAATGACAAGTATTACTGGTGAAACAGGAGCAGGTAAGTCAATCCTTTTAGGCGGTTTGGGATTGGTTCTAGGGAATAGAGCAGATCTATCAACTCTTAAAGATCTCAATCAAAAATGTTTTGTTGAAGCAACCTTTTCTATTCAAGATTATAAACTCAAGGACCTGTTCGAAGAGCTTGATTTGGATTATGATTCAATTACCCTAATCCGAAGAGATATATTGCCCACCGGAAAATCCAGGGCCTTTGTTAATGACACTCCTGTAAATTTAAATACACTTCAACGTTTAGGTCAGCAATTAATTGATGTTCATTCACAACACCAAACACTTTCATTAACTCAAACAGAATATCAATTAGAAGTTCTTGATTCTCTTGCATCGAACAAGGAGTTGTTGATTGAATATCAAAATAAACTTTTGGTTTTCAAAAGCTTGGATGATAAACTAAATAAGTTAACCGCGCTTCAAAACTCTCAAAAGCAAGATTTAGAGTACTCCGCTTTTCTTTTGGAAGAACTTATTGAAGCTAATTTGGTTTCAGGAATGCTAATTCCTTTAGAAGAAGAAGAGCAGGAGTTGATTCATGCCGAAGAAATTGGATTGAGCCTTCTTAAGGCATCGCAAATTATCAGTGAAGAACAAATGGGCGTAGAAGAACAGCTCAATGAAATTCGATCTGCCCTACAAAAAGTTTCTTTGCTATCAGAAAAATACGCCCCACTTTTTAATCGTGTGGAAAGCTTAAAAATAGAATTACTTGATTTAAACCAAGAAATTCAATTACAGGCTGAGCAAATTGAAGCTAACCCACAACGCCTCGAAGTTGTTAAAATAGCACTTCAGAAAATATATGATTTGCAAGCTAAACACAAATGTCAATCTGTTGAAGAATTGATTGCTATTCGTGAATCTTTAGACGAAAAAGTTCAATCAAAGGCGACTATAGGGGAGGATCTAATTAAATTGGCAAAGGAACGAGAAGTCTTGAACGCTGAGCTTTTGGAGTTGGCGCAAAACATATCGCATAAAAGGAAGAATACAATCCCTTCTTTAAAAGAAGAGCTTGAATCTCTTTTGGGTGTCTTAGGGATGCCAAACGCACGGTTCAATATAGACTTATTGGCGAGTGAACGCATGTTACTTAATGGAAAAGACGAGTTGGTTTTTGAATTTTCTGCGAACAAAGGATCTAATTTTGGATCTCTAAAAAAGGTTGCTTCTGGAGGAGAATTATCTCGCATAATGCTTTCTATTAAAGCAATTTTATCTCGCTTTAAAACATTGCCCACCATTATTTTTGATGAAATTGACACGGGAGTCTCAGGGGAAGTTTCTTATAAGATTGGAGAGGTAATGCACCGTATGAGTAGATACATGCAAGTAATCACAATTTCTCATCTACCACAAGTAGCAGCTAAAGGAGCGCATCACTTTAAAGTTTATAAAGAAACTATAGATCAAAGTACTTATACACAACTCAAAAAGTTAAATTCTGGAGACCGTGTTCAAGAAATTGCTCAGATGCTTGGAGGAGAAGAAATTTCTGAAACAGCTGTTCAGCACGCAAAAGAATTATTGAATTAATGTATATTTGGCATTTATTAATTTAATTATAAACATATGTCTCATCAACTTTTAGCTGGGAAAAGAGGAATTATTTTTGGAGCACTTGACAATCAATCTATTGCATGGAAAACTGCAGAAAGTGTTCACGAACAAGGAGGTCAAATTGTTTTGACCAATGCTCCTGTTGCACTGCGCATGGGAACTATAATTGAATTGGCAGCTCAAGTCAATGCCCCAGTAATACCTGCTGATGCTACTTCGATTGAAGATTTAGAAAACCTAATAGACAAAGCTGTAGAGCATCTAGGAGGCCCACTAGATTTTGTTCTACACTCTATTGGAATGTCTGTTAATGTTCGCAAAGGAAAGCACTATACCGACTTAAATCACGATTGGATGACTAAAGGATGGGATGTTTCAGCGGTTTCATTTCACAAACTACTCCAAACTTTATATAAAAAAGATGCAATGAAGCCCGGTGGTAGTATTGTTGCACTCACTTACGTTGCAGCCCAACGCGTATTTCCAAATTATAACGATATGGCAGATAATAAAGCTTATTTAGAGTCTATAGCTCGAAGCTTTGGTTATTTTATGGGGAAAGACAAGCAAGTTCGTGTTAATACCATTTCACAGTCACCAACATTAACGACTGCAGGTCAAGGTGTTGAAGGCTTAGATGGCTTTTTGAACTACGCCGAAAAAATGTCTCCTTTAGGTAATGCATCTGCTAAAGAATGCGCAGATTATACCGTAATGATGTTCTCTGATTTTACAAGAAAAGTTACTTTACAAAACCTATTTCATGATGGTGGATTTTCGAATACAGGTGTAAGTCAAGAAGTTATAGACATGCTTCAAAAAGAATAGTATAATCTATGGAACAACGTTTTCCTTTTCTCCACTCTTTACAAGATATTTCTCTGGAAAGAGGGAAGTCACGTTCATTTTTAATATTCTTAGCCCTTTCTTTTTTATTTTGGACGATAACTAAATTTTCAAATCAATATACGGAGGTTTTGACCTTTGATGTTGCTTTTGAAAATTTTCCTTTGGGAGTTGTCCCCATATCCAGCAACACTTCTGAGGTTCAAATGACCTTATCTGCTTCAGGTTTTCAATTCCTTTTTTATAAGTTTTTTGTAAATGAAATTGTTTTGAACTCAGATAAAGGGACTTTTGAAGGGGGTATTGCTTCAATGTCTTTAGAACAGAGTATTAAAGACATACAAGACCAACTTATTGGAGTCACAGAAGTGAGAGCTCTTTTCCCGAACACTGTTAATTTTGAGTATTCACAACTTGATAATAAACGTATCCCTGTAAAATTACAATCGGTTCTGGATGTAGTTTCTGGTTTTGGAATTTCCGAACAACTTGTTTTCGAACCTGATAGTATTAATGTGATAGGGACTTCAAATATCCTAGACACATTAAAAGCTGTTTACATAAATTCTGATCAGATTTCTGAAGTGAAGAAATCCTTTAAAGAACAATTAATATTATACAATCCAATTCCCGACCAAATCAAATTTTCTGAATCTAGTGTTTCACTGAAAGTAGTAATTGATCGGTTTTCTGAGAAAAGCATTGAAATCCCTATAAGTCTTATCAATGTTCCAGATTCTATAGGCCTAAAATTATTTCCAAGTAACATTAAACTTACTTTTGCAGCAAGTTTAACTAATATTAAAGTAATAAATGAATCTAGCTTTACAATCTCATGTGATTATAATTCATTAAAACTTGGAGACGAAAGCCTGGAACTCAAGCTCATTAGATACCCAAATAACCTGCAGAATTTGCGCTGGTCACCCAAACAAGTTGAATATTTAATTCGTAAATAAGGATGCCTAAAATTGTTGGATTAACGGGAGGTATAGGAAGTGGAAAATCGACGACTGCAGCGTATTTTTCTGAGTTAGGAATACCTTGTTATATCGCAGATGATCGTGCTATAGAACTCATGACATCTAGTATAACCATACAACAGGCGATAATAAATGAATTTGGCGCAGAAAGTTATATTAACGGAAATCTAAACCGTCCCTTTTTAGCTTCTATTGTTTTTAAAGACAGCGGTCTTTTAGCAACCCTAAATGCTATTGTTCACCCAGCTGTTGCTAGTGATTTTAGATCTTGGTTATTAGAGCAAAATTCAATTTATGTAATTAAGGAAGCAGCAATTTTATTTGAAAACGGAGGATCTAAACTTTGCGATCAGGTTATCCTTGTAATAGCTCCAAAAGATATTCGTGTGCAACGAGTAATAGACCGTGACAAATGCACTAAAGAAGATGTTCTTGAAAGAATGTCAAAACAGTGGAGTGATGCTAAAAAGAAACCCCTTGCAGATTACATAATAGAAAACATCGAGTGGAAAGAAACTTCGAAGCAAATAGAGGTTCTCCATCAAAAGTTGAACCAGATTAGTTAAATTAATTGAATTAACAATGTTTTAGCATTATTTTAAATATTAAATAGTAAAATTTGTAGATTAATTCGAGTTTTGTTTATGAAGAAGAAACAATTTATATCACTGGTAATTTTTATGCTTTTATCTCTTTCAGGGGTAATATTCATTCAAGGGTACTGGATATATTCGTCAATGAATAACATTGAAGAAGAGTTTTCACTTACAGTTCGTCAGGCACTTAGCTCGGTTGCTGAAGAAGTTCAAGAAAGAGAATTACGTTATTATTTTGATCGTTTTGAAACCCTTATAGATTCTGCCGGCTCTCCAGAAACTTCAGAATTTAGAGATGTATTTTTATTTTATGATAACGACGCTCCTTCTAGTCTTTCTGCTCTTCATGCTTTTGGGATGGTTAAGAATGAATATAATATCCCTACAAATGGCGGGACAAACGATGAGTCGGAGACATTCACTAAAGTTTCTGATTATAAGGGAGTTCGCACAAAAACTATTTTAACAGAAAATTTCGATCGGGAAAATAGAGTTTCTTTAACAATAGATAAGTTTAAAGATATCGAACGTATTAATGCTTTTGATCAAGCGACATACAAATCTTTTTTCTCAAGTATCGCTAATGCCTTTCCAATTCATAAACGTCTTAACTCTTATGAAGTCGAAGTTATTCTTCGTCGTGCTCTAATTGGAAGAGATATAATAACCCCTTTTGAGTTTGGAATCTTCAGTGATGGATTGGCAACCAAAGTAACTTCAAATAATTACGTAGAAAGTCAAAAAGGGCCAAAGTATTCTATTCCGTTATTTCTAGAGAGTGAAGGCGTTAATGCATATGATTTGGTGGTTTCGTTCCCTGAAAAAAACACGTACTTACGATCTTCGTTTGTTGGCATTACCATTTTATCCTTCGTACTTACTTTATTGATTATTGTGGTTTGTGCATATTCTATTTATGAGATTGTTCAACAAAAGAAAATCTCGGAAATTAAATCTGACTTTATAAACAACATGTCTCATGAATTCAAAACACCCATCGCAACCATTAACCTTGCCATTGATGCGTTGCAAAATAAAAGCATAAAAAATGATAGCAGTAAAGTAGATCGCTATTTGAATATGCTGAGAGAAGAAAATAAAAGAATGCAAGATCAGGTAGAAAATGTTTTGATGATTTCTCAATTGGATCGTGGAGCTACCCCCTTAAACTTACAGCATACAGCTATAAACCTGCTTGTTAAAGAGGCTATAAGTCATGTTGCGCTTATTATTCAAAGCAAAAAAGGAACCATTAAGAGTGCTTTAAAGGCCAGCGAGCAAAGTGTTTTTGTAGATAAAAATCATTTTACTAATGTGTTTGTGAATTTATTGGATAATGCAATTAAATATTCACTTAAAGCTCCCTTGATAGAAATCCGATCCTTTAATGAAAAGAACTTTTGGATTTTTGAAATCCAAGATTATGGTATGGGGATGGATCCAGATACTACAAAGCTTATTTTTAAGAAATTTTACAGACAAGAGGGAGGTAATATTCACAACATAAAGGGACATGGACTTGGTCTTTCCTATGTAAAAAAAATAATAGAATTACATAACGGCACGATTAATGTAATTAGTAAAAAGAAGGTGGGTTCAACGTTTCAAATTCGTTTGCCAATCACCGCCTATAATATCAATCTTTAATTTGAATTAATAAAAAAGTAAAATGAAATTAGAAAGTAAAAAAATATTATTAGTTGAAGATGACCCAAACTTTGGAAACATACTTAAAGAGTATCTATCCATTAACGGATATGATGTTACCCTCGCTAAAAACGGAATAGAAGGTTTTGAGAAATTCAAAAAGGACATGTTTGATCTTTGTCTATTGGATGTTATGATGCCGTATAAAGATGGTTTTACTCTGGCTAAAGAAATTAGAGAAAAGAATGAAGCAGTGCCTTTGATTTTTATAACCGCAAAGACACTGAAAGAAGATGTCTTAAAAGGATTTAAATTAGGTGCAGATGATTATATTTCAAAGCCCTTTGATTCTGAAGTATTACTCGCTAAAATTAAATCCATTCTTTCTAGAAGGGTAGTTCAACCCTCAATTGAATCTAAAGAAATTGATTTCACAATTGGAGCTTTTGAGTTTAATTCAAAACTAAGAATCCTTACTTTTAATGACACTGTACCCATAAAGCTCTCTCCAAAAGAAAATCAATTGTTACGCTTATTAGCGTTGCATATAAACGACCTCTTATCTAGAGAAACGGCTCTGAATAAAATTTGGCAGGACGACAATTATTTTACTTCCAGGAGTATGGATGTATATATTGCTAAATTAAGAAAATATCTAAGAACCGACCCGAATGTTGAAATTTTAAATATTCATGGAGAAGGTTTTCGTTTGGTAGTTAATGAAGCTGTTGTGTAGCTTCTAGCTCTTATTTCTGGGATGGAAATCCTCGAGGACTTGACTTAAATGCCACGTATCTAAATGCATGTAAACTTCAGTAGTAGTAATACTTTCATGACCCATTAAGGCTTGGATGGTTCTTAAGTCAGCTCCATTTTCTAAAAGATGGGTTGCAAAAGAGTGTCGGAATGTATGCGGACTTATTTTCTTTTCAATCCCAACTGTTTTTGATAACAATCTAACGATTGTAAAAATCATCGCTCGAGTCAATTTTTTACCGTTTCTATTCAAAAACAAGGTGTCTCGATCTTCTTTTCCTATTTTATTAATAACACGCACGTCTTGTATGTAAATTTTAATGAATTTTTTGGCGAAAGCACCTAAAGGAACTAAACGTTGTTTGTCTCCTTTTCCGTTAATGAGCATCATATTTTCATCAAAATATAAATCTGATATTTTGAGATCAACCAATTCACTAACACGCAAGCCACTTCCGTAAAGGGTTTCTAGTATAGCTCTATTTCTATGACCCTGGGAATCTCCCAAATCAATACCATCTAGAAGTTGTTCAATTTCTTTAAGCGAAAGCACAGTAGGGAGTTTTCTGCCTAATTTTGGGCTTTCGATCAAATCTATAGGCGATGTTTTGATGTAGTTTTCGAAAACCAGAAAATTAAAAAAGCTTTTTAAGCCCGATATTCGCCTAGCTTGCGAACGCGCCTCAACTTTTTTAGCTTCTTCGTACAAAAAGCGCTGTACGTCTTCTTTAGAGCAGTTCAGCGGGGTGCAAGAATCATTTTCTAAGTGGAATGATTCTAAAGCCTGAACATCGAGACAATAACTGCTTATGGAATTTAGAGATAAGCCTCGCTCAATTTTAAGATATTGCTCGTAATGTTTTAGTGCCTCTTTCCACTGCATAGACAAAATTAAGCTTTTTAGCATTCATTTTTTCTGTTCTGGTCTATGGAAAGCTATTCTAAAAAAACTTTAACTATTTTTGTCTAAAATTTAGCAAATGAAAATAAGCATCATCAACGGTCCAAATCTAAACCTTCTAGGTCAACGGGAGCCAGGTATATACGGGAATCAACCCTTTGAGCAGTTTTTTACTGAATTAAAATCTAAATTCCCACAAGTTGAATTGAACTATTTTCAATCCAACATAGAAGGGGAGTTAATCGATGAAATTCAACGTATTGGTTTCTCTTCGGACGGTATCATACTTAATGCTGCGGCATATACTCATACTTCAGTTGGTTTGGGAGATGCAATTAAAGCGATAGAAACAGCTGTTATAGAGGTGCATATTTCAAATACATTTTCACGAGAAGACTTTAGACATACTTCTTATATAACACCTAATGCAAAAGGTTTAATCTTAGGTTTTGGATTGGATTCTTATCGTTTGGCAATAGAAAGCTTTTTGAAATAAGCCTCCAACAAATTGACTATTCTTCTGCTAGCGGATCAAATTATTGTATTTTTTGCATAAGCCATTCCTGCATTGCATTTGGCTTTTGCATTAATTCTTCCATTGCAGCCATAGCTTTCAAATGAGCTGCATCTTTTTAGTCAAACATTTCTTTTCCGTGAGCTTTGCTCTAATTTGCTAACTCTTCGAACGTATTTCCGCTAAAAACTTTATGACAAGCACCCCCGAGTTGTATACAAGTCATTTTTTTCATGAGAAGTATTTTAAATTATAACCGCATTTTCAATAAATCAGGCTTAAACCCAATTTTGGCATAGGCATCAAGTGCACTTTTGTTTTGCGCATATACGTCAAGTTGAATATCGCTTATGTTTCGGTTTTTTGCCCAATCAATTAGTTTAGTGCAAAGAGCACCGTTTAGTCCTTTGCCGCGATGGTCTGGAGCTACATACATAAAACCTAGGTAGGCATAATGATCAGGGTCTTTGTAGGGTGGCGATTTTTTAATTAAAGCATAACCCGAACCAACCAATAGCTTGTCATCTACAACGACTAATACTTCGGCGTCTGCACGCACTATTAAATCTTTTATGTCGTAGTATATTATTGGATTTTTTTTTAGGTTAGGAGCAAAGGGACGCTCGTAGCTAATGATTTCTTGTTCAAACTCTTTTAATGTTTCTAGATCTTCGAGAACAGCCGTTCGAATTTCAAAATTTAATGTTTGCATACGTGTCAAATAATGAATCTTTTGTTGATTAATGTTTTTTTAAAGATACTAAAAACTAAAAATCAAATGTAAATTACTGTTTTGTGGATGTTTTAATAAAAAAATATAATAAAACCATTTAAAGGTAATAGTAATACTATTATATTTGAAAATATTAGTATGAAAAATCTGCAATTACAAATTGTAATAAGCCCAGAGCTTTACACTAAGAATCCTGAATCATCTGACCTTGGGAAGAAAATTGTGTCTAAAAGTATTGAAATGATCGATGCTTTAGGTTTTGAGGATTTTACTTTTAAAAAGTTGGGAATTAAAATAGGTTCAAACGAAAGTTCCGTGTATCGCTACTTCGAAAGTAAACACGCTTTGTTGGTTTACTTGATAAACTGGTACTGGAGTTGGATTGATTATAAGCTTGTGTCTTCAACCCTAAACGTTAACTCTCCACTTGAGAAACTTGAAAAAGCAATTGTGATTTTAACAGAAGAGGTAAGTGAAGACAACTCTTTTTCTTACATCAACGAAGTTGTTCTGAACAAGATTATAATTTCAGAGTCCTCCAAGGCATATCACACAAAGGCTGTGGATAAAGAAAATAAAAAAGGATATTATAAAATTTATAAAGATGTTGTAGAGCGAGTTAGCAACTTTGTTTTAGAAATAAATCAATCCTATGAATATCCTCATATGCTAATTTCTACAGTTATTGAAGGTGCCCATCAGCAGCGTTATTTCTCAATACATTTACCCTCTTTAACGGATGATCAAAAGGGTAGTAATAACATCGAACGCTTTTATACCGATGTTGTTTTTAAAACGATTACAAATTAGAAATTCAACTAGAACATATTTAATTAAAAACCATAACAGCCTAATCTTTAAACAATAATGAAAGCACAAACAAAAGAAACACAAAATTCAATGACACCACAATCATCTCTAGACGTCCTAAAACAAGGAAATGATAGATTTGTAAACGGAACTCAAGTAGTAAGAAATTTAATTGCACAAGTAGAAGAAACCAGTACAGGTCAATATCCTTTTGCAACCGTATTGCACTGCATCGACTCAAGAGTGTCTGCAGAGCATGTTTTTGATCAAGGGATTGGAGATTTATTCAGTATCCGTATTGCCGGGAACTTTGTGAACGAAGACATTCTTGGAAGCATGGAATTTGCATGTAAGTTAGCTGGAACCAAAGTTCTTGTTGTTCTTGGACATACAGCCTGTGGAGCAGTAAAAGGGGCTTGCGATCATTCGCGCCTAGGTAATTTAACTGCGCTAATCAACAAAATAGAGCCCGCTGTAGATGCAGTTAAAACTCCAGCTGATGCTGACTTACGGAACTCATCTAACATCGATTTTGTTAACGATGTAGCTGCTAAAAATGTTGAAATGACGATCGATAATATACGAACAAGAAGTTCCGTTCTATCAGAAATGGAAGCAAACGGTGAAATTAAAATTGTTGGGGGTATGTATGATATCGCTACAGGCAAAGTTGATTACTATGAATAAGAAGCATCTTTTAATGGCTGCATTATTTTTTATGTTACTGCTGCCTTCATTATCTCAAGCTCAAGAAAGTGATTTGGGTAATTGGCTAATTTATATTGGGAGTAAAAAACTGGAAGGTAAATGGAACCTGCACAATGAAATTCAATATCGAAACTACGATGCTGTCGGCGATCTAGAACAGTTGTTGTTAAGAACCGGGATAGGCTATAACCTTTCGGAGAACAACAACAATCTGCTTTTAGGATATGGGTTTATAAAGTCCGAAAACTACACTGCAAATGGTTTAGATAAGATAACCGTAAACGAACATAGAATTTTTCAGCAGTTCATCTCAAAACAAAAAGTCGGGAAGTTGTCCTTAACCCACCGCTACCGTTTTGAACAGCGTTTTGTTGAAGATGATTTTAAGGTACGATTCCGTTATTTTTTAGCGTTTAAGTTGCCCTTTAAAGGAATAGAAGAAGCTCCTTCAAAGTATTATCTATCGGCATATAACGAGATTTTTTTAAATACCAAATCTTCAGTTTTTGATCGAAACCGAGTGTATGGTGGTTTGGGATACCAGCTGAATAAAAACATACGCCTAGAAGCAGGTTATATGAATCAGTTTTTCGAGTCGGGTGGGAGGGATCAGATAAATCTAATCACCTTTGTTAATTTTTAGTCAGTAGTTTAAACAAATAAAAGCAGCCAATTGGCTGCTTTTTTTATTCTCTAAAATTTCAGACTGTTCGTAATACTTTTCCATCTTCCGAACTTTAGCTAATTTATCTACTAATTTTTCTAAATAGCGCACTTGTCGGGTTGGGGTGTAATCAATATCTTCTATGCGATAGCAACTACAACCCCCTTTATCAGAACGGCATTCGTGTTTAGTTTTGTGTTTTGAAAGAAGGTTCGAAGGTTATTTTATTTTAGATAAATCCCTGAATTTGTATTTCGTTGTAACCCGTTAGCCATCTAAAGGGTTCTTTATTTCTTTTGTTCCTTCGATTTTATGAACAAAACATAAGTGTATTGTTTTGTTCCAATTACTAAAGTTACCCCTAAATCTCAGATAATAAAAACCAGTCTGCAGACTGGTTTTTATTATGTAATAAGTGATGAATTTTGTGCGCTAGGTGGTCTATAAGTGGATCACCTCGTCGTACGCATCGGCTACGGCTTCCATCGTGGCCTCACTCATAGTCGGGTGGGGGTGCACTGCTTTCAGAACTTCATGTCCAGTAGTTTCTAGCTTACGTCCCAAAACTGCTTCGGCAATCATGTCGGTAACTCCAGCACCAATCATGTGGCAGCCTAGCCATTCGCCGTACTTGGCATCAAAAATAACTTTAACAAAACCATCAGTAGTTCCTCCGGCTTGTGCTTTTCCAGAGGCAGAGAACGGAAATTTACCAACCTTAAGTTCGTACCCTTGTTCTTTAGCCTGAGCTTCGGTCAATCCAACAGAAGCAATTTCTGGAGATGCATAGGTACAGCCCGGAATATTTCCATAATCTAGAGGCTCTACATCGTGTCCTGCAATTTTTTCTACACACAAAATCCCTTCCGCAGAGGCAACGTGAGCTAGTGCTTGACCCGAAGTTACATCTCCAATCGCGTAATATCCTGGAAGGTTGGTTTGGTAAAAATCGTTTACCAAGATCTTATCTCGGTCTACAGCAATACCAACATCTTGTAGGCCTATGTTTTCAATATTAGTTTTTATTCCAACAGCCGATAATACAACATCAGCTTTTAGGATTTCTTCTCCTTTGTCAGTCTTTACGGTTGCAGTAACGCCTTTTCCTTTGATGTCCACCTGGGTTACTTCGGCATTTGTAAGGATTGTAATCCCTGCTTTTTTGAAGGAACGCTCGAGTTGTTTAGAAACTTCTTCGTCTTCGACCGGAACAATGCGATCTTGATATTCAACTACGGTTACTTCTGTTCCCATAGCGTTATAGAAGTGTGCAAATTCGATTCCAATAGCTCCAGAACCGACTACGATTAGTTTTTTAGGTTGTTTTTTCAAGGTCATTGCTTCTCGGTATCCAATTACCTTAAAGCCGTCCTGTGGAAGGCTAGGAAGCTCTCTTGAGCGTGCTCCAGTAGCAATGATTATGTTTTTGGCAGCGTAAACGGTTTCTTTATCGTCCAGAGTAACGCTAACTTGCTTGTTTGGAAGGATTTTCCCAAAACCGTTTATTACTTCAATTTTATTTTTTTTCATCAAAAACTGAACTCCTTTACTCATTCCTGCAGCAACATCACGACTTCGGTTTACTACGGCGTCAAAATCTTTGTCGTAGTCCGTAACTTTAAGACCGTAATCCGATGCGTGTTTGAGGTAGTCAAAAACTTGAGCAGACTTCAATAAAGCTTTAGTTGGAATGCATCCCCAGTTCAGACAAACTCCGCCAAGGCTTTCTTTTTCAATTACAGCAGTTTTAAGCCCTAATTGAGAAGCGCGGATAGCGGTAACGTAACCTCCAGGACCACTTCCTAAAACAAGTATATCGTAAGTTGTCATAAATTAATTTTTTAGATGGTGCAAAAATACAAAAAAACTAAGTTAAGAAAAAATGCATTAGACTTCCTTTTCTGGGTCAAAGGTAATGCTGGCAGAATTAACACAGTAGCGTTTTCCAGAAATCGTTGGCCCGTCGTCAAAAACATGCCCTTGGTGTCCGCCACAGTTCGAGCAAACAATTTCGACACGAACCATGCCTAAGCTAGAATCTTTTCTATATTCTATAGATCCTTCTATGCTTTGGTCATAGCTTGGCCATCCACACCCACTGTCGAATTTAGAGGCGCTTTTGTATAAAGGTTGGTTACAGCCTTTGCAAAAGTAGGTTCCGTTTTCGTAATGGGAGTTATATTCCCCAGTATTCGGATATTCTGTGCCTTGCTCTCTTAAAACACGATATTCTTCATTCGAAAGTAGCTTACGCCATTCTTCTTCTGATTTTTGGATGGGATAGTTGTTATTCATCGGCTGTAGGAGTAAAAGTTAAGGCAGCTGAGTTGATGCAGTGTCTTTTTCCTGTTGTTTTGCGAGGTCCGTCGTTAAACATATGACCCAAATGTCCGCCACAGGTATTACATTTCAACTCAGTTCGTGCGTAACCTAGCTTATAATCGACATCAAATTCAATGTTTTCGGTTGCTCCACGATCAAAAGAAGGCCATCCTGAATTAGAATCGTACTTATCTTTAGAAAAATAGAGTTCGGTGTTGCAAGCAGCACAGATATAAACCCCTTCTTCATAAAACTTATCATAAATTCCACTAAAAGGAGGTTCTGTTGCCTCATGTCGCAAAACTTGATAAGCCATTCTTGGTAGCTCATTTTTCCATTCGGCATCTGTTTTTTCAACAGCGTATATTTTGCTTTTAATGGCTTCTTTTTTGTTGTTTTGACAACTTGCCATTAAAGGAAAAAGGAGTAGGGTGAGTAATATTTTTTTCATATTCAGGGTTCTTTAACAAATGTACAAATCTTTCAAAGAGTTTGGTTTTATATTCAAATTGTTTCGATACACACTAGGTGTAATTTAAATAAGGGGCCAAAAATAAATTTAAAGTAATACTTTAACCAGATAAAAGAATACACGCTATATTTAGTAAATTAAAAATTTAACTTTTGTATTTTAAAATATTGATTAATAATTAATTATAGATTACTATAAGTAATTCTTATGTAAGATTTTCTGCAAAATAACAGGAAAAAACTGTTTTGAAATAGAATTATTTATTCACAATTTAAAAAAAAAAAAAAATTTTTATTGCAACTGTTGTTAATGTTCTATATTCATAACTTTAAAACTATTTTATGATTAAGCCAAAAGTTGCTTTAGTTAAAGGAAGTAAGAAATTGATAAATGCTTGGGCATTTTATGACTGGGCAAATTCTGTCTATCCTCTAGTAATTTCCTCTGCCATTTTTCCGATCTATTATGGAATGGTTTTTTCCGAAAATAACCAGATAGACTTTTTTGGCTATTCAGTCAAAAACACAGCAATGATAAGTTTTGTTACAGCACTTGCATTTATTGTAGTTGCCTTAATTTCCCCAATTTTATCTGGAATTGCAGATTATGCAGGAAATAAGAAAAAATTCATGAAGTTTTTTGTTCTAATGGGATCAATTTCATGTGTTGGATTGTATTGGTTTAATTTAGAAACAATTTATTTAGGTTTCTTATTCTATTTTTTAGCTATGATTGGTCTATGGTCAAGTTTAGTTTTTTATAACTCATACTTACCTGATATTGCTTACGAGGACCAACAAGACCGTGCTTCAGCCAAGGGTTACTCCATGGGTTATATAGGAAGTGTCTTGTTGCTCTTATTCAATTTATCTATGGTTATGATGCCCGACGCTTATGGAATTGAGGGTAATGAAACTGAAGCTGCAATGACCGCAATGAAATATTCTTTCATTTCAGTTGGAGTTTGGTGGGCTATATTCAGTCTGTATTCGTTTTATTATTTACCAGTTGGAACTTCTGATCAAAAGGTGACTAAAAATATTATCTGGAATGGTTTTAAAGAATTACATAATGTTTGGAACGAAATGGCAGAAAATCTTCGTTTAAAGCGCTATTTGATTGCTTTCTTTGTATACAGTACTTCACTTCAGACCGTGATGCTGGTTGCTGCATATTTCGGAGAAGAGGAGATTGATTGGGGGTCGAACGCCGATAAAACACAAGGATTAATCATAAGTATCTTATTGATTCAAATTGTTGCTATTGCTGGAGCGATAATCACTGCAGGTTGTTCAGAGCGTTTTGGGAATTTAAAAACGCTTTTTGTTATTAATTTAATATGGGCTTCAATTTGCATTTGTGCTTTTTTTATTCATACACCACAAGAGTTTTATTTTATAGCCGGTTTTGTAGGACTGGTAATGGGCGGATTACAGGCGTTGTCTCGATCTACCTATTCAAAATTCCTTCCAGAAACCGAAGATACCGCGTCATACTTTAGTTTCTATGGAGTTACCGAAAAGATAGCTATAGTTATCGGGATGGTTCTTTTTGGAGTTTTAGATCAAATAACCGGAAGTATGCGTACATCCATTTTGTTTTTTTGTGTATTCTTTGTTATTGGTGCGCTGATGCTTCTTAGAGTGCCTAAAGAGAATGAGGCTTAGTTGTATTTTATTTCTCTGATTGAGCCTGATCCGCTTACTTTGGTTTTCAATAATAAGTTGGGACTTCCTAGGTAGCGAATGCTTCCAGATCTAGAAACTTTAGCAATGATTTTTTCCATCACATTGGTTTCTATACGACCGGATCCACTTACAGTAAATTTACCCTCTTCTGTTTTCAACTCATTTGCTTTAACAGAGCTTGAACCTGAAAGAACTGCTTCGAAGTTAGAGCTACTTCCGTATAATTCGATGCGACCAGAGACCGATAATACGGCTTCTACATCCTCAGCAGCTAAGCATTTCTGTATATAAGATGGTTTTTTTAAAAATGTTACACTATTCTAAAATATTCTTTTAAAATGAATGGCACAACTCTTGAACTGGTAGAGACTGATAAAATAAAGTACCCCATTTCAGGTTTCAACGGACTATGTAATGCTGTTCAAATGACACAATGACGTAAAAATATATTATGGCCAAACCAATATTTTCAAATTTAGACAACCTGTCACTTCAAGACATTGAATCTGAAGCCGAATTAATTCCCCTTTTAACCTCAGAAGACGAAGAGGCGCTTGAGAAAGAAGACCTTCCTGTTGAAGTTTCTTTACTTCCTTTACGAAATACCGTGCTTTTTCCTGGCGTTGTTATTCCTATTACCGTAGGAAGAGATAAATCAATACAACTGATTAAAGACGCCAACAAGGGGTCCAAAGTAATAGGCGTAGTCGCTCAAAAAGATCAGGCAGTCGAAAACCCTGGCTCAAAAGATATTTATAACCTAGGAACGGTTGCTCAAATCTTACGGGTTCTTAAAATGCCCGATGGTAATACAACCATTATTATTCAAGGAAAAAAACGCTTCGAAATAGATCAAATTACTTCTGAAGAGCCCTACCTAAAGGCTACTACACGAAAAGTAATTGACGAGCAAGCGGAGAAGAACGATACAGAATTCAAGGCAGTAGCGGAATCAATCAAAGAATTATCTCTTCAGATTATTCAAGAGAACCCTAACCTTCCGTCAGAGGCTTCCTTTGCCATAAAGAATATCCACAGCTATTCGTTTTTAATCAATTTCGTATCCTCGAACATGAACCTATCGGTAAATGAGAAGCAAAACATACTTTCTTTTAAAAACATCAAAGAGCGGGCGCTGTTATGCCTAAAGTATATGAACGTTGAGTATCAGAAATTAGAACTCAAGAACGATATCCAGTCTCGTGTGCGTCACGATTTAGACCAACAACAACGAGAATACTATTTACAACAGCAAATGAAAACCATTCAAGAAGAGTTGGGTGGAATTTCTTACGAAGAAGAAATCGAGGAAATGAAAGTTCGCGCAAAGAAAAAGGTATGGACCAAAGAGGTTGGTGCTCATTTCGAAAAAGAATTAATGAAAATGCAACGCATGAACCCACAGGTAGCTGAATATTCTGTTCAGCGTAACTATTTGGATCTTTTTCTTGACCTTCCTTGGGAGCATTTCTCAAAAGATAAATTTGATTTAAAGCGTGCTGAGAAAGTATTGAATAGTGATCATTTTGGTCTCGAAGAAGTTAAAAAACGCATCATTGAATATCTGGCAGTTTTGAAGCTAAGAAACGACATGAAGTCACCCATACTATGTTTATATGGCCCTCCGGGAGTCGGAAAAACTTCTCTCGGAAAATCGATTGCCGAAGCATTAGGAAGGTCTTATGTGCGTATTTCGCTTGGTGGAATGCGAGATGAAGCTGAAATTCGTGGGCATCGTAAAACCTATATTGGTGCGTTACCCGGTAGAATTATACAGAGTTTAAAAAAGGCAGGAACTTCAAATCCTGTTTTTGTTTTAGATGAAATAGATAAATTGAGTAGTGGTTCTCAAGGAGATCCTTCTTCTGCACTTTTAGAGGTATTGGATCCAGAGCAAAATAATGAGTTTTACGACAACTTCTTAGAAATGGGCTACGACCTTTCTAAAGTTATGTTCATCGCTACTGCAAACAATTTAGGTGGAATTCACCCAGCATTGCGAGATCGTATGGAAATCATTAACGTAAGTGGTTATACTATTGAAGAAAAGGTAGTGATAGGGAAACAGCATTTATTGCCAAAACAATTAAAAGAACACGGTTTAGATAAAAAAGCAATCCAATTAGGAAATCCTGTTTTGGAACGAATTGTAGAAAGTTATACCCGTGAATCAGGGGTTAGAGGCTTAGATAAGCAAATTGCAAGAGTTACCCGTTATGCCGCTAAATCCATTGCCATGGAAGAGGTTTATGCCATTAAGCCTTCCTTAAAAGATTTGACCGAAATTTTAGGTCCTGAAAAAATAAGTCGTGATCTATATGAAAATAATGAGATAGCCGGAGTTGTTATTGGCTTAGCATGGACATCAGTAGGAGGGGACATCTTGTTCATCGAATCGGCGCTTTCCCCAGGAAAAGGAACCCTCAATATTACTGGGAACCTTGGTAAAATAATGAAAGAGTCTTTTACCATAGCCATGGAGTACATCAAAGCAAACGCAAAAAGACTTGGTTTAGATGACTTTAAATTCGATAAATACAACATTCACATCCATGTTCCGGAGGGGGCTACCCCCAAAGATGGTCCTAGTGCTGGAATTACCATATTAACTTCACTGGTCTCTTTGTTGACTCAAAAACGTGTCAAGAAAAATCTTTCCATGACAGGAGAAATCACACTTCGTGGTAAGGTACTTCCTGTTGGTGGAATTAAAGAGAAGATTTTGGCGGCAAAACGTTCTAAGATTAAAGAAATTATTTTGTGTGAAAGCAACAGAAAGGATCTCGAGGAGATTAAAGCCTCTTACCTCAATGGCTTAACCTTTCATTTTGTTAAGGAAATGGAAGAAGTTCTTGCTTTGGCTCTGACATCTCAGAATGTTAAAAACGTGAAAAAGATTTAAGTTCCTATGTGTACCGTCAGTTTCATTCCGCACCAAGAAAATAAGTTTATTTTCACTTCTAACCGAGATGAAAACCCTAAGCGTGCGGCGACTTCCTTACACGAAGTAGATGTAAAACACAAAAAATTGTTTTTCCCTCAGGATGCTCAAGCAAAGGGAAGCTGGTTTGTTTTTTCGAATACCAATCAGTTTGTATGTATTTTAAACGGAGCTTTTGAACCGCATATTCCAAAAGGTGGTTACAGACTGAGTCGAGGGAAAATGGCACTTCATTTTTTTGAGTATAATTCCCATAAAGATTTTATTGAAAAATTTAAATTTGAAGGGATGGAACCCTTTACTTTCATTATTTATGATAAAGGAACGTTACTAGAACTTCGTTGGGATGAAAATATGCTTCACCAGAAGTCCCTTTCTACCTCAGAACTACACCTTTGGTCTTCTGCGACACTTTATCCGATAACATGGCAGAAAACTCGCCAGAAAAACCTTGAGGATTGGTCTGGAGTGATCTCTCGTTCACAAGACGAAGTTATGGACTTTCAGCTTTTTGAATTTCCGTTTGAACATGCTGCTTTAGTAGCACTTTATGGAGATCAGGTTCCGGAAGGCCTCCCAGTCCAAACGTTAAGTGTTTCGTCTATTTATGGAGGTTCAGACACCTTTAATTTTAAATACAAAAGAGCGAATGCAGTAGTAAATTTCGAAAAGTCTGTAGTGCTTGAAGAGGCATAAGAACTTTCTCTTTATTATCTTTGAACTATGGAAACTACTGTTATCGCTGTCGATGGTTTTGCTTCTACCGGAAAAAGTACCTTGTCAAAGCGCTTGGCGAATGAACTTAACTTCACTTATATCGATACGGGTTTTATGTATCGTGTTGTTAGTTATTTTGCTTTAAATAGTAATTTAATTGAGGATGGTGTTATTCTTGAAAGGGAGTTCGAAAAAGCACTTGCTGAAACTAAATTTACCTGGAGTACGGATACTCAATCAAAGAAAATGCTGTTTAACGGTAAGTCTTTTGGAGATGAAATACGAACCCTAGTAATTTCGACTTTGGTAAGTCAAATAGCACAATTGGGATTTGTTAGAGAACATTTGGTAGCGCAGCAAAGGTCTTTGTCCAAGTTAGGGAGTGTTGTTATGGATGGTCGCGATATTGGGACTGTTGTATTTCCTTATGCAGATTTTAAATTCTTTCTGGTGGCAGATTCTAAAATTAGAGCTCAACGGCGTTTTGATGAACTTAAAGCTAAAGGAGAAAAGGTTCTTTTTGAGGAGATTCTTAAGAATGTAGTGGATCGTGATCATCAAGACAGCACCCGCGATATTTCGCCTCTCAGAAAGGCTGAGGACGCTCTAGAAATAGATACTACTTCCTTTGGTGAAGAAGAAGTATTTGAGCAGATGGTTTCTTACATTAGCAAATAATCTATTCTTCGAACAAGTCAGGTTCTAAAGCACGTTTTAGTTCGTCGAATACTTGTGTAACATCCTTGTTAAAATTATTATAATATACGTCTTTACCTTTCTTTTTATCAATGAAAATATATTTGGTAACTTGAGTATCTATAATCAGTTTAACAGATTTTTTGTTCTCAAGTTTAAAATACCCCTTTTTTTTAGTGCCAGAAGAAAACCCGTTGTTTTTTTTAATGATTTTAGGGAGTCCTTCGGAAAGTTGAATGGCTTCTATACCATCGAACGAAATGTCTTCTCCGAACATCCCGCTAATAATAAGCTGATCTTTTTCTATAGTTAATATATTCTCAACGGAAGAATAATATAACATCCCTACAATACCTAAAAAGCACAAGCTTAGCACTCCAACACCCAAATATAGGGTTGATTTACTTTGTTTTTTTGGTTGAAAGGGAGCACTTTTTATTATAAAATAAATGTATCCTAGTATGGAATAAGTTCCAATGAATACGCCTAACAGGTTTCCGTAGTCTAAAAAATAAAGTGCAAATCCTATGATGGCCTGAGAAACTCCAAGATTAATATGAAACTTTTTGAAAAATGCAAGAAGGGGTTTTAGGCCCACTTGATCTTGTTCCTCTTTGCTCATGGTGTTATAGCCTGCGAGCAGGTATGGGGCGTTTTTCTCTGTAATGAGGTATCCAATTCCAATAAGAATTAAACTGATTATTGAGATTGCAATTAAAGTCATGTTAATTTTTTCTTTAAATGAACAAATTGAAAATTCTGATGGGTATCGAAAGGAGTTGTATGATCTTCGGTTTTAGCGTCAACTAATTCAAATGTACTTCCAAAGCAATTGCTGAGGTCTTGCGAGTTGTATTGCGAAATGTTTAAACCACTGCATTTAAGGGGACCTTCCTTAGAAAAAGTTCCGATAATTAAATTGGACATTGCCGATTGACGTACTAAGTTTTTGTATGTATCAATTTCGACTTCATCAGTCAAGAAGTGAAAAGTAGCTCGATCATGCCAAATAGCATATTTTTTGTTTGGTTTAAAGTCAATAATGTCAGAAACAATCCAAGTTACTGAATCCGCTAAAGAGCCTAAGCGTTTCTTGGCATTATCAATAGCTTGTTGTGAAATGTCCAATACGCTTATTTTACTGTAGTTCTCTTGAAGTAAAAAATCCACCAGAAGACTGTCACCTCCGCCGATGTCGATTACCTCAGCATCTTTTGTAAGTTTACACGCTTTTATATAATCGAGAGAAGTCTTTGGCTTTTCTTGTGTCCAACTGACTTGATCAGGAGTTTTAGTGGTGTATACCTTTTCCCAATGTTCCCTTTTTTCTGATTGCATATCGAAAATTTAACTCTACCAAATATAATTATTTAACAAGTAAACGATTCGATTGATTTATGAAATTCCATAAAAGTTGTTTATTTTCTGGAGTTGTAATTTATGTTTAACCGTTAGTATGGTTAGTAAAACAACCCTATAGCAGATATAAAATATCAGTTGGAACTTTGTCTATCAACAGATTATTATTACATTTGCGCACTCTTATGATTAAATAGAGCGAGAGTAGCTAAATCAAATCAAGAACAACTTCTGTTGTTTTTCGTTTAAAGCTCTATAAAATAGCGGAATACAAATATTCATCAGCAATGTCTGAAGAGAACACCACACCACAAGAGGCTAATAAGCAAGTTGCTCCACAAGAAGCCCAAGCACAACCAACTGCAAACAACGCAGAAGATTTTCTAACAAATTTTAACTGGCACAACTACGAAGAAGGTATCGACGTAATCGAAGATGACCAACTTTTGGAGTTTGAAACGCTAGTAAAAGAAAACTTCGTTGACACAGCAGACGAAGATTTGATCGAAGGAACTGTAGCCTTTATGACAGAACGTGAAGCGATCATTGATATCAATGCAAAGTCAGAAGGAGTTATTTCATTAAACGAATTCCGATACAATCCAGACCTTAAGGTTGGAGATAAAGTTGAGGTTATCGTTGATGCACGTGAAGATAGAACAGGTCAATTGATTCTTTCTCACCGTAAAGCTCGTGTAATTAAAGCATGGGATCGTGTAAACAATGCACACGATACAGGTGAAATCGTTAATGGTTTTGTTAAATGTAGAACTAAAGGAGGGATGATTGTAGATGTTTTCGGAATTGAAGCATTTTTACCAGGATCTCAAATTGATGTTAAACCAATTCGAGACTACGATCAGTACGTGAATAAAACAATGGAATTTAAAGTGGTTAAAATTAACCAAGAATTCAAAAACGTTGTAGTATCTCACAAAGCGTTGATCGAAGCAGATATCGAAGAACAGAAAAAAGAAATTATAGGACAACTTGAAAAAGGCCAAGTTCTTGAAGGAACCGTTAAAAACATTACTTCATACGGAGTATTTATCGACCTTGGTGGTGTAGATGGATTAATTCACATTACAGACCTTTCTTGGAGTCGTATCAACCACCCGAATGAGATTTTGGAATTAGACCAAAAACTTAACGTTGTAATCTTAGACTTTGATGATAACAAATCTAGAATCCAACTTGGATTAAAACAATTGAAGGCTCACCCATGGGATCAATTAGGAGATGCTATTAAAGAAGGAAAAAAAGTAAAAGGAAAAGTAGTTGTAATTGCAGATTACGGTGCATTTATCGAAATAGAAGATGGTGTTGAAGGTCTAATCCACGTTTCTGAAATGTCTTGGTCTACGCACTTGCGTTCGGCTCAAGATTTCGTGAAAGTTGGAGATGAAGTAGAAGCAGTTATCTTAACCTTAGATCGTGAGACGCGTAAAATGTCTCTAGGTATCAAGCAATTGACACAAGATCCTTGGACTGATATTACTACTAAATACCCAGTACAATCTAAGCATTCAGGAATCGTAAGAAACTTTACAAACTTTGGTGTATTCATCGAGTTAGAAGAAGGTATCGACGGTCTAGTATATATCTCTGATTTATCTTGGACTAAGAAAGTTAAGCACCCATCAGAAATTTTAACTGTAGGTGATACAATCGAAGTTCTAGTACTTGAATTGGATGTTGAAGGACGTAAATTAAGTTTAGGTCACAAACAAACAATTGACAATCCTTGGGATAAGTATGAGACTGAATTTGCTCTAGATACAACTCACAAAGCTGAATTAGCTGAAATCGTAGACAAAGGAGCTACCATTAACTTCAACGATCATGTAGTTGCCTTTGTACCTTCACGTCACCTTGAAAAAGAAGATGGAAGTAAAGTTGGATTGGGTGAAGAGATTGAATTTAAAATCATCGAATTTAACAAAGAATTCAAAAGAGTTGTAGCATCGCATTCAGCTCTCTTCAAAGAAGAAGAACGCAACAACATTCGTAAAGCAACTAAGAAAATTGCTGCAAGCAACTCTGAAAAGACAACACTTGGAGACATAGACGCTCTTGCTGATTTGAAACAAAAGATGGAAGGGAAATAAGCTCTTTATCTTTAATCTCAAAAACCCCCTTTGTTTAAAGGGGGTTTTTTTATGCTCATAAAGCAAGTGGAGTAGATAAAAAATAATATTTTTGTACTATAAAACAAAAGGCATGCATCCCAAGTTACTTCTTAATGCACATCAAATAGACATTCTACTTCATCGCCTTGCTTGTCAATTAATAGAGAAACATCTCGACTTTTCAAAAACTGTACTCATTGGCCTTCAGCCTAGAGGGGCATTTGTTTTGGATCGAATAATTGACCTCCTTTCGAAGTACTATGGCGTAACTGATATCGCACATGGTAAATTAGACACTACCTTTTTTAGAGATGATTTTAGACGAACAGACAAACCTCATGCTGCAAATGCAACGCAGATGAATGTGTCTATAGAAGATAAGTGTATTGTTTTTATAGATGATGTTTTGTATACGGGACGCAGTATTCGAGCTGCTCTTACTGCGATAGAGTCTTACGGACGTCCTAAGGAAATAGAACTACTAACTTTTATAGATCGTCGATTCAGTCGTCACCTTCCAATACAACCTGATTATGTAGGACGGCAAATAGATTCTTTACAAAATGATAAGGTTGAGGTTAAGTGGAAAGAGATAACAGATGAAGATGCTGTATATTTGATTAAAGAAATCTTATGAGTGAATTAAGTGTAGACCATTTACTAGGAATTAAGTACCTCAAAGAAGATGACCTTCATTTGATCTTTGAAACTGCAGATCACTTCAAGGAAGTTATCAATAGAAAAATAAAGAAAGTCCCTACACTCCGAGACCTTACAATTGCCAACCTTTTCTTTGAAAACAGTACACGAACTAAACTTTCTTTTGAATTGGCTGAAAAGCGTTTAAGTGCTGATGTAATAAATTTTTCTGCATCACAATCTTCTGTTAAGAAAGGGGAAACCCTAATAGACACCGTAAATAATATCTTAGCGATGAAGGTCGACATGGTTGTGATGCGTCATCCCAATCAAGGAGCTGCTTCCTTTTTATCTAAAAACGTGGATGCCTGTATTATTAATGCTGGAGATGGAACACACGAACACCCTACGCAAGCCTTACTTGATGTATTTTCGATTCGCGAAAAATTTGGAGAAGTTGCTGGTAAGAAAATTGTAATTGTTGGTGATATTTTACATTCTCGGGTAGCCCTTTCTAATATTTTTGCCCTAAAAAAACTTGGGGCAGAAGTTAAATTGTGTGGACCAAAGAGCTTATTGCCCAAACATTATGAATCTTTAGGCGTAGCAATAGAATTAGACCTTAAAAAAGCACTTCAATGGTGCGATGCTGCCAATATGTTGCGCGTTCAGAACGAACGTATGGATAAAAGTTATTTCCCTTCAATCAGAGAATACACACAGCTCTATGGTTTAGGCTTACCGCTTCTAAAAAGTTTAAATAAAGAAATAGTTGTCTTACACCCTGGGCCAATCAACAGAGGGGTAGAAATCAGCTCACAAGTTGCAGATTCTGACCAAGCAATTATACTTGATCAAGTCGAGAATGGAGTTGCAATCCGCATGGCTGTAATTTACTTACTTGCTTCAAAAATAATGATACCAGCCTAATGATTTCAAACATAGAAAACAACATCCTTGTTTTATATATAGGTTTAGACCAAATAAATAATCCAAAGAGCATTTCTGCTTCTTTAGGAAAAGAAGCTGTTAACTATGATGTTATTTTGGATTTTCTGGTTCTTGGAAACCTTAATAAAAATCAAAAGATTTTGGGGAGTATTTATGATTCTTTTAAAAAGGAAAATTATTCCACGGTACTTGTTGCCTTGCCAGAACAATATGCTGATTTGCCAGAATCTTGGGTTCTTGTTCCGACCATAGAAGAGGCATTCGATTTTATAGAATTTGAGCGCATACAACGCGACTTAGGATTTTAGTTATATGAAACTTACAATCATTGGCTGTAACGCAGCTACCCCCCGTAAAAACGCTCAAACTACCTCGCAGCTTCTAGAAATTAAAGGGAATTTAATTCTTATTGATTGTGGCGAAGGAACACAAATGCAATTGCGAAAGCTTGGGATTAAATTTGCACGCATTCAACACATATTCATTTCTCATTTACATGGAGATCATTTTTATGGCTTAATTGGCTTGATAAGTACATTCCGTTTATTGGGAAGAGAAGCTGAATTAAATGTTTATGGGCCAAAAGGAATTAAGGAGATAATAACCCTTCAACTCAAATTAGCAAATTCATGGATAGATTATCCTTTGTATTTTCATGAACTTAATTCAACCCAATCAACAATTGTCCTGGAGGATGATAAGATTAGAGTTTCTACAATTCCACTAGATCACAGAGTTTATACTAACGGGTACTTGTTTGAAGAACAAGTAGGACCACGTAAAATCAATATTGAAGCTGCTAATAGTCATGGAGTTGAGGTTTGTGATATGGAAAACCTCAAGTCTGGGAGAGATTTTACTGATTCAGATGGGAAACTGATTTCCAACTCAATTTTGACTCTAGATCCCGATCCTGTAAAATCATATGCTTTTTGTAGTGATACAGCTTACAAAGAAGACATTATACCTATAATTAGAAACGCTACCATGCTTTATCACGAATCTACTTTTCTAGAGAGTCATAAAGATTTAGCTTCCAAAACAAAACACAGCACTGCGGGAGAAGCTGCTAAAATTGCAGCTAAAGCCAATGTTGGGGGTTTAATATTAGGCCATTATTCGACCCGATATGGTGATCAAAACCTTTTTAAAGACGAAGCTCAAGTGTTTTTTGACAATGTTTATTTGTCCGAAGACGGGAAGCTTTTTGACATATAAAATGGTAGTTTTTCATATAGATTCACCTAATTTATTTTCCTTTCAAGCGTTAAAATTTAATTTTCTTTATGGGTTATCGTAACTTGCGATCATGAAAGAAGAGAAAAATATCGGGTATTTAAGGAAGTCCTATGAAAAGGGTTCTTTAAATGATGATAAAAAAGCAATGCATCCTGTTGATTTATTTAAGGACTGGTTTGATTCTGCAGAAGCTCATCCAGATGTTGAAGAAGCCAATGCTATGAGCATAGCAACTCTTGGTTTAGATGGCTTTCCAAAAGCCAGAGTAGTTCTTTTAAAACAGTTTAGTTCAGAGGGCTTTGTATTCTATACAAATTACAAGAGCCAAAAAGGTCTTGCTATTGAAGTCCATGACAAGGTAGGTTTAACCTTTTTTTGGCCAGCAATGGAGCGTCAAATATTAATCAAAGGAATTGCACAAAAAGTTTCTGCTCAAACCTCTGACGCTTATTTTTACTCAAGACCAAAAGGAAGTCAAATTGGTGCTATAGTTTCTCCTCAAAGTCAGCCCATTGAAGATCGTTCGTTTTTAGAAAAAAGACTTGATTCCTTAGAAACTCAATTTAAAAAAGATAATCCAAAGCGTCCAGCACATTGGGGTGGATATTTGGTTGTTCCTGAAACTATTGAATTTTGGCAAGGAAGACCCAATCGTTTGCACGACCGAATGGAGTTTTCTCTAAATAAAAAAAATAAATGGACAGCAGTGCGCTTAGCACCTTAGGGATATAAAGTTGATTTTTAACACAACAAACCTTTAAATTATTTATGAAAGAATTACAATCTTCATCCTATATAAACAGAGAAATAAGCTGGCTAGATTTTAATGCTCGTGTACTACAAGAGGCTTCCGAACAAACTGTTCCCTTGATAGAACGTCTTCGCTTTTTAGGAATATTCTCGAATAATTTAGATGAATTTTTTCAGGTTCGTTTTGCGACCGTCAAACGTATTTCTCAATCAGATTTAACAGGGAGAAAAGCACTTGGAGGTATCGCCGCAACTGAATTATTGGAAAAAATAACTAAGTTGGTCATTGATCAGCAACGTGAGAGCTTATCCATACTTCAAAACATTGAAGATGAACTTGCTGAAGAAAACATCATTTTCATTAATGAAAAAGAAGTAAGCCCTGGGCAAAAAATTTTTTTAAATCAATTTTTTATTGACAAAGTAGCACCAGCTTTGGTAACTGTTATTTTACATCAAAAAGAACAAGATTTAAGTGACAACACTGCTTTTATGGTCATTACACTCAAAATAGAGGATCAGGGTCATATTGAGCCCATGTATGCTCTTATTGAATTGCCAAAGCAACTGGATCGTTTTGTAGTTCTTCCTAAGAAAGATGGAAAACAATATGTAATGATGTTGGATGATTTGATTCGGTATAATTTTCATTTGATATTTAATATGTTTAATTACACTTCAATCGAAGCTCACATGGTAAAAATAACCCGTGATGCAGAGCTTGATCTAGAAGAAAATGTGGGTAAAAGCTATGTAGAAAAAATACGGAATAGCGTAAAAGAACGTATGATTGGTGATCCTGTTCGTTTAGTTTATGATAAAACCATTACCGAAAGCACCCTTCTTTTTATTATGAAAAAAATGGGAATTTCCTCAACAGACAGTCTGATTCCTGGTGGTAAATATCACCACAGGAGAGATTATATGAATTTTCCTAGCTTAAATAGAAGTGACCTATTATATCCAGCAGTTACTCCGCTAGAAATCAAAGGTTTGCGTCTCGATGGGAATATTCTAAAATCTATTTCCGAAAAGGATTATTTACTTTATGCACCCTATCATAATTATTACTACGTCATAAAATTTTTAAGAGAAGCGGCACTAGACCCTAAGGTTAAAACCATTAAAATCACCTTATATCGCTTATCTCAAAACTCACAAGTAGTAAGTTCTTTGATTAATGCAGCTAAAAACGGCAAAAAAGTAACAGTTCAAATTGAGCTGCAGGCTCGTTTTGATGAAAAAAACAACATCATCTTTGCTGAAAGGCTGGAAGCTGCAGGAGTAAACCTTATTTTTGGAGTTCCTGGACTTAAAGTTCACACTAAAATATGCCTTATTGAAAGAGAAGAAGGGAGCAAATTAAAACGCTACGGGTTTATTAGCTCCGGAAATTTCAATGAAACTACCGCCAAGATATATACCGACTATACTTTATTTACGGCACATCAAAAAGTATTGAAAGACGTAGGCAAGGTCTTTGGTTTTTTTGAAGTTAATTATAAAATTAAGAGCTACAAGCACTTAATAGTTTCTCCTCATTACACAGCAACAGTTTTAAATAAACTGATTGATAAGGAAATTGAAAATGCACTAGCTGGAAAGCCTGCTAAAATTAGGCTAAAACTCAATAGTATTACCAATTACAAAATTATAGACAAACTCTATAAAGCAAGTAACGCAGGTGTAGAAGTTCACATGATTGTTCGTGGGGTATGTTGTTTGATACCTGGAATTAATGGAATGAGCGAACGCATCGAAGTTATTAGTATTCTCGATAAATACTTGGAACATCCAAGGGTTTATATTTTCGAAAATGATGGTTCTCCTAAAATGTATATTTCCTCTGCAGATTTAATGACTAGAAATATTGACAATAGGGTAGAAGTAGCTTGTCCTATTTATGATTTGGACCTGCAGAAACAACTTTTGGACACTTTTTTAATCAGTTGGAATGATAATATGAAAGCTAGAATTCTAAACGGTACAGACCAAAACATCTTCAAAAAAACAAATGCAAAACCATACCGTTCCCAATGGGAAATGTATGAATATTTTAAAGCCCAATTAGCCGAATGAAAGTAAAAAAATTAGCTGCAATTGATATTGGTTCCAATGCAATCAGGATTTTAATTTCAAATATAGTCCAAGTAGAAGGAGAGCACCCTGTATTTATGAAGAGCGAGATGATTCGAGTTCCGATTCGTTTAGGAGAAGATTCTTTTACCATTGGCGAAATTTCACCAAAGAATATTAAGCGTGTAGTAAAAGCGATGAAAGCCTTTAAATTAATCATGAAAATTAATGGCGTAAAAAATTACATGGCATGTGCTACATCTGCCTTGAGAGAATCAAATAACGCGGATAAACTGATTGCAAAGGTTAAGAAAAAAGTAGGAATTAAAATCGAACTAATCGATGGAAAAAAAGAAGCCGAAATAATTTCCTATACAACCATCTTAGCCGATCAAGAGCATAATTCAAATTACCTTTATGTGGATGTTGGAGGCGGAAGTACTGAGTTTAGTGTTCTTAAAAAGGGGAAGCGTATCGTGTCAAAATCCTTCAAAGCAGGTACTGTTCGTATGATTAATAATATGGTTAATGATAAAGTGTGGCAGGAAATCGAAAAATGGATTAAAATGAATACAAAGGGGATTGAAGAGATTCAACTTCTTGGTTCAGGTGGTAATATCAATAAAGTTTTTAAATTATCAAACATCAAAGATGGAAACCCACTAACTTACTTTAATCTAAAATCTTTTTATCAAGATTTAAAAAAACTGTCTTACGAAGAGAGAATCCTCAGGTACAACCTTAATTTAGATCGTGCGGATGTAATCTTACCTGCATTAGAAATATATCTTAAGGCATTGAAATGGAGTGGAGCGACTAAAGTTTTTGTACCTAAAATAGGCTTGTCTGATGGTATGATTAAGATGATGTATAAGAAGCATAATGCTTAACTAGTTGTTTTTTAAATATCTAAATCAAATTCTTTACGTAACAAATCAATTGCTGGATTGATTTCTTTTAGGCGCTCGTATTTTTCTTCCGAAGTGTAAATGAAGTTTTTCTCTATTTTTTCATCTACAATAACCTTAATCGACAAGTCATAATTATGAAGATTTTTTCTTAAATATGGAATGAATTCGGTAAACTCTCTTTCTAATTCAACTTTATTCATATCTGAAGGTACGCTGAAATGAATCTCGGTCTCCTTATTAAAAACAGGCTTACTTATGTTAAGCAATGACCCTATGTTCTGATATCCATTTTCAAATTTTTTATTCTTATAGATATCCCAAAAACTCAAAAGTTGTTCTTCTGTAAATGATTTAGCAGGCAGATCCTGAGTTACTTCATCTGGTTTTTGTTCTCGTTTCCATTCTTTTTTTCGTTTGATACTGGAAAGAGAGAAACTAGAAATTTGATTGGATTGAAGTGCTCCTTTATTAATTTCAGGCTTGATAATAATAAGTTCTTCTTGAGAAGATTCAATTTTATTGTCAGCTGTTTTTTCTTGAATATTTTCTTCGATAACTTTCTTATCGTCTAAAGATGCTATATTTTGACTTCCAGAGGACTTTAACTTATGGGTTGGAATTAGTGTTCCTTTTTTTTTTCTCCATCGAAGTGGAGTGAAGCTAATTGCATGATACAAAGTTCAACGTGTAACCGTTTATTGTTACTGTTTTTGAAATTTAATTCACATCCATGGGCCAAATCAATTGCATCAAGCAGATATCCGAGCGATAGCTGTTTTGCTTGATCGGCATATCCCTGTTGAAGACTTTCACTTATTTCCAGAAGTGGAATGGTTTTAGGGTCTTTACTGATTAACAAGTCTCTGAAGTGAATTGCTAGTCCTGACATAAATTGATGTCCTTCAATTCCTTTTTGAAGAATGCTGTCAAACTGCATCAGACTTTCGGGAATGTTATGTTCAATAAGATGATTTGTAAACTCTAAATAAGCTCCTTTGTCAAGAATATTAAGGTTTTCTGAAACTGCAGCAGCTGTTAAATTTTGATTGCAAAAACTACTCATTCGATCAAAAATAGACAGTGCATCTCGCATTGCTCCATCTGCCTTTTGAGTGATTAAATGAAGTGCTTCATCTTCGTAAGCAACTCCTTGGTCCTTTGCCAAATCAATTAAATACTTTAGAGTGTCTTTGGCAGTGATTCTTTTAAACTCAAAGATTTGACAACGGGATAGTATTGTAGGAATTATTTTATGTTTCTCGGTAGTTGCAAGAATAAATATTACATGTTTAGGCGGTTCTTCTAATGTTTTTAAAAACGCATTAAAGGCTGCGGTAGAAAGCATATGTACCTCATCAATTATATAAACTTTGTGACTTCCTGTTTGGGGAGGAATTCGTACTTGTTCATTCAAATTGCGAATATCGTCGACAGAGTTGTTTGAAGCTGCATCAAGCTCAAAAATATTAAAAGCAAAATCTTGATTGGGATCAATATTTTCATGATCTGTACTATTTATTTGCTTAGCTAAAATGCGGGCACATGTAGTTTTACCAACCCCACGTGGTCCACAAAAAAGTAATGCTTGAGGTAATTTATTATTAAGAATGGCACTGCTTAAAGAATCCGTAATAGCCGCTTGCCCAACAACATCTTTGAATTGTTGTGGACGGTATTTTAAGGCAGATACAATAAAAGGTTCCATATATTCAAAAGTAAAAAAAACTACAGTCTTATTCGACTATACTGCTTGTAAATAACATCTAAATTATTAACATAATATGTATCTTTGCATAAGCAGGTCTCTTATCGCTGCTCATCATAGATGAGGAGAGGAAAGTCCGGACACCATAGAGCAGTATAGCGGGTAACGCCCGTCGTTCGCCCAGGCGAATAGGACAAGTGCAGCAGAAAGTATGTACAGGTAATGCTGTAGTGAAACCAGGTAAACTCTATACGGTGCAACGCCAAGTATATTTACGTTTGAGAGCTGCTCGCTCGATGTAAAAGGGTAGGCGGTTCGAGCTTTTGAGTAATCAAAAGCCTAGATAAATGATAAGACACGACAGAATCCGGCTTATGGCCTGCTTTTTTTATTCAAAAAAACTAAAAGAGTTACTTCCATAATTTCTTGAAGATTCAAAATTTGGAAGATGATCTAGCTTATATTGTTTGGAATGCTCTATAACAATTTGCCCGCTTTTATTTAACCAATTCCCTTCGAAAATTAAAGCAACTAACTTTTCAAAGTCCGCTACCGGAAGGTCATAAGGGGGGTCAGCAAATATTACATCAAAGCCTTGTTGGGGTTTGCCGAGATAGTCAAAAACTTTTTTACAAACAACATCAATATTAAGATCAAACTCTGTTGCTGTTTCATCAATAAAACGAGCGCAAAACTTATTTTGATCCACAGCTACAATATCTTGTACACCTCTAGATCCAAATTCATAACTGATGTTACCGGTTCCAGAAAATAAATCCAATACGCGAACCTCACTAAACTCAAACCAGTTGGTCAAGATGTTGAATAGAGCTTCTTTAGACCTGTCTGTAGTTGGTCTTACAGGTAATTTCTTGGGTGCTGAAATACGCCTTCCTTTTAAGTGTCCGGATATAATTCGCATTAGGCTACTTTGTTTTCTAAAAATGGTACAGGATGCAATGTGTTTCTGTTTTCTGATGGAGCATCTAAAAATATAACATCATGATGAAACTCTTGAACGCCCTGATAATGTTCTTTAAAACATTCATATTCTCCTAAAAAGGCAAGTTTAAAGTTCTCCGGGTTTAAATAAAACTGTTCGGTTATATAGAAAAGGTAATACAAAAACTCGTCTACGTTGTCCTGTTTGAAGGAGTTGAAAAACAATAATTGAGCTCCTTGAAAAAGAAATAAATCAAAAGCTCCATCTCTCATATGTACAAAGAGTTGCTTCTTGGGTGTTCCCATTGAGAACTGAGTTAAAGGAGCTGTCAATAATGATGTAGCGTGTTTAGATTTAAGATTTGGAAACAATTTTTTTAATACTTCCATCACTTTTGGATGCTCTGAATATACAACAACTTGATTATAAGCTTCCAAAACATCAAAAGCAACAGCCTCATTATCTTTTAAAGTTACTCCTTTTGATAAGTAAAACTCTGCATTTTGATCATCAAACAATTCTTGAGGAACAATCGTAGAAGCAGTTTTTAGATGAATAACATGAACAGTTTCTGAAACTATTTTTTCTTGATCAATAAACAGAGAAACCGAATCAAAATCAAAGATGTTGGTGTCATTGACAGGGTAAAAAATTGATTTGTTTTGGGTACAAAAAGAAAATCCATCCCTAAGAACAAGGATGGATAATTCATTTGCTTGAAGTTTTTTATTGTTTAGGATCATCAAATATAGATGGCCAGTTACCGTTTTCGCTCACGTCTGTTAGTGAACCGAGTATAATTGCTGGACCATTAACCCCATCAACAGAAACTGTTTCGTTTTCTTGTTTCAATAAGTCTTTATTTTGGTCATGTAAGATAGTATTCTTAGAAACTCTAACTTCAAAAACAGCAACTCTATAATCGTTCTTTTTAATAATATCTGCTTTTATTGAGAATTCAGCCTCAATTCCATCAACAGGAACCTTGCTTAAGTTTGTATAATCAATGTTTCTGAATAAAGAATCTTTCACTGGAATAAATCCAAGGGTATCAGTAACAATAACTTCTTTTAACATATCAATACGATAAACCTTATCATATTCTAGATAACTAGAATCCCGTTTTTGAACTAGCGTAAAAATACCTGTATCAATAAAACTAACTAAGCTGTCAAAATTGTTTGCATAAAAACCTCTAACGTCTTTATGAGCAATTTGAGCTTTTCTAATTTCCTTGAGACGAGATATTACATCTGCGTAACGATCATTTTTAGTTTCATTAAAATTGATGGGGCCGTTAATAGAATCATATATTTTAAAACTAAAAAATACAATTAAAATCCAGAGCAAAACTTGTGATGCAATCTTCATTATTAATTATTTTGTTAAAAAACAAATCTACAATTTTTTTTTATTCATGAAAGTATTTAGGAAATGAATTATCTTCCCAAAAATTAATGTTTAATAATGGATTCCTCAGATTTTAAAATTTTACTTAACGACAAGTTTCCATTTGATGCAACATCCTCTCAAAAATTATGGTTAGGATCAATAGTGGATTTTCTTTTTTCTCAAGAAAAACACGTTCTATATCTGTTCAAAGGCTATGCAGGTACTGGGAAGTCTACTTTAATAGGTCACCTAGTGAAATTTTTAAGTAAAGCTAATTTCAAATCCGTTTTAATGGCGCCTACTGGAAGGGCCGCAAAAGTAATTGCCGGATATTCAAATAAAAAAGCTTTCACAATACATAAACAAATATATTATACGAAAGCCGAAAAGGGTTCGGGAGTGAAGTTTGTATTGAAGCCTAACAAGTTTAAAAACACCCTTTTTATTGTTGATGAGGCTTCTATGATTGGAGATGATAGACAAAGTGCCAAGTTATTTGAAAACGGCTCTTTGTTAGACGACCTAATGCAATACGTAGACGCTGGATCTAATTGTAAATTATTACTTGTTGGAGATCCGGCTCAACTTCCCCCAGTTCATTTGACAATAAGCCCTGCTTTAGATGCAGATTATTTAGAAAGACAGTTCAATAAATTAGTTACAGAATGGGAACTCAAAGAAGTTGTTCGACAACAGCAAGATTCAAGTATTCTATTAAATGCTACACAGCTTAGAAATCAGATGAGCGAAGAGCATTTAGACTCCTTTTCGTTTGATCTTAGCGTTGGCAAAGACATTCAGCGACTACAAGATGGCAATGAAATTCTAGAATTACTTGACGATTCGCTCAGAAAAGATGGGCTAGAGGATACCGTTTTTATCGTTCGATCGAACAAAAGAGCAAATCTTTATAATCAGCAAATAAGAAGTAGAATCTTGTTTTTGGAAGCAGAATTATCGGTTGGAGATCAATTGATGGTAGTTAAAAATAATTATTTCTGGTTGGAATCTGAATCAGAGCCTGGTTTTATTGCAAACGGAGATTTAGTGAAGATCTTGAAAATTTTAAGCCATCATGAGTTGTACGAATTTAAATTTGCAAAAGTAGAGGTACAGCTAGTAGACTACCCTAGCGAAAAACCATTTGAAACTGTAATTATACTAGACACCCTTACTTCCGAAAATCCATCGCTTACTTATGAGGAAGGGAATCAGTTGTACCAGGCGGTACAAGAAGACTATCAACACCTAAGTTCTAAGTATAAGCGGTTCATGGCTGTAAAAAACAATTCCTATTTTAATGCATTACAAGTAAAGTATTCTTATGCTATAACCTGTCATAAATCTCAAGGAGGTCAATGGAAAAATGTTTTTATCGAACAACCTTATTTACCAGAAGGTCCGGATCTTAGTTATTTCAGATGGCTATACACAGCTGTTACTCGAGCACAGACAAATTTATATTTAGTAGGTTTTAAAAGTGAATTTTTTACTAAATAATGACTTTCTAAAGGTGTAGTTAAGTTTACACTTAGTATTTTTGATATTGATTAAGTTACTATGAAAATAATTGCAGTTATTCCAGCCCGCTATGAAGCTTCTCGATTCCCGGGAAAACTAATGCAGCTCCTTGGAGATAAAACAGTTATTGAGCATACCTATCAAAATGTAGTTGCTACTAAATTGTTTTCTGAAGTAATTGTAGCTACAGATAACGATTCAATCCAAAAAGAAATTGAGGCTATTGGTGGGCAAGTTTTTAGAAGTAAAAAGAATCATGAATGTGGAAGTGACCGGATTGCTGAAGCTGTTTTAGATAGCTCAGCTGATCTTGTAGTTAATATTCAAGGAGATGAGCCTTTTTTGAATCAATCGAGCCTTAGCTCACTTCTTAATGCTTTTGAAAGCGACTCCGATAAGAAAATTGATTTAGCTTCTTTAATGATTCCTCTTGTTGAAAAAGAAGAAATACAAAACCCAAACAATGTAAAAGTTATCGTAGATCAAGATAATTTTGCATTATACTTTTCAAGAAGTTTAATACCTTATTACAGAGCAACAGATGTTTCTAAAACATATCATAAACACATTGGTGTTTATGCATTTAGACGTCAAGCATTAATTGATTTTAGCACATCTGAAATGACTCCTTTAGAAAGAGCAGAAAAAATTGAATGCATACGATATTTAGAACAGGGTAAGAAAATGAAAATGGTTTTGTCACATCAAGCTACCATTGGAATCGACACCCCCGAAGATTTAGTTAAAGCCCAACAGTTTTTAAATAATAACTCCTAATAATTTTATGTTTTATTTACTTTCAAAACTAATAGTGATTAAGATCCTTGGGTGGAAGGTTGTAGGCTCTTTTACGAAACTTCCAAAAGTTGTTGTAGCTGTTTATCCTCATACAAGCAATTATGATTTTGCCTTAGCGATTATGATTCGAACTTATATTAAGGAAGAAATTAACTATGTAGGGAAGAAAGAACTTTTCAATCCGCTTACTGCATGGTTTTTTAAAGGGCTTGGTGGAGCTCCGCTTAACCGAAAAGGAAATCAAAATATAGTTGAGGGTATTGTTGATGTTTATAAAAGCAAACAAAAATTTCGCTTAGCAATTGCTCCAGAAGGCACTAGAAATTTAGTTGACGAATGGAAAACAGGTTTTTATTATATTGCTAAAGGTGCAGAAGTACCGATACAATTGATTGGTTTTGATTACCCTAAAAGAGAGGTTGTGTTTTACCCATTATTTACTCCTACAGATAATATTGAAGCGGATTTTAAAGCTATGAAATCAAGTTTTAAAGGTGTAAAAGGTAAAAATCCAGATAAATCTATTCTTATTACCTAAGGTCTAAGTTGTGATAAACATTCATAACATCATCATCTTCTTCAATTTTTTCAAGTAGCTTTTCAACTTCTTCAACTTGTTCCGCATCAATTTTAGTTAAAGTTTGTGGGATTCGTTCAAAATCAGATGATAAAATTTCAAAAGAACGATTTTCTAATTCTTTCTGAATTGCTCCAAAGTTTTCGAAAGGGCCATAAAGTAAAATCCCATCTTCATCTGCGAAAACTTCTTCCACACCGAAGTCTATAAATTCAAGTTCTAACTCTTCTGGGTCTATATTTTCAGGATTTATTCTAAAGTTACAGGTTCGGTCAAACATAAATTCTACAGAACCAGAAGTTCCCAAATTACCGTTAGATTTATTGAAGTAGCTTCTTACATTGGCAACTGTTCGGTTATTGTTATCGGTTGCAGTTTCTACTAAAACTGCAATTCCAAAAGGAGCATATCCTTCAAACAAAACTTCTTTATAATTCTCTGTATTTTTATCAGATGCCTTTTTAATAGCACGTTCAACATTGTCTTTGGGCATGTTGGCAGCCTTTGCATTTTGAATTACGGCCCTTAGTCGCGCGTTATTGTCTGGATCTGGCCCCCCATCTTTAACAGCAATAACAATATCCTTTCCTATTCTAGTAAATGTTTTTGCCATTGCTGACCAGCGCTTCATTTTTCTTGCTTTTCTAAATTCAAAGGCTCTTCCCATTTCAGTTATTTTGGATTCTTACAAATATAAAAAAGTATTTAACGGTAAAAACACCTTTAGGGTAAATATAAATCTTCAAGGATAGATTCATATGAAACGTGTAAATGGGAGGGAAGTTTATTGTTTTTGGGAAGTGCAACCAAATAACGCATCTGATTAGTCGTATATATCTGTTTATAAACAGCTCCGTCTAATTTTCTTCGATTTATTACACGTTTTATAAAGTCAAAGTGGGTTATTAAATCCGAACTTCCCAGATGATACACCCCAGTTAGTTTTTGATTAATGATGAAGTGAATTTGTTGACTTAGCTTACGATCACTGGTTACATTAATAATTGTGTTTGGAAATACTTCAATGGGTATCCCAGACTTTACTTGCGCTTCTATTTTTTTTGTTCGCGGTGCATTTGTTCCAAATACCATGGGCAGTCGTCCAATAACATACTTACTAGGGGGTAATTTTAGAAGACTATTTTCAATTTTAATTTGGTATCGCCCATAGGTACTTTCAGAGAGTGTTTTGTCGAACTCATAGGACGGATAATGTTCGAATGCATCAAAAACATTAGCTGAAGAAAAATACATCAAACGACAGTTAAAGTTTTTGATATAATCTACCAATTGTTGATGACAAGTCACTTGTGCTTCAAATGAGCCTCTGAGACAAGAAATTATTAATTGAGGTTTTACTTCCTTAATAATTGATAGGATGTTGTCGTCTTCAAGATTGTAGTGAAAAAAGTTTTGTTGTTTCGAAAAGCGCATTGAAGAATAATAGGTTCCGAAAAGATCAAAATACGGATATAGTTCTTTGTAAAGGCAGTTACCAATAAAGCCGCTTCCACCAAGAATCAATATTTTCTTCAAAATTTCGAGCTATTTAGCCTTGTAAAAAGGCAATGAAACAACAGTTGCATTTAGCATTTTATTTCTAATCTGTATCAATATTTTAGAACCTACAGCACTGTTTTTCTGGTTAACATAACCAAGACCTATCCCTTTTCCAAGACTTGGAGCTTGTGTTCCTGAGGTTACTATTCCTATTGAAGACTCTTCAAAATCAAAGAGTTGATGACCAGTTCTTGGAATACCACGTTCTTCGAGTTGAAACCCAACCAGGCGTTTTGGTGTACCCTTTTCTTTTTCATTTCCTATGCGTTCAGAATTTATGAAATTAGTTTGAGGCCGACTAACCCAACCTAACCCAGCTTCAATAGGCGACTGGTTTTCATTTATTTCATTTCCGTATAGACAATACCCCATTTCTAAGCGTAAGGTGTCTCGAGCAGCAAGCCCTATAGGAGCAATATCAAACGCTGAACCTGCTCTAAATATTTCATCCCAAACTTGTTTAATAAACTGATTAGGAACATATAACTCTAATCCACCTGAACCAGTATAACCTGTTGTTGCAATCAAAACACCTTCTATTCCAGCAAAAGAAGCGGTTTTATGAGCGTAAACGGGAAGGTCAATTAGGTTAACTGACGTAAGGGGTTGCATGGCTTCTATTGCCTTAGGTCCTTGAATTGCGAGTAAGGAATACGCGTCAGATTTATTTGTAATTGTAGCATTAAAAGATTCGTTTTGTTTTCTTATCCAAGCCCAATCTTTTTCAATGTTTGAAGCATTTACAACTAAGAGGTATTTAGTTTCTTCTAATTGATAAACAATCAAATCATCTACTACACCGCCAGAAGCATTTGGGAGATAATTGTATTGCGCTTTACCTGGAACTAGTTTTGAAATATCATTACTACAAATACGCTGTAAAAAACTCAGTGCGTTAGGACCTTCTATAAAAAATTCACCCATATGAGAAACATCAAAAACTCCCAATCCCTCTCTTACAGTTATATGCTCTTTGGTAACTCCTTCATACTGAACAGGCATAAGATAACCTCCAAAAGAAACCATTTTTGCTCCAAGCGCTATATGGGTATCGTAAAGTGTTGTTCTTAACATTTCGTTACTTTAATTAATTGTTATATTTGAAGGCAAAGATAAGTTGTTTTTTACTTATTTTAGATTTGATAAATTAAAAATGAAGATGCGTAAATTAATATTTTTTTCAATATTACTGTTTTTATTCTGTGAAACCACGAATGCTCAAGATGCTCAATTAAACCCTGAATTTCATAAATCCAAACGTGATGCGTTACGTGCAAAGATGCCAGCAAACAGTGTTGCAATATTATTTGCTAATCCAGTTCGGAACAGAGCCAATGACGTAGATTTTATTTACCACCAAGACCCAAACTTCTATTATCTTTCAGGTTTTAAAGAGCCTCAATCAGTTTTGGTGATTTATAAAGAAACCCAGCAAGATGCCAAAGGCGGTTATTTGGATCAGCTTTTTGTTCAAGAAAGAAATGCTGCTAGAGAACAATGGAACGGTTATAGGCTGGGAGTTGAAGGCGCAAAAAAGCTTGGTCTAGATCGTGTTTTGTTAAGATCCGAGTTCATCAATAATCAAACAAATTTCACTTCTTTTAAAGAGGTATTAATATTCGATTTTGAAAATGACGTAAGAAACAACAAGAATGACCCCTACGATTTATATGATTTACAGCGAACTTTCAAGGAGAACATCAATTACTCTGAAGACTTTAACCGTTTACGTCACCGATTACTAAAAAGTATTCGAACTGTAAAAACAGAAGATATAGAGAATTTGAAAAATGAAATTGAATTGTATTCTAAGCGGAACGAGACTATAGCTTTCGATCCAGCAATCCAAAATTTCATAAAAAGTTCTACTTTAGAAGTACCCGATGATTTAAAAATGCAGGTTGCTTTTTTACTTAAGGATCAGTATTTTGATGTTGAGCTCTTGGGTCAACTTCTAGGAGACTTGCGGGAGGTTAAAACAGAAGAAGAAATTGCATTATTAAAAATGGCTATAAACATATCCGTTGTTGGACAACGTGAAGTAATGAAAGCCATGAGTCCTAATATGTCAGAACGAGAAATTCAGGGAATCCATGAATTTGTTTTCAAGAAGTATGGTGCTGCATATGAAGGGTACCCTTCGATCGTTGGTGCAGGATCTAATGCTTGTGTTTTACATTATATAGAAAACGATGAAGTTGGATTAGGTTCCGATTTGATCTTAATGGATCTAGGCGCTGAATACGAAGGCTATACAGCCGACATTACCCGAACAATTCCAAAAGACGGTACGTTTTCTGAACCTCAAAAACTACTTTACGAGATCGTATATGAAGCGCAAAATGCAGGGATAGAAGCTGCTTTAGTTGGAAACTCTGCCGGTCAAGTTACTCAGGCTACCCAAGAGGTAGTTTCAGCTGGTTTACTTCGTTTGGGTATTATTTCTGATGAAAAGGAGTTTAGAAAATACTTTCCCCACGGTGCAGCGCACCACATTGGACTAGATGTTCATGATTTATCTAATTATGGTCCACTTAAAGCTGATGCAATTATAACAGTAGAACCGGGTATTTATATTCCTAAAAATAGTCCTTGTGATCCAAAATGGTGGGGTATAGGAATCCGTATTGAAGATGATGTTTTGATAACGGACAACGGACCGATTAATCTTTCTTCAAATGCACCGAGATCTTGGCAATCAATCGAGGCACTGATGAAAGAAGCGAGTCCATTAGATCAGTTTTTATTACCAGAATTAGAAAATCAGTTTAACTGAGTAAAAAGCTTTTTAGCCCTTCATAATTCTTAATTTCAATACTTTCCTTGGTCTTGGTTAATGTTTCTTTTAGTCTATTAGGTATTTCAACTTTAATGTCTAGAGTTTCTTCAACTGTATCTAAAAACTTAACTGGATGAGCAGTTTCAAGAAATATCCCATACTTTCCTGGATGATCTTTTAGATATTTTTTTAATCCTAAATACCCTACAGCTCCATGTGGGTCTGCAACATACCCGGAAATTTGATGAATTTCTTTAAGCGCTTTCCGAGTTTGGTTATCTGTAAAACAATATCCTGAAAGTGTTTGCTTTAAATTTTCAAAATCATTCCCGAATATTTTTAAAATACGTATAAAATTTGAAGGATTTCCAACGTCCATCGCGTTTGAAATAGTTGGAGTTGATTTTATGGGTTTATAGATCCCGGTTTTTAGATAATTGGGCACAACATCATTTATGTTTGTACTTGCAACAAAGTGGTCAATAGGCAAACCAATTTCTCTTGCCATTAAGCCAGCACAGATGTTACCAAAATTTCCGCTTGGAACAGAAATAACCAAGGGTTTGTTAATCTTTTTGAGTTCCTTATAAGCAATAAAATAATAAAACATTTGAGGCAACCATCGGGCAATATTTATTGAGTTTGCTGATGTTAATTGCTTTTGTTTAGTTATTTCTTCATCTAGAAATGCAGATTTAACCATATCTTGACAATCATCAAAAACGCCATCTACCTCCAGTGCTGTTATGTTTTTACCTAGTGTAGTTAATTGTTGCTCTTGAACTTTACTTACTTTTCCTTTGGGATATAAAATAACCACTTCTATGCCAGGTACACCAAGGAACCCATTTGCTACAGCACCGCCAGTATCTCCTGAAGTTGCAACTAGAACAGTGACTTTTTGGGAGGTATTTTTTTGGTTAAAATAACCAAGGCAGCGAGCCATAAATCGAGCTCCAACGTCTTTAAAGGCTAGAGTTGGACCTTGAAATAATTCTAATGTTGCAATTTGATTATTTATCGAAATTATGGGAAAATCAAAGTCTAATGTTTCTGTTATGATTTTTTTTAATTCATTTTCTGGAATGCTTCCTTCTAAAAAAGGGGCTATTGCTTGGAAAGCAATTTCAGGAATGGTTTTGGTTTCAATATCATTAAAAAAAGAAGCAGGAAGACGATGAATTTTTTCCGGAAAATATAACCCTCGATCTGGAGCTATTCCTCGAACAACTGCTTCTTCAAACTTCGCAGGCTTAGATTTTTTATTTAAACTTTTATAAATCATTTTGATGATATTATATGAATTCCTTCAGGGTTAATTTTTGAGATATGTAATTCAAACTCGATGCTATATGATTCAAATGATTTTGACATTGCTTCTCCAACCAAAACAGCAGTCTCTTTTCCTTTTGATAAAGCAAACATTGAAGGTCCAGAACCCGAAATCCCACTTCCTAAAGCACCGGTTTGTATTGCAGCTTCCTTTAAATCATGGAAGCCAGGAATTAGGGCAGAGCGATGTGGTTCTACAACAACATCAACCAGTGATCTGCCTATAAGGCCGTAATCATTTGTATACAGTGCACTGACTAATGCAGCAAGATTCCCCCACTGTTCAATTGCTTTTTCTAGTAAAATATTTTTTTTAAGAACTGCTCGAGCATCTGATGTTTTCAATTCAATTTTTGGATGTAAAACGGTGGCATATAATTGAGTAGGAGTAGGGAGGCCTATCACATCTGGCTCTTTTGAGCTGCGTACTAAAGTAAAACCTCCTAATAATACCGGTGCTACATTATCCGCATGGGGTACCCCACTGGCAAGCTCTTCACCTTTCATTGCAAACTGTATCAGCTCTTTTCGGGTAAAAGGCCTACCCAAAAGTTCATTAATACCGAACACTGCTCCAGCAGCACTAGCAGCACTACTACCTATTCCACTTCCAGCTTTTATTCCTTTGTTAATTTCTATTTCAAATCCAAAACCTACTGGGTGGGCTTTTAATAAAGCCAATCCTGCTACTCCCGCTACATTATTCATTGTTTCTAATGGGAGATTTTGTCCATCAATTTTTAGAATTTGAATCCCTTTTTTAAAAGTTTTTCTAATTACCATTTCATCTCCGATACGGTCTAGGCAAAATCCCAGTACATCAAATCCACATGAAACATTAGCTACACTGGCTGGACAAAAAAGTTTGATTTCATTCATATTTATCGTTTTCCTATTCTAATGATATCTGCAAAAATACCTGATGCAGTTACTTCTGCTCCAGCTCCAGCACCCTTTACAATCAAAGGTTGGTTTACATATCGGTTGGTATAAAATAGAATAATGTTATCGCTTCCTTCTAGGTTATAGAAATTATGTCCTTCAGGAATTTCTTGTAATCCAACCTTAGCAACCCCATTTTCAAGTTGTGCTACGTATTTTAGACGAGCGTTATTAGCCTTTGCTTTAGCTAGTAAGACATCGAAATGTTTTTTGTGAGTAGTTAGAGATTCAAAAAAGCTTTCATTGTCAGGAGTCTCTAAACAAGCTTGAGGCAGGAAAGAAATATTTTTAATAGCATTCAATTCAATCTTCAATCCACTTTCACGAGCTAAAATTAATATTTTGCGAGCAACATCAATACCGCTTAGATCAATCTTTGGATCGGGTTCTGTATATCCCTCTTTTTGAGCCTGAACCACAATGTCTTTGAATTCAGTTCCTTCTTTAAAATTGTTGAAAACAAAATTTAAACTTCCTGATAAAACGGCCTCGATTTTTATGACCTGATCTCCAGATGCAATTAAGTTGTTTAATGTGTCAATAATTGGTAATCCTGCTCCAACATTTGTTTCGAAAAGAAACGGACTTCCGTATTTACGAGAAGATTTCTTTAGATTGACATAGTGATCTAAAGTGTCTGCACAAGCGATTTTATTACAAGTTACTACTCCGATATTGTTGTTTAAATAACGCTCATATTCATAAGCAATTGAAGCGTTCGCAGTGTTGTCAACAAAAATACTATTGCGTAAATTTAATCCTTTTGCGTGTTGAAAAAACTGATTCATATCCGCAGCTTCTCCATTTTCGATAGAATTTTTCCAATGCTCAAGATCAAGCGCATCATTGCCTAGAACCATTTTTCGTGAGTTAGAAATTGCAATTACCCGAATTCTAAGTAATAAGTTTTCTCTTAAGTAATTTTCCTGTTTTTGAATTTGCTCTAAAAGTTTACTTCCAACATTACCCAAACCAACTACAAATAAGTTAAGTTCTTTAATGTCGTTCTCAAAGAAAGTTTCATGGAGTGTATTTAAAGCTTTTTGTGTATCTATTTTGTTGATCATTATAGAAATATTTCGTTCAGACGCACCTTGTGCAATTGCTCGAATGTTTACATTATTAGCTCCTAATGAGCTAAACATTTTTCCGCTAATCCCTTGATGATTTTTCATGTTATCTCCGACAACAGCAATGTTTACTAAGTTGTCTTCAATTTTTGCCATGGCAACTTTTTGTAAAGATATTTCAAAGGCAAATTCATTATCTATAACACGTTTAGCTTCTTTGTCGTCTTCATTTCGAACGGCAATGCAGATCGAATGCTCAGAGGAAGCCTGTGTAATCATTATTACGTTAATATTGGCTATAGATAATACTTCAAATAAGCGTTTGGAGAAACCCGGAATACCTACCATTCCGCTTCCTTCAAGACTGATTAAACTAATTTGTGGAATGTGGCTAATGCCTTTTATTACTGTATTGTTTATTTCTTTTTCAGTATGATCAATTCTTGTTCCTTTGTCCGCTGGAGCAAATGTATTTTTAATTAAAACTGGAATTTGCTTTTCTACTAAAGGCTGAAGTGTTGGTGGATATATTACTTTTGCTCCGAAATGAGATAACTCCATAGCCTCTAGGTAGGAAAGCTTTTCAATTGGAGTTGCTTGCCTAACTAGCTTAGGATTAGCAGTATACATACCGCTTACATCTGTCCAAATTTCTAAAACATCAGCATCTAGTGCATAAGCTAAAATAGCAGCAGAAAAATCAGAGCCTCCTCTTCCTAAGGTAGAAGAATTACCATCAGAATCTTGTGCTACAAACCCTGGAACTAAGGTTGTTTTGGCGGAATTGGTTTTGAAAAAAAAATCAATCTTGGTTTGTGTAGCTTTCCAATTAACAGTAGATTTATGGCTCTGATCTTGTGTCTCGATTAGTTCTCTACCGTCTTTTAAAACAACATCTAAAGCTTTGTTTTTTAATATTTCATAAATAATAGTACTTGATAGTAATTCTCCGAAAGAGGTAACTTTTGCAGTTGTTTTTGGAGTTATTTCTCTAAGCATACTAACCCCATCGAGGATTGTTTCTAAGTGGTTTAATTCTGCTTTCACAAAACTGATTACGCTGCTTTGTTTTTCAGCAGGAATACTTGCTCTAATTGGTTCTAGATGGCGTTCTTCAATCTTTTTGAGTGTTTTCGAGAAGTTTGAATCCCCATTTGCAGCTTGTTCTAGTGCTTCTAAAAGTAAGTCGGTTACTCCTCCAAGAGCAGACACAACAACTACATTGGTTTCATTTTCAGAAGATAGTATAGAACATACTTTTTCTATGTTTACGGAATTGGCAACAGATGTTCCGCCAAATTTTAGAATTTTCATGAGACTATATTTTGAGACACCTTAAAAATCAGGTTTTCTAGGTTAGAAAACACAGTTTTTATGTAGGTATTATAATATTTATTTTGAACTAATTTCAAGAGCTACAGGTTATATGTTTAAAATACCCCTATGGGGTCATTACTGTAGTTGAAGTAAGGGTGTTAGAAGTGAATAGTACAGTTGTATTAAATTTTTTTAAACTTGAAATAAACATGTTTTGAAACTTCATAAAACAAAATTAATTTAAATCAGCCTGATTTGAAACTAATTAGCAGTTTTTTTTGCATAAAAAAACCATCATTTTTATGAATTATTCGTAAAAATGATGGTGTTATTTGTTTATGCGTTTACCTCGAGAGATAATTTTTCTGATTTCTCATCCCAATCAAGACTAAATAGATCACCTTCTTTTGTTCGGTTATTCACAATTTCTTCGGCAATAATATCTTCAAGATATTTTTGAATTGCTCTTGATAAAGGTCTTACTCCGTATTTCTTATCAAACCCTTTTTCAACTATAAAGCTTTTTGCTTTTTTAGATAGTTTCATTTGATATCCAAGCTTTTTAATCCTTTTCATGAGTTTGTCCAGCTCGATATCTACTATTTTCGTGATGTCTTCTTTTTCAAGACCATTAAAAATAACGATATCATCCACACGATTCAAAAATTCAGGGGCAAAGGTCTTTTTGAGAGCACCTTCAATTACGCTCCGTTCTATATCGTCTGTTTGTGCTTTTTGCGCAGCAGTAGAAAAACCAACTCCAGTACCAAAGTCTTTAAGTCTTCGAGCTCCAATATTAGAGGTCATTATTATTATCGTATTTTGAAAATTAATTTTTCGACCTAAACTATCGGTCAAGAATCCATCGTCTAGTACCTGAAGTAGCATATTGAAAACATCTGGATGGGCTTTTTCTACCTCATCTAGTAAAATAACAGAATAGGGTTTACGTCTAACTTTTTCACTCAATTGTCCACCTTCTTCATAGCCAACATAACCTGGAGGTGCACCTATCAAACGAGATATAGCAAACTTCTCCATGTATTCACTCATATCAATCCGAATAAGGTTTTCTTCAGACTCGAACATTTCGCTAGCTAAAATCTTCGCAAGTTGTGTTTTACCAACTCCAGTTTGACCTAAAAATATGAATGAGCCAATTGGCTTGTTAACTGCCTTAAGTCCTGCACGATTACGCTGAATGGCTTTAACTACCTTTTCAACAGCATCTTCTTGCCCTATAAGTTTAGCACCTATAATTTCAGTAAGTTTTGAAAGTTTATTTTTTTCTGATTTAACAATCTTATTTACGGGTATTCCTGTAATCATAGAAACCACATCAGAAATATGTGTTTCAGTAACCTCTACACGGTTTAATTTAGATTCTTCATGCCATTTTTCTTGAGCAGTCAAAAGGTTTTTTTCTACTCTTTTTTCATCATCTCTAAGTTTAGCCGCTTCCTCGTATTTTTGTTTTTTAACAACATCATTCTTGTGAGCTTTAACACTTTCCAGTTCTTCTTCAAGATCTATAACATCTTGTGGAACATTCATGTTGTTTATGTGCACCCTTGATCCAGCTTCGTCTAAAGCATCAATTGCTTTATCTGGTAGAAAACGATCGGAGACATAACGACTTGTAAGTTCTACACATGCAATAATTGCTTCATCTGTATAAAAAACATTGTGATGACTCTCGTATTTATCTTTTATGTTTTGAAGTATTTCAATAGTTTCTTCTACGGTTGTTTGCTCTATAACTACTTTTTGAAAACGACGTTCTAACGCACCATCTTTCTCAATACTTTGTCTGTATTCGTCAAGAGTCGTTGCACCAATACATTGGATTTCGCCACGTGCAAGAGCAGGTTTAAACATGTTGGAAGCATCTAAACTTCCGGTTGCTCCACCAGCACCAACAATGGTGTGAATTTCATCAATAAATAGAATGATGTCACTATTCTTTTCCAATTCATTCATTACGGCTTTCATTCGTTCTTCGAACTGACCTCTGTATTTAGTTCCAGCCACTAAACTGGCTAAGTCTAAAGTAACAAGTCGTTTCCCGTAAAGTACACGAGAAACTTTTTTCTCGATAATGCGAAGCGCAAGGCCTTCTGCAATTGCAGATTTACCTACACCTGGTTCTCCAATTAACAGGGGGTTGTTCTTTTTACGTCTACTTAATATTTGTGAAACCCGTTCAATTTCTTTTTCTCTACCTACAACTGGATCGAGTTTATCTTGCCTTGCAAGCGCAGTAATATCTTTTCCGAAATTATCTAAAACAGGTGTTTTTGACTTTTTACTTTTAGCGCTCTCTGAAGTGGGTACAAAAGGATTATCTTTACCAGCGCTTGCATCATCTTCTTTTTCATCAGGAAAAGAAGCAGAGGAATTGAAGTCTGAGTAGTCCGTATCCGAAGTAAGTAAAAGTTTAAACTGCTCTTTTACGAGGTCATAATTAATGTCTAATTTTTCGAGAAGCTTAGTAGTGGGGTCATTTTCGTTTCTAAGGATGCACAAAAGTAGGTGAGCGGTATTGATTAGATCGCTTTGAAATAACTTAGCTTCTAAAAATGTAGTTTTAAGTGCTCTTTCTGCAGAACGTGTAAGGTGAAGGTTTTTTTTTGAATTTCCAATTCCAGAACTATCCAATAGTGCAGGATTTAAAATCTCAACCTTTCTTCTCAAGTTTTCAAGATCAAGATCAACTGCATTAAAAATTGATATCGCCTTTCCACCCCCATCTCTGAGGATACCAAGCATTAAATGCTCAGTGCCAATATGATCATGGCCTAAACGTAAAGCTTCTTCCTTGCTGTAAGAAATTACATCTTTTACTCTTGGTGAAAAATTATCATCCATAGGTATTCTATTTCTTTTTCATTATATCAATACAAAAACTATTCCATTTAGAATATACACTTAAGCTAATAGACAAAATATTTTTGAAATACCAAAGCAGCAGACCGTTATTTTTTTCATATTGTTGTGCAAAATAATGTTGATAAATTCAGTTACAAAAAGTGAAATTTCGCTTAATATTTATGGTTTAAATACATATTTTAGCAGATAGGATTAAAAAAAAACAAATTTATGGCTGAAGGCGAAAAACTGATACCCATTTACATTGAAGATGAAATGAAATCGGCTTACATTGATTATTCAATGTCTGTCATTGTGTCACGTGCACTTCCCGACGTTCGGGATGGCTTAAAGCCAGTACATCGACGTGTTTTATTTGGAATGCACGAATTGGGTATACGCTCCAGTACTTCTTTTAAAAAGTCAGCTAGAATTGTTGGAGAAGTTCTAGGAAAGTACCACCCACATGGTGATACTTCTGTTTACGACGCAATGGTTCGTATGGCTCAAGAATGGAGTTTACGTTACTTATTAGTTGATGGTCAGGGTAACTTTGGATCTGTAGATGGCGATAGTCCAGCTGCAATGCGTTATACGGAAGCGCGTATGCGTAAAATGTCAGAGGATTTACTAGCTGATATTGACAAAGACACAGTAGATCATCAATTTAACTTTGACGACACCTTAAAGGAGCCTAAAGTACTTCCAACTCGAGTTCCTACACTTCTAATAAACGGAGCTTCGGGTATTGCTGTAGGTATGGCAACCAATATGCCGCCTCATAACATCACTGAAGTTATTGACGGTACAATACAATATATCAACGATAATGACATTTCTATTGATGAATTAATTCAAACCATCAAAGCGCCAGATTTCCCGACAGGAGGAACCATATACGGTTATGATGGTGTAAAAGAAGCTTTTCATACCGGTAGAGGAAGAATTGTAATGCGTGCTAAGGCTATTATTGAGGAAGTAAAAGGACGTGAGTGTATCATTGTAACTGAAATCCCCTACCAAGTCAATAAAGCGGAAATGATTAGAAAGACCGCAGAATTAGTTAACGACAAGAAAATCGACGGTATTTCTAATATTCGAGATGAATCTGACAGAAACGGTATGCGGGTTGTTTATATCCTAAAAAGGGATGCAGTTCCTAACATCGTTCTAAATAAGTTATATAAATACACTGCACTTCAATCTTCTTTTAGTGTAAACAACATTGCTTTAGTTAAAGGGCGTCCGCAATTATTGAATCTTAAAGAAATGATTCATTATTTTGTTGAGCACCGACATGAGGTTGTTGTTCGTAGAACAAAATATGAACTAAGAAAAGCTGAAGAAAGAGCCCATGTATTAGAGGGTCTAATCATAGCGTCTGACAATATAGATAAGGTAATTGCTTTGATTCGTTCTTCTTCTAATGCAGATGAAGCCAAGGCAAAATTAATTGAGAATTTCAAGTTATCTGAAATTCAAGCTAAGGCAATCGTAGAAATGCGATTACGTCAGCTAACTGGGTTAGAACAAGATAAGTTACGTTCAGAGTATGATGAATTAATGAAAACCATTGAAGATCTTAAAGATATCTTAGATAAAAAAGATCGTAGAATGCAAATCATAACAGACGAGCTTCTTGTAATTAAAGATAAGTATGGAGATGAACGCAGATCTGTGATTGAATTTGCCGGCGGAAACTTCAGTATGGAAGACATGATTCCAGATGAGAAAGTAGTCATTACAATTTCACATGCGGGTTATATCAAACGTACTCCTTTAACTGAATACAAAACTCAAAATCGAGGCGGGGTTGGTCAAAAGGCATCTACAACTCGAAATGAAGACTTCTTAGAGCATCTGTTCGTTGGTACTAACCATCAATACATGCTGTTCTTTACCCAAAAGGGTAAGTGTTTTTGGATGCGGGTTTATGAAATTCCAGAAGGATCTAAGACTGCTAAAGGAAGAGCAATTCAAAACTTGATCAACATTGAGCAAGACGATAAAGTAAAAGCTTTTATTAATACGCAAGACCTTAAAGACGAAGACTATATTAACAGTCATTATGTAATCATGGCAACCAAAAAGGGTCAGGTCAAGAAAACCTTACTTGAGCAATATTCTCGTCCAAGAGCCAATGGAATTAACGCCATCACAGTTAAAGACGAAGATGAATTGCTAGAAGCTAAACTAACAACAGGTAACAGTCAAATTTTACTTGCAGTTAAGTCTGGTAAAGCCATTCGATTTGAAGAAGACAAAACACGCCCAATGGGTCGTAATGCATCTGGAGTTCGTGGAATAACATTAGGCGGTCCAAATGACGAAGTTATTGGAATGGTTGCGGTGAGTGATTCTGAAACCGAAATCTTAGTAGTTTCTGAAAACGGGTACGGTAAGCGTTCTAGTTTAGAAGATTATAGAACCACAAACAGAGGCGGAAAGGGAGTTAAAACTCTATCTATAACAGAAAAGACAGGAGATCTGGTTTCTATCAAAAACGTTAGTGACCTTGATGACCTTATGATTATAAACAAGTCTGGAATAGCAATTCGAATGGATGTAGCTGACTTGAGAGTAATGGGAAGAGCAACTCAAGGAGTTAAATTGATAAACCTTAAAGGATCTGACACTATTGCAGCCGTTGCAAAAGTAATGAAGGATGACGAAGAAATTCCTGAAATAACAGAAGGGGAAGAGCTTCCGACCACAGAAACTGAAGATACAAATAACGAATAAATTAAAAATAAAAAATACCCTACACCATGAAACATTTACTTACAATCTTTTTATCCCTAGTGGTGACTTTTAGTTGGGCACAAAAAAAAGAATTAAAGTCTGCTCAAAAACTATTTAAAGCTGGTAAAACTGCCGAAGCAGGTGCTTCTCTAGATGCTAATCAATCGGTTCTTGAAAGTGCTGAATTAAAGTACGCAGCTCCATACAATCTGTTGCGTTCACAAATTGCTTTATCCGAAAAAGAATTCAAAGCTTCTTATGATTTCTTAATAATGGCAGAAAAAGACCCAAAATTAAAGCTAAGTATAGTAAACCAAAAACAACTTTTGATTGTTGATCTTGTTGCTGCTGCAATTGAGCAATCTGAAAATAATGATTATCTGTTATCTGCAAAAAACCTTTATTTAGCCTATGAAATTGATCCTGTAGGTAATATAGATTATTTATATTTTGCTGCGTCAAATGCCGTAAATGCTCCAAATTACGAATTAGCTCTTGTATACTACAATATTTTAAAAGAGATAAAGTATGATGGAATAAAGACCGAGTATTATGTTACTGAAGTTAACGGTAATATAGAAAGGGTAGTAACTATGGCTGAGTATAATATTTTTCAGAAATCCAAAGATTACACGAACTTTAGAACAGAAGATACAGACTCTAAGTTCCCTGAAATAGTTAAAAACATAGCCTTAATTTACAATGAGTTAGGTCAAAAAGACAAAGCTATTGCAGCTGTTAAAGATGCTCGTGCAGAGAACCCTGGTGATCTAGGTTTGATTCTAACAGAGGCAAATATTTATATTGAGCTAGGAGAAAAAGAAAAATTTAAGGATCTAATGGGTGAAGCAATTTCTCAAGACCCTGAAAATGGAACTTTATATTTTAATCTTGCCGTTGTATCAAGTGATTTAGGTGATAAAGAAAATGCTAGAAAATACTATGAAAAAGCTATTGTTTTAGATCCTAAAATGGAAAACAGTTATTTGAACCTTGTTGCATTAATTTTAGAAGAAGAAACCAGAATTGTTGAAGAAATGAATTCTTTAGGTAACACTAGAGCAGAAAACGCTAAATATAAGATTCTTACAGAGAAAAGAGAAGCTGTTTATTTAGAATGTGTTCCAATTCTTAGAAAATTTATAGATTTAGTTGAAGGTAATTTCGAGGCTATAAATACTCTTAAAAACATTTATGGAACTCTTGGGAACACTGAAGGGTTTATGGAAATGAAGAAACTTTTGGAGTCTATCGAATAAGTGAATATTGAATTTATTAAACAAGAAAACCACCAATATTGAAGGTTTTTTGTTTACACGATTTTCTTAATCATTCTAAGCTTATGCGAATGATATTGTAATTCTCTATTATAAATTCCAGTTTGATCTATAGCATCGATTCTAACTTTTCCGTGAGCGTGAATAATCCTATGATCCTGAAGTAAGACACCAACATGAGTTATGGCACCCTCTTTATCGTCAAAAAAAGCTAAATCACCAGGTTCACTTTCTTCAAGAAAGCTCATCATAATTCCTTGCTTAGCTTGCTGTGAGGCATCTCTTTTAAGGACAATTCCATTAAGTTTATATACCATTTGAGTAAAACCAGAACAATCAATTCCTAGCGGTGACTTACCTCCCCACAAATAAGGGACATTTAAATAGGAAAAAGCTGTACTAATCAACTGATCTTTTCTCCTTAAAGTTGAAAATTCTCCTTCAAATTTATGTTTAAGAAAACCAAGCTGCCTAAGATCACTCCCCAGTGGGATTGGAAATAATTCTGAATTAGGCAAACTTATATAATCCATAAGATTAGAAGAATGCTTTAGTTCAAGGTCAGCATTACTTCTGTAAACTTCTTCAGGAATTTCTTGGCATTGATTACTGGTAATCCACCCTTCGTAACTGTCCCATTGATTTCGAATTTTAAACCAGCCTTTTCGTTGATCAATGATTTTAAAACAATCTCCATATAAGAGTTGCGAAACTTGCTCACTTCTGTGATTATAATCAATTCTAAGAGGAATAATTCCTAAAGGACAAATACCGTACTTCAAATCAAATAGTATAATTAATAATAAACTCTTTAATACTACTGCTAAAATAATCAATTTTAATCCATATGAAGAGATGAAGTTTTAAAATAAGTTTGAAGTAATCATTTTCTTACCTTTGAGAATCTAGTTTATGATTTTTATGTAAACCGATTCTATAGTTCAAGTATTTATTTTATGAAAAAATTACTACAGTCTTTTTTTAATTACCAATCAATTATTTACAAAGTGTTCTTGTTTGTATTTTCTTGTTTGTTTATTGTTTATTTATTCCCAAAAAAAGGTCAGTTTAAATACGAGTTTAGAAAAGGTGAAACATGGGAGTATGAGAATTTAGTGACCCCTTTTGATTTTGTAATTTTAAAGACAGATGAAGAGGTTTTGCTAGAACGAGAGCAACTTAAGAAGGAATTACCGACTTATTTTAATCAAGACAAATCAATATTAAAAAAAGTTGAAGCTACATACTCAAAGAACTTCTCGAGTTACTTCAGTTTTCCTTTGAATTCATCCCGTTACACCGAGCATTTTGAATACGGGTTAAGTCTAATTCGTCAAATATATAGCACAGGTGTACTTCCGTTAAATTATAAACACGATGGTGGATCTAAGGTTGGATTGATTCAAGACCGATCAGAAACAGAGTTTGACTTCGATCAGTTGTTAAAGCCCGAAGAATTATTACGATTTATAGAAAAAAGAATGGTTTCGTCTTCTTTTTCGAGTTATAAAGGCCAATATTATAACCTTTTGTTTGATATCATAAGCCCTAACTTAACTTATGATATTCGTTTTAATAAGCAACTTATAGAAGATGCATATTCAAAGCTTTCAATTTCCCGCGATTTAATTTTAACAGGATCTATTTTGATATCTAAAGGTGAATTGGTCGATGATGAAAATTTTCAAGAATTAGAGTCGTTAAAACTTCAATACGACACACGCCTATATACCAATGCAAACATCTACTGGATCTTATTTGGATATTCGATATTGGTAGGCTTAACGCTAATGATGTTGATGTTGTTTATATATAAATACCGCCCTATAATCTATGACAATAACACCAAACTTACTTTCATCTTTTGTAATGTATTGTTGATTATTGCGAGTACTATTACAGTCTTGAATTTCGATAGTTCCTTTCTGTATATTGTTCCAATTTGCATTCTTCCTTTAATCTTAAAAGCCTTTTTTGATGCCCGCGTAGGACTTTTTGTACACGTTCTAACAGTGCTTTTACTTGGATTCATTGTACCTAACAGTTTTGAGTATATTTTCCTTCAAATAATGGCTGGAATTGTCACGATACTTTCAGTCTCTGAATTATACAAAAGAGCAAATTTATTTATTTCGATAGGTCAAATCATCTCTATATACTTGTTAGGTTATTTTGCTTTTTTTATTATTCATGAGGGTGGAGTTCAGGGAATTTCATTAAACGTACTTGGTGTTTTTATATTGAATGGGGTGTTTACTCTTTTTGTTCAGCCGTTAATATATTTATTTGAGAAGCTCTTCAATTTAGTGTCTGACGTATCACTTCTAGAACTGTCTGACACTAATTCTTCATTTTTCAAGGAATTTTCTGATAAGGCACCTGGAACATTTCATCATTCATTACAAGTATCAAATTTATCCGAGTCAGCAGCAAGCGCAATAGGTGCAAATGCATTGCTAACTAGAGTCGGAGCGTTATATCATGATATTGGTAAAATAAATAATCCTATTTATTTTAGTGAAAACCAACGAGGAAGTAGTTCACCACATAATGAAATCTCACCACAAGAAAGCGCTCAAATTATCATAGATCATGTTATAAAAGGTGTAGAGGCTGCCAAGAAAATTAACCTTCCGGATCGGGTGGTAGATTTCATCAGAACCCACCACGGAACATCTAAGGTGTATTATTTTTATAAGAAACAAGTGGAGCTCAATGGAGCAGCTATTGAAGAAGACTTTACGTACGCAGGCCCTAAACCCTTTTCTAAAGAAACTGCAATTTTAATGATGGCTGACAGCGTTGAAGCAGCCTCTAAAAGCATTAAAGAACCTACAGTTGAGTTGCTTAAGGATTTTGTAAATAAAATTGTAAATCAGCAATTGGAGGATCAACAGTTCATGAATTCAAACATCACATTAGCAGAGATTGAAATTGTTAAAAAAGTTTTTATTGATAAGCTCATTAATATCTATAACTTGCGGATCGAATATCCGGAATAAATTAAGTTAGAATTTTTATAAAAACCATTGCTTGATATTATTTAAAAAATTACATTTGCACTTCTGTTATCAGAAACCAAAGGAGAGGTGCCAGAGTGGTAATGGAGCAGTTTGCTAAACTGTCGACGGGTGACTGTCGCCAGGGTTCGAGTCCCTGTCTCTCCGCATTCTAAACCCGTAAGGTGTTAATTTATAACACTTTACGGCTTTTATGTTTTAAAGGGGGGTGTGTGAGGGGGGTTTTAATTTGCTATTTAGCTAAAAAAGGGGCTAAAAAAACTGTATCTTTTTAAATGGGGAGTATTTTAATTAAACCAAATATAGTAATTATAATTTCATTGAAATATTTAAAGCATAATTACAAAAAAATATAACTTAGTAAAAATTAAACAAAATTAATTATGGAAACTGCTATTATTTTAACAACTTTATTTATCGTGACTCCTGTTTTATTAATTGGAGCTTTGGTACTAAAACTTCTTGCAAAGAATTTCGCTAAAATTGAAAATGCAACCTTTAAAAATTCTTTTTTAGTAGTATTAGTATCAGGCCTAGCAATATTTATTTCAATGTCTCCAATAGGACTTGAAGAGTTTATGGAATTAGGATTTATTGGAGTTATTATTTTTCTGACTGTAGTGCAAACTTCATCTTATACTGTATGCGGAAAATATGTTTGGAAAACTACTTTTAAAAAATCATTTAAAGCCATCTTGATTCCTATGATTATTCAAACTATCATTTTTGCTCTTCTTTTAAATTACATTAATGGTATGATATAAAAAGTAACTTGAAATTGTACTCGAATAAATGTCAAAAAGAGCTTAAAGGGACGTTGAAATATTGTTATATAATAAAGAGATAGTTTTTTTCAACCATAGATGGAGCTTCTTTTATTCTAACCGATTATTAGGAAATTTGGATAATTGGATTTAGCTTAAAATATTTATAATTTTATTTACTAATCAAAAACATTAAAAGCGGATTCCATAATAGAGTCTTTATTTACTTTTTTATATTTCTTTAACGTCTTGGAATCCCTAATGCCAGTTATAGAAATAATTACATGGTAGGGCATCATTTTTTCGGCCGCTATGGTAATAAAAGTTCCCCAGACTGGTTCGTTAGTGTTTGTGAGTGCGCCTCGGCTCATTACCTTCGCGAAGTACAACTTCGGAATGAAGGAACTTTGCCGCTTCTGCTGATTCTATTACTTTAGAAGCAGTTCGTGCTAACATTTCGGTTTCAAACTGGGACAATATAGTGTTTTTTATTCCTGATGTTCTCCATTGTGATTTTGGCCTACATCCATTTGAAATTGCACGTGCCAATGCCAAGGCATCTAGCAATGCTTGGTTTGCTCCCTGTCCTTTGAATGGGCTCATCGGATGCGCTGCATCACCAATCAGGGTTATTTGTTTTCCTTGCTCCAATAATTCCATTTTAAGTAAGTCCCGATCATATACAGGATATCCAGAAATTTTACTTTCAAGTGTAGCGTTTAATATTTGAGGAATAGGATCGTGCCATTGTGCTCTTCTGCAAGCTTCTTTTTTGAGTGCTACAGCTCCTTTGGAACTCAACTCTTTAGCTTCTTTTTCGGCAATAGGAAAACTCATTTGCCACATAACCGAGTCAGATGAATAGGGCATAATGTATATTCGTTCCTTACCGTTGGCTGTTTGAAATACCGAAGCAGAATCTAATAACGGATTTTCAAATCCCTTCAGGGCTTCTAAGGGACAAATACCTAAGATTACAATACAGCCAAGGTAACGTAAAGGGGTTTTGTCTTCGCCAATTAATATTTCCCTAACGGAGCTACGAATACCATCTGCTCCAACCAAAAAATCTGCCTTGATGTTTTTTAAAGCTCCATTCACCTTAAAATTAAGCTCAACGCCATTATCTTCTAACCCTTTGAAATTCACAAGCTGGTGTCCCCAATGAACCTTATTAGGACCACCAAGTTGCTCAAGTAAAGCTAGACGCAATGCTTGTCTTGCTATATGAATATTTGTTTTTTTAACAGGTTTTTCTTCATTCAAATCCATCCATTTCCGCATACCCCATTCACCGATAACATTACCATCTATTGAGTGCATTACATGTCGCGTAGAAACAACACCTTCTTTTAAATCAAATATCCCTAAGCCCTTAATAGCAGAACTGGCTTGTTGTAATGTAAGTCCATAACCGTTAGATCGAGCATCAAAACTGCTATCTCGTTCGTATAAAGTAAAGGGTATTTTACGGTGTAAACAAGCGACTGCCAATGCTATTCCACCTATACCACCTCCAACAATAGCAATATGGGGGAAGTTTTTTTTATCTGCCAACGGATATTCAGCAGCAGGGGTTAACCCAGACGCATTACAGTTTGAACAAGGGGATTGGTGACCCTTTGGACGCAATGGGGCAGTTCCTTTTGATCCTGTATTCTCAAAAAGATCCAGTTCCATTTGGTAGCGGTTTCTCAAACTCTTTCGGAGTCTTTGAGTTTTTTTCCCAAGTCCATTACAGGTCGGACAAACAGACCAACTTACTTTTAGGGTGCTCAAGGTGTTCGCTTTTTGTTGGGTTAATAATTTATGTAAAGGTCTTTGATTTTTTGCAAAACCTATTCATATTCGATTAATTATTATAAAAACCTCATTCTTCTTTTTATTTAGAATAAAGAAACCCTTGAATCTTATATTTTTTTAAGTGATTTGGAGCTGCTAAAACTTTAAAGTATTTTTTTTTATAATTAGCTTGTAATACCATAGAAATTTATAAATTTTGAGATATATTTGCGCATTGTTTTACAAAACAATAAGTTGTTCACTCGGGGTGTAGCGTAGCCCGGTCATCGCGCCTGCTTTGGGAGCAGGAGGTCGCAGGTTCGAATCCTGCCACCCCGACTAAAACAACACAACGGGCCAGTAGCTCAGCTGGATAGAGCATCTCCC
>Ga0206126_10000034_pt1 | contig 168882 bp, 203 predicted proteins | sample Helgoland_Spring_5_FD_148621 | JGI IMG/M metagenome (GOLD analysis project Ga0206126, IMG submission 148621) | Pelagic subsurface seawater microbial communities from Kabeltonne, Helgoland, North Sea - Helgoland_Spring_Bloom_20160412_1 | ecosystem: Environmental > Aquatic > Marine > Epipelagic...
CTATTGGCTTATACTCTTTCTTTTCATTGAGTGCTTCTTGACCACAAAGTTTCTTGACTAGGTTGTCTTCCACTAAAACACGGCTTTTGGTATTATCCACACCTTGTAGAATACTGTGTATAGTGCCTAGATCTCTATAATTTGGAACAAAGTTGTTGTATACGCTTGTGCCTAGTTGCTTGTTTATAGCGTCAATAAGCTTTGTTTGTGCGTTGAATGTTTGCTTTCGATCGGCCATCGCATACGAAAACTTACTTTCTTGGATTAGACGGTCGGCCAAGTGAGGCTCGGACATGTCTTTTGTCTCTAAGAGCGTTCGGTAAAGATAAAGCTCTTTATAGAGCAAGGTGTCTTTCTTGAAGTGTTCTTTTACGATCTTGGTTATCTTGGCTGCTTTTTCTTTATCATCTACAAGAGCCGCTTTTGTAAGCTCTCTAACTAATGCTTCATAAAGAAAAGCGGTATTTCTTTTCTTATTGTACTTGGTCATCATCTTTTCTCTCCAGTGATTCTAAAAGATTGTCGATTTCTTTGGAATGTTCCTCAAAATCGCCCTCTACTGTATAACTAGTTTCTTTTTTCTCAACCATCCCCTCTAAGGTTGGTTCTATATTCTCAAAAAGGTCCGAGGGTTTTGGAAGACCTAGTTTTGATCTTCTTGTGTTACCTGTTGCGAACTCTGGAACAGCCGTTGATTTCATTGCCATTCGGTTCTTCTTGATTCTTCCATCTTTCTTAGGCTTGTACATTTTGCCTTTTGACTTTGGAGTTGTTGTAACCAAGCGCCCGGCCTCATCTTTGGTTATGTAAGGTTTATCGTCCCTTTTGCCCGGTGCGACTTTTAGAATGTCCTCTTCTGGTTCAGCAGCGTCAATATCCGGTGTTTCCTCTCCACCTAAATCAGGTGTTTCGGAGTCCGCTCCAAAAGCGCCTATGTCGCCGCCGCCAAGTGAGGTTTCTTCCTCATCGGAGGCTGCTGCAGCGTCAAGGTCAGAAGCGAACTTTCGGTCAAAGTACATTTCACGCTGGTTGCGAAGGAATTCTTCTTGTGAGATGTTGAAAATGTGCTCGGCAATGTACCTCTTAGAGAAAAAGCCTTCAGTTGCGGATGAGGCAACCTCAAACTGTGTTTTCATTGTCTCTAGATCCTGAAGTTCGGCAATCCTAGACGGGTTATTGAGTTTGAGGTTGAAACCTGTAAGATCAGACTTTCTAAAGCCTAAAGTATAAAGGTGAACCATTCCAATCTTTGTAAGCTCGGAAATCAAGGCCTTTTGGAGGCGTTGGATGGTTCTGGCGAAACGAATGTCTTTCTGTGAGAGAGATGTTCGGTCTTCTGCGTTCTCACCGGCGACTAGATAAGCTTGTGGGATCTTGATGGCGGAAAATAGCTTTTCACGAAGGTATTTCACGTCTTCGATTTGTGAAGTGAACTGACCTCCTGCTAATGTCTCGATCTTTGTCCCTTGTTGGCCGCCTCGAACTGGAATGTAATAATCTTCCTCTACAGACATTGGGTTATAGCGAAGATCTGCTCTTCCGCTGTCTGCATCAACGATTTGGTTTCGTTTGAGGGTAGTCATAACCTCTTGCATGTATGTGCTTACGTCCTGTGGGGCTACAGCGCCAACATCAACATAAAACACTCGGCGTTCGGGCGCTCTTACGATACGATAGGACATCATTGCGTCTTCTACGAGCGTTAGTTGCCTCCAGATACGGCGAGACCCCTCAAGAACAGAGGTTCCATAGGGGTTGTACTTATTATTTCCTAAAATACGGAAGTGAGCTATCTGCCAGTCCTCAAAAGTCAAGCCACCGGAGTTCCACTGAAACTGTAGATAGTTTGGGTTGTTTTCATCTTGTCCTTCTAGCCTTTCTAGTTCGCTGAGGGGCATAGAAACAACATTTTGGATGCCTAGTTTTTCATCAACGTCCAAATAAAGGAAAAAGTCTCCATACTTACAAAGAGTTCTTGCCCATCCGTAAAGGTTGAGGTCTACATTGAGAACATCGTAAAACAAGATCTGTAATGCCGTCTTGATTTCTTGGTTTGGACAGTCAATCGTAAGCATTTTACGAATGTCTGTTGAGGTAGTCATCTCATCGGCATAAATATCAAGCGCAGAGTTTAGTTCTGGCATGTACTCCATCTGATCGAAGTCAATATATCGATCGTTCCGGTTCTGATTGAGCATAAAGTCGCCGTAAAACGAGTAGTTCTTCTCGTAATCGGCTTTTTTGAACTCTTTTCCTGATGCGGAGGTCCAATTAAACTTATCAAGTTCCTTTCGGCGGTATTTTCTTGCCTGCTCGTGTCGATAGTTGACGATTGGGCCTGAGAAAAGCCGTGTAAGCGCCTTGTAAAGCGGGTTGTCCGGGTTTCTTGTGTTCTCTGAACTTCTTTTAGGTATGATTGTTTTTTTATATGCCATTTTTTAGCCCTTGTATAGCCAAGAATATTGTTGCTGTTGTTTTTTTGCTTCGCTTGCCTGTCCTGATTTCATAACTGGTAAGTGGCCAATCATTCCAGGGATAGTTGTATTTAGTTCTCTTTTATCTGTAAAGAATGCGTTCATCATTTTTTCTGATTTTTCTCGGTCATAAGCGCTTTCTTCGTATACGGCGTCTCTAATCCAGCAAGCGATCGCAAAAGACATTACCAAGTCATCGTGCTTTGATCTCATTGCTTGAGGTCGGCCATTTTTCCAGATGAAAGTTTTAAATTCTCCAAATAATCTTTTAGACCTTGTTATAACTAGTTGGTTGCGAATCATTTCTTCCATTTTGGCGATGATTAATGGCCTTGTCTTAGAAGAAGTGGTAAAGCCGGGTGTTGCGCCGGTAATGTTTTCTGCTATTAAAGGATCAATAAACTCATCTCCCTTAGAATAGTATAAGTTATTATACCTTAGATCTTTCAACTTGTCAATAAGCATAAACCCAATATTATTACTTTCTACAACAACCAAACACGTGCCGTATCTTGTTGCGGCCTGATGTACCATGTTGGCGTACATATCTATGGCGACTTTTCCTTGGTATTCCGCAACTATTTCATTTGTGGTAATGTTCCAAACGTGAAAAGCAGAATAGTCTTCACCGTCACCCCTAGCAACGTCAACAGCCATAAAGTATTTTGATGCGGGATCGTATTCTTGCCAAATCCAAAGGTTTCTATCAAAGCCGTCTCTGTATAGGGGTTCTTGGGCTTGCTCAAATACCCATTCTAAGTATTCGGCATCAATAACAGTCTCGCCTGAAGATAGGAAGGAACATTCTAGCTCCTGTGCTATCTCCTTTTTGGTCATGTTTCTTGTTTCTTTTTTAAACCATTCTTCATCACGATCAGGGTGAAGGTGCCAAGGCAAGCTAGTTGGATGGAAATCGTTTAGACCAGCATCAGCGTCGGAATACATACGGTAAAACCAGTTACCAATCCCGTTTGGTGTTGACAAGGCAATACAACGACCGCCGGTTGATAGTGTTGGATACAAACCTTTCCAAAGATCGTCCAAGCCATCAACGTGAGCAGCCTCATCTACCACTAGGAGTGATAGTGCTTCTGAACGGCCGGCATCTCCTGACGTTGAAGAAGCCTTTATCTGTGAGCCGTTTGTTAACTCAAATGAGTTTCTGTTGTCTATTGATATATCAGCTATTTGCAACCAAGGTGGTAAGTTCTTTATCATGAACTTAACTTTCTTAACCAGGTTGCCGGCTGTTGAGAGTTTGGTCGCAACAACAAGAATGTTCTTTTCCCTGTGGAAGAGAATAAGCCACGCAGAGTATGCTGCGGTTATTGTTGAGATGCCAAGCTGACGTCCTTTTAAGATTATGTTGAAGCGGTAAGCGTTATAATCCTGAAGAAGGTCTTTCTGGAAGGGGTAGGTCCTAAATGGTATAGGGCCTTGTTCGGGGTGAGAGATGCGAACATAGTTCTCAATAAAGTAATTGGGATCTTTGCCGCACCTAACAATCTCTTTTATTACCTGCTCTTTATTAAGCACACTAGTTATAGATTCCTAGCGCCCTTAGCGAAGCGTCGGTAAGTCTCCATCAACTTGTCTTGTGCTGGAATGGGAGGGTTCTCATCTATTCCTTTCATTCCGTTAATTTTGTACTTCTTGATCGCATTCGCAAAAACTCGCACATTTGACGTTGACTGAACAAGTACATCAACTTCGCCGTCTGCGCCAAGACTAACACGCTTTCCAAGTATCTGGCTAGCTCGATTGGTTAGGTATTTGGCGATGTCGGCCATAACTCTTTCCATTTCTTCCTCAAACCCGCCACCATAAACTTCTTTAAGCTTGATGTCTGTTTGATAAGTGATTGTAAGAATGTCGCCGGCAGTCCGAACAGTGAATCCGTCCATGTGGCGGCTATCTTTGATGGGATCACCTTCTTCACGGCGAAGACCAATCTTGAGTGGGTCGCCGTTGGCGTCGGTGCCGCCATCATAAGCTAGGGCGGCGGCTTGTGCTAGTGCTTGGACTGGTGTCATTTGTTATTCTCCCGGAGTGTGCTTGTATTGAGCAATCTTATTTGCTAGCTGCTCAATGAAATCATCGTCAGCAAGAAGAGGCTCTTGGATCTTGGCTATCATGCCACTGTCCATTGTTTTTATTACATCAACTACTGCACGTGCAATGTTTTTCTCTGTGGCGATGCGATTATCATTTGCCCAGCCCATAACACGCTCAAAGTCTTTCTCAGATGCGCTCTCAATCTCTTTTTCTGTGGCAATGTCATTATCATTTGCCCACTTCATAACACGCTCAAAGTCTTTCTGGGATGATTTTGTGTCCATCTTGGCAGCGTCGGATGAGGCATCTGCAATCGCAGCGCTATAAGCTTTCTTTTGGCCTTTGTTGAGACCGGCAGCTGAATCCATTGCGTCAATCTCGCCAGCACGAACATCTAGATCATCCGCTCCACTTGGACCTCTTCGGGGTCTTCGGGTTGAGGCTTTCTTACCACGGCCAAAAAGACCTCCAAGGGTTGCCTCGTCTAGGTCGGCTATTTCTTCCTTGATTATCTCAACTAGTTTTTCTTTTGTGATTCTCATCTGGTCTCCATCCTTCTTTCCACCTTTCTTCTCTTCCTTCAATCCACTGAATGTAACATTTGAAACAAGAATCCCATTTGGTTTTACAAGTTTCGTCTCTCAGGGTCTTGATCTGTGAAGAGCAAGTGGGACATTTAGTTTTACTTTCTTTACTAAGTAGTCTCTTCGTAATAAAAAATCCTTTTTGTTCTTCTAAAGTCTCGGAGTCATTAGATTGGATTTTTTGAGCCAACTCTTTTCGCTGCTCTTTATAATCTTTTTCTTTTTCCTCGTCCCATCCGCTTTGAGGTGTCTTGATTGTCTCTTCACCCCATCGCTCTTTGATTGCTTTTTCTAGTTTTGCTATTTCGTTTAGTTTTTTTTCATCAAGTGGGAGCATTGTATACCTTTTGTTTAGCAATAAATACGATTTCTTTTAAGTTTGGTGTTGTTTCCATACTATCTAGATCTTTTATAGAACACCATTTATAATCTGTGTGCTCTTTTCCGTCTAAATGGATCTTACCTGAAAACTTGTTTGTTGTAAAGAAATAAACTCTATTCTTTTTTATAACGTTAGTATCAATAAGATCTTTTGGGTCTATTATCAGGTTTGATTCTTCTTTTACTTCTCGGCAAGCTCCATCTTTTATGTCTTCGCCAACGTGAATGTGGCCGCCAACTGAGCACCACGCTCCCGGCATCCAAGGATCGTTGGGACCTCTTTTCAGCGAAAGGAAATGATCTTTGTCCTTGAAAATAATAACGTGACCTGAGAACTTAGAGTCTTTTTTCATTTTATTTATTTTGATCTTGATCATTGGGACAAGGACATCATTAGGTCATAGGAGTCAGATCTATACTGAGCTAATTGATCAATGTATCCTTGTTTGCGAAGAATCTTGAAAGCAATGTTTTCTGGTGAGTAAGCGCCCTCTCGTTGAAGGCCGGCTTTTCTCATTCTTTTGAGTTTTGCGAAGATGCGGATGGCTTGTCGTTTTGCCTCAACAAACTTTTCTTGGCTCATCAACTCTCGGACCAAACCTATTTGATGCATAATCAAGTGCGCTTTCTTCATCGCAGAATCATAATCAAAGTCTCGGTCTTCTTTTCTTGGCTTTTTGATCCACTGATCTTTGGCTATTGAGTATACAGGGCGGTCTTCATCGTCGTATACTTCATTGACGTCCTCAATGTAGATCTCAACTTCGTGGCCAAAGATGGTTATGTTATGTTGCTCATTCCACACCAATCTACGAGAATTAAAAAGATCACGAACCAAGTCAATGTCTTGATTAACTTTGGAAAAATCGACCACAATGTGTAAGTCAACATCAGAATCAGGATGATAGTTGTACCCGGCCAGTGAACCAGTGAAGTAAATGTCTTCCACAGCGTCTGGGTCAATGTTGTGATCTCGAAGGAATGCATTTGCTATTCTTTTTAGTTTAAGTTTGACTTCTAGTTTTAGGTGGCCGTCTTCATTCCAAACCTTGGATGATAAGCCGTCGTGTTGTTTGAAGGTTTCTTTGGACAAGACTGCCTTTCTTATTTCTTCTTTTTGTAGAGAGCGTTTATTTTTCTGTTCTTGCTGCAAAGCGCTTCTTTCTTTTTCTGCAGACTCAAATATTTTCCAAAACTGCTGAAACATTTACTATCCTCTCTTTGCCTTGTTTATTTCTATGGCGGCAAGTTGTTTTTTGGCTGCTTTCTTGGTTTTGTGTGTTCCAAGACGATCGCCGCCTTTTTTTGGATAAACAACATACTCATCATCAACTTTTTTTATTGTTTCATCAACAAGTTTTTTAGTTATTTCTTCTATAATGTCTTTGATACTCATCTTCTTCTCCTGAAAGGCCGATACGTAATAGTCAAGCCGCCAATAACAGATTGGTTTGTTATATCATAAGTAGTATTCACACTATAATCAAGTGTTCTTGTCTCTAAGTGAAGGGCTGGGCCAACTGCAAAAGTGCCTAAGCCGGCGTCTACAGCAATGCCCACTCCAAACCTTTCATACCAACGCTCTCTTAGACGTCTGCTATTCACGATAAGCTCGCCTATCTCTATTTCCAACCGGTTTGTTTGTTCGGCTGCTATAGCGCTCCATCCCCCATCTGGTCCTTGATTTAGCGCTAAGTCTAATACAAAAGGACTAAGTTGAGATAAGGATAGTTCTGCGTGCGGAGGGTTGCTTTCCGTAAAACCCAAAACTCTATAACCTGAGTTTTCTAAGTCAAAGTCGACTCTTAGGTTTGGTATACCCTCAGTTTCTTCTGTTATTGTTGTGTTTGTTGTTTCTTCATCACAACGATACTCTATAACAGTTGTAGTCGCAGTAGAGTCTTCATCATTGCTGGTAAACTCAATCTTTTCTCTTAGTGTAGCATTTACTTGAGTTAGAAAAACTAACTTTCCTTCTAATTCCTTGGCTGCGTCGTCAAGTCTGGTATTTTCCCCTAGAAGGTTGGCTATTTGTCTTTCTTTAAAGGATAGATCTTGTGCTAATCTAAACTCTACACCTTCCAAGATCTCGATTGATCCTTGGGCGGCAGCAAGGTTATTTTGTAGTTCGTTGATAAGGCTCTGGTTTTGCTTCTTGTTGAAGATTGAGCCAGCGGCCACCCCAAAGACGATCAAAAGAAGGGCAACTAAAAATATATCCTTAATGCCAAAGTCCATTTATTATGAGCGAAGTTTTGCTACCGCATCAACAGCAGCTTGTGAGCCGATAAAGATGGCAGTGATCGTAACCCAGTCTGCAGATGTAAGATCGGCAAAAGCTAAAAGCCCGGTTGCTGTGATCCAAGCAAGAAACTTTCTGCTTATAGCTTTTTCTACAACTCTGTCTAGAAATCCCTTTTCAGTATCAACTGTTATACAGCTACAATTTTTACATGCCATTACTATTTCTCCTTTGTTACTATAAATAGTTAGACATTTACAAAAGCGTATCCCTCCTTCTTCTGGATTATTACTTCATCATCAACAATGTCTTTAAGAGAATCTAGGTGAGAAATAAGGAATACTGTTTCAAAGTTTTCACGATACATTTGAAGGATCTTGATAAAGCCATCCATGTTCTCGGCGTCGAGTGCTGTTGCCGGTTCGTCCAGCACGGCAAAGTTTGGAATGGGCAAAGAAGAAACATTTAGAAGCCCTAAGCGAATAGCTGTTGCGGCAATAGTCTTTTCTGCTCCTGATCCTAGTTCGATTGGCCTTGCGTCAAACTTTGAGTGCTTGATAAAGATGTTTAGTTTGTTTCCGTCTTCCTCAAAGAATACTTGGAAATCAACAACATCAGAAAGTACCTTCTCGATCTCTTCATTGATAACTGGTAGCATTTTCTTTGTTACATCATAAGGGATCCCGTTTGGATGAACACAACGCATAAAATAAACAAATGTAGAATATTCTTCTCTTGCTTTTTTGAGCTTTGCTTTTGTTTGGTTCGCTAAGTCAATCCTTGCTTTTGCTCCTGCTTCATCTCCAAGAAGTTCTAAAAGGTCATCGTTGCAACTATCACAGTCACTTTGAGTGTTCTTGATTGTTCTAGATGTAACAGTTAGTTGCTCTTTGAGTTTTAAGATCTTTTTGATCTCTGCTTCGTTCTTCTCGTATGTTTCCTTCTTGGCCAAAAGGGCGGTCAAGGACATTTGAGCCATTTTTAGCTCCATTTCCTTGTTCTTGAGGCGGTTTTCGGTGTCTTCTTTGGCTGCTACAATGTTATCATACTTGCTTAGAAGATCGTTGGCCTCATCAATGTTGAGTTTCTTGATTTCATTTTCACGCTCCTCTACATTGCCTTCCAAACCTTTGATTGCTTGCTCGACAACATCAAAAGAGCCGACTGCTTCGTGGGCATCTTTGATAAAGCGGCAAGTGGGAAACTGATCGCCGCAAGGAACAGAAGAAAGTAGCCTTTGTTTGTCCTCTATGTCGGCCTTCTCCCGCTTTCTTTCTTTTAGCACTACTGTGAGGTCTGTAAGTTGTTTGAGTGTCTCAGAATGGACCTCCTTGCGCCCTAAGACCCTTTCTAGATCAAAGTCCTGGATGAAAATCTCACACTGCTCAATGCGAACTGAGATTTCTTTTATTTCACCCTCTAAGGTTGTTTTTTTAGATTCTAAGTTTTTGATCTCGCTCAAAACACTTTCAATGTTAATGTCGATCTCTTTCTGGGAATCTACTTGGTGCTGGATCTTGCTCTTTTCTTGTTTGAGGCCATCTAAAATAACGTTTAGTTCATTACAGTGAAGTTTTACAGACAAGATCTTTTCTTTGAGCGTCTCAAGTTCTGCTTGCTCTTCCTCAATCTGAGCATCATAGTCAACACCTTCTAGCCCCTTTACCAAGGCACGCTTATCTTGTGAGATTTCTTTTGCTTTCTTAAACTTTTTATCTAAGATCTCAAGGTCAAGGAACTTTGCGAGGATTTCTTTGCGCTTTGTTGTACCTTCATTGATAAAGTTTAGTGAGTTCATCTGGGAAATCATTGACGTTAGTAGAAAGTCGTCTAGTGTTCCAAGATAGCGGCGAATGTTTGCGTCGGTTCCGTTTCTTGTCTGCCCGTTTAGGCATTCGGTTTCACCGGTGGCCGGATCAAATACAGAAAAAGTTAGATCTGTCTTTGCCTCAATGCTTGCCTTTCCGTGTAAGCGTTTGATATACTTCTTTCCCTCACGTTTGATAGTAAAAACCTTGTCTCCAATAGAAAACTGAACCTCTCCTGTGGCGTGTTCTTTGTTTTGGTTAATCAAATCAACGTTCTTGCGCACCGACTTTGAGCTGGAATTGAAAATAGCGTATAGAATACTATCAATAATAGAAGACTTTCCTGAATAGTTCTTACCAAAGATACCAATAATACCATTTAGTTTCGCAAAGTCAATTGAGTTGTCTTCTCCATAGTTAAAAAGGTTATCAAACTTAAATTTGTCTAGATTCCAATGAATGTTTCGCTTTGTTTCCTCGTCTTCGTTGATAAGAGTCGAGATCTGCTTATTTAGGGCGAAAACTTGTGCTAGTTGCTCTTTATCTAACTCATAATCCGCAAGATACTCTTCCATTAATCTTTCTTGGACCTTGGCGTCACGCATGTTCATTCTTTCTGCGTGTGCGGAGGTGGCTGACCCACGAGCGCCCGAAAACCGGTTGAGAAAAGCAACCGATTCAGGCTTGAACTTGGTTCTTACCACATCGGCAGCCTTTTTCAGGGTTGAGATCGGGTGATTGTGCTCTGAAATAAGACGAACTCGGGCACCTGATGGGATATTAGTGCCTCTTGGTAGTCTTCCGGTCTTTGTAAGCTTGATTGTGATGAAAGGCTTGGGGTTGGAGACAGGAATGTGCTTACAAGTAAAACTTTCTTTGTCTTTAATGTCCCAAACAAGAAAACCTTTGTCGTTTGACTCTCCAAAGTTCTGCTGAATTGTAGATCCTGGGTATCGGAAGCGTCCGTGGTCGTCCAATAGTTGGTTTGTCTTGTGAATGTCCCCAAAAAAGCCATAATCAAAGTTCTCAAACGTTTCTAGGTTCACTTCACCCTCTAGAACCCATCCAATATCTGTTTCAGACCCTCGAACAGCGCCGTGGTGTAGGGCAATGTTAATAAAGTCCTGATCGGGCTCAAGATTCCAGCTGGCTTGGTCATCAAAAACGCACATAGCGTGTAAAACAAACTTTTCTGAGAGGTTTACTTGCTCATAGCCCTTGAAAAGATGTAGATCCGGGTGTTTTAGATTCTGAACAATGGGGGTTAGGGCATCTTGGCGTGCTGAGTTCTTTAGATTTCCATCGTGATTGCCCAAAAGAACATAAGTTGGCGCAATATCAGCCAAACTTGATAGAAAGTCTGATGCTAACTCAACAAATTCGGGTGAAATCTGGGTCTTTGTGTGTGCGATGTCCCCTGTGTGAATAATAAAGTCGACATTTTCTTCTTTTAAAGTTTTATAAAGTTGTGAAAATACTTGTCGATACTCTTTTTGGTATTTATAATTTCGGATGTGTGTGTCTGAGATTTGTGCAAAACGCATTAAATCGCCTCCAATAAGTTTCTTGCTGTTAATTCGAATAAATCCTGTTGTAGGATAGGTGCTGCTTTTTTCTTTCGCAGTGAAAATTCGTTTTTGGGCATTTCTCCCAAGTCATTAAAGCCGGATAAGTCAACCTTAAAGACTTCTACCTCGAAATCAAGTAGAAGTTTCATAATCTTTAGTTCTTTTTCGTATGCATCTGGATCTAAGGCCAGATACACCGTGCTATCGTTCTCAATAAGTTTGCGAAGCAGCAACGAGTTCTCGGTCATTGTAGAACCAAGGAGAGGGACTGAGTTAGGGCCGGAGACAATAGCGTCAAAAACACCTTCTGTAATCACAATGTCTTGGTCCCAATCGATAAAGAGTTCGTTAAATACAATGTTGCGGCTGGCTTTTGGGTTTTTATAAGCCGGCCATACGCTTTTATCGAAGGCCCTGGTAATAAAATAGTTTGGCGAGCCACTATCCCCAAAGGATGGAACAACCAAACGGTCTTTATAGATGCCCTTCTCACAAAAGCCAACCTTCCAATAAGCAAGATCAAAATCAGTCAAACCTCTGGAGCGTAGATAGTTGAGTGGTCGTCGCAAAGTTAGAGGTATTTCTCTTTTATGAAGCGCTTGGTATTCTTTTGGAAGCTGAACCACCTGCTGTTCTTCTTCATCTGAGATCTCAAATAAAAGCTTTTCGTCAAATTCAGAAAAGTCAATCTTTCTTGAGAACCGATCCCACTCTTTTAGAAGCGACCAGTTACCAAATTTCTTGACCAAACGACGAATGTTTCGCCCTGATGCGTCGCATACCCAACACTTATATACATTTTTTTCAACATTTAGTGAAAGCTTTGGTTTGTGGTGGTTACAAAAAGGGCAGTGAAATAAAAATTCACCGCCCGACCTGTAAGAATGTCCTAACGCTTGTTTTATAATGTTTAGTTTTTCTCGTCCGTGCATAGTTGTAGTCCCGCCCTGGCAATGATAAGTGAATCAGCCCGATCGAAAGTGTCGGGCTTGGGATTGCCATGTCTTGTATACTCTACCACGAATGAGGGCTCCGTGTCAAGCAAATGTTGCAGGACTTGTTTCTTTGCCGGTGTTCCCTTTTTTATTTTGATGCCGGCAAGTTTTCGAGCCGAGGTTGCGGCAATGTATCCTGGCTCTAGGGACCATTCCTTATAAGCAAGCCAAGAGACAACGCCATTAAAGCGAGAGAGAGTAGAAAGAGTTGCAGCTGAGCTAAATCCCGACCGAAAAGATTGTAAAGATTGCTCAATAAAAATCTTATCTGGTTCTTGAGAAAGACTTTTAAAATACTCAGCAACTTTTTCACTCTTTAAAAAGAAGTTCTTATACTTACGAAGATCTATAGAATCATTTAAAATAATGTTATTATTATAATCTAATAACGTTATACCTGTTATACTTGTACTTATATCTAAACCTAAAATCATATAATGATCTTATCACGTATTTTATTAGATGTCAAGCTTTAGTTTGAAAGTTATATCTCTAGATTCAGTTTTCTTTACAGGTCTGGCTAAAGAAGCAATTGCAATAAGGTTTTTATCTTCATCGTATAAGCCTATTTTAGATATATAAGTTGTTTTCTCAAATGGGGCTGTTGGATCTTGATAAGATGCCGATGCTATATTTTTTATTATTCTTTCCGGCTCTTTAAAACTGCTAACAGATCCAGTAAACTCTATAGGCTTGTGACTATCTTTTGTATAAAATGTTGGATTCTCAGATTGGTTTAACTCTCCACGAGGCGCTGTGCAAAACATTAGTTTTGTATTGACTTCGCTGGTGGATTCAAAATGAAGATGGAAAGAGGAGGACGGCAGTGCAGTACTAGCGTATGATACATTCCCCTGGATCCCGGCTGCATAATAATACCACCTAAAACTTTCTTCGCTTCCGTCCTGGTCATAGTTATCAATGTTGTCGGTTGTGACATTCCAAGAACCAGTAAGCAAGATAGCGCCCATGTCTCTTAATATCACGCCAGCAACTGAACCGGTGTTTGTGTCTATTGGTAGAGTTTGGACTAACTCTCCCTTAGCGTTTGCTTCTAAGCGCCCTGTGAGCGTTCCAGTGACATAGAAGTCTAGTTTCAGAGTATCCGCCTTCATTCCTGAACCAAAGAAGATGGAAGGGACATCAATAAGCGCTATATCCTGTGTGTCCTTATCCCCAAGCGATGAAGAATACGCAAAATGGTTAGAATAAAGCCTGCGTCTGTTTAGAGTATTTTTTAAAGCCTTTATCTGCCCTCGTTCGTCGGATCCCGTATAGAAGTTTCTTGTGATACTGGCAGAAAGAGGGTAGGTTCCGGATAGTTCGTCTCCGTAGCTATCTACCCAGAAAGAAGCCGTGCTAATGGTTTTAAAGTTATCTAAAGATCCCGCTTTTGTAATCGCAGGATAGATCAAGTTGGTGTCAGCACGATCAACATTCATTTCGTAAAGAGAAACAAAACCTGATGGAACGCTGTTGATAGTAGTTCCTAATGATGCTGAGCTGTTTGATTCTCCGTTATAGTATACAGTTCTATCGTTTATAAAAAAGGAACACGACGGGTTGACCACCCGGAGTTGGTCAACCACGTCGTTTTGCTTAAACTGATAGAACTTCATTTTAGTAGTCTAGTCTGACTCGTAATGTAAGCTCGTTTGTTGGGTCTTTTTTAAGCGGCTCTGAGACTTTCGCAGTGGCCAAAAGTACGTTATCTGATGAGTATAAGCCGATTGAAGTAACATAAGACGCAGGGGTATCCGTTCTGCTGTTTTTCATAACAACTTGCGAGCCAGATAGATATGTTGGGTTTGATGAATAGTTAAACTCACTAGACCCTGCTCGACAGAAATAGATACTTGAGTTGAGTTCCGTTGTGTTGTTAAACTGAACGTTCTTAAGTCTGTGTCTAAAGCCATCAGTTGAGCCGGTTATTGATGAGCCGCTTAAAACTGCATCAACGGTTTCACCGGCAGCATTAAAGCCGGCGGGCTGGGCAAGGAGCTTAAAGATGCTAGCTGTCAATACAGAGATTCCAGCTTGATAATAAACGTGGCCAATTGGATCACCCGTACCGGCTGAGTTGGTGTATAATAAGCCATACTCTCCAGCAGGCGAGTTAACTTTATAGTTATTCTGAGCGCCGGCATCATAAACAGTGCTAGCTCCTAACAAACTAGTGTAAGCGCCACTCAAAAAAGCAGTCATTTCAAATGAGCCTTTTTTAATTTCATCCTTGACGAGCAAGCGTGAGAAGGGGAAAAAGAAGCATTCTTTCATTTTCGTGCCGCCGCCTGATATGTTGCCGTCTTGATCAAACTCCTGAATTGATCCAGTAGTATCCGGCTGAACTAAGACTTTTGCAAATTGATTATAGATGTTTATTTTCTTAGCGTTCTGAGTACTAGCAGCGCCAGATAATGATGAATTCGCAGAGTAGCCAACGGTTATATCAAAAATATGATTCGCTGAAGAGCTTAGGTAGGGATAATCATAAACAGATTGGAACATACCATGAGAATAGTTTTTAATGTTGTTGTCAGAATAAGTTCCGGATACAATAGTACCAGTAATCGGAATAACCTCATGTAGGTTTGTCGTTGTTACTGCCTGATCGTCCGGACCGAATGTTTTAAATGTTGATGCCATTTTTTCTCTCTTTTATTTATTATGAAGTAACTCTAAAGAATCTAATTGGTACCTGGACCATGTAGCCGGTCGATGCGCCATAAACGGTAACAAAAGAGTCAATAAATTTAACGTTCTTCGTTCCGTCGATCCCATTAATAGTCTGGCTATTTAGAGAAGAACCAAATAAATCAAAATAGTAATCTGATTCTGCTAGATCAATTTTTGGCCTCACACGGAACTGAAGCAAATTACCTCTTGGGCCGCTGATAACCTGGCCAGCAGAGGTAGTTGTGTTTCTTATAGCCTCAATAAAGTTCCTGTCTGTTGTTGCACTCGCCATATAAGTTGCAATATCGTCATCGTCAACGTTGCTTGGGGTCTTTTCTGACGGGGTGGAGCTTCCCATGCCAGAAATCAATGTGCCTAAGCGGTTATCCATTTCAATTATAAATGTATCTTCTCTAAGATCTGATGATAGGCCGGCGCCAGGACTGATAGCAGTAGTGTCCAGGCCTTGGTCCAACCTGATAAAGGCTCCAAAAGTCTCAGGAAGCTCACCATCGGCTGGTGAACGGATAACACCGACATTTGAGGCGGATGCAGTAAACAGATCATCTGTTGCTTTATCGACAGGGACTAGGAACGTGTCCTGGCCAAAGTTGGTTAAGACCGTGCCTCTGTCATCGGTAGTATTAAGCTTGATGACTGGTAGGTAAAGCAAGTTTGGATTGTTGATTGTTATAATCTTTGACTTCATTGACGAGCCATTGTTCGTGAATGCTTCAAAGATAGGAGTTTGAAGAATTTCCAGATCGGCATCGGCTGTTACTGCGGTTTTGTCATAGAGGCCATAATCGATCTCATCGTCGCCTAAAGCAAACTTTGTGATTCTAAATGTTCCTTTTCCTTCTGCTAGGCGTCGTCGCCCTTCGTCTGTTAGGACTGCATCGAGTATGATGTCGCCTGAATTGTCTAAAAATGCCATGCATAAACTCCTTTTCTTACTATAAATAGTTGTTAAATTAAATTATACCATTGTGTTGGTTTTTTGCTATTCATCCTCGGTCCCTGAGTACGTTCCGGGGAGGTTATCACCCTCTTCAAACCGGGCTCGGGCGTCTGTAAGGCGACCGATGGTACCTAAGTCTTCAGGGGTGAATGCAGGAAATCCAGGCAGACTAGGGGGTGTAAACTCATCCTCGCCCCTTCTGCTGACGTCGCCTTCATTTCTTCTAGCTAAAGCATCTTGTATGTCTTGCTCTGTGACAGTATCCGGCACCATAGTTCTTCTTTCTTCTGTTGCAATGTTAAAATCGTTTAGAGTATATTTAAATTCAACAAAGATTGACTTGCCTGTTTTTTTAGACTTTAACTCAAGCATATATCTTTGATCGATAATATTGTTTCTAGTTTTGAGACCGTCTCTACCGAGTTCTACTGATGAAATTTGAGCTGATGTTTTTTCATTAAATTGCCCAGGAATAAAAGAAATTTCTTGAGTGTTAGGTCTGATTTTTATAAACCTTCTTACACTTTTCGAAGAGCCGCCTTTCTTAGTTTTTAAAAATAGACCATCACTCTTAAGGGAGCCAAACATTTCTTTAAGAGATAATGTAGTAAGTAAAGGTTGGAGTGCACCATCGTTATCAATTATGGTAAATTTAAATACTTCAGTTGGGTTAGAAATGTTTCCGTGAAAGTCCAAGGTCCGAAAAAGATAGTAGTAATCTGTGTTAGGGATTATACTGTCCATAAAGGAAGTACCATCTGTGCTTAGGTCTTCAGAGGTTACACTTCTTATAACCCTTTTTCCTGCAACAAAGTCTTTAATTGTTTCTGGTTTTCGATCTAACCTGAATACTTCAAAGGCTGCTGGAGTTTCGTCTGAGTGGAATCTTATCTTTCCGCCTAACGCCACTCCTTGAGACTGCATTATTTTTCGAAATAAAGTTCTATCTCCTTCCTCGATTATCACAGGCATTGCGTGTTCTGTTGAATTCATCGAAGAAACTCTGATTTTAACTCGATCATTAAAGCCTTTCATTGGATAAAAATCGACATTTGGCCTAACTGGCGGTGCGTCTGTTAGAACGGAGTTTTCGGAAGTCAAAGGAACTTCTATTATTTTTGGCTGTTGCCTAGTTCTTATTTTTGCTCCTAGGAAAAAATCGTTTAAGCCGTTATTGATGGGGGGTCTTTTGCTTCTTCTGTCGACTTGAACGTTGTATTCAAACCCAAACGACTCGGCCAACTGGTATCTATAGCTGTTTTGAATGACAAACATTAGTGCAGATAAAGTATAATTATACTCTTGGTTTGGCTTAACTTGTGTGTCAAAAAACTCTGTAATCCCTTCTGGTCCGTTGCTAATAAAAAATTGTTGTATTGCCCCTGTCGAGATGTTTTCTTTGATTACTCGGTAGGCAAGAACTTCATGGTAATTACCCCTTTCTGATAAGAACATTTCTTTTAAGCTTGGGATCGCATCTTCTGATAAGCTTCTAATAGTGTCCTGAAAATCAAGAAAGAATTGCCTATCACGGGCGCCGTCCGAGCCGTTTTCAAGATAGCCCCCTAGGTTGACGCCACTTAAATAAGGGGTTGTAAACTTTTGACTGATTTCGCCTAGCTGAAATACTGTTGTTCCCTGAGTGGGGTATGAGGTTGAGGCGTCACGAGGGTCCAGGAAGGGTGCAAACGGATTGAAAACAAATGGTTGTGATGAGTTATTGAAAACTTCTTTAAAATCAAACTCTCTTACTGACCTTGTAGAGGTTATTGGTGTCGGGCGTTCTGATGAATTGGTAGTGATAGAGAGAGACTTGGCATTTGACGTTATTATACCATCGGCCGGAGTTACCACTCCGTCCATTAGATTAAGTATTATGTCTGTTTTTAAGCTGTATTCATCTAGGATCCTCAATAAAGAATTTCTAGTAACCTCTCGGTAGTCGACACCTGCAATATCTAGATACCGATAGGGATCTGCTCTATCTGTGATTTCTATTCTATTATTAAACGGGAAAAGTGATTGAAAATTATTTTCTTTTAAAATTGCGGGATCAATTAAGATTAGCCTTCTTTTTTGTTGATCTTCTTCTTCGCCATAAGCAGTGTCAAACTGTTCACCTGTAAGGTTCTTGACTGAAACACCGAACTTGTTGTAAAGCTCTGTCGTTGGGGAGGTCTTATAGGACATCCTATCATTAGTATAGGGCTCCAATTTAAATTCACCAAAAAACAACTCGTCTTTTAGAGCAGCTATGTGTAATCGCAGGCTGCGCAGAAAGCGGTTGAGGGACTCGGCCTCGGATCCGGTGACCGGGCGCCTCGTCATAAAGACGTCTAATAGGTTCTCAAAATTCTTTATCACACTAAAGAGATAACTTGATGGCATTAAGCTTTCTTCAAACCCTGTATAGAAACGATTTGCGGGTGCGAGTGGTCCAAATTCAAACTCTCTAGACAAAAAGTTATAATTTCCATCTATGGCTATGTTTGATTCGGCCTGAATTGTGGTGTTAATGCTTAGGTCTGTATACGAAAGGCTCACCGGCGCAGGAGAGGAGGGAGGGTAGGTCATAGAGCGTGCCCTTCTCATAAATCTTATTGGACCGGACGTGGGGTCCTCTTCACCTTTTGGATCCATAAGCATCTGGATTGTTCTTTCACAAGCTTCCATTGTCAGTCTTTCTACAGCTCCTCCAGACCGCCGACCTCCGTGGCCGTCACTCGCCAGCGCCGCCTCTTCGGAGGTATACAGAGGCCCGCCAAGTTCGCCAGTATCCAAAAACTCATTGAAAACTTCAGGGCTAAGGAAAATCTTGACCCAATCTATCCCTCGAAAATAGTATCTAATGTCTTGAAAAGATTCATAAAATAAAGATCGTTCATCTGGGCCAAAGGAAGGCATGCTGACCGGTCGTACAACCTGGTTGTCGATAAACTCAATCTTCCAAAAAGGTATGCGGTATTCGACCTGAAATTCTTCTTCAAATTTTATACTGTTATTAACATCATCAATTGTTACTCGGGAGTCGTCCTCAAGTATGTTGGCTATGTTACCGATCTTAGCTCCTCCAACATCGAACGGCGTTGTTTTATACCTAGCTAGGCCGGTTAGATAACGGAAAACATCTGACGCTTCGAAGCCTATCTCTCCGGTAACTGGACCACGAGGAAGACCGCCCGATTTTTTAAGGCTTAAATCAAAAACAGTTGCTGCGTTATAAAGTTGTTGTGAAATAGTCATAATTTTTATCCTGCAGATGGTTCATCAGGTGTGATAACAGTTCCAGCTTCATCACTGTCTATAAAAAAGTGTTCCGTTTCTGACTTTAAATTTAATAAATTTCTATTATTTAAGTACCACATAGTGTTTTTATTTCCTATGTTATAATTAGACATCTTACAAAATAATAAACCACTTGATTCAAGATCCTCATCTGTAGGCTTTATACCGAAAACAGGACTTCTAAGATCGGGTTGGCCGTTCTCCAAGCTTTTAAAGCCTGTTAGGACTTGTATTTCTTTAATGTTTGCAAAATTAAACCTAATCAATGAAGAATTAAGAGGGTTTTGCAAAGTTGTCCGATCGCCACCCCAAAAGAAGGTGATTCTTCCGTCAGCTTCTGTTGCTTGGAGTGTTTCGTATAGTGAATACAAAGGGTAGGGCAGTTGAATTTCTGTAATTAGGGTGCCGCCAGGGCCGCTTGTTTGGGTGCCCTTCATTGATCTTATAGATTCTAAAAGTTGCACAGGATTTCTTAAACCAGCATCTATCAGTGCAGCATTGTAATTAGTCGGGTGCTCTATTAGATTTTCAACATAATCTAAAAATAAGGTTAGAACGCTTAGCCTACTTTCAATAGTAGCGTTTAGTTCGTCTAGATCTTCAAAGTTTTCATCCAAGTTGTAGATTGCTTCTACGATTTCGTTATTTTCGTCTTCTGATGGTCGTAAAACGCCACTTGATACTGCGCTTTCTAGGATAGAATCAGTTGTTTCTCTTCTAAAGTCATCAGATTTGTCGATAATAGAAGGGAATGGAATAAAGGAGATAAGGTTGTATACTTCGTTTATCGCATTGTATAAGCTAGACTTGAGTGCCGGGCTTTCTGGCGATGTTTCTTCGAGGCGCTCAATGTTAATGTCTAGCAGTTTGTTTTTGATGATGTTTAACGCTGCCAGATAGCTAGACTTTGCACCCTGGGCTTCTGATAACTCCGAAGAAAGGACTGATCTTGTGTTATCAAAGACAACTTCATTCCTCTTCTTTATTGAGCGGATAGTAAGATAACTCGTTGTTGGGTCAATCTTAAGACCAAGCCGGCTTTCTGTTGACTCTAACCCAGGAGACCTAGTGGGGGTATCTGCTGTGAAATACTTACGAACATTCTCGTTCATCAAAAGCCCATAAGCGCCTTGGGTTATCGTCGGGAAGTTAGTTGTTGGCCCACCACTCATGTATGAATACCTTAAAGAATAGTCTTCTGGTTTAAACTCGTATCCAAAGGAGTGCTTAACTTTTATCAAAGTTTTCTCAGGGTTTGTTGAGCTTCCACTCTTTCCGTTACCGCTAAAGGCGCCCGATAACTGGAATCCAACTCCAAGGAAAGTTTGCTGAAGTTCTTTCACTAGACTATCAAAGAACCTAAAGAATAACTCAAAAGAGTATTCATTTGTATTCGCATTTTCACCCAAAGAGATTAGTTTTCTTAACTGTATTATGGTCTCGTTGATAGTGGCGCTCAAGCTGGCCGAATCAAATTTTGCAGTTGCTTGGATTATTTCTTCTATAACCTTCATAAAGTAATCTATGCGATCCGGATAATCTTGAGCTTCACTGCTATTGAACTCATTTTGAAGATCTTCTTGTATTGTCGGTATACCATTGAGATAAAAAGTCTGGGCATCACGATTATAAAATGCTAGCTTTATAAAGGTGTCGTCCATAAAGGATCTAAAGCGCTCAATTTCTGTTATGTTATTTATTAACTGATCAACAACCGGATAAATACCATTGAGAAAAATAATGTTTGTATTAAAGTTGTATTTTAGGTTCTTTGAGTATTCTCTTATCTCGTCGGCGCCGGTAAAAGCAATAACGCTGGTTGGAAGGTTTAAGATTGTGCGATCAGCTATTTGTGAAGTTTCTATGGTGTTATTTAAAACCTCCGGCGCTCTGGTTTCAACATTGCTTTCTTTGATAAATAATTGATTTTTTATGACTGTTGAATCTAGTGCCTTTTGTTGCTCTTTTTCAGACAATAAAGAAAACAAATTAGAGTTGTTTTTTAGGACTTTTCTTAGATCAAGAAAGTATAAAAAGTTAAACCTATCATCTTTTATGCTTGGAAACAGCTGAGAAAACGCTGCCGGTTCAAGTTCATCGTCTGCGGGGTTGACCTCCTGCGCTTGGCTTAATAGGCTTGTAGGGCCGCTCAGAGCAGTTTGTATCACTAAAACTTCAGGATTTTCCGCAATGTACACAGCGCCTTCTTCTTTAATGGCGAAGAAAGTTGAACTCAAAAGAAGCTCGTTTCCAACCAGTTGATCAAGAGTGAGGTTGCTTAAACTGGTGCAAAAAGCAAAAATGTTTCTTTTTGCAAAGTCCTCTACGGAATGCTGAACGTCAAAGGTCCCAAGCCTATAAATGCTCGTGTTTCCGGATGGGCCGGACGACGTTCTTATAAATGTAGATCTTGAAAAAGAAAAATCAATGTCGACATAATTTGCTTGGATGTTCTTAAGGAAAGTGTCTCTTTTGAGAAGGCTTTGATTTTCCTTGTATGCGTTATAGTCTAAATCAGAGTCAAGGGACGCTGTCGTGAGCCGAAAGCTAAGCGTTACTCCTGCAACAACTTGGTTAATTGGCACTTCAAGGCTTAGATCTATTTTTGTTCCCGTTTCAGAAACATACAACTTATCAAAAATAATTCTTTTGCCGGTGAGTCCGGTTGTTGTTATAACCATTAGCAAGGATCTCCAGCGTCGTCTCTTCTTCTAGAGAAATCCGCATCTCGTCTTATGTCAAACGTATTCTGAATCAAAGGATCATCTAATATCGGGTATCCAAGTGAATCTCTTGGCACCTTACTAGTAAGTAGTGCCGGGTCTATTTCTTCGTCTATCTGTATGTCAAGATGAAACTCAACATCATCTTCTGTTAAAATAGAATCTTGTGATGAAATTTCCACTTCATCCATCAAGAACCCTTCTTCATTGACTTGTTTTTGCTTGGCTTTAAAGTTTAGTTTTTTATACTCTTCTTTGTCGTCTTCTTTTGTTTCGATCTTGTAAACGCTTATCTCAAAGTTGTCATAAGCCTCAACAGAGTTTAGTTCGTCGACCGCCAAGAGCAACTCGTCAACCTCAAGGAAAACGTATTTGTTGTCTTGGAGAATTGGAGAAACAACAGCTGGTTCTATTCTGACTGGGTCAATCAGTTCTGGCGGGATTGTCATCGACGGGTCTGGTAAACTTCTTATCTCAGGGGTTAGGTCCAAGTCTTGTGTAACTAGCCTTGTCTGGGGTTTGTTTAAACGTTCGTCCGTGCTGCCTTTAAAAACGTATACGGAAGAAGCAGTATGGACATTTGTTAATGTGCCATCTAAAAAGCTAACACTGATTTGGGATCCGGTTACTTCGCCTATTTTTGACGTTCCTAGGCCGTATTTGAGTAAGTTAGTATTTTCATACAAGCGAATGTTATCAAAAAGAACTTGGTTGGTGTCAAAAAGCTCTTGGTCGCCTGGGGTATTGTTAAGTTTGATGTCAGCGCCAACAATAGAATAAGTTGTTTTTAGGTATGGTGTTTCTTTTCTTACTCGATCGTCCGCTTCGCCATTTGAGTTTTCTGTCAAGGCAGCATAAGAACCATCATAAATAACGCCATCATCAAAAAAAGCATAAAAGGAAGGCCTGAGCTTTCCTGCTGCTAATTTCTTTTTTCCAAATGAAGTTAGTTCTATGTTTATTACTTCTTGTTTTGAATCGAATAATGACATTTTAGTTACCCTTGTAATTCTTTATCTGGATCTTAAGCCTTTTCATGACGATCCACTAACGTCGGTAGTGTTGGTTATCTCTAAAGCAGTATTTATTTTGGCTAGTTCCACGAAAGAGAAGAAGTCATAAGGCCAGTTATAACTATAAGTCGGGTCGACGAATGCGCCTTGTACGTTAACTCTCTCTCTGAGGCCTTTCGCCAATGAGGAGTTTCTTACCTGTTCGTAGTAGTCGTAAGCAGCTCTTTGCTTGACTTTGAACACCATCCAGCGTGTGTCGGTCGGGAGGCCTTCAGGGAACCAAGAACCTGCTTCGCCATAAGCTACATTTACAATGCTTTCTTCTTTGTCAAATCCAGAAGTTAGATCTTTTTTGCCGCTTGTTGATGTTGGTGGCAAGTTCTGCCAAATGTCCGCAAGGTCTTGTCTGTTGAGTTTCATATTGAAGTCAAAAACAAACATTGCGAATGGTAACACTCCTTCGGGATTGTCTGGTTGTAATAAATTGTAAAAGAAATCATACTTAGGTGGTAGGACAAATTCGTGCCCCTTCCTGGCCAAGTTGATATACTCATCTCTTATTGTTGGTCGTTCTCCGCCGTGTTTAACAAAGGAGATGGCCGATTGTAATTCTGCAGGATTTATTGGGAATAATCTTTTTTCTCCTTCAACAACTGTATACGGAATAGCAACGATGGCTTCTTTCACAGTCCTTGAGTCGGCAATTTCACCTAGTTTTACCGGCTGGTTGGTAAAGCCGAGTGCTTCCGCTAGAGAACCAGTTGTGTCTGTTAGGATTGGTTCTGTGATCTGCATCTTGATACCCTGATCCATTCTACCTGATCCAGTTGGGATTTGGCCATACTGATGCCACATTCCAACATAGTAGTTGTCAGCTTTTGAGGATCCATTATAAAACCCAGTGCCGTTGGTCGATGCCATATCAATTCCGCTAAAGTTTGTGCTTGAGGAGAAAGACGGAAATTTACCGGGCGCTATAGCTGTCAGTGTAACCACATTACTAACACGGGCTGCAGTAAAGTTTGATTTTATAGAAGAGTTATTAACTAAAATTGCATCTAATATGTTTTGAGCCTGTGTGCCTGTTCCGGAGGTTCTTTGTATTTCGTAATCTCCAGGTGTTCCGCTGACAAATGTATATTCGACGTCGCTAAAACCATCGCTTATTGTTAATTTTTTGCCGGCTGTAACTGGAGCGCCATTAACTGTTATAACGTGAGTAGCCTGAGTGTTACTAGCAACAGAAATCGATGCTGTTCTGTGGCTGAAATCCAATACGGGGGATTCCCATTTTGGTTGAATTGAGATTGCATACTCGGGTGCTGATGGTACAGCACGAGAAGAGTCTCCAACTTTAACTTTTCTGTTTAGTTGTATAGAGTCTGTAATTTTTGTTCGACCATCCAAAGCAAGAGACACGCCGGGTGAAGTACTGAGGTCTTCATAAATCGTGAATGACTCTGTTAGATTGCCTAAAATAAAGTCAACGCTGTGGTTATCGGATGTTGGGTTAAACACAAGTTCGATACCCTCTTCCTCTGTGGTCGATCCAATGTCGTAAGGAGGGAGGAAGGGCAGGTGCGAGGCCCTGGTACCGTTAAGAGAAAGGCTGTCGTCCATCGCTGGGCCGTATGATTTGCTTCCGCTGTATATATCCATGTCTTCTTCAAAAACACGAACTTTCATTCTGTATTCTTTTCTAGGATCAAAACTAAAGTCGTTCTCACCAGCTGAAACCAAGGAAGAAACAGACCGGTTTTTTAAGAAAAGGTTCATTGTTTCTGCTAAGAAGTTATTAATAGCAAATGAGTAAAGCGGAGATCCACCACGACTAGAATCGTAACTAGCTGTAGAGATTATAATAGCAGTTGGATCGGGCTCCGAGTCAACCATTGTAGTGATGTAAGCCAAAGGGTCTGTTATTGACTCAAAAGGAAGCCTATAATTAAACGATCCAGAGATTCTAGGCCCTTCATCATCATATACGGAGGTTCCTGAAGAGTTGGACAAATAAGTGCCGGTTACATTTAATTCCGGGTCAAAACTTGATGTAAAGACAGGATATCCAACTGAAATTCCTGATTTAATGCTGTTGCAAAGTATTCCTGGGCTATAGAATGGCGCCATAGCGGTTCTAAAGCTGCCGCCATTGTTAAGATTAGAAGCGCCAGTATCGTAAGGGTTGCCCTCGCCGCTAATAGTTATAACATCACTAAATGATTGACTGAATAGAGTGCCTAGTTGCACAACACGTTGAGCCGGGTAGAAGCCTTCGTAGGGAAGGAATTTTTTAATCGCTTCGCAAGAAAGTCTTAGGGTTCCTTGGTTTTCGATACCAGCCGAATCGTGCTTGTCTTTTATGATATTAAAATATTTTAAGAAATCTGAGTTTGTATAATCCGCATAGAAATTGTTTTCAGTATCATCCGCCACGAAGCCGCCAGTAATTGAAAGCATTGGTGAAAGAATTGTTGACTCCCCTTCTTCGCCGGCTAGGATCTGATCTATTGTTTCGCTTATTCTAAATTCCGGAATGACGGAATATTCTTTTCCAGCAGATTTTGCTTCTTGGATATACGCATCATAGTTCTCATAGTAGAAAGGCTCTTTGCCGGCCTCTTCTGCTGCTGACCAAGGTGTTCCGCCCACTGTTTGATGTGGGACAAAGTAATCAACATTATTACCAGGAGCAGCACTAGCTGAGAAGATTAAACTACCGGTAAAGCTTGTGAAATCTCTAGCATACTGAACTCCTGGCCTAATTTGTGAGTCCATATAGAGCTTTTTCCAATGGTTGTTTACGAACGGCTGGCTGCCTAGAGTTTGACCAGTGGGCATGCCAACAATTAAATAACTAAGTTGGGTATTGTTGTTTAACTCACCGGCGCTAAATAAGTTTTTCCTGCTGTATAAGTCAATTTCTGCGTAGGAGCCACTATAATCAAATAAATCTTTTGGCTGATTATCAACATCACTAACGCCATCAAGAACCCAAATTGACTGAGAAAGAACGTTGTTTCCTAACGAGTTCAATAAAGGATCTGATGCTCTATCTCTTGTTGACCTTCCAGTACTCCACCAGTTAATTGTAAATTGCGTTCTTTGTCGGGTTTCTTTTAAATATGTTCTTTCAGTCTTTGGCCAAATGTTTTGCTTATAGGTAATACTTTTTAATTGTGCTAGAGTTCCTATGGTATAAGAATCGGAAATATAGTTAAAGTTTGTTTTTTTCTTTCTTCGGATCTCACGAACATTGGTCAGCGCATTAAGTTGCGGATCTGATAGTGGAAGATACTCAAGCTCGTTTCCAAATGAGTATTGGAAACTGGATGTAGTGGCGCCAATTAGCAACTGTTGTTTTACAGGATAATGTTCTACTATCGGCGCCATTGAGATGTTCCTTACCAACTCTATCGGTATTGATACACCTCCCGCCAAACGACGAGAATCAAGATAGCTAAATGATAAAGTATTATTCTCTCTTAGTGATCTTGCTTGTCTTGTGTCTCCGCCTCTTATTTGGCTAAATGAGTTGTTCCCAAAGATAGAGTTGTTTATTGCGTGTGTATAGACGTGGAAGTTGTCTATACCAACATTTGGAGCAGTAAGTTCGTTTGTGATTTCTGTGGTTCCCTGATCGACCATCGAGGCATAAAGAGAAGAGGTCAATACTGCACTAGTTGGTGTTGAAGAACCACTAAATAAACCAGTGAATGCTCTGTTGTCTGTTGTGGTTCTTTCTATGGAGCTGATCAACTCAGCAAACGGAACTGCTTGTGAGGTCGATCCACTTGGGACTGTTGCGTTTCTAGAGTATGAGAAAGATCCACTAGATCCGTTTAGAGCACTAGCAACCCAAGAGTAACTGGCTGGAGTTCTTGGGATCTGGTGTGAAACAAAAAAGTTGTCATAGTTAATCCCTGTTGATTGGCTTATTGGGTTATCATAGATCTTGTGATAAGAGCCAGTTGTGTTGTAGTCAAGTTCTCTTACAGCTCCAAAGACAGAGTCGACACCATATTTGCCTCTTCGTCTGGAAAGAAGTATTCTCAATCCATCATTTTGTGTGTGGATGTTTGTATAAACGTTAACTCTTGGACCTGTTGAGCCAGTAAAATCATTGTTTCCTGATCCACTTGAGTAAATAACGCTTGTGTTTCGGAAAGGATAGGCATTATAAGGTGAGAGTTCTTCACCAGTAGGCTCTAAATAGCCACGAGATTGGATCTCAGGGCCTCCAGGAGCAGAGAAGCGGTTTACTATAACCGATTCTACAACGCCTCTTGTGGGCAGCGTGGCGTTCAAATAGGGTGAAGTTGTTCCTCTGTTTAAACTCCAAACTTCAGCCTCTGTCAAAACTTCTGTGGAGTTATGGCGATACCAGAGATTGTTCTCGGTTCTTCCGTTAACCATTACAATTTCATAGTTCTTCTTGAAGTTACCAGGGCTTTCAAACGGCCTGTTTTTTATGTTAACAGATCTTTTTGCTAGCTCTTCACGATATAAAGAACCACGAGGAGTATCAAAGTCGGCCGTTCCATCGATGGTGTAAGATGTTTTTGTAATTTTTAAGTTCTTGACGCCAGCTACTGCCGCAACCCCACCGGCAAACCCGGCAACTGTAATACGGCCGCCGCCGGTTGTGCTTATCGTGTTGTTGCGCTCTGCCTCGCCCGAATTGAACAACAAGGTTATGTTAGCTCCCGAACCACCAACGGTTAGAAGACTAGTAAGGTCTGGGTGTGCACTTATTTTACTTCTTGCGGTGGTAGCCGTTGAGCCGGCTCCTCCACCAATCTGTATTTGTGTAGTAGAGCCGCCACTTGCGCTAGACTTGAAAATAAAGACAACGGAATCGGTAGAAGTATACGGGATTGTTATTGTATCATTGTTGTTTGGGTTTGAGTTTAAATTTATTGTGCCGCTGGCCTGGACTGCTGTTACTGTGCCAATTGGTACTGTTTTTACATAAAAACCTTCCGGGCGTGTTCCAAATGCGTCTGAGCCTTTGTTTAAAGGGACATGTCGGTATTTTCTACCACCGACCCATTGTTGGGTAACCGGAGACTGCATCGGGGCATTGCGGAACTTTGAGTAGACATCGTCGTGATGGTTGTTGATACCAATGCCTGCTTTGAAGTTATTTGATAAGTCGGCTTGGTAACCCGTATCAACAGAGGATTCCCACATTGTGTATGGCGCCAACAAAGATCCTTTACCAAGAGAATAGGAACCATCGGGATCGCTAGCGTTCTCAACCTTGAAGTCCATTTTAGTTTTCTTGTTCGGATCTATAACATCATTATCATCTTTTAAAGCAGCAACATCATCAGCGTACGAAATAAGATAATCTTCAGACTCTCCATCTACAATCTCTCCGAACTCTTTTACTGATGCGTCCCAATAAGTTGCTTCTCTTGTATCTTTTTCATTCTTAAGATCATCAGTAACTAAAGTTTGGGGGGTTGTATAAGAACGGCCAGCAGCTGACTGTTTAACCAGCCTTATTTGTTCTCGATCAGCATCAACATCAGCATCACCAGAAGACACAACAGGGTTAGTGCGTTTAACTTTGTCCTTCCACCAGGCAGTATGGCTGCTTTGGTCTTCGGGTGATGGGCTTACACTTTGAACCGGAGCCAGGGTATACTCTGTCGGAATTCGCTCGGAGACGCCGCCCATTTGTGAGATGGTCATTGACGACGCCGTTGAGCCGGCGCCAGCTATCGGATCTCGGTCCATCGTTTCTAGAGTCGGGAACTTGGTTTGGTATTTGTTTCTTTCAAGAACGTGCGATTCTATAACGTTAAATACATCTTCATTATAGTCCGCAGCTGCAGGTATGAACTGCCCGACAAGCGCCTGGACTGCGCTGTCAATCCATTTATAGAAGTGTAGGAAGTCCTCAACATCAACGTCGTTTGCAACGTTCTTAAAGAACCTCTCTCTTAGGAATCTTAGGTTTTTGTATTCTTTTTTATAACGATCTGACGGCTGAGCAAAGTTTGATGCTAGTTCCTTGACAGAGCCAAACATTTTTAGCATTTCTTCATTGATGCCTGCTTGCGCACTTTTCTCTACTGTGCTTACAAATGAAACAAAACGTGAGTTTAGGCCGTATTTTTCATCTTCTGTTGTCTTGATCTGAATCAAATTGTCAGAGTTGTAGCCATCAAACTCTACAGGTGAGTAAGAGTCAATAAATAAGGTCTGAACAACATCTGTCGATGATACCGGAAACTCGTATGATGTGGCTGGATGGTGATACCCGGCTATTTTATTGACGAACGTTCCTCTTGATCTTCTCTCGGCCGAACCAGAGGTTGAGTCTAGCACCTCAATCAATCCGGACGCATCTGTTGTGGTGATTTTGTCAAACTGCCAATTAAGAGCAAGATAGTCAGTTGGCGCTAGATCTCCTTGTCTTACGGAACTAGTTAAAGAATAGGAATTGTTTAACCTTGTCGAAGACCCATAGTTTAGGAAGTCTTGGGCATGGCTTTTTTGTTCGTCGGCTGTTAGGTTTCTAAGCCAAAATCTCAAACCAGCATTTTTAACGTCTGAGCTATTTACCGTTCCAGCAGTAAAGTTTGTTCGCTCTGCGCCTATGTAGGCCTTTTGGTTGGTCTGTAGGAATGAAAGTGCTGTTGCTCGACTTACTGATGAAGAAACAACAAAAGACTCATTTAGGTTGTTTCCTATATAAGAGTATCCGCTAAAGACTAGGTCATAATCAGGAACTGACGAGGAAGGAAATAAAATGTTTTGCGGCTCCAACTGGACCGAGAAGTACCAGTCGCTGTTGTTGTATACATTGTAGAAATTAGAAGATGTCAGAGCGGTGACACCCACTACAGAAGAGCTTAGCTCAAAGTATACTTTTTCGGCAAGAAAGTTATTTTTAACCGTTCTTACGAAAGCACTGGCAGCTGATGTGGACTCCCAAGTGTTGTATGGCGCTGACGTTTCATCAATGTCGTGAAAACCAAAAAGAGAAGAAACTAAAAAGTTTGGTATAAGATCAGTGTCTGTATTTTCATCTATTTTTGGGAATCGAACAAAAGATTCTACACATAATGCATTTTTATCTGATGAAGAACTTATGTATCCTAGTTCGTTTGAGGTTGAGCCGGTTTGGTAAACAACGGCATCTCTAAAGTTTTTCTTGGAAAAGTCAATAAACCTTATACTTTGATTGCTGTAAGATTTTTCGTCTTCTAATACTAGTTTCTCACTGGTTATGTAGGTCTTGGCAGAAACTAGCTCTTCACCGACTCCCATAGTGTGGAGAACGTTTCGTATTGCTTCTCTTGTGCCTTTCTGCTTTACTAGATCCGCTAAGTTGTTATAAATGTTTTGATAAATAAGGTTCTTTAGATCGAACAGATCTGATTCTAAAGCATCTCCTGCTGTCTTTTGAGAAAGATCTTCTAATACTGTTCTCTCGACAAAGAAGTCGGGTGCTATCATTCCTCTTTCGGTCAAGAGGCGTTCCGCAAAAGGATTTGGCTTATCGTCTAGTGCGTCAGTTTGTGAAGAGTATTCTATGTCCTTTAGTTCTCTAAGAGACTGAACTTGTAGTTGGGCCGTGTCAAAATAACTTGCGGCTGCTTGTGCTAGTTGGAGCAGCTTCTCTCCACTTTCTAAGTCTTCATCGATAATCCAATCAGGGAATGAATAGTAAATGTTTGATGAGTTATTTAGATCGTGGCGCTTTCCTTTCTCTAGGGAATCATTATAATAAGTGGTATAAAGAGCGTTTGTGGTTCTTAGGATTGGATCTTTAAACTCTTTCTCGGCGGCAGAGGCTGAAACAATCGCTGAGCCTATGTTGCGTGAGTTGGAGGTATAGCCGATCCAAGTGCCATTAGAGATACGTCCTGAATAGTCTAGGACAGTTGCATCCGTTGTGGCATCTCCCGTTATTCCTTCGTTAAACTTAAAGTAAACACCAAGATCTGTGTTTGCGTCGTCTGTATTAGTGCCACCATAGACGTTTGTATACCAGTTTCTTTCTATGTCTCGCTCAGTTCTAGTAGTTTTCCAGTATCTAAACTCGTCAATTGAACCTGAAAGCTTGCCAGAGCCGGTTGTTGCGGTAGAGCCAGAAGGGTTTGTTATAAGTGCGCCAACAAAAGCGTTTAGTGTACCAGAAACATTCCCAAAGTCTGTTCCATAGGCCGCAGAGGAGTCTAATTCGCCGTTTTTATAAAGCTTTATGGTGCTTTTTGATGTCGCAAAAGCAAAGTGGGTCCACCCTTGGTTGTCAAAAGAATCAGTAGTTGTATAGTCCCCTAGTAAGACCTCTTGCCTGTTGGATCCAGAGTGCACAATGGCTCTGAAGGCCTTATGAGAAGCGAAACTGCCGGCGCTTGAGGTGTTTATTTCGATTCTAAACCGGCCATAGTTTTCATTGGCTACACCAGATGTGCCGCTTACCTCGTTGTTCCAGAGATCAAAGACAACCTCTCGGATTTGGTGATCGACAATACTTTTTTTGAGCCAGAACTCAACCGTGGCACCTTTTGTGTCTAGGTTTAGCGCTAAATTTGAGTTTCTTTGTTTAGACGGGTCATAAATGTTGCCGCCGGCGTATGTGTTGCCAGGGCCTGCGTTTGGGCCGCCCTTGATAGAGATGTATTCTAAGCTTTCATCTAAACGATAATTGTCGGGCGATACTGATACTTTTGTACCCCAACCATTTGCGGCGAAGATACCATAGCCATTAGACCTGGGGTATTCATTCTCAAAGACATATAAGTCAAAGTAGGTTGAGTCATTATACCATTCGGTCAACTCTTTTTTAGAACCATCATAAGGATAGTTGTTGATAACTCTTGACGTAGCATCTTTATAATACTGTTCAGCAAGACCGTAAAAAGCAAAGTTTTCCGGCTTAGAAAAGTCAACGTTGGGGATAAACCTTGTTCTTTGCTTTTCTAACTCATCAAGATACTCAAACGACTCAAAGTCTATCCCTTCCTTGTTTTCTAGGTCGGTTAATGAGTTATTCGAAAAAGAATTGTTTTCAAAATACTTTTTTATTGTCATTATTCGTCTACTCTAAACTTAAAGCCAGTTGGGTATTCATTATAAATAGTTCCTTCTTTAATAATGAACTTGAATTCATAGAGGTACCCCGCTTCTAAGCTAGAGAAGTCAAAATCGAAATAAGAGCCTTGCTTATCGTAAGACAAAAGAGTGTGTTCTACTGAGCCTGTGCCATACTGAACAACATCAGCATTATCAACCTTTCTTACTACTTTATAGTAGATGTTGTCGACAAAATAGTTTTCTATTGCTGTGCTCGCCACCGTATAAACAGTTGGGGACCAGTTGCGTTTTCTAGTAAAGAGCCTTACCCTTGTGTCTATTCCTGTTCGACTATAAATGTCTTGTAAGTTTGTAATAGAAAGAATTAAAGGTTCTATTTTATTATCTTCTTGCGCATTATAAGTTTTTAGCTCTATTGTGCCTGTGTGGAAACAAGTTGAGTAATCTGCGTTAAACCATCGATCATACACTGTTGACGAAGTTGTGTTCAGATCAAATGAGCAAGAATAAAGACCAGTATCAGCATAGCCGCCAGTCACTGGATAACTAACAGATACTGCTGAGTTTAGTTCTGTGCCGCCTGACTCAGCATCAAAAATTTTTACATAAATCGGGCCGGTTCCTATTGCTGGAATGTTTTTTGCGATACCACGAAAGTTGTTATAAAGATAAACAGTATGAAGATTTTCTGTTGATAACATTGAGGATGAAACATAAAAGTCTCCTCTTTGATCCTTCACAGAAGAGTCCCAACGAGCTTCTATTGTTGGGCGTTTAAAGAAAAACTCTGATGATCGAGCAAAGAACTTTTTCGTGTAATAAGAGTCAGAGTCTGTTTCCAAAGAGCCTGAGAGTCTTACAATAACTCCATAATTTGCTACGGTGCTATCAATCCAATCCTCTACAAGGTCTGAAATATCAGCTGATAAATCCTCAGTTCCTTCTGTTAGGCGATAAGTTTTATTGTAAGTGGCTGAATCAAGAAAGTCACCACCTGCTGTTGTCCAGGCGGCAGTGGTGGAAGCGGAAACCCAGCTTGACTCGCCCAGATCTTTGTATTCGTCCATATCCATTCCACGACCTTCGTCCCACTCCCGAGAGACTGTTTGAACTATTAGATCGACGTTTCTCGGTGTTGTGAATGGGGTCTTAGCATTGAATAAGTTGAGATAAAATGAAACGGATCCAGAGGCAGGAATCTGACCGTTGGTCCTTGCTGTGTTTATTTCTGCGGTGTCAAACTCAAATAAGGCACGGCTTTGTTCTACTGACGAGGTTGTTATGTTGCCATAGAGCTTAAAGATCTCAACAGAGTCTGCTAGACCCATGTTAGAACCGGTTGCCCTTGTTGTGCCACCAAACTTTGAGGCGTTTGTTATTGTATTGTCTTTATTTGCAAAAAACTTTTTATAAGCCATTATCTTACCTCTCCGTTGATATCTTGATTTGGAAACTTAACTTCCCAAATAACATTTTTTGGTATAAAGATCTTCCTACCATCAGATGAATAGTTTGCGTTTAGATTGTATACAGTTGAGGAATAATCTGCTCCTGTTTTTCTTTCCAAGAAAAGTTTTATAACATCAGCAATACCTTCTGTTTCGTTAATAACATTCGCAAGCTTTGTTACTTGAACCGACTCGCCTATTTCATTTGGGTTTTGCCGTAGGTATCTAGTGAGGTCCCTTTTAACTCGTGCCAAGACAGAAGCTTTGTCATACCCTTCTTCAGCTACGGCAACAAAGTCTACTTTAACATTTACGATTTTTGCAGAAAAGATGTCAACTGAATCGTTTATTAGTTTGTATCTAGCCAACCACGCTTTAGTGTTGTTGAACATTGAATCGGTAGGTGTAGATAACTTTCCGGAATCATCCTCTGACAAAATAAATAAGTTTATATTATTTTTCAAACTTGCAGAATCTTTATAAGCCGCAACTCGTTTGACCCCTCCGAGACCAGAAGGCATTGCTGATAGCAGGGCTTTATAGTCGGCTGTTGTTACCGCTCTGTTTTGTGCGAATAAGGAGTTAGAAGCAAGAACTTTTATGTCACTAGTTGTTAGCGGAGATAGGTCACCGGTGATAGGCTCCTCGTTGGTGACTTCTAGACTGTTTATTACTTGTGATTTTAAACTATCGCTAGTCGCATCGTCAGTAAACTTAAAATAAGGTCTTGCAATTGCGTTTAGAGTGCCGGCGGCAATGTTGACATTAGCATTGGTGTTCTCTCTATACACCACGTTAAGAACTGTATTTGCTGGAGAGATTCCAAACTTGCCACTCTTAAGAAGAACGTTTGGATCGAAGGAAGTGTCTGAAATGTATTCTTTGCCGAATAAATCTAATGTTTTCTTGCTTGGTATAATTGTTTTTTCTTGGCTCTCGACATTTTCTTCTGATCCATATCCAAACCTAAGATAAACAGATCCTTGTTCTCGAAGCAATTCAAATCTTCTTGGGGTTGCTTTTGGTTGTAGGAGGTATTTTACATACGCTTTATCTGGACCATTGTTAGGTACTTGTCTATAGATTGTATCCTGCGCCAAGTTCGGAACTTCAAAATATTCGTTGTTGTTTGAGTCTGTGACAGAAAGTATCTCAATAATGTTGTTGTTGTTTAATCTAATTTTCTGAAAAGGCTTGAAGTTGCCAACAGTTCTTTGCAGAACTGAATTCTTTCCAGAAACAACACGGCCGAATGCTTTTATCGCAAACCTGGTTGGCCGACCGGTTTCGTCGTCCCTCTCAGCTACAACGACTTCGTTATTGAGATTAGAAAAGTCAACAGCTGTTGAGAGAGTAAATGCTATTCCGGATGACGATCTAAGCGATGTCCCTCTAGATAAAACAGGAGCATAACTATAGTTTGGCGCTGCGCCGCCTTCTAGGTCGCTGGAGGTTATTGCCGGGACTAAAATGTAAAACGAGCAAATACCAGTTGATGTTTTGTTTGGCTGATATCGATAACCCATTTGCCTAGCGATCTTTATTATGTTCTCAAACTCGCCGGCGGTGTCTAAAAAAGACTCGTTAACAGAATAGTCTAAGTAAAAAGAAAGAATGTCACCAACATAAGCAGTGGTGTCAAGAACCATTGAGCCAAAGCCGGCTTCTTGGAAGTCTTGGAAAGTATCCGGATAATATCTTTTAATGAAAGATACTAAATCCTGCTTAATTGTATCAAATTCTCTTGATGTGTAGCGTATCGCTGGTTTTGTGACCTTTGACATTTGGTTTCTCCTCTAGGGCCTATAAGCTTTGTTCGGTGTTTGTAGAATAGTTAAAGAATGCACTAACGTTTAATGGGTTGATGAGGTAAGACACGCTTACACCCAAAAGGTTATCATTCTGTTGTTCGCCAAAACTCACTTGTCTGATTGTTATATAGGAAAGGTATTTCTTAGTTTGTGAATAAATACGGCCTTCCAATTTTGCCTCCAGCCCACGTTGCCTCAATTCAAACAAATACTTTTTTACGCCAACTCCAAATAAAGGATCCATAATCTTTTCACCTGGTGATGTTAACATTAGATTTTTAAAATTTTGTACAACTAGGTTTCTATAACCACGAATCATCTGATATCCGTCTGCAGATGCATTTGTTGTGTTCTTGTCTAGAGGCAGATTAACCGATAAGAAAGGAGATCTTGTTAAGATCTGATCGTCCGACGGAATTACAAGCGAGTTGTCTACTAACCGGTCAGCATCAGTGGCTGTATCGAAAACCTGATCGTTTTCAAAGATATCAAAATCAATATTTGTTGTTTGTTTTTTATTAGACATTCTTTAAGAGCCTCTTGCTTACCATTGCGCAAATCATATTTTGTATTTTTACAGGTTTGAAGATTATGTCCCTAACCTCACCCGAAGAACTACCTAGCTGGTCTTGAACTCCCTCTACAGAATAACTAGTTGCTTGATTTATAATGTTTGGAACTGGTAGCATACAAGATAAGAAAATGTTAATAGAAGCATCACCTTTGAAATTATTAGCTAATTCCGTGACGTTATCGGCTATCATTAGTTTTGAAATAAAATTACCTTCGGTGAGTAAATCTTGATTGTCTTCAATCATGCTATAGTCAGGAACTGGATATTCGAACGAACAAAGTTCAGTCATTATAAAAGTAGCACCATATGATTCTTCATTGTGTCTAGCAAACATAACGCTTATCTTTTGATCTTTGTACAGGCCTAGAGTATCAGCTTCTCCATCGGTACCAAGCTCAGAGTACTCCCTACGAATCTCCAGAAAAGGATCACTCCTTAAGCGACGGGTGGGGTTGAAAATTGGCAAACGCTTTGTTGCGTAGGAAACAAACACTCTATACTTTATTTTAATATTAAAATTTTTAAATATAAAATCGTTTAGATCGTCGGCAAGTTCATACCCCGCTGGAAGATTAGGCTGCCTTTCCGCATAGTCATACAGTTTATGCATCAAAGGTTTGCTACCTTCGTTGTCCCCAAAAACATCATCATAACTCAAAAGAACAGGTTCTCCATCTATGAGAGAGTTGAGGACCGCACCCTGTAAGAGTCCCTTGCCGGCGCCATCGGCGGTAACCGAAGTACTTGACGAATTTGTGCCGCTGCGTTGTTCTTCTGAAGTAATGCTAGCAAGATCTACTCCATTAAGGGCGTCGCCCAGAGTGTGTGGGGACTTGAGAGTGACAACAAAAGACACATTTGACGTCAAGAAAGTCTGCTCTGAGCCATCGGGCGCTAGTGAGTATTTAAGCATTTTTGTCAAAGATTGAAAGGTCTGCCTCGGCTCTTCGACGAGGGGGACCAAGCCGCCAATGGTGTCCGGCTCGCCCATCGCCAAGTCATATACCGTCTCGCTAAGATGGCCCACTAAAAGATTTGGTGTTTTAAAGTTGTATATAATTGAATTATCTGTGCTACCTTCAATAACGTTCGAATATTGTAAGTTGTCATCTCTTAAGACAGATCGATTTGTAATAAAAGATTTAGATACAGAAGAAATAGCCTCTTCTAATAATAGATACATTAAATCTTGAGGCGTGGCACGGCGGCCCAGTGTATTGTTAAGAGAAGTTAGCTGGTTGGTTGTTTTTGCTATTTCATATACATAATATGAGATAGCATTCCAGCCACGAATTTTATTATTAAGATAATTAACCTCAAAATCAAAAAATAACATATTGATTTTTTTCTTTATTTCTAGCGTTTTTGCCAAGAGCGATCGATTGTAAGTAGCCGTTGAGAGATTGTTAGTTGAAAAAATTCTTCCTCCTGCATCTAAGACCGCAAATCTTAAATGGGCGTCTTCAAGAAGAATGCAAGTAAAGATTGCTTTTATGTTTTCTTGTATGCTAACAACTTCATCATCTGTTTTTGTTAATAAAAGTTGGGAATATTCTGGAAGTTCCTTGATAAATCTTTTATAAGTTTTTTCTTGTTTAAAAGATCCGTTCAGATAATTTTCCATTATGCCTTCTAACTGCGAAGATGGTAGAAGATTTGAATTATCAGCAACCGGAAGCTCTCGCTCATCGCCCTCTGCAGCTGCTGGCGGAAGCTCTTCGCTTTCTGTCATTAGCTCGTCGACAACGGCGGGCTCTAAGTCAATGCCGGCATTTTCTAATCGATTTCTCAAAGAAGCGATAGTTATGTCTTTGCCCATCGCCTCTATTTGCCTAGATAAAGCATTAAAGTCGACTTCATCGTGAAATCGAACTTTCTCCAGGGCCTGCCTAACAAACTGACCTTCTTTTATCCTTTGGGTATTCAGGGCGCCAAATGATGTGCTGTACAAATCCTCATCGGTAAGTAGGCCATTGAGGGGGTTGTTCAAAACGGGAATCGACAGCGCCTCTGTGAGCGGGGTGTATACTTGTTCTTCATAGAATTTTAACCCTATGTCAAAACTTTCTGACCAATCAACTATTTTAGGCAAATCTGCATATCCCGCTGCCATCTCTCTTGCGGCTTCTGGCATTTCATCTAAGTAAAATAAGTCATTATTAAAAGCTGCTGTTAAGAAGCCACCACCAGCGCCTTGCGGAAGCGGAACGTCAATCGGGCCGTTCTCTGGATCAACACCCGACCTCAGAGGAGAACTTAGTTTATCAATTTTGTCCTCATAGTTTTTTGATCTTTTCATAAGGGACTTGCCATACGCTGTTATGCAAGCATCCAAGCTGCCTAATCTAGCCTTTATGCCATCTTCATGAAGCTCTCCTAGGGCCTCCTGGTCTCTGTTTAGGGCGAATTTTGGTGTGTTCTTGATTACCGGTAGTTCATTGGTTTGTCCGGCAGCTGCTAACTGTGGGATCAATAGTGAGGGGTGAGCTTGGTTTGGAAGTTGATCCTCTATCTCCCTTGTAAGGCTTTCTGGATCTGTAAGATATTTAAAGATCTTTGCGGCATCGTCCTTATCTGCTTCTCTTTGTTGTTGTAAAATCTTTTCTAGCTCTTCTCTCAATGCTGGATTTGGTTCTGTGCACAGTTGATCAATCAAGTCAGAAATACTAGGATCTGAACATAAGTCTAAGTTGTTTACAAAGCCGTTTGCGCTCAGGCCCGGTAGTTGGGGTGAGAAGCCATCTAGTGTGTCAAGCAAGTCGCCTATGCCAATGATACTACCCATTGCTGAGCCAGCATCTGAAAGGATACTTGGGTTTAGCCTTATTTCTGATGCTAAATCGGAATTGATTGCTCTGAAATAGACGTCTGCTCTTTGGAAGGTGCCCTCACTGGCATCGCCATCAAGCAGGCGTGCTAGATCGGGTCCAGGTAAAATGCCTTTTCCGCAAGCATCTTTAAAAAAGTTGAGCAAGTCACGATTGTTTCTTTGGTTGCCTATTCTCGGTGTTAGGACGCTACAGGCAGCGACAGAAGGCAGGTCGACACCATCTAGACCAGCACAAATAGCACCGGCAAGAGTTTGGCCAAAATCACGCAGGGCGTTTGCAAACTCGCAGGGCTCAAAATCAAAAATAAAGTCAGGTATCAGTGATAATAAGAACTGAACCAGTGCATTTATCAACCTTAACAAGAGAGCATACAGAATTGATAAAACTGAGCCTAAAATGAAACCAAAAATGTCAGGCATTGATATTTCTGGTAATCTAATGTTTAAAGGAAATAACTTAAAGTCTGGTAAATTTAGATCTGGTAGGTTACAGAAGTCTAAATTTTTCACGTCCCAAGCATTTAGCCACTCAGACCACTCATCAAAGTATTCCAAGATGGGCGCACCTAGTTCGTCAACTAAGAACATTATAAACTCTGTATAGACCTCAGCATTGTTTTGACGATCGCAGTTTGACAAACCAATAATTAAATCGATTAGTTCGTTTTTCATTTCGGGTGTAAAATCGGTGCCCCTTGCTATGTTGACTAGTCTTGTTCTCTTTTCTTTTTTTGTAGAATTCAGTTCAAGTCCGGCTTGGGGTTCACGTGAATTACCAGCGCCGGGCTCTTCTTCAGCTTCAATGTCTTCGAGATTAGCTGTCTCATCTAGATCGGTGCCAAGAAATTGCCTTGCGAGGAAAGACCCTTCTGACTCTGGCATCTCAACGGTTGATAGATCTCCGATGCCTTCAAGTGTTTCTAATACACTCTGTAACTCGTCGATATATATATCATCTTTATTTTCTTCCTCTTGTTCGGCTTCGATATCGGCTGATAGGCCGGCTAAACCAGCTGGCCCATTCAACCTTTCTTTTGCTATCTCGATCCTAGCTTCTAACTCATCTCGACGGTTACGGATTTCTGCTATTTCTTCTGCTGTTCCTTCTTGTATTATTTGTCGCTCTTCTTCCACTAGACCTGCACGCTCATCAAGCAAGGTGTTCAGTCTTCGTAGTCTTCTTTCCTCTATGGAGAATCCACCACCTACCGAGTTGGCCAAGTCGATACTCGCAAAAAATAAAGCAGCTCTTTGCAGGGCAGCGGGTGGAAGCCCTGACATTAAAGTGTTTATAGTTCTTGGATCATTGAAAAACTTAGAAATGCGTTCAGCCATTATTTTCTTGACAAAACTATCATCTAAGATTTCGTCGATACCATATCTTGAGGCTGTGCTCGCTAATGCAATTGCTAAAATTTGCTGCCATTCTATAGAGTTTGCAAACTGGCCAAACTTTGAGAGTTTTTTTGAGTCCTGATCGCTACTAATAAAATTGCCAGCCTTCTGAAGTTGTTCGAAGAAGTCTGTCACCTCGTCCTTTATTGAACTTCCCCCAACAAGAAACTCTTTTCTCAGAGTTTGCTTCATAGCGTCCCTAATATCACTATTTTCTAGGAATCCGCTTTCGTCTATAAGGTCCTCGGCGGTTTTGAAGGGGTTGTCCTTCAGTAGAGATCTGGCTTCTTTCGTGGGCACGTCTGATAAACTTTGTCTAATCCTTGCTGTAATGTCAGCAGCGGATACGTTTTGGCGGGAGTTAGCAGCAGCCAAACAATCATTTTGTACGATTTCTACATTGGGCGCTATAAAGTTTCTTCTTACCAGGTTGTCAAACTTTATGTTCAGCCCTCTGAATGTTGTCGCAAATAGGTCTGGATAAATTGATTCAAAGTTATAAAGATAAAAGTTTGCCCGAGCGTCATTGAGGGCTTTGTATTTCCTAGTCTCAAACTCTTCAGCTGATTGACGAAAAACTAATTGTATTTCGTTACTTACTTTTTCGTTTACATACTCGATCTTGGATATGGTCTGAAAGTTGTCTGCAAAGTGTATGGTTATGCTTTCACCATCTTTGTTTGGCTTGTTTGGGATAACAGTGTCTAGGAAGCTTGCAAGCTTGGTTAGCTGCTTCTTTTTAGTTGAGAACTTTCTAAAGTTGATTCCTTTTACTATGCTACGGCTTGTTGGCCTTTGTAACGCTAGGAAGTTGATCTTCATAAACGTTTGTATGAACCTAACTTTCTTTTTAAAGTCTCTATAGTTGCAGATCTTTATTCTTGCAATTGTCGGTAAATCTTCGCTGGGGTATAAAATAGGGTCTTCACCAGCAGAGCCTGTGCCGGCAGGGGGCTTCAGTAAGTCTAGTGGTATGAAGAAAACCTTTTTAAATACAACATCTTCACATTCTTCTTCGCCTAGGTTTATAAATTCAACCCTTTCTAGTGTGATCCTATCCCCCTCTGACGTTATTGCAGTTCCGTCAACTGTATTGTTTGTAAAGAAGGCCGCACCCTTTCCAAGGTTTGCATAATATAAGGAGAAAATGTTAATAGCTTCTGTTTTTAGGTTGGTCCTCAAAGAAGGTAGGTCAATTCCGCCTGAGTTCTTTATGCTGAATCTAGTTTCTACATAGATTGCTGCAACTGAGGATAAGCCTCCAGGGTTGGACGTCTCTATTTCGCTAACTTTATTTAGTATTAGTTCTTCAAAAATCATTAGTTTACTCTATGATAACTAGAAAGTATGTCTTTATAGCCAATGCTAGTTAAATAGTTTACTGTGTCTGATGTCAAACTTATCTTTTGTGAGATACCTTTTAAGATAATCTTTGTGTCCTCTAGGGACTTGAGCACAGTGGGGACGGTTGCGACGGTGCCATTTCCTGGCCACGGCACTCCTAGAGCTAACAAGATGCCGGTTTCATAAGTAAGCATCGCCTTGGACATTTCCATTACAAGACCGTTTGTATCGCTGATCTGCTTTATAAGTTTGTTTAGAAACTCAACTAAGTTCTCTCCTTTTACCATAGGCTGTAGATCCGAGTCATCATTCCCACCTATCAGGTCCACTCCAAGAGACCGGTTGATTAGTTTTCCATTGGAGTTTCTGTTATTGACCTTTGTTACAAGCTTTATTCCAGCGTCGTCTGCTATTATTCTTATAGCGTCTGCTTTTAGAGCGACGGCAGAGCGAGCAATGGCGTTTGGAGAATTCTTGCTGGTGATTTTAAAGTTTTGATCTACGTCTGTCTTCTCGGCAATGTAAACTCTGGCAGCGTCTGTTATAAAGTTAGGATCGACAAAAACCTTTTCGTCTTTTGGCGCACCCGGCGCTCTGCGGCCGACAACTAAGTCAATAGAATGGGCGCCCGGTGCTCCAATGCCGCCGTAACCGGTTAGGCGGTCCTTTGGGCGGTCCCTTCCTAAAACAATAAAAGAGTTTGCGTTTGAGAATACTTTTTCACACTTGGCAGAAATAAACTCTGGTAAGGGCTCAAACTTTTCGGCGCATCCAATACCTGAGCCTGTACTGTTCTTTTCAAAAGTTTTTTCTTCTATCTGTTTGTTGGCTTCTTTGGATACAACATTGTTTTCATTTAGTTTTTCTATTCTTGGCATTATTCTTCTTCTTTATCGTTTATAATGTCGTATAACTGATCTTTGTCTGATGACGAGAACTCAAAAGATGAAGTTTTTTGTTTTTGCATCAAAGCAGCAACCTTTACTAACTGCTCATTGGATCGTTGTAGAGTTTCAACATATTTAGCAGCAACAGGGCCAACTTCTCTGTGACGTTCTTCGGCTGCGCCTAGGTATTTCATTAGGTCTTGGAGAAGTTCTTTTGTTGTTGCCCTGTCTTCCTCAATGTTGTCTAGGGCGCTTGATAATGTTTCGTCTAGGTTTTTCATTTAATATCCTTCGTGCGCTTTGACTTCTTGTCGGCCGAATTCGTCGAAGCCAGATGTTATCATTTGGCCTGATGCGCTCCTTTCTTTAAAGAAACCAGAGTAGCGCACCCGGTTGTGAGCTTCGTCGAGAGTAAAGTGGATGTCACCTCTGGCCACCTCTGCGCCAGTATCAGTGCGATAATAATCCCCGTCACGTTTTTCTACCCTGACTGCCTCGCTATGGTGTCTTCCGGCATTTCCAATATAATATACACGATCGCCGGTTGGGCCAGGAAAGTTGTGAAACGAGTAGCCGGCGGTAGGGTGCCCATATCGCCCTTTAATATATTTTAGCATACCTCTCGCTTCTTGCATTGGTATACCATAGCCTCCATAATTTAGTGGCATGTTAACATAACCAACAGAAGAAAGCAGCTGTCCTAGGCCTATAGCTGATGAGTTTATTCCGTCTGGTAGTCTAACACCCCGTTCGGGGTGAGACGCAGATCGCAGGTGCGAGGGGTTCTGGACCCAATTTATTCCGGCTACTATATTTTCTGGGTTCTTGCCTCCGTCGATGTCTTCCGTCCATGGTTGTGGCAGTCTAAAACTGGGATCACGTGAAAATTCAAATTTGTAGTTTAGTCGACCAACAACACCACCAGACTCACGTGAAACCAACCCGCCGCCATCTATATCTCTTCTAGAGCCGACTAGGCCAGGGAGGCGCCCCCATTGCTCAGGCATACCTTCTTCTCTTCTGGCGGCTTCGACAAATAACTCCGTTAACTGTGTGGAGCCAGGTGGATAGACAACTCCAGGGCTAAACACCTCCCAATCTGCTGGTGTGCCTAGGCGCCCTTCTATGTCTGACGCAGTGGCTAGTCTGGGTGTGAAAAAGCCTCCCGGGCTGCCTAGCGCACTTCCGAAAACTCTAAATAACCCATCGGCCAACGGATTGGTTCCAAAATGAGATGCCGCTCCACCGCCTCGTACAACACCTTCAGAAAAGTTGTTTCTTACGACAACTTTTCTAACTACGGCGCCGTTCCATGAGTTTTGTTCTGGTTTATATACCTCAACAATGTCACCACGACCAAAAGACTCTATTGTTTCACTAACCGGCTTTTCTGATATTGCATTACCTTGAAGCCCCATCATATCAACATGTTGCTCGGGTGAGTTTGCGTAATTAGAAGGATCTGGCGCAAACTGATCAGATTCATCTCTCAGGGAAAAAATAAAATATTCAGGCATTTCCTCTGGCATTTTTGCCGAACTGGCATACAAACCGGGGTATAGATGGCGGGCTGGGCGGCCGGCTGTCACGCCAAGTACTTTTGCCCTGAACAGGTTCCCGAAACTTGATAAAGTGTCGGTACTATAAGAATTTTGCAGGGTGCTTTGAACCATTTGATAAAAAGGTTCTAATATTCCGGTTCTTACATCCAAAACCTTTTCAGAGTTTGAATAGTTATTTGGACTTATATTATTATAAGACCCAAATCTTTCTGGTCTTTGTCGACGTGGTGTATTTGCCATACAAAACTACCTCTTAAGATAAATAGTTCCGCCTTAGATTTCTCCGTTGTCCCACTCGGCTCTTAGATTTCGATATTTTTTTCTTACTTTTGTTAGAGAAGAAGTTATTTGCTTTGTGCTAAAGCCGGTAATCTCCCGCAGGTAAACATACACAGCTTTTTTGTTAAAAATGTCAATCTGCTCTACTGACTCAAATAAAACTTCGACTGCTTCTAAGATTTTTCTATCTTGAGCGCTGGATGTTTCTTCCTTCCACCATACTATTTCTTCGTGGAGCACCTCAATGAACTCTGCTTTTGTGCGATCTTGGATGTAAGTGTTTCGAACGATAAGCTTTTCATCCATCATTGTATCAGAAACATCCAAGGCAACTTCTTTTTGAAGCTTCTTTTTTCTTTTCTTGGTCTCGGCAATAAACCAGTTCTTTGTGATCACTGAAAAGTAAGTAAAGGCTTTATAACCCTTTTCAACATCAAACTTTTCTAAGATTGTAACCAAAAAGACTTTACAATCTTCTTTTAGAATATCGCAATTTGGAAGTGAGTTAAACTTATAGGTATAAACAATCTTATCAACTAACTCGTCAAAAGCAGGTTGGATTAGTGTGCCGTATAGCTCTTCTCTTCTAGCTTTTGATTCTGATTTACAGTATTCAAGGATTGCGTCCTCGTGTACCTGCGTAAAATACATGTTTTTTTTCTTTGGATACTTGCTCTTCCTTCTCTTCTTCACTGTCATCTATTTGCTCCTCTAGGGCATCTGTAAGCTCTTCTTCCTCTAACCTGCTAAACAGGGTTGTAAAGTCTCCAACTCTCTCTGAGACGGCCTTTGAGTGCTCTAACAAGGCACGTAAGGTTTCATCTCCATAAAAGGATTCAAGCTGGTATACTTGTTCGACGTGGCGATGATAAATGTTGAGGTCTGTAATCACTTCCTCGACTTCTAATGAAAGGTCTGAAAGGTCGGTTACAAGGCGGCGGCCATACCAAGTTAGAATTACATTAAGTAATACCGAAACTGTTATAATACCATAAATCATCAATCCAACATCCTATTTGCTAAATTATTTTTTTCGTCTTGAAGAATTTTTCTGTTTTCTTCAATGTAATCTTTTGTTAGTTCGCCGGTCTTTTTTGAAGTTTCTTCGGCGGTTCTTCGGATACTAACAGTAGATAATTGTTTTGTTATTTCGCCTTTATCGGCGCAATCATACACTTCTGAGCAAGTGGTTGGGGTTTCGTCGGACCCAACCATTGCCTTGAAGGATGAACCACATTTTTTACATTCGTAAGCGTAAATGGGCATTATTCTTCTTTGTTATAGTAATCAGAAGATGAACGGATCTTCATTCCAAGTCCATCAACTATTTCTGCTCCAATCTCTTTACAAGTTGTAGCTTCTGGAATCTCATCTACAAAGCGATCTCCGCCTTTTGCGAAGATGTCGGGGCTAACGGCTTGTAAAGACCTACATACCGTAGGGTCCTCATCGATAGAAAGGAACACCTCGTCGACACACTTGAGAGAGGAGACGATCTTAAGTCTATCTCCCTCGGTCATAAACGGGGTGCCCTTCTTGAGTACTGCCTGATTATCATTATTAACAATAACAATCAACTTATCTCCAAGCTTGGCGGCCATCTCTAAATACTCAATGTGACCAACGTGAATCGGATCAAAATAACCGCTGGCCACGACTGTTCTATTCTCTTTCAAGATCACCTTCTACTGCCTCTTCTAGCTCTGAAAGGTCTCCGGATACGACAGGCGGATTGGTTACCACAAGCCCATCATCGGACATCTCAAAAACCATATCGTTAAGAAGCGGCATAATATCTGCTTGCTCCCAAAGACATTTTTGTAGAACCATTAACAGGGCTCCGGCTGCTTGATTTGATAGTTTCATTAGTTTTCTCCTTTATTACCATCTAAAGTTAATATTAAAAAAATTAACTATATTTTTTATTTCTTCATCGAACTGTTTTTGCGGACTCCACCCCAGCTGCCTTAGTTTGTTATCATTTAAGGAATATCTAACATCTTGCCCTTCTCTGGTGTGTTCTAGATCAACATAAGATTCTATAGGCAATTCCTTGCCAAAGTAAGCGTTTATTATTTTTTGAACTGTTGTTTTGTTTTTTTGTTCTAAATTACCTGAAATGTTATAAATTTCATTTACTTTGCCAGAATTAATAATTGCTAACACGGCTTCGGCAGTATCTTCAGCGTGAAGCCAATTTCTAACCGGCTCCCCTTTATTGTGAAGTTTTATTCTTTTTCCTAATTGCAAAGCTTTAACTGAAATTGGTATCAATTTTTCCGGGTATTGATTTATCCCATAGTTGTTTGTTGGTCTTACAATAACATAATTAATGTTATAAGTTCTCGCCCATGCATTTATCAACATATCTGCAGCTGCTTTAGATGCCGAGTAAGGGTTACTAGGGTTCAATGTATCTGTCTCAAAATGTTCTCCTTCAACGATGTCTCCATACACTTCATCGGTACTAAAATGTAGTAATATCGGCTGGTTGAAAACGTTTTTTTGTTTATTGCGAATTAAGTCTAAAAGATTTTTAACTCCATTAATATTTGAATGAAGAAAATCATTACTGTCGACAATACTATTTCCTACATGTGATTCAGCAGCTAGATTGATAACATAATCACAATCTGGTAGGTGTTTCAAAGAAGCTATATCCTCTTTCAAAAAAGAGAAATTTTTGTGCTTTTTAAACTCATAAATTAAATTTTGGTTTGCGGCATATGAGCATTTATCAATGCCCAACACTTTCCACCCTTCACTCAGGCACTTTCTAGTGACGTGCGATCCTATTAGGCCCAGGCATCCGGTTACAATAACTATCTTCATTTAATCACCTTTAATTATTCTGTAACTGTCATCATCAAAATGTTGAGTTGAGAACTCAAACAACTCAGTATCTTCTAATGCTATCATCTGGTGTCTTAGACCTCGATGCACATGAAAATTATCTCCTCTCTCTAGCACAACTTCATCTGCCTTCTCAATGTCATCCTGATCAGAATATCTAACCAGGACCTTTCCGGACTGTATATAGAAGACTTCATCTTTCAGTTCGTGGTAATGCCAAGAGCATTTTTTTCCTTTCACAAAAAATAAAAGCTTTCCGCAATATTCTTCTTTGTTAACAATCCACTTTTCATAACCCCAACCTTTAGGGACAAAGTGCATTTCTAAAAAATTCTTCATCATTTATTCCTTTATCATCAACATACACATCTCCGGATGGCTTACCTAGAAATAAGCTATGGTATTTAACACCCCAATTCTCTAACTGCTCTTGTGTAAGGGTGAAAAACAGTTTATGGGCCTCGATTGCATTATTACAAGTTCGTCCCATTCCTCGTGCTGTTTGAAAAATTATAGTATTACCTTCTTCAAATAGTTTATTAATTTCATCTATTCTCTCTTGTAGTGGCTCTGAATTCTTATACACGCCATCAACGTTTGTACAAATGGTACCATCTATATCGAATACATATGTCTTCATAGTCCGTTTAAGATCTTAGTTGTTGAATACTTACTTATTCTATCATAAAAAATTATTTTGTCAACTAAATTTTTACCTATAATTTTTTTATTTTTATAATCAGAACCAATAACAATTATCTTGGCATCGCAAAGTACTATTTGGTCTTCAAGCTCGGCGTCTGTACCAAAAACTTTTACTTCATCAATAAACCTAATTGCTTTCAACATCGCCACCCTGTCCTGCAGGTTGTTATATGGTCGCTCAGGGCCTTTGGACCCTCTAACCCTATCATCGGTATCAACTCCGACAATGAGCCGCTCACCGAACGATTGAGCGAACTTGAAAAGTTCTAAATGACCTCGATGCAGGACATCAAAACATCCATTTGTCCAAACCGTCTTAATAGTTTCCATACCATGGCTCATCTATAAGTTTGTACATTTTAATCAACTGTCGGATACCATCGTCTAGATCATATTTGCATTCAAAACCCAGATCATAAAGCTTTTGGCTGCTAACAATATAGTCTCTCTTGTCCGGATCTTGAGTAAATTCAGCTTTTATGATTTCAACCGGTATATGCTGTTGAATTTTTTTAGCTAATTGTAATTTGTTCATATTAATAGAGTCATTTCCTATGTTAAATGTCTCATTTTTACATTTGTCCCAATTGTTGATAACAAACTGAAAAACACGACATATGTCCCAAATATGCACATAATTTCTCATAAATTCACACTCATAAAGTACTAAAACCTTGTCTTTGAGCGCCTTTAGAACAAAATTATTAACTAGCAAATCCGTTCTAGCTCTGCTTGATGGTCCAAAAACAGTTGCCAACCTAAGTGTACAGCTGCCATCAGTATCTTGATAGACTTTCTCTGCTTCAACTTTTGTTTTTCCATAGAGAGAAACCGGGTTTAGAGGGGACTCTTCAGTACATACAGATCCGCTCTTGCTAACACCATATCCAGAGTTGGTGCACGGGTAAATCAAGATCTGCTCTGGTCTTTTAACTTCTGCTATCCATTTATTAATCTCGAAGTTAATCTCAACGGCGTCACGCTCCCTCTTGTCACAAAGAGGAAATCCGACCAGGGCTGCAAGAGGAATGATGACGTTCGCCTCTGCTAGTAGATGTCGGAAGGGTTCTTTTTTGCGGACGTCCAGTTTTTTAAAATAAAAATTGGGGTCGCCAACATACCTCAATAAAGATGTTGGCTCATATTCTAGTGTGTCAACAACTTTAACTGTATGGCCTTCCTTGAGAAAGAAGCCAACCAGCTCGCTTCCTATGTATCCAGCACCCCCGGTTATAAGAATATTTAATTTTTTTGTAAAATCTGTTGTTATTGCTTTCATCTTTCTATTTCTCCAAAGATCCACTGTTTAAACATAACTGCATCAGACATTTTCGCAAACAGGGGGTTTCTAAAGGCCGCAGGAGTGTTTTGCTCAAAAAAGTAATGTCCGGACCAAGCAAAAGGATACACAACCAGTGGTGCTAAGAATAGTAATAAAAACTTAAATGTTATAATACAGTAAATTATGTAACTCATTGTTACAAGTTGGCCCAGCACGTGCAGTCTTCGACACCATAAGTTTTGATGTAAAGATAAATATTTATTATAGTACTCCTTAAAATTCATTTATTGTATTAACTCCTTTTGTCTGAACAACCCTTGTTGCACACTCGTTTGCAAACTGTATGGCACAAGCAATATCTTTATTTTTTATAAAATCAACGCCCAAGGCGGCCAAGAAGGTATCCCCAGCGCCACAGACGTCTTTAATTTCTACCTTCCCAACTGGGAAGTGTGTCTTGCCCAACCGGCAACCACCAGAACCAAGAGTCACGATTACTTTTTCCTGTGCCCATTTTGTTTTTTCAATGAATCCCTTCGAAGCTTCGTATTCGTGCTTGTTGATCTTGATGTATTTGCACCCCTTGCAATAATCTCCTATAATTTTTTTTGTATCAATAAAAACCAAATTATGATTATCACAAATAAATCTAATATCTTCTTCAAGCAGAAAACCTTTATTATAATCTGACACTATAATCAACTCAAAATCTGATAAGAAATCACGATCTAAATTTTGGATTCTTTCAATTTTTGCTTCTCCGGAGTCTACCCGAAGAAACATATGGTTTGTCTCTTCGTGCACGAATCTTTTTTTTTCAATTAAAATTTTATTTGTTTTTATTATTGCCGGAACCCCTAGGGAAGTTACGTTTTGATAAACGTTCCCAGCCATGCCTAAGTTTTGTTTTTCATGAGATGGTATAAAAACAGGCACAGGCGCATCTGGACAAAGGCGATGAGAACTCCCATATACATGTACATCTCTGCAGCTATCACCAACAACTAGAATCCTACTCATTTTTCATTCTCCGGGGCCATGATATATCCCAGTCCTTGAAGTCGGCTGCTAAACAATCAATCTTGTAATCTTTTCGGCCGCCGGCGACTTCTTGAATTTTGTTCTTTGCCACATTTCTTATCCCATTGAGACCATGAGTTAACTCTAAATTGTTTCCATCTTTGATACCTTTTCTATAGTTTGCTTCATTGTGCCAGATGTGCAGATTCATTTGAGACAAAACAACTATAGCACGAATGGTCTCGGCTGTGATGGGCTCGCTTGCTTCTAACAATAGTTGAATATCATGCACGATATCTGATATCTCACCAGCATATTCTTTCTTGTGCTCGGTTATAAAAACTTCTTTTAATTGTGCAATTGATAATCTATCTATTAGTTCAGATAAAGTTGGTAAATATAATCTATTATTCATTTTGTTTTTTTGTTTCCTCTATAAAGTATTTTACACTATTTTTTATACCGGTGTCAAGAGAGAATTTAAATAAAAAATCTTTGTTTAAAGCAGCTAGTGTTTTTTGTATATTTATTTTTTTCTCTTTTACTCCTACGTATTTTGTTAAATCATGGCCAATTAAAGTTTGATCAAAGTTAAAATTCTCAGCTACCATGCTAGCAAAATCATTAATTGAATTATCTTGGCCTGTGCCTATGTTATAAATCTCATTTTCTTTATCAAGTAGGTTTAACATGATATCGACGGCGTCATCAACATAAACCAATTCCCTTCTTTGCTCGCCATCACCCCAGACAACAAACTCGTTATTGTAGTTTTTAGCATTATAACAATTACGAATAAAATCAAAAATAAAATGATTATCATCTAGTTCAAAATTAGGCCCATACAGCGTTGAGGGGACAAAATACAGCCACTTCAATCCATATTGTTTCTCTATTGCATGCAGGCCTGCTAGGAGCATCCTCTTCGTCATGGCATAGGTGTAGAGAGACTTTTCTGGCTTTCCTAAGAGGTAATTTTCCTCAACCATCTCTAAGTCCGGACTGTACGAACAACTAGTCCCCATACAGATCATCTTTGCATGCGGCTGATTTGTTTTCCAATACTCAAGGATATTAGTGTTGATGGCTTGATTCGCTAGCCATTGATCTCCCGGATGTTTTAAACAATAATCACCGGCTTTCGTTACTGCGGCTAAGTGGAAGATAAGATCAAACCGTATGTCATTGTACCGGTATAGGTTCTCAATATTTTTAAGGTTTGCTATCTTTGAGTTAGAGATTGAGATATCCCATCCTAAGCGCTCGACCTTTTTGACTAAGTGTTTTCCGAGGAAACCAGTGGCGCCCGTTATTAAAACTTTCACTCTACAACTCTCAATGTGGGAAATGGAATAATAAATTTTACACCACGATCGATCAAGTCTTTGTTTTTCTCTATTATCTCTTTTTCAAAATTGTGAGACAAAAGAAGATAGTAATCTGGGTGTTCGACAGTCTTTTCATCGATAATAGGGATGTGGGAACCCGGTAAGTAATGGCCAATTTTAAGCTCGTTTATCTCGACAGACATGTCGATTAGAGAGTTATCAATGCCAAAGTAATTAAGTAGGGTGTTTCCTTTTGCCGGTGCACCATAAGCGTAAATGGTTTTGCCGCTAGCTTTGAGCTTTTGTAGGAAATCTTTTAAATCACCTTTCTTGCTCTCAACCTTTTGCGCAAACTCTTTAAAGCTGTCTGTTGTGTATTTTTTATCATTTTCATGCAGCTCAAGATACCGATCGGTCTTTACATCATAGCTCCCGCCCCTATGTGTAACCTTTGCAATAATCGAACCACTGTGGATTTCAGAGTAGTAAGCATCGAAGATCTCTAAATCATATCGTTGCAAGAGGCTCTTAAGGCTAGCAAGAGTGTAGTAGCAGAGGTGTTCGTGGTAGATTGTGTCAAAATTCATCTTCTCAATCATTGTGCCGGCATACATAAACTGTACGATCAATACACCATCGTCTCTAAGTGATACCTTGATACCGTCAATAACGCTGTGCAGTTCCTCCAGGTGAAAGAACACGCCGGATGCATTGTAAAGCTTTACAGAGTTGTTTCCGAGATGTTGGTCTACACACTCCCTGTTGAAAAATTCATTAATAGTCCGGACGCCACTCATCTTAGAGTAGTCTGATACCCTACTAGAAGACTCAACGTTTAAAACATTTTCAATGCCGCACTCCTTGTATTGTAATAGTTGCGAGCCGTCATTCCCACCAATATCAACCACAAGATCGTCCGACTTCATATCAAATTGTTCGACGTTCTCACTTGCAACCTCATAAAAATGATTTCGCAGTGTCGATGTCACACCAGACAGGTAGCAATGATCTGCAAACATTTTTTCTTTCGGTACCGTATGGTCTAGCTGCAGCAAATTACATCCCTCGCAACACTTAAGCCTGAGTGGGAACGTCTCTTCTCTCCCAACTTCCTCTTCTTTTAGAAAATCATTACACCAAGGGTGCTCCCCGAGATCCAAAATTAATTCTAGCTCTTTTGAGCCACAGCCTCTACATTTCATTGTTTATTCCTTATTGTGCTTAAAAAGTTTGAAACTTGATAAGATTTAGATTTTTCATATGCATTATCAACAATGTGTTGATAGTCATTCCAATTATTAACTATGTCTTTTATTTTTTTGTTTAAGTCTTCTTGATCTTCGAAATAAACAAAGTCTTCACCAGGCTTGTAGTAAAGCTCGGCAATATTCCACGGATCTCTCATAACAAGATTCAAAGTTCTCGAAAAGGCGGCTTCGTGCATCCTGGTTTTAAATTGTGGCATTATATTCCATCGATTTTCTCCAACCTCTTTGAAAGCTTCATTTTCATTCCATTTATCAAAGGACATTATGTTTGGAATGTGCTCCTGGTTAACGTGTACTATGTTGTAGCATACAGATATTTTTGTTTTCGCAATAAGATTAACTTTTTCTTGGAACGCTAAATTTAAGTTTGTAGCATAGCCATTTTTTATACATGCGATAGTTAGGTTGTTTATGTGGCTTGTCATTGTGCAATAGCGATAAGCAAAATTTTTCATAACTTGCAAGCACTGCACGTGCTCGATCCCGTGGATACCACCATGATATATCACATCGTATTGCTTTTCTTGCCTCTCTGGTATTAGCGAAGGGCTGTATGGATAGAAAAGGTTAGCGTACTCTCGATCTAATCCAAGTGAGTTCAACCACTGGTTTGTGTATGGGCAAATAGAATAGACCTCGTTAAAAAAGGACTCTCTGTCAAAAGTATGTACGCCATCGATGACCGAGGGTTGCGCAAATTCGCACGGTGCCCAGTTGTTGAAAAAAATTCGTCTCTTAAAGTCAGCATATCTATTATGTAAGATGGTATTTGTTGCAGAGTTATAACCATAAAACAATACGTTTTCATTGGAGGGTTCAGAAAAATCTTTAAAACCCCAATGAAATGCATTCGTATCAGGAACTTCTGCTGTTAGGTCTTCGACTATTTGCATTATACAAACCCTCTTTTGTTGATATCGATGTTATATTCTTTAATCATAGTGGCCATTTTATCCGGATATTCGGCTAGGTTCCACTTCCCCTTCACCAAAGCAGTCGATATATGTGGAAAAACTATTGAATCATAATGATAAAGGCCTCTCTTTTGTTCACCATAATAACAATAAGATCCCCTAATCCCCAACTCCTGACATGTCTTGGTCGCTTTGAATTCAAAAGAATTCTCCCAATCAACATTTGCAATGTGTGCATCGGGTCCTTTTTTATGGATTAGTTTCAACTTTTCCGTTCGCCAAAGCGCTGCTTGGTTGGTGTAGAAGTATGGAACTTCATTGTAAAGATGGTGTATATTATCGCATCTTTTATACTTTGGGTAATCAACATCAACTAGACCTCCTTTCATAAGCCTTATGAATGATAAGTTACTTTCTTTACTCAACAACGAAACAAAGTCGCTAATGAGATCGATGCGCACATTTTCGTAAAGTATGTAATCTTCGGATATATATATACAATACTCCTCTTTAACAGACTCAATACACGAGCTAAATTGTTCCTGGTATTTTTTGGTCGAATCGTACTTTACTATGTCATACCCTGCAGGCATGGCACCTAAATCATCGTCGACAAAGACGTACTTTTTATGAAAAAAACCTTCTGGTATATGACGATCAAGCCTGTCAAAGAAGGCTTTCCATACATCATTATTTTTACTTATTGTATTAATTACAAGCGCTATTTTCATTTATTTATTTTGATCAAAGCTGTATAAGGCTGATTTCATAGCATTCACCTTCTCACCGCAGCCACCTACACCTATTGCGTGATAAAAGCGGCAGTTAGACGTGCGCTGCCCGTAGTCACATGACAGCACTTTATAATCTAACGGCGGGGTACCGCCGCCGGCGATGAGATAATCATTGAACTGAATCTGAGGGTATCCAGCTGGAGGGTTTTCAGTGATCAGTGTAGATATCAGATCCATGAATTCTGAAAACTTAACCAAAGCCTTTGAGGTACAGTTGATCCCAAGAAAACCCATATTTACACCGGCCGACATGCCGCTGTTGTCATCATACTGTGTGACTAAATCGTAGTCATCTAGAAACAACTCGATGTTTCGGATAGTGTCTTTCTTATACCTGTTAAACACAATGTCGGAGTCGATAAACAGGATCTTAGATCCCACGTTCTCCTCGATCAACTCGGGTAAACGCAGCCATCGTGACAGCATTAACTTCATATATTCAATCGTTCCAGTTTGGCCGGCGAGGCTCTTGGTTGAGTCGTCACCCCCTAGTAACCGGACTATCTCTAGGTCCTCAAGTTCTGCGCAGCTTTGTTCTAGCAGTTCTAAACATGATATCACAGAGTTGGTGTAAAAAACATAAGCTTTCATCATGAATCACCTTTGAGTTGATCAACTAGATTTGCATACCGTCTTCCTTCGCCTGGCCATCTAGTCTGCTTCCAATCCGGACATTGACCGCAAAATTTATGACAGCCAAACTCATTACGGACATGAGCCTCTCTTAGAGATTTAAGAAAAGGGCCTTGCCAAGCTTCTTTGATCGTGGTCTTGCGAAAATCCGTAAACGTTGATTTATACTTCCAGTCTGTAGGGCAGAAGGACAGGTATCCTTTGGGGTCGAGAGTCAGTCTTTCCCATGGGTAAAGGCAAGGGTACCTCTCTTCTTCTTTTTGTTCATGATGCATTCTTTTGGCGATGTTGTCGACAGCCCCGGCGGCTGAATGAAGACGCCTAATAATAACTTTATCTGCTCCATTTTCTGTCCAAAACTTCCGGAAGTTGTTGATCTCGTGGGTGTTTTGTGGTTGTTCTACGAAACTAACGACCACTTTTGTACCTAGTTGGTCCCGCCTTACCCAGTCAATGAGTCTAAGGACGTTGGTTTTAGTTCTTGTCAGGTCACCATTGACTCTTACCTTCGAATAGGTCTCCGGCGTGTGGGCATCAATGCTAATATCAATCATGTGAATTCCGGAGTCTAGAAGCTCACGTGTTTTTCTTTCTCTCATGATGGTGCCATTCGTCGTCAAACACACAAAAGTGTTTGAATTATCCACGGCGTATTTTACCATCTTATAGCCTTCTGGGTGTATTAAGGGTTCTCCATTACTAGTGTAACGTATATATTTACAAGCGCCGGCTGCATCGTCTCGTACTTCGTGCACCATTTTTTTATTTAGTGCTGGCTCTAAATATCTTTTTGCATAATACTCTGATTTTTTGAACACTGGATGGGGGCAATGGATACACGCCAAGTTGCAAATCTCTGTAATGTCCATTATCAATTGAGATGGAAACTCAGCTGAGAGGCCATCTCGAAAAGCATAATTTTCTATGTTGTTTGTCATTTTTTAATTCAGTTTATATAAAATTGATCGATTGTTTCCCACAGCTGAATAGCAAATCTATTATGCTCACCTTGTGCACAAAGTCACCATGCAGCTGCGGATATTCTGGATATTTGCTGTAATCCATCCATGTTAACTTGATCCCGGCCAATTCGAACTTATCTCGATCGATATAATCTTTAGCGGCAGGACCGGAGACATACTCAGATGCGCCGGCCTGAGTGCATATGTCGATTAGCCTATCAGTTTTGTCTTCAGCTGACAAATTATACTCTGCAGAAGAAACTATATTTGTATTAATATCCAAGTAGTCGCATATACCGACTATAAAATGCCGATTAACTTCAGAGATGGTGTTATAATTAGATGTCGTATATAAATTCTCGATGTATGGAAGGACTTTCTTATAGTCTGGGGCTTTAGAATATGCTTCTTTGATTGACTTAAGATGACTGCTTCTCCAATCTCCATCATTAATAATTATTGCATCTTTTATCTTTTGATGATACCGCCCCTTGACGCCTACCGGCACAGTTAGCCACTTCAGGCCATGACATGTCTTAATCTTGTTCCTGTTTCGCCAATCACGTTTAGTGTATTGTACGTCGTCGTACAGCACAAAAGTGTCGACTGACTGGATCATGTCAAAATAACCTTTCCAGGATATATAATTTGATTGATTGATAGCTATCTTCATACTAGACGGTTTTATGGTCCTTAAATAACTTAAACTCTCTGAGATCTTTATAACTAGGGAGCTCCGGGAGATCCTCCACGTGATCCGGATAGTTTTGCATAAGGGTAAGACCCCTTGCCGCTTGCTCTGGTGTCATATATGCATTCCATCCATTGATCTCAATGTTGTCATCGTGGTATGCTACTTCACCTCGGCCTTCATATCTCCCCTTCCGAAACCACTCGGCCGCATCCTTATCGTCAGTTAGGATCATGCCACCTTTACCTATTTTTAAATGCTTCTTGATGTGGAACGATAAACACATATAGCTACCTGGCATGTACATATTGCTAGTGAGCCTTTTTGCTGCATCATATATGGGGTAGGGTTCGAGTTGATATATCCCCTTCCAGTCATAATCTTTAAACTTAACCGTGCCTCCGGCATGCATAATAGATTGGGGCACTGAAAGATATGTACGGGCTGGGATGATAACGTCTTTTACTTCCAGATACTCACAGCAAAGCAGGATTGCGTCGGTGCAGTTATCAGTCGAAATTGCATACTTGGATCCGCAATAATCAGCCATGGTTTCTTCGAACATTTTCACTATTTTATATGGATTGTGTCTCATGTCATCTCTCTAATATATAGTATTTTCTCTTGTATCCACAACTTTCAAACAATCTCAGGCTAGCCTCGTTGGCAATTTTTACTTTGGCTGCAGCTGTTGGGTGATGTTTGGCCATTTCGCTGACCATGTAGCTTCCAATCTTCATGCCTTGAAACTCCGGACTCACCGCCACTCTTATATCGCCTTCGATAACACCAATAAAGCCAACCGGTGTCTCATCAGACAAACATATAAAATAACAATCAGAATGTTTCTTCATAAAACGTTCATGAGTTGTTTGCTCGATATGTTCTTGCTCGATAAAGGACTCCTTGGTGCCAGGAGCATTCCTTAAATTTCTTATGAACTCCCAGAATGTGTAGTCGTTCTTTACCAATTTTAGCTCCATATATCCCTCTGGCTACTATAGTGATTACTGTGCCCCAACCAATAGGAGGTTAGATAGCCTCTTGTATGGACCCAGCCCTCAAGATTTAAAAGCGGGTTTAAGCAACTTCCAATATCTAGAAAAGTATTCTGATTGTCTTCTTTAAAGCACTCATAGATAATAAAATTTGATAACGAGGCAGCTGAACATAATACTATGGCGTCTTTAATGCTGTTTTTAGATATGTATGTCTTTACCTTCTCAATAGTATCATAACTATCAATCATGCAATTTGAGCCAACTCTAAACTCTTTCGAAATCTCAAAAGGTAATCGATTAGTGTCTGCTAGCTCGTTAACTACATAAATGACTTCTCTTCTTTTGAACAAAGGAATTATTTCTTCTACAAATCTTTTATAATTTGCATTTATTAACAAGTTTGCAAAAGTTAAATTATCTCCAGGGGCGCCGTGTTCTTTCACCATCCAGGCGAAGTTATCCTTGCCGACATGGGAGTCTGTTGGTGTGCAGATTCCCTTGAAGTACCCTTCTTGATTGTGCTTGAAACATTTAAGTAAAAGTGCACGATATGATTGGTGCTTTTCTGGAATGAACTCTTTCTGCTCCTCTTTTGTATAGATGTTGCTTCCTATAATATCACCTGTTTGATAAAATTTATCTGCTAAAACTAACTTTTTATTCTGCATGATAAACAATTCACCATCAGAAAATCTCGTAAACGCAAAATTTTCTTTATTTTTTAATTTATTTAAAATTGTATTAAAAGCTTTAGTATAATCTTTCATTTTTGTTCAATTTATTCAATATCATGACGACCCGTTTAGATGTTTGGCCGTCACCGAAAGGGCATTGTGTCGTTGACGGTACCGCTCTCAATTGCTTCTCAAAGGCTGTATGTAGGGTTTGTATCTGAACTAGCGTTGAATACTCACCTAGAGATTCAGGACGCTCTGTTGTGTCTCTGCATACTAAACAATGTTTTCCTAGGAAAGATGCCTCTTCTTGAATTCCGCCGGAGTCCGTTATAATCATTTTACACTGAGCTATTTCTGTTATAAACTGTTCGTATTGTAGTGGCTCTATCACCCTAACTTTTTTAAAGACGTCTCTATGTTGTGCGACATTCGGATTGGGGTGCAGTGGAATGAAAAAATCCAATTCATGATGGTGGTTTGCTATCTTTTCTATTTCTTTAAACCACAATCTAATGTTATCATGGTTTTCTCTTCTATGCAAGGTAATTATAATTTTATTTGTTTCCGATACCTTAAGATTAATCAAATTATCTAGTACACTATTGCCAACAACAAAAATATTATCTTTAAAATTCTCAGTTATCAGATTTTGTCTTGTCAACTCTGTTGGACAAAGGTGAATATCTGCCATAGCCGAAATAGAGCGACGGTTAAATTCTTCTGGGTATGGATGACTCTTGTTGTAGGTTCTCAATCCTGCTTCTAGATGAATTATCTTCTTATTCCGATGAAAGGCAGCTAGCGCAACAGCAAAGGATGACGTCGTGTCTCCTTGTACCAGTACAGATGTAATCCGATGAAAGATCTGATTATTGTTTAGCACTGAAGCGACTATAGAGTCTAGTCTGTTATCGCCAGGTTTGATATTGAGTGCTAGACAGTTCTGAACGTTTTTTATTAAATCTTCATGCTGACCTGTAAAAAGCACCCTGTATGGAACTTTACTATAATCAAAAGCGTCAAGTATCGGCTTGATCTTTATCCATTCTGGTCTAGTCCCAAAAGATACTAAAATCATTAAACAACCTCGTTAACTGTTGCCCACCCATTTTTGAGCGCATTTTGCACACACAGATCCCTTTCATGAAAAAACTGTTGATGTGTTACTTCGTTGTTGTTTGACGTTGCTTTTGAATCGATTCCAAGCTCATTTCCTAGAATTGATCCATGCAGACTCTGATCGGTGGGAGGATGGGCCGGACAAAATGTTTTAATGCCGCCATGGATTTTTGCCATTGAAGAAAACTGTATATCTTCACCATTCTCCCAAGTGAAGGGCTTTTCTTTCCAAAGGAAACTTAACCACTCTCTCTTGAAGAACCATGCATGGCCAACAAGATCAACTTCTGTTGGTTCGCTATTTCTTGTTGGCCAGCCACACCGATCGTGATTGGCGTACTCTGCGCTTTTAAGTATGATGCCAGCAGATCCCAATATTCCTTCTTCCCTCTCCATCGTCTCAAAGCAGTTTTTATGCCAATTACCACCTGGGATCGTGTCATCGTCATAGACTGCGATGAACTCAGTATCTGCCAGAAGGGCGGCGGCAAAACGACCATAAAACTTCCAATTGTGGTTATTCAAAAACACTTTGTCGACATCTAAAGAGTCGAAATCAAAACCATGATTATCTTCATGATCATTGACCCAAAGCCAAACCTGGTTCGGCGGGCAGCTTTGCTCCCTTATTGCCTTGACTTGTAGTGCCAGATTAGCCGGGCGCCTGTAGCAATTCAAGATAACTGTTAGATCAGCTTCTTTGTTTTTCTTTTCTGAAGAAATGCTATCAACAATAGTTTGTACAATTTCATCTCTAGAGTTAGAAACAAAATCAATCAGATCTTCACCTTTCAGGCCTGCAAACCAAGATTCGTGAGTGCACCCGTTTAGTTTGTTTGTTACAACTGAACAATTGAGCATTCTTGCTTCTAGTACCACACGACAAAAACTTTCGGGCGTTTGAGGAAAGAAGATAAACCTTTCTGCTCTCGAAAGATTGGCTATATAGTCACTATAATCTGTTTTCTTTAAACAAGTAAATTCAATACTTTTTTCTTTACAGTACAATTCCGCCTGTTTATAGCCCTTTATGGGGTTTGGGTCTTTTAATACTAAGTTTGTATTTTTTTGATTAGTTAAGTTTTTTCTGATTATTTTTAGCTGTTCTTCATCCCACAAGGAGCAAGAAAGATTAATTGTATTTTGTAAGCTTAAATTTTTATTAATTATGTCTTCATGGAACTTAGACTGACAAAACAAATTTTTTGCATTTTGATAAAATAATTTGTTGATAATAAGATGAGCAGGTACTTTAAAATCATTATTATAAATTCCTGGATTTCTATTTGCGTCGTATTTATGATCGTGTTCAACTATAGAATACGTGTTTTTATGCGCCTGAATGTGCTTTATCAGGTTTTTATCTAGAGCAGTAAAGTTTGAAAACAAGAAATAAAAATCATGTTTTAAGTAAAAATTATAATATGCTCTTGTAAAATCCTTACTGTTGAACTTTACAACTTTAAGAGCTCTTTTCTCTAATTCCCTGATTAAAACAGCATCATAAATCTCAGCACCACCAAAAACCTGGTCGGCAAAGAAGTCAGAAACAAAGACTATACCTTTTTTATGCATATTCCAGTATTTCTTCGTCGTTCAAGGTAGGCACTCCAAGAAAGCTTTCTTTGTAAAATATTTCTTCAAAGAATCTCTCAAAAGTTTTTTCTTCATCGGGCCAGTTTTCTTCAAGCCATTCTGCTAGCTGGTTTGCTTTCTTTTGCATTGCGCCGTGATTCTCCATCATCGAGCGCATCTTCATTTTAAATGAGCCCTCCTTTGGAAAACACCACATAGAATCAGGAATAATAACTTTATCCCATACAACTTCTTTCTGGACATGGCGAAGTTCATAATCTACCTTAAGTGGAATGAACTTGTTTTTTCCCTTTACAGGCATCGTCAAGAAGTCGGTGTGCCCTGACCAAGCCGGTGCGATGATGGGAAGGCCTGCTTGTGCTGCCTCGAATAGCGGAAGCCCATAACCTTCACCGTGAGTTGTTGTGATAAAGGCGTGAATGTCCTTGTGCCGATAAAGAAGCGCCATCTCCTCTTCTGTCATATAGCCATGAAGAAGATATACCTTACATTTCTTTTCTTTGTAATCTTCGTGATCTAGAAGAACCTTGATTCTCTCAATACAATGAACCCGATCAATCTCGCAGTTCTTTGCTAGGTTGGTCTTTAGAACTAGGCCAACATTTTCACGATCAAAGTTTTCTTCGATAAACCACTTGACTAGGTTCTCTAGATTCTTTCGTGGCCCCCATTGGGCAACTGAAAGAAAGTTAAAATCTGTTTCAAAAGAGATTTGGTTTTCAATTGACTCTGGGCTGTCTTTAAAGTCCCAATCTTTTCTTGGATAAGGAATAACTTCAATAGGTGTTTCGTTTTTGTAGCCCTTGACGATTTCTCCGGTTTGTTGGTTTTGTGCGTCATAAGAAGTTTCGTCAAAAGCATAACGAGCAAACTGAGACGGAACAATGATTTTATCCATCAAATTTGCCTTCTCAATCCATTCTCCCGCAATCTTTGTGGTTTCAATACCTGCGGTGACGCCAATGTTAATCGGGGCCATGCGCTCCCATTCAAGAGGTATTGTGACTTGTATTGAGACGTCTGGCTGAGGCATTTGCTTTTGTTGCATTAGCATAGCTGTCTTTTGGATGAGTGAGTCAAGCCATGCTCGCTCCTCATCATCTTCAAAGATCCAGTTTGTCGCACCCCAGCTGGTTGAAAGAAGGTAAAGATCTAGTTCTTCCTCTCTTGAGCGAAGCGAACGAAGAACCAAGCGTGTGTGTTCTCCATAACCTGATTGCGATAGCGCTGGGCCTCTAACTAATACCTTTTTCATACTACCTCCTCAAATGTCCAAGTTGAATGATTTTTTCTGCTTTCCCAAGATCCATAACGATTATGAATGTCTTCTAGGAGTGTTGGCCACTTATCACAAAAGTCTTTAAAGTTATAGTTCTTTTGTACGTGTTCTCGACCAGCTTCACCAAGTGCTTTTCGCTCTTCTTCGGGCATTTCCATAATCTTCGTGAGAGCCTCTATAAAGTCTTCCTTGTTGAGGCGGTCCTCGTAGATGTAAGGAATGTCTTGAGAGCCTATGATGGCCTTTGAGGGCGGTTCTAGGCCTATTCCAAACCAGTTCTCACCATCAGTTACTTGTTCTTGGAGCCCACCGGTCATATTTACAATGATTGGGGTACCACAAGAAAGAGATTCAAGGGTTGCTAGGCCAAAACCTTCAGCATCTGAAATGTTGAGGGTACAATCGACCATGTTATAAATGTTCGCAAGAATCTGCGGTGGATACTTTTGCTTTGAAAAGAATACTTGGCCATCTTCGTGCATGTCAAGTTTCTTTGCAATTGCTTCTAGATCTTGACCGTTTGGATCTTTTGGTTCTGTATGCATAATAAGAGTTGCCTTGTCCTTTCCAACTCTTTCCAAAAACTCTTTGAACCAAAATAGTAGGGTACCTGACTGCTTTCGTCGTGCGTTTCGGTTGTTCCAAAAGAATACAAACTTTTCGTGGGACTCTCCTAGTTGTTCTTTCCTAAGATCTGATGTAGCTTCTGTTGGCATTGGCTTGAAGATGTCGCCATCAACTGCGTGTGGAACATAATGAGATTCAACATCCGGCGCAACTTCTCGAACAATAGCATCTGTAACCTTTGAGATTGAACAGATAACATCATTTGAGTTATAAAACTTTTCATTATAATGGGGAGCTGGAAAGTTGTCCCATACGTGATAATAAACCATCGGCATTTGAGAACGGATCTCGTCTTCCATTTCCCAAAGCCACCCAAAGAAACGTGGATCTGTCATAAACCACAAAAGGTCCGGTCGATGATTTCTCATAATCGACCGGACCACATCAGGTGTTCCAAACCCGTCAATCGGGTAAATAACCCAATCATCGCCCCATTCCTCTGTTTTGATGGGGTCGTATTTTGGGTGTTTTATAGCACCACCAAGTGAAATAACTTGGTACTTTCCTGTTTTTAGAAGGGATTCTATTACATACTTTGTTTGAGTGCCAACACCAGACGGGGAAAGAGGCATGTCTGATATTGTTAGAATCTTAATCTTGTCTGTCATTTTACCTCGGGCAATGTTTTGTATGTTTGAATTCACAATAAGTGCAATTCATTCTATTCTTAAAGTATAACTGTTTGTGAATATTATAAACTGCTTTTTTCGTAAAGTCAAGAGCATTTTCAACTTTTTTTTGCCCTGAAGTGATTTTAAATATTTCTACCCTATTTTTCTTTGCTGTTCTTTTAAGAAGCGCAAAGTGACATTCAACGTCTTTTAGTGGGATGCCGTATTTCTTAGCATAAAAATACTTGTAAAGAACTAACTGGTAGTTCGTCATCTTGCTGCTTTTCTTTTCTGCTTTCCATCCCCAAGAACAAGTTTTGTAATCTAGAATGTGAATCTTACCATCTGAAGTCTTGATAATAAGATCGATAAAGCCTTTGAAAGAAAAGTTATAATCAATGCCTAGATCTTCTTTACAGTCTTCATAAAGAGAGTATTCTACAGCAACTAACTCAAACTTGCCGAATTCGATGCGAAGAGCGGGTAAAATAAGCTCAACTAGGTCTTCACCTTGTGCTTTCATCTGCTCTACGAGCATTTCATCGTATTCTACACCATCCTTTTGGAGTTGGTTGATTTGTTTTGTAAAATCTTTTTGGAAATAAGAAATAGGGTCTTCTACATTCTCCAAAAGCAACTGTTCCGCTGTGTTGTGCACAGCGGAACCAAAAGCGGTGTGGGCAGAGCCCTTGAAACCAGCAATGTCATCGACGTATACTAGCTTGTGATACCAAGGGCACTTATGCCAATTGGAAAGTTCGGAAAAAGAAATATGTGGTTTATGTAGCTTCGGCTCGGTCATTTAGCTCCTTTATCTTGTTAAACGCCTCTGGTGAGATCTTAGCAGATGCGGAGGCGCTTGTCAAGTAAAAGTGCTCAAAAGCGTTGGCCCAGTATTCCCTGAGAGACGTCGCCCCATACGGAGAGGCGAAGAGGCCTGGAGTTAGGATGTGTAAGATGTCGTAGCCAACAGTTTGATAAAGAAACTCATCCCATTCTGGATCATACTCAAACGGAACAGTTTTAAGGAACTTTTCTGGAATTCCTATTTGAGCTTGCTTTCCCATTAGGCCGATTAGCTTTAAGTATTTTTCTTTATACTCTTGTTGGATCTTGCCGTCGCCATAGATAAAGTCGGTGAAGCGCTCCTCAAGAGAGTGCGCAACCTCGTGAACAATGTCGTCAAGAAAGTCCTGCTCGGAAGACTGTTCAGGCAAGACGTAGATAGCACCGTCAGCATAGGCAGCATTTAGGTCTCTTTCTCTAAGATCCTCAAACTCACCAACATAAATAACATCGATACCTTGCATTAGAAAATAACCCGGTAAGGTTTTTTCTAATTTTTCCAAGGCTTGTTTAAAATCAAACCTAGTCTTTCCTTGTATAAAAACCTCGATTTGTCCGGCGTATAAAGTAAAAAAATTATTCATCGTCTTCTGCTTGAACGGTCTCTTGAGAATTCGTATAACACCGAAGTGTTTTCTTCCATTCTAGGTACTCCTCTACACTGAGATCCTGTGCCTCTTCGTATGGAGTTGATGCTGCGACTGCTTCACCCACTTCAGCCAGATCGTCTGCGGCTTGTTCATAGCCACGAATAAAGTTTTCCTCAGCAAGAGCAAAAACAAGCTCTGGGAAGTGTGAAGCCAGGACATCAATAACCATCTCAACCGTAACATTGCCGGTTTCCGGTTGAAGCTCTTTTCCAACATAATCAACAACAAAAGTTTTTAGTTCGTTGTCGACTTGTACAACCTCATCAAGATCAGGGTTGCGCATTGCTTCTTCCATTGTTTTTATCTTTTCCATTTTTTTACCTCTTATAAGATCTTGGATGCTAGAGTAGCAATCTTGGATCGCTCACCTCTAACAAGTGTGACGTGGCCGGAGATTTCGTACTCCTTGAACTTCTCAACTGCGTAAGCAAGTCCGTTTGATGTCTCGTCAGTATAGTCATTATCGATTTGCTCAATGTCTCCGGTGAGAACAATCTTTGTATTATTTCCAACACGTGTAATAATAGTTTTTATTTCATGCATTGTCAAGTTTTGTGCTTCATCAATAATAATGTAAGCGTTGTTTATTGAGCGACCACGAATGTAAGTAAGTGCTTCAATCTCAATAATTCCTCGCTCTTGGAACATCTTAAAGTTTTCCTTGCCGGAGAGCAGGGTTTCTAAGTTGTCCTGAACGGGTGCTAGCCAGGGAAGCATTTTCTCTTCTAGCGTGCCTGGAAGGAAGCCAATGTCCTTGCCCATAGGAGTTACGGGGCGTGATACAATAAGTTTGTCGTATTCTTCCTTTTCCAGTACCAACTCCAAGCCGGCAGCGATTGCGGTCAAAGTTTTGCCAGTTCCCGCTTTTCCGATAAGGCTTACCAAACTAATACTATCATCTAAAAGTAAATTTATAGCAAATGCCTGCTCTTTGTTTCTTGGAGACAGGGCGCTAAATACCTTTACACGCTCACCTGAACGAACTTTTCGCAAAGGTGATGACGGCCTAATGTATCTTGCTAGCGCAGTCTTTTTATCATTAGCATTGGAAACCAACATCAAGAACTGATTTGGGTAATAAGCTTCATCTACAAAGATTTCTTCACCGGCATAAAACCGATCAACAACTTCATCATCAACCAAAACCGATGAGAAGCCTGTGTAAAGCTCGCTTGTGTCTTTTACGACCTTTGAGCGAATATAGTCTTCACACAGGAGACCAAGGGAGTCACATTTGACTCGCATGTTGATGTCTCTGGAAACCATAACATGCTTTCTTCGTGGGTTGGCGGCTCGCTCTTGGAAGGCGCAGCAAATGATCTCATTGTCTGGATCTTTTAATTGAATGTCCGGACAGTCTGCTAGATTTTCAGGATCTAACTGAACTGCTTTTAAAATTCCTAAACCTTTTCCTAAGCGAACTCCTTTATAAAGAGATCCTTTTTCTCGCAAACTGTCTAAAATGCGGATTGTTTCTCTGGCATTTCTACCAACTCCATCTTGCCTTTTCTTGTGTTTGTCTAACTCTTCTAGGACCTTGAAGGGTAATAAAATATCGTTATTCTCAAACGCATAAAGCGAATCCGGATGTGTCAAAGGTACATTCGTATCTAGAACATAAGTTTTTTTTGCCATGTGGTTTATCTCCTTTCTTTAAATAGTGTTTAGATCGATTCCATGGCCTTTCTATAACATTTTGGGAGAACCGAGAAACTAGTAAAAACAACCTTTCTTTTTGTTGTTCCAAAGTTAGTTTTCGTTGTGAGAATAAAGTTTAAGCATTTTTCTGAGGAGGTTGCTTCGTCAAACTCGATATTGATATTTCTAGCAAAGCTAGGGTCTAATTTTTCATCATACATAATTTTTTCCTTCTGTGTTTCGCTACCAGCTCTGACACTTGGACTCGAACCAAGGACAAGCGGATTAACAGTCCGCTGCTCTACCAACTGAGCTATGCCAGAATATTTAAAATACTTATTGTCTCTTCCCATCCTTCTGTCTGAACGGAAACTCCTAATCTATTATCAATAATCTTTTTAGAAAGAGCATAATCATTTCCACCAGGGCGAGTTCTATCTCCAACAAAAGCCAACCTTGTATCTGGGTGAAGCTCTAAGACCTCTTCAGCAACCTGAGACTTATCTTGACCTGGGTTGTTTAGGTCTAGTGAAATCTCTCCACCGGCAACAGCAGATACTCCTGGGAATGTTTGTTCTATCTTCTTTATTAAGCCTAACCTTTCACCGGACATTTTATCCCAAGCATGGTATTCTTTTCGTTCCTGCAGTGTCGCATTTCGGCCAACAATAGAAAAGTTCCACATTCCAATTCTTTTTTCTATGTGGTTTCCAGTCTTAAAAGGATAGTCAGAAGATCTAAGTTGGGATCTGAGAAACCCTTCAAAGCCAAGTGGTGGTCTAAAGTCTCTTTGATAAACTTTTTTATTGTTCTTGTAAAAGGCATTTCCCATACAAGCAAAAATACCCCCGGACAAGTTGAGAATGTCCGGGGGCAACTGCTCTTCTATTTTTTCTAGATCTGAACCTGAGCATAAATAAAATGTATGCTCCTTTGCCCAACTCTCAAAGAAAGTTAGGAACTCTTTTGTTGCGGGCTGTCTTGCCGGGGTTAGAGTTCCATCAACATCAAATATATATACTTTTTCAGTCATTTGAGCATTCTAGTGAGAACTCTTGTTTCTCTCCGGAGTTTAGTTTGATTGTAACATCACGCTTCTCAAACCAAGTTCTTCCGATGCGACTGTCGGCGGCGTCCTCTAATGTTGCTCTGAGTTCTCCAACGGTTGTAGTAATAACGGTGGAAATAGAAACTTCGGCACTCTCACGATCAGTCATCTCGGTTGTTTTCTCAAACGCATCGTAGATAGCACTTGGCTTAGCATCAATTAGCGTATCAAAGTAATCAACAATAGCATCAGACATTGTGCGGCCTCTATCTTCCCTTAGAGCGGCATTAACATTTTCTCCGTTCATCTCTTTCCCATCTAGAAGTTTCTCAAGGGGCGCAGTAATTACTCTGGTTGAAAGTTCTTCCTCTAAGTTTAGGAGGGTCTTGAAAACATCCCAATCAAAATAGAAGCCGCCGATCAAAGCCACTCCGGTACCATAAAGATCTAGATAAGTTTCTCCCTCAAGGCAAAGGTTATTGTTTCTAATAACTTCCCGATCTGTGAGAAGTTGATGTACATCGTCCAAAAGACCGGTCTCTTCAATTGCCAGATCTACAAAGTCATCATCAACGTGGATGCCATAGTAAGTTCCTTCAATAGTGATAGAGACTTGGTTTTCATCGTCGGCATCTAAGTTATCAAAAAAGTTTGTCCAGTTTTTTGTTGTTGTATTCATTTTTCTCCTTATTTTAATAGTTAACCATGTACGGTCGGATGTTTAAAGAACCAACTTACTTCAAGCTCACAGCCAGTTCGCCAGCCATTTTCATCACAGCCGGTAAGGCGAACATGGGTTTTATATCCAAGAAGTTTTAGCTCCAATACAACGTAAGAGAGAAGAAGCTCCAGTTCGGTGCCATTCTTGATGTTAAACGTTTTAAAACCACGTGAGTTTCCAGTCTTGACTTCTGATTGTATATCTTCAATAATTTGACTTATTACCGCTAAGATTCTCGGCTGTAACGTTCTAATTTGTAGATCTTTCATTTCCTTTGCATTCATTTTTCTCCTTATTTAGTAGACCCACCAGGACTTGAACCTGGAACCAATCGTTTATGAGACGACTACTCTAAACCAATTGAGCTATAGGTCCTTATACGGTTTTTACAGACTGTTCAGGAGGGACGGTGACATTGTCTGAAGGGAACCGTAAACCTTATAACTCATTGTATAAGCTTTTTACTTTTTTTGCAACAACTTTTTGTATGCCTGGGTTGATTTTCTTAATCTCTGGAATAATAACGTTTCGGATTCTGTTTCTTGCGAAAGCATTATCATTATTAGATTTATCCTCAATCCAAGGCATTTCTTTTTTATCACACCATTTGATCAACTTTTCTTTTTTTGTCAAAAGGAAAGGACGTATAACATTACCCCTCCTGTATGGTGTGATTTTTGCTTTTCCGTGTAATGAAGAAAAAACATAAAACTCAACAACATCATCCAAGTGGTGACCTGTGATGATTGGCTTGTCGCTAAATTCATCAAAGAATTTATATCTTTGATCTCGCCAGAATTCCTCTTGAGAGGCCCCAGGAGGCTTCACAGCGCCAAGGAAGCCGGTGTGGAGGGTAAGGGTGCGGTTTTCACAGAAACGTCTTAGAAAGGCTTCTGCTTCGTTTGACGTTGGGGTGTTGTGATTAAAGAAAAGCACCTCAACGTCATTTGATGGGTTATTTGAGACAAAACTCAAGGCCGCCATAGAGTCAACGCCGCCGGAACAGGCAACATAAGATACTCTTGGGATGTTTCCAAGTAGTTGAATCATACAAGCATTATAAATTACTTGTATGAAAAAGTCAATAAATTATTTTTTCAAGCTAGCGCAGATATCGAAAGAAGAAAAGAGCCAATAATAAAACTTACTGCTCCTATATAACTCCAGCTGCGTGTAGGCTTACCGTTACTATGTTCCATATTACTGTTGCTCCGTAGACCGTGATCAAGAAATACCATACCCATTTTTTCGAAAGTTTATCTTTTTTAACCCAACGATTATATTCAACCAACAAGGCGTGCTGCATAACAAAGATTTTAAACATAGCAAAGGAGATTACTGAATTCTCTAAAAAGTATCCCATTATCGGATTAACTTCTTCGGCAAAGCCTCCTTCTACAGCAAAGATTGTTATGCATAGATCTAAAAGGTTTAAAATAACTAGTGTTTTTAGATATTTATCATGTGGGTGTTTTTCAATCATTAGTGGAGATGTGGGGAGTCGAACCCCAGTCCTTAAAACTTAAAATCAATCGTCATTCACAAAATTAGTTAGTCAACCACCCGACTAACAAGCCACCTCATACAATGAGGGAATCTACATTAAATAGAAACAAATTAACAAAAAAGCAACTTTGGATAAAAAGGCAGTTGCCGCCCCCTGATTATGCTGCTAACGCAACAGAGTCAAATTCAACGTTATTGTTGGCAATTATTTTTTTTCTGGTTTTCGTATGTCCAGCCAAGCTTTTGCACGATTTATTTTTTATTCCAAGTCGAAGCCAGTGCATCCCCTTATTGTCTAAGGCTATTTTCTAGCCGGTTTAGGTGTATAGTGTCTATCCCTAAAAACAAAGCTGTTTCTTGTTGGGATGAACAAACAGATTTGGCATACTTTACTAATGCCTCTATAGTTATTTTTTTTATTGATCTTGCTAAACTTAGGCCGTACATCTTGCCATTTATCTTGTGGCTCAAAGACTCAAGTTTGATTGCTATAATGTCTTCTAGTGGCAGGTTTGATATACGAACTAAGAATCTATCGTCAATCAAATTTTCTTCTTTAAGTTGTTTTATGATTGAGTATTTAGATTTTTTTATTTTACTTTTTGTTTTTCTCAATTAAAGTAAGCTAGCTAGTTTGTGAAGAAGGTCCTCTGATAAGTCAAGCTGGTCTTCGACCTCGGCTTCAGGCTCAGGCTCTTCAACCTCAACAGAACCGACAGGGTCTTCTACTTCCACTTCCGGAGCAGGTGTTATTTCTGCTTCCTGGTCCTCTAAGTGAGCTTCGATGTTCGGAAGAATATAGTCTTTAAAAGCTTTCTCATCTTCAGGGTTAGATAAGGTCTCATAAGCATTGAGAATCTGTGTCTGGATCTTCTTGAGTGTTACAGCTGCTTCTCTCATCCCTGTTAACTGGTCAGGGTCGGTTGGCATATCATCGCCAGATACTAGCTTCTCTTCTTCGGTCCTAGAATCTCCTTCTTCAGGATCGATTACCGGTTCTTCTTCCTTACCAAGACCTAAGTCCATTCTATTTGGGTCACTCGGAGCGACGCCAATCTCGATGTCTTCTTCTAGCTCTAAGTTGGCGGCAGGGTCGGTCTCTGAACTCTTTGAGATGTCTGCGATACCTAAGAGGTTTTTGATACCAATCATCAAGTGGTTGGAATACGCCTGCCTTTGTTCTGACGAGGTTGTAAGATCTTTATAGTCATCCTGAATTGATGGGATAATATTTTTTAAGAGATCACGAAGTTTATTGACGCCGGTGTTTTGATAAACAACTTCATCGGACTGTTTTGCTTCTGTAAGGATCCCACGAATAGCTTTACGTAGGCGCTGCTCTTCGTTTAGTTGTTTTCTTTTATTCTCGGTGATAATCTTTCGTATTGCTTTTCGAAGTTTGAGTTCTTCCATTAAATCTTCTCTTTTTATGAAATAGTTTTCTTGCATCTCTCTATAAATAGTGCGCTTTTTAGGTTCATCGTCTACAGGGGCAGCAAACCCACCAACTGCTCCTCCCCCCATCGCAGACATTTCATCCAGCGAAGATTCCGAAGAAGGGGGTTGGTCTTTTCCCAGAATAACTAAAACCTCATCAGGGTCAACGCCCTGCGGTATGAATGGAGTTATGTCCTCTCCTTTCGAAAAGGCCTCTCTAAAGTCTGTAGCACTCAATTCCGGAGGTTGTGGAGTGAATGCGTGTTCCATTGGATCCAAGACCTTTACTCCCTCTGCAGCATAGTTTTGTACACTTTTTGCAAAACGACTTTGGTCGCCGCCTTTTGTGCTAGTACCTAATAGGACTTTCTCACCGGGCTTTGCTACTTCTTCTACATGTTTGTAGGCTGCGGTTACTGGTGATGCTGATGGGGATTCTTCGACTCTTACGTTTCTAAGGCCAAGTGCTTTTGCGTATACGTCAAATATTTGTTTTGCCTGTTCTGACGTTACCTGAACTCCGTTTGCTTCTCTGGTCTTCGGAGAGACGTAAACGATAACCTCGTCTGCGATGCCGGCATAGTGTGCTACCATATCCATATGGCCACGGTGAGGCGGTTTGAAGCTTCCTGGTATTACTGCGACTATCTTTTCTTGATCTTCTTGTTCTGTTAAAGCACTAAGGGCCGGTATCTTTCCTCGGCCGTATTTAAACATACCCAAGATCTGGTTGATGGGGGCAAAATTACCGGTAAACTTATAGGTGCTTCCATTCCAGTCAAAGACAAAACCTTCGGCGGCAGTGGTAACACGATCGGCATCTTTTAATTTTTCTAGTTGAGACTTGAGAATTTCTATAGCCTCTTCGTGACCGGAGGCCTCTATAACTTTTATTGCGTTGGCTACTTCATCTTTCAGTCTTGCTACTTCTGTTGAGTTGTCAAGAATGAAAAGTGATTGGAGGCCTTCTAAAGCATCAACAGTAAAGTCGTGGACAACACTCTCTACGGGAGCAATCGCTGCTTTCAAAAACTTTGTGTCTGCTTCTTTAACCATACGACTAAAAGCTGCCCGTTGTTCGGAAGGAATAATGCTTTTAAGTTTTACTACTGAGTATGGGCCGCTACGTTGACCGGAGGCGAATCGATTTACCAGGAGAGCTTTTGCTTCGTCTGGTAGAGAGCCAAAACTGTCTTCTACCATTGGGGCTATTCTAGCAACAAGGTAATCTAATACAGTATCATTATCTGAAACTCCAACCCTGGATATTGTTTGTTCTAAAGCAGCAAGATTCCTGTTCAGTGTCTCGTCACTTAGTTTGTCTAGCTTTCGAATCGGGTTAACCATAAACCCAAACTCTTCCTTGGCGACGGCCTCTTGCATCTTTACAAGGGCATGCCGAAGAGTGTTAAAGCTCTCAGAGACATCAACATCCTCAACTTGGCCCGACTCTTTATTAAAATAGGCATGACCAACGTGGTGGATGGTTAGGTTCTTGGTGTCATAGTTAATGACGTTTGCGTTTCTAGGATCTTGTATCTCGGCGTTATAATAGATGTTTGCATCTGGTCCGAAGATCTTTTCCTGTGTCTCTGCTGGAAGTGACTGAACTGCTTTCTCGAAAACAGAAAAAGCATCGTTGAACGCTTGCTCAACAGAACCTCGCCCAGCAAACTTCGCAGCAAGGCCGGCGGCGTCTAAACCGCCTTTCTTGATGTTCCCCTTGTTCCTGGCTGCTTTGGCCTTACCATCCTTTACAGAATAAGAAATGTAAAGGTTCTGACCATCAGTCTTCTCTGTTCCCTCAAGTTCGCCCTGGGAGGCTGCGATGAATATTTCTTTCATCTGCTTAAAAGTTAACGCCGGGTTATCATAAAGGTGAGACATATGACCGGCGACGCCTCCTTCGTTAACGAACATTGAAGTCATCTTATTTTCCTTCTTCTAGAACTTTTATTTGTTCTTCTAGAGTTTTTAACCGCTCATCCATCCTTCGGGATTCTAAGCGTGCTTGTTTAAGTTCATGAAGAGCCATAACAAGCGCACGGCGAGAACCAACAGAACGAGGCCTAAGTGACTCTAGATTCCTTATAGCAGACTCTAAGATGGCACTTAGGCCAGGTTTGTTTTTGGATTCGTTAAGGTATAAAAAATCATTAAACTTTTTTTCTATACTCTTTAACACTTTATCCCTCTGCTAGATCAGCCGGGGCCGCCTTCTTCGCTTTTCGTCTAGGAGCCGGCTTGGCTTCTTTCTTCGCAACTGGCTCGGGCTTAGGCTCGGGCTTAGGTGCTGGCTCGGGTGCTGGTACTGGTTTTGCTGCCGGCTCTACTGCAGCTGCTTTTCGGGCCTCGGCAGCTCTCATTGCTCTGAGCTTTCGAATCCTTCTTGTTCTTGGTGATGCCATTTTTATTCTCCTTTTTTGATTCCAAACTTTCGGAGCAGCATGTTATGAAGCATGCTATTCTTTTTGTCATGGTAATCTTTTGATTCAGTTTGTGTTTCTTCTTTAGACTCTTCAGCCTCTTTTGATGCCTTACTCATAGGTTCTTCTTTGTCTCCGTCTTTGTCTAGATCTAAAAAGTCTGGCTTTTTCTCTTCTTCTACCATTGGGTATCCTCCGATTTGATTTTGATATCTTTTCATCAACCGACCTGAACCTATGTGAAAAGCTTCATCTTCCATTGCTTTTAGATTTGGGTCAGCGTCAATGTCGTGTGTCTTGACCATTAGATCTTCGCCACGACAGTTTTGTGAGTGATGCACTAACTCATGAGAAAGAGACCTTAGAATGTCTTTTGGGTGTCTTCCGGTAGTATAAATAGTCACCACCATAGAAGAAGGATCATAATGAGCAGTATACCCCATTGGGTTCTGCGCATTTTCTTGATCATCTACAAAGTTTATTGTTGGATCTTGATCGAATCCAAGTTGCTTTTTAGCAAACGGATAAAACTCATTTACCAAATCTTCATACATTATAAGGTACCTTTACTTATAATTAGTGTGTAAACTCAGAATTAACCGTTTTACATTCTACACAACGAAAAATTGGAATCGGTGCATACGATGTTTGACCTGATGGTGACTGTAGGGCGGAAAGTCTCTTAATCTGAACGACTTGCTCAAAAAAGACACTGTCGCATTCATCGCACTTAACGTCAGTGCAGTCTTCTGGTCGGATGTTGATGTTTAGATTGTCTTGTTGCATTATTGTATTCTCCTATATATTTATTGCTCTTCGGAATAAGCTTAAATCTTTTTGCTTAAACCACTCTGGATCTAATCCTTCTATTGGGGTTAACCCAGCAGTTAACGCCCATTCAATTTTATAACAATGAAATCCCATTAACTTTCGGTGATCAATAACAACACCAATTAAAAGATCATTAATATAATTATCTGATATTCCTAATACTAAGTCACTAACATTATATTGTTTAACTGTATCATTAATATTAACCTTATTAGTCATTGTTTATTAATATAAAGTACCGGAACTTCTATGTGTTTAATAATAGTATTCATGCTTTCTAGTTTAGTAAACCATATTCTATCATACTTTACGTAAATGTCAACAACTAAATACAGTTCTTTTTTATAAAGTATTAAATCACCAAGTTCCAGGTTCTTTACAAACGACTCTCCAATCATTAGATACAGATCTGTTCGCTAATTCTATCACTATTGCGAGTTACTGCTTCCGATAGTCGATCGGCACGTCTAATGATCCGGCGAGCATAAGCTCTAGATCTAGGTGTACACTGGTTTCCAGCATTATAATGACAGAGAGGTTCAGCCCATTCTTGTCGGTGTTCTACAGAGAAAAGCTGGAATGGTTCTGTTGAGATCGATCTAGAAAATCTATAATGAAAAGCTTTTACCGCATTGACTCCATCATTAATCAAATCACAATTCTCCAGTTTTCCTTCTTCACAAAAGTATCTAGGGTTGATCTGTAATGGACCATGGCAACAACCTGTATAAGAAACAACTCCTTTTTGAAGTCTAGATTCTTCCCAAGCTACTGATACAGCAATTAGGGGTGAAACGTTTCTAGCAATTGCTTCACTAGCAATCACCTCACAAGTATTAAACCTTTCAGGGTTCAGGGTATGTTCTGGAGTATTTAAAACTCCAGCAGTAAAAAGGATATAACAAATCCCATAGCTTAACTTAACCATTGATAATCTCCGTTTTGTATTTAATAACTGCTAGTTCTTTAGCCTTAGCTTCTACCATAACATGTATATTATTATTATAGTTATTAATAGTATTATATATATAGTTAGAGTGTTTCTCTTCTCTAATCTTAATATTGTTCTGTTCTTCTCTAGCTGACTCTGAGTAATGTACTACAGGGGTGATATCTCCCCAGGTCGACAAAGCTAGTTCTAACGCATCTTGTTCAGACTGGCCTCCCGTACAAAGCTTGTGATGGTGGTAATCAAAAACAATAGGGATCCCAGTTTGTTCGTGAACTCCTTCGTAAAGTTCTTTTGTTGAGTAAAGAGAAACCTTGTCATCATTTTCCACCGTTAGTCTTGATCTAACTGCTGGAGAAAGTTTGTTTACATTCTCACAAAACGTTTTTAGTGCGCTTGGCTTGTCTCCATAAGCAGCACCAACGTGAATGTTGATCTTAGCCCAGTGATCTCTTGGGAGGCCCATCAAATCCATAACCTTGCCGTGAATCTCCAAATCAGTAATAGTGTTTTGGACTACACGTTCTTTAGGTGAGGCCAACTTGTTGAAAGGTCCAGGGTGGTATGTAAGTCTATGGTTGTGCTTTTTAGCAAAGTCACCAACTTCTTTTAGCTTCTTAGAGATCTCCTTGATGTCCGGCATATCATCAATGTTGTAATGAGATGCCCAAGGAAACATATTAGAACTCATTCGAAAAAACTTTACATTGTTTTGCTCATTCCACTTGACAATCTCAAGTAGGTCTGTTATATTTAGTAGAGTTAGTTGAGAGGCATAGTGGATACCCTTCGCATCAAAAGTTTTTTTAATCATTGTTCTGTTAGTAGTGATGCGTTGACTCTTAGGTCGTTCACTAAAACCCATGTTGATACAAGCGTAACCGATATAGTCGCTATTCATAATCCTCCTGTGAGTTGGTCCGGAAAGCCCGGTGTATATATTAGACGAACGAGCGACGGATCTTATCCACTTTTCGAACGTTTTTTTTCCGATAAATTTACCGGTTCCGGCCCCGCAAACGATCGAGGCCAGTCGTCTATTATAACACGAAACGAGGCCCAAAGTCAAGCATTTGGTCCGTCGGTGTCCTTACCAGATCTTTTTATCAACTTCCCCAAAAACGGGCGTATCATCTGGCTTGATTGAGATTACTTCTACCATTGCCGCTGTTAGTACTTCGGCATTATACCTTTCCGCACTTTGCTCTGCCCAGCTCCAACGAGACTCAATATCGGAAGGCATACGATAATCGCACCACTTCATTTTATTTTCCTTGTCGACAAAAACACAAACAACGTGCCCACTTAATTTTCCAGTATCTTTTGATCGCATTTGAAAGAAAGAAAACCAAACTTTTAAAACTAGGTCAGATTTTAGTAGACAAGTAGCCCAATAAATGCTATGATCATCACAGTCACCAATTAGTTCACCATTAGCGATTCTTTTTTGAATTTCAGTTGGGTGAGAAAGATTATCGAGTTTTCCTTCCCATTTATCTTTTCGGTACCGCTTGCCCCACTCTAATCTTTCACCAACTTCACTATACGTAGAAACTTTCTCAACAGGAAACTCGTTATTTTTTGTAACCTTCATTGTGAGCCCATACCACCACTTACCAAAGTTCGGTATAAAGTTCCAAAAAAAGTAAAGTAATTTAATTAAAAACATTATTTTATTCTCCTTTATTAATTATTTGTTCTTGCTAGCCATAAGGATTATGGTAAATACCACAAGCCACAAAAAAGCAATTGCAACCAAAGTGTTTTGAACAACTAAATTGTTCTTTATTTTTTCTTTAATCATTCTATTTACCACAACACATTCCAATAATATGAAAACCCTATATAACATTCTAAGAACTGCTTTAAATAGTTTGCGCAACCCAAATGCGCCAGCAGAAGAGGAGACCGATGAAATGCCCAAGACTGATAGATTTAAAGAAATGAACCCTTTTGAAAGAATTGTAGATCGATTTAACAAGGCAGTTGTCGATCCACAGGACTATGAACTAACTATGGCTGGGTATCAATCTTATCTAGACGCCACAGGTATTGTTTTTGTTTCCGCCAAGGAGATGTGCACACCTCACCACCTTGATACTGCTTCTGAGTTGGGCTATGAAGCGTTTGTTCCGGAACACGAATGGTGGGACAGGGGTGCTGCGCTTGCGTCCCTCTTCGACTATCTCAGGGAAGATTTAGGAAAGCCAATTGTTGTAAGAAATTGGTGGCGCCCAGAAGACTATAATGAAAAAGTTGGTGGAGCAAAAGCTTCCGATCACATTGGTGCTTATGCTTTTGACATGGATTTCAAGACACAAGACGATCGCCGGCACGTTGAAGCGCTGCTGGAAGCCCTTTATGACGATCTAGAACTAGGAATGTCTTTAGGTTTAGGCGGCTATTCTATCCATCTTGGCCTTCTTTCCGAACGTGGGAACAGGCGCTGGTATTACGATAGCTACGTAAAGTAAATTATAGAAAGATTTATGATGTGCCCCCTTGAGCGGGGGCAGTAAATTTACTCTGCTTTCTTTAGAACGCTGAGATATTTACGGTAACACCACTTCAAGCTTTCCCAAACGAAAGGTGAAGCAACGGCGCCACAAACGACGCCCCACATAAATGCTGACATAATGATACTCCTTTACAATTGTGGTAAAAATCACCACTACAATAAATAGTTAAGTAAAGGTTTTAAAGTATTTTGTTATAAATAAGGCTTGACAATGTTATTTGCCCTTAGAAAATTATTTATAATAGACGGACGAGCTGAAATTCCAAAACTATCAACAGAAGAATTTGAAGCAACTTGCAATCCAAACAGTTTATCACCTAAAAAGATGGCAGATCCGGACTGGCCAGAAGATGTGGGAATAGAATGCATGAAAAAGTTGTTTCCATCTAAGTTATTTGGAAGCTGACAAAAGTCGTCACACCAACCTCCCCAGTATCCTTCAAACAAAAGCAGCCCAAAAGAAGGAAATGTGCGGAAAAATCCTCTTGGTGCGCCCCAATTATGAAGCTCAGCAAAAAATTTTATGTTTCCTTCATCAGCTATAGCATTAATTTCATGATCAAAGTCGCCTTGAAGCCAAATCAAGCATAAATCAACATCCGGATTTTGCGCAACCACCCAGCCATCACCGAAATCGCCAACCAAGTTCTCACCAGAAAAAGAATAATTAAAATTAACGTTATAATCAATGTGCTCTGGCTCCGGCCCAAACAAATCTTCGGGGTCAGAATGGCAAAAATGATCAACAGTTAAGATAAAACAGCCATCTTCGTCGCTTTTGATGCAAACACCGCCGGCAGACCACCAACCATAAGGTATTTCATTGCCCTCAAAACGCATTGTAAGCGCTTTGGAGAGTTGAACATAGGCAAGGGCCGGGACAAAAACTTCGGAGGCGGCAGAAGACGTTTGAGAGAGATTATTTCCTTTACAATCAAACAAAGAAAAACAAAAAATCGCAATAAAAATCATTCGCCGCATAAAATAAATAGAAACCGCAAGTGAAAATAACCACAAATATTTTTATTTATTTAAGCTTTCCCAAACTCTTTCAAATAAATAATGTAAAAACATCATCAAGAAAGTTAAAAAGATTGTAAGCGTTAAAGATTTTTTAAGTTCGCCAATCCAAATCCAAGAAACTGTACCGGCCACTGTGGTAGAAAAAATTCGCCAAACAATAACTTTGCAAATTAAAGGTTTTTTCATAATTTAGATAAAAGAAAAGGGCGGGAAGAACCCGCCCTTTCATTATAACATAACTTTAAAGTTGTTTATAGACCCAAAGTCTCTTTTACGACTGCAGCAATTGTTTCTTCTAAAGAAAGTTCTTCATTTTTGCGATATCTTTCATCTGGTCGTCGAGGAAACATAGATCCTCGACGTCTTGCTGTTGGGGGAGTCGGATTCGTCGATGAACCAGCCATTGATCCTGCCTTTGGAAGTGATTCATAGTCCAAGTCGATTCCGGGCTCCATAAGGTCGGCATCAGGATCTTCTGACTTAGCTAAAACTTTTCGGTAAACAGCTAAAAGCTCATCGTCAAGCTCACCGTCCTCGACCATTGAGCCATAATTATCATAAGCCCATTTATAAAAGTCTTCAAAGAACTGCTTTTCATCTGCTCTGATAGCTTCGGCATCATCAAACATACGATCGGCTGTTTCGCCTTCTCGGATATCGCCGGGCTTCACACCACCAGCAAATGCGATTCGAAGAGTTTTCTTGACGCCTTCATCACCTGGAGAGTACAACCATCGATCAATTCTTTCACGTGACCGAGAAATTTCACGACCAACTTCTCCGACAGTGTTGTAACCAAGCTCGACACGCAGTTCCTCGACTGACTTTGGATCGGCCGCAAACTGATTTAGGGTAACAATTTTTTGCCGATCGTTGAGGTTGATTTTGTCATCCTTGATTGCTTGGACCATAGCATCGAAAGCTTCATTGCGCTCTTTGTCAAGAAGAATCTGCTCGGGGTTCTTAATTTTTGGAACCAACGGATAGATTTCGCTCTTGTCGGACATACTTGTGATATCCGGCTCGCCTTCAGCTGCGCCGCCACCGGCAAAAGGAAGCTCTTTGCGTCCTGCTCGGAAACTGTCAATTAATTCATTTTTCATAATGGCGCCGGCCCAAGTGGAGAATGCAGAATCTCCTCGGAACCCACCAATTTGAGTCATGATTTTGATAAGGGCGCTTTGCATTGCGTCCTCGGCGTCAGCTTCGTTTCCGCCGGCTAACTTAAGCGCAAGAAAACGATGCTTTTTTGAAAGTCTGGTTAAAAGCTCTTCCATCGCCGGACTATTTGGGTTTTCCTTGGCTTTGGCAGCAAGTGCTTCCATGCTCTCCGCTTTATCTTCATCAATGCGTGCAATCTCCTCTTGGATGATTTGCAGCAGCCTAGTTTTCTTGATTTTCACTTTAAAAAACTCCTTATAAGTTATGTTTTGTTATAAATAGTTAGTCAAAACAAAAAAAGCCCCGCCGAAAAAGCGGGGCTTGGATTCGCAAGATTTATTTTTCTTAGAAGTCTATGCCGTCATCGTTTGCCGGGAGGGCTTCGGAAGTTTCCGCATTTCTTAGCGCATCAACTTCTTTATTTGCGTGAGCGGATGCCTCATCGACATCAGCACCGGCAGCTTCGGCTTCTTCGAAAGCGCTTTTCCAAAATTCCCACTCTGCATCAGTAAGATCTTCAAGGGGCATTGGGCTCTTTGACTCATCAAGAGCAGCCTCAAGCTCTTCTTTGATGATCTTGACAAGTTTTTGTTTTGTGATTTTCATTATAATCTCCTTTAGTTAATTTTAATCCAAGCGAGCAAGCCTGGGGTTTGGGGCAATTGAAAGCTCGGCATCACCAATAAGCAGCACTTCACCTTCGGTCCAAGCAACAAGCGGGATTGGGTTTCCATTTACAGCGTCGTGCCCGCCGGAACCAATTGTTGGGACAGCAGAAACACCAAAGTTGGCCAAGGGTGAAAGCTCATTGGCGGCGCAAAGCCCATCTTGATTGATATCTTGCCAAACAACCAACCCGGAAAAAATTTTATCATTTTTTGTTATAAGGTTGTCCATGTCTAAATCAAAAGAAGCAAGATGGTCAAATCCGTCGGTCCAATCGCCTTGAACGTTTCCAAAAAGTTCAGCGCCGGAAGTTATAACACCATCACCATTCCAATCATAAGCCAAAAAGCCGTCGCCACCATTAGGCCATGCCATTGCTTGTTCTCGGCCAATGTTGTATAAGTCAAAGTTAACTCCATCATTAATTGAGCTTAATTCAATACCGTCGCCATCCAAGTCAATCACCAACGGGTCACCAACATTACAAGGAATAACCCGAAACGCCGCAACAGCCGCAAGGGCCATTTCATCTTCTAAACCTTGACGAACGCCTCGCTCATAATCGATTTGAGCTTGCGCCCACTGCAATGAAGCTTCGGCATTTGGTGGGGTATAGTCAGAAGCACAAAGAGGCTCGGCTTCCATGGCCATTCCAAGGCTGCCAAGGGCGTTGCTCATTGCCGGTTCGATAAAAGCTTCATTAGCATCGCAGATCTCGATAATTGGCATTTCAGGATAAGAAGGAGCAAATCCTCGTCGCTCTAATTCCAAATTAAAAGTTTGCGCAAAGTGTTGCCGGCCGATCGCAATGCCTTTTATATAAGAGCTTTCCACCGGTGTGGGCTCAATACTACAAAAGCCTCGGTTCATTAGGTCGAAGCGAACCCGAACACGGTTGTCTTCCAAGGCGCTAATTGCTCCTTGCTCATACCAAAACTGGGCCTCCTCAAAATGAATAGAGCCGGCGATTGCACTTGTTAGCGGCGCAGCGTCCAATTCTTGTGTTAAACTAGAATAAACTTCCACTTTCGCCATGTCCGCAAGATAATCGCAGGAAACCGAATTTGCTTGTTCAACATTATCGTAAAACTCCACAAAAGGGCAATCCGTTATTGATGCATCCAATCCGGCAAACAAATCTTCATGAGAAAGGTTATAGTCCATTGCAATGTTGAGGTTTTGCAATTGAATGGCCATTTGGTCCAAGTAAAGCTCTGTGCCCAAATTCAAACCAATATTGATAGAGTCTCGGAGAATCTCGACCCGTTGAAGCTCGTCGGCGCTAAGGTCTTCTGCTTCCACGAAAGGATCGGCAGGGGGCTCGACAGGGGGCTCGACAGGAGGGTCAATTGGGTCCGCCGGGGGATAAGCAATTGGAGGCCGATCGTCAGGTTGGGTGTCGATCGGTGGGTTGTCGTCAGGCTCACAGCAGGGTCGAGGTTCGTTTGTTGTGCCTTCATACGAGACACTTCCATCCGCAGCACAAGCGCCCATCATGCCAACCAAGCAAGCAGCGATAACGGTTGTTTTATAGTTTTTCATTAATTTCTCCTTTTTAGTGGTGTTTTTATCGATAGTTTGACATGCTAGGGGGCATGCTCTAGGAGTTAGGTACCCCGATCGATTTTCCCTTCTTATAACCTTTAATAGCGCCTATGATCGCAGGGATTACCACAGCTGCGGTACCCATGATTGCTAAAGTCCCGGCCGGCCCAAACGTCATGAGCCCACGATCGGTAAGCATCCGGATCATATCAGCTATTTGCGGGCTAGAGAGGCTAGCTATGGCGGTTGCAACGGTGGCCGCCACCGCCGTACCGGTACCTGTCATGGCCCCGATACCCCCTCCTAAGATCGCACCTGCCTTGCCGAGTCGTTCAGGATCGGTCTCCAGGGCGTCGTGCCAGGCGTACGATCGAGGTGAGTTTTCATTAAGCGATATCGCCTCTGCAATTGCTTTAACGTCTTTTTGCAGTTCTGGTCTTTCTGCGATCTCTTTATTTAATGCTTTTAAAATCATTGCGGCGCCTTGTTTCTCGTCTTCTTCGAGTGTCCCCTCAAGCTCCTCTTTGATGACTTTAACGAGGTACTGTTTTGTGATTTTCATTTTTGTTTCTCCTTTAAAATGTTTCTTGCCTTATAAATAGTTTCGAATTTTTTATAAATTTTTTGATGTTTAAGAGGTTTGTTCGTCGGAAAGAAAAGCCTCAACGGGCCGGAACATTACCACAACAGCAAAACTTGGTGTTTCATAGTACATTCCATCGGCCATACCAGGATTTTTTATCCATTTTCCTTGGTTTTCGGTGCCCCAAGCGCCTTGTTGCCATCCGGAAACCTTTTTTAGCACCTGATCCATGTCAAGAATGTTATAGTTTTCTTTTCGGACTGCCGCTTTCACCCCCTCCGGGTCATCGGCAAGGTTATAAATGTCGGCCGTGGGAACGTTTGCTGTATAAAGCGCCTTGTTAGCAAAAAAACTTTCTTTCTCTGCTGGATTCACATAGAAAAACGTGCGAGGAACCGCCGAAATCGCCAAATCTTTTTTTGAATAACCCATTTTTCCGAATAATTTTGGGTCAAGCAATATCTTTTCCTTTGCGTTCTCGGGTGATTCTTGAGTAAAGTGGTATAATTGCGTTGTGCCCCCTTCGGAAGGAATGCGTTCCTCTGAAGCTTCGACCAAAACCGTTTCAACTAAGGTTCTAAGATACTGTTTTGTGAGCTTCATTGACTTTTTTTCTTTTGCATCCTTCTCTGGCTTACATCAAGCCACTTTCTTCCAGTTTTAGACTTGAAAAAAGATTGTAATTTTCCTAATGGTCCGGATCCGTGAGAGCGATATCCCTGCAATCTAGGAAGATACCTATCGTACAACTCGCCGTCAAGGTTGCCAAAGTAGTTTTCGTGCTCTAGGAAGCCGATCTTGTTTCCTTGTTGATCTAGAATATCGTAGGTTGTATCTTTATAGCCGGCCATTTCATCATGAGGATCATCTGGATCTTCTGGACGGACGGTCTCGCCGGTTTTAACAACCTGAACTCCTCGGGCTAGTGGGTGTTTATACGTCTTCTCTATCTCTTCTTTAATGATTTGTGTTAGGTATTCTTTTGTGAGCTTCATTGTTTTTTTCCTTTTAAAATGTTTCTTGCCTTATAAATAGTCTTAAAATCTGAAAAAAATGCTATGGGGGATTGGCTGTTCTACTAGAGATATCTAACGTTATTCATTATTCCGGCCGTTGAAAAGTATACCCTAAAGTTCTTTGTATCTATGTCTCTTAAAAGAAAATTTTTGCCAAGCATGTAAAATGTTGCTTTCACGTCCGGATTTTTTCCGACGATTCCTTTTTCTATTTTATCTGATCTTTCTTTGAGGTAATTGTATACAGCTCTAGTGTCGTTCTCTGAACCCAATTTTAGAAAAGCTTTTGGAGCTTTGGTGGCGCCGGTACCGCCTGAGTACACCTGAGTGCCCCGACCCCGAAACGATTTCGGCGTTTTGATTAAGTCAGGCTCCTCTAGATCGACGCCGGTTTCGGGGTCCTTGATATCCTTGACAAGATTATCGATCTTATCGCTTAAGGACTGGCCTTCCTGCATGATCGCTTCCAATTCTTCTTTAATGATATGTGTTAGATGCTGTTTTGTGATTTTCATTTAATTTTCCTTTTAAATTGTTTCTTGCCTTATAAATAGTCTTAAAATCTCAAAAATTTTGGAGCGGGATTTTTTTGGGGGGCCTTATTTTTCTTATAGGGGGAGGGGGGTCTAAAATCTCAAAATTTTCTGTGCGTCATGCGAGTGTCCTTAGCCGGGCCGGAGGCCATTCTCCCACGGGCCAACCTGGTTCCGGGGGAGGGGAGGGGGGACCCCTACCCCAACAAAACAAAATCGTCAAAGCACAAAGGCCAAGCACAATCCTACGATCAACATACAACCTAAAACGATACCACCTAAAACGTCTTTGATACTTTCTGCGTCCATTGCTTTCCTCTAGTGTTGGGTTTGCTAGCCTACCGGAATCGGCGGCCTTGTTAATTATAAGCCGCCGATCCAAATGTTCAAGGGCAGCTCATGAATTTCGAAATCAATTGAGCCGGTCTCGATTCCGGCCGCTCGAAGTGTTGAAACTCGATCTTCATTGAATTCAGCAATTGCTTGCTCGGCCGCTCCCCTTGAATCGTATACGCCTTCAATATCGACTGCGCCCTCTGCGCCATAAGCGCCATTAAAATTTCCAACAATATAAATCATTTTCTTCCTCCTTGGGTTCATTAGTTAGACGTACGGGCGACGGATCTTATCCACAATTTTCTGGAAACAATTCATCCCACATTGCCGGAGTCATTCCGGTCATGATGAATTCCCGACGGCCGGCGTCAAGGAAAGGCATGGCGTTCTGAATAAGCTTTCCGCCTTCCCATTCACGCATGCCCTGAAGCAACTCGGTAAGACTAACCCGCCCGAATGGCATATCAGTATTAGCTCGTGAATGCCAAGCGTGGACGGTTCCGTCTCGATTAATAGTAAAAGTGCAGCTCATAAAGTATACTCCGATTAGAGGGTTGCGAGGGCGCCGACAAAGCCAAGAATGAGATAGCTTGCGAAAAGTAGGTCAATCATTTTTTCCTCTCGTGTTGGGTTCATTAGTTAGACGAATAAGACGAGGATCTTATCCACATAAAGTTTGATTTATTACGAAATCAAACCAAGCAACTCTTGAAAGTCCTCGACTCGCCAAAGAGGATAAGCCACCGATCGGATCCCGTCATCGTCTTCGGCAAAGCCTTGATCGGTGGCGAGCACTTCGATATCGGCAACCAAGCCGGGCTTAAGCTGGCCGCAGTTGTTGATCCATTGGGCGGCTTCTTGAATAGTGTGTAGCATTTTCTTCCTTTGTGTTGGGTTCATTAGTTAGACGAATAAGACGAGGATCTTATCCACATAAAGATCAAAGTACGTTGCGATCTGTCTTATAGAATTTCCACTTGACCGATCCATCTTTCTGGCGAACCTTCTGGATGACCCGATCGTAATCGGTCACCGTCCGCATGTGCATCTTTAATTGACGTTCAGCGCCCTTGCCTCGAAAGCTTTTAGTCAGCTGACCGTCTTGATAGAGTTCATATCCAATGGTTCGTTTGGTTCTTTTCATTTTCTTTCCTCTCGTGTTGGGTTTAAAGCGGCGGCATGCCGTAGTGTTCCGCTTGCCACTCTAGGGATTCGATTTTCTCTACAAGCGCCTGGCGCTCAGCTAGCAGGAGTTCGATTATCTTAGCAAGTTCTAGAATGGCGCTCGTTAGCGCCCCCGTGTAGTCTTCTGTAGCCATAGTTCCTCACATGTTGGGTTCATTAGTTAGACGAACAACGGGCGGATCTTATCCACATAAAAGCAATAAAAGCGCCCGGCGGGGGCCGATTCCTGTAACCTACCGTAACCATTGGGTTTTTCATCTTTTATCATTTTATTTCACTTTATGTGGATAAGATCCGGCCTTCGATCGTCTAACTAATGAGAGACGGGAGAGCGAAGACAAAGCGGCGACGCTAAGTCAACCGAATCGAACTTTATTTCACTTTATGTGGATAAGATCCGGCGCTCAATCGTCTAACTAATGTAACGGGGCTCAGCCGCCCTTTCTTTCTACCCACGAGGTAAACAATGGCTAATCAGAACTTCAAGGCAATCGCAATGGCTCAACTCGGATACACGCTGCGAGACATTCGCATCGAATCCCGCCGTGAGGAGATTTACGATCTCACCGCTTCGCTTGCTGCCGAGGCTCGCCGCACTCGTGAGACGGACACCGTTCGTCAATCGACTGTCGCAAGCGTCCTCATGGGCTTTGTCGGCTTCTCAACCGACCCGGATCAATACGGTCCAACGTGTGCGGACGTTCATAACGTCCTGCTCGAAGGTGGTGCGAACATCAAGCGCAATGCGGTTGCACAGCACCTCGCCAAGCTCAAGGCTGGCGGCTTCATTGACTCGGCTCGCAAGATGGAATGCGAACCGGGCAAGCGAGGAGCGCCTCCGGTGTTCTTCTTCCTGACCTCAAGCGAGGATGCATTCGCTTCGGTCCTCTCCGGCGAGACGGTCGCCAAGTAAGGCGGCTCGGGGGCTTCGGCCCCCTTTTTGCTTTTCCCCTAAATTTTTTGAAGCTTCGCTATGTATGACCTTACCACGGCAGTAATGAACGAACTTGATCAAGAACTTGTCCGACGGTCTGAAGCGACGCAATTGAAACTAGAACAAACGGCCCTGACTGACTGCGAGGATGTTGCCGCTGGCTGGTGGAAAGTTGCCTGCCTGGACCGGTCGAATAGGGAGGTTCTGGTTTACGAAGATTGGTGCGATTGTTGCCAAGCAAGATGGCAGGGCGCTTCGCCGCATTGGACTGAACTCTGATCCGATCGGTATAAATAAAAAAACAAAATCGCCAAGCGTCGCTCCGGTGGGGCGGCGTCCCGGCGGGGGCCGAAAAACCTAAAAACAAAATCGATGGGGGCCTCTCCTATCGTAGTCGGTTTATTCGGCCCCTTATTTGTTTCAATAAGGGGTTTAATTTTGTTTTATATATATGTTAACGTTTATATAACGTAACGTCTTTGTTTTGTTTTAGTCTTCCCTTACCTTTCCTCTACAGGCTTTCTTGTTATTCTGTTTTGTTTTATCTGGAATGGTTTTTGGTTTGAACAGGGTTCTCATAACCTCGTGATAAGGGTTCCGAGGTTTTGCTTTGTTTTTATTTTTGTTCTTTGACATTGTTTTGTTCTCTTTGCCGTTATAGTACACCCTGCACGATTCGAACGTGCGACCGATTGCTTAGAAGGCAATTGCTCTATCCAGCTGAGCTAAGGGTGCTTTAAGTAGTTCTCACTAAAGTTGTTTTACTGTATAGCGTTTTCCACTAACAGGGCTAATCCAATTCCATTCATTATTATCATAAGCCCAAGTTGATTCACGTCCGGCAATACCTAGCATTGCTTCTTCTACGTCATTGAATCTTGTTTGGAATTCGAAACCATCAATATATACAGCTACTTTCATTTTTGTTTGTGTTTAATTTATTTTATAGTTCGACTAGTTTGTATTTCTTTCCGTCGATCTCAATTACTTTGTTTGTGCAAGCTTGAGTTTGATCTCGGTGTTCTTTTTCGGTAAGCCGTTCGTCGTTTAGGAACCACCATTTTTCTCCGTCGGCATGTTCAACAGCAGGGCCATCTTCACGGTGAAACTTTCCTTCAAGAAACCACATTTTGTCTCCGCTGGCACACTCAATAGCCGGACCATCTTCACGGTGATACTCTCCGTTTAGCCGCCATTCTTTGGTTCCGTCGGAACACTCTATAGCCGGGCCATCTTCACGGTGACGCTTTCCGTTTAGCGACCACGCTTTGGTTCCGTCGGGCCACGCTTTTACATTATATTCAATCATTTTTTATGCCTCGACAAGTTTGTATTGCTTTCCGTCAATCTCAATTACTTTGTTTGTGCTAGCTTGAGTTTGTTCTTGGTGTTCTTTTTCGGTAAGCCGCTTTCCGTTTAGAAACCAACATTTGGTTCCGGTGGCCAACTCAACAGCCGGGCCATCTTCACGGTGCTGCTTTCCGTTTAGACACCACACTTTGGATCCGCTAGCCAACTCAATAGCCGGGCCATCTTCACGGTGGTACTTTCCGTTTAGGTACCACACTTTGTGTCCGTTGGACCCCACTTTTACATTATATTCAATCATTTTATAGTTCGACAAGTTTGTATTTCTTTCCGTCGATTTCAATTACTTTATTTGTACATCCTTGAGTTTGTTCTTGGTGTTCTTTTTCGGTAAGTTCCTTTCCGTTTAGCCACCATTCTTTGGTTCCGTTGGCCAACTCAACAGCTGGGCCACCTTCACGGTGGCGCTTGTTGTTTAGATACCATTCTTTGGATCCGCTTGCAAGCTCACGAGCCGGGCCATCTTCACGGTGACGCTTTCCGTTTAGATACCACGATTTGTGTCCGTTGGCATCCTCAAAAGCCGGGCCATCTTCACGGTGAAGCTTGTCGTTTAGATACCATTCTTTGTGTCCGTTGGCATACTCAATAGCCGGGCCATCTTCACGGTGGTAATTTCCGTTTAGAAACCATTTTTTGTCTCCGTTGGGCCACACTTTTACATTATAATCAATCATTTTTTTGTTTGTACTTGGAATTTCTTTAGATAGGCCAGATTGTAATAGTGCCGGGATCATGGAATTCGGCAAAATAGCTATGTTGATCAAGCAAGTTGGTTAGATCTTTGTGAACGCCGAAATGATAATTATCTGGGTTCCTTGTATAGTAATCGATTAGAAGCAAGCCATCTTTGTTTGTATCGCCGTTTTCACCACTAATCCAAATACCTCCTTCTTGACCATTGAATTCTTCGCTTGTTCTCATAAGGGTAATATCAAATTGATCCTCAATAAGATCCATTAGGTTGTCTCTTTCGGTATTATCCATTTTTGTTTGTTTCTGGGAAATGTTTTTGAATTGCGTTATGAATTTGTTCGGCGCTAAGTTTGCCGCCGCAGTCGAATCTATCAGCCTGGAGGATTGTGTTTAGCAGGGTCTTTGCTTCATCTTCATCAATTTGTCTTAGAGCATCAACCCAATACCCAACCCGATCGCCTATAGCTAATTTCTCTTTATTAGTTTTTTGTTCTTTGCTTTGTTTGTAGATCCAAATTGCAAGCTTGTTTGTTTTATAGAATTCTTGATGTTCTTCCAATTTCCATTTGATCAAGCATTCAGGAACTTTATCACCAAGGAAGATTTGATCCAGTGTTTTCATTGTTTAGCGCTTTGGAGCATACCTTGGATGAATACAAGCATTAGCATACCTTGTAGCAATTCCAACATGACATGAAGTTGTTTGAGATACAAAGTGTGGCACTCTATGTTCTAGTGCTACTTTGTTTCCATTCTCGGAAGTAAACCCAATAAGAAGATTGTATGAATAAAGGTTGCTTCCATCCGTGTGAAGTGAGTGGCGACCATTTCGTGCGCTTTCACTATTAGTCCAAGCGTTGACAACTTGTTCATTTCTTTTAGCCATTTTCTTTCCTTTTTTTGTGGTTTGAAGAAGTGGGTTGTGTAGGGCTCGAACCTACGACCAAGAGATTAAAAGTCTCCTGCTCTACCAACTGAGCTAACAACCCGTTATTTCGTTCCTGAGAGGCAGCGGTCGAAGCACCAAACCACGACGCCGACCGCCGCCCCCCTCTCTCATTAGTTAGACGATCGGGGGAGGGATCTTATCCACATAAAATGAAAAAAAACGACCGGCCGGGGTGGTTATTTTCAATTGACGAATAGTTTCAATCGCCGGGGGCCGAGATCTTTCTTTCAATTCATTTGCATTAATTGGCGTTATTTATGGATAAGATCCCTTCTTTATTCGTCTAACTATTGAAGGTGATAAAAGTTTATCTTCCCTGCGGGGCATAGTGAACCAACCCCGCTGTTTTAGGGGGTTTCCGAGATCGCCCTATTTTGGGATTTTGTCTTATTTGACCCTTCTGGAAAGCCATTATAACATATAATTGTTCTTTTATCAAGAATAATGCCTTCAATTGGGCTTTTTTGCCTTTATAAGGATCGCCCGCAGGGGAGCATGAACCTATGGGGGAGTTGCGCTTATCCCCTCCTCTGTCGGCCCCCTGTTTGTTTCAAATGGGGGGTTTGTTTGTTTATGGGGATGGTCTAACAAGGGGCTTAGATGGCGCTTAGGGGCAGTATACAAGGGGGTTTGAGGGGTATTGGCGTTTTGGTTTATTCTATACTATTTACTATGTTCTTGATTGGGTAAAATAGGTGTGCTAAGACCCAACCCCTGAGAGAGCCTTTTTGTTTATAAAGCCTATAGTTCTTTTGGTTATAGGGTTTATTCTTACTAAAGCTTTTATTTAGGTTTATTCCCCCTTTATGGTATTGTTATAGCATACTGGGTTTTGTTTTGTTATAAGGATTCTGTTTTGTTTTGTTATTGGATTCTGTTTTGTTTTGTTTTATGTTTCTTTTTTTTGTGGTCTTGGCGAAGTGTGAAGATTGTGGTTGGCTTGTTGTCAACGGTTAGGCACAACAAACGGGTAAACCTCCCCTGCGGAAACAGGGGAGGTTCGAGATCAGACTATTATAGTGATTGCTACAGTAGTTTTCGTGGCTCCGATTCCGTATTGACAGGCCCACGGTTAATCTTCTGAGGCAGAACCCAAAGTTCAATTAAGTTTGCCTTCCTATGATGGCTTTTGAAATAGGCGTTAACTTTCTTAACTTCATTCTGCATCTGAATCCTTACGCTGTCAAGTTGTTTGTCTCCGGGGACATTGGCGTAGCCAAACAATTTGACAGTCGGAATACAACTCATATCCCATGGGCCGGTACCCATTTGATTGATCAAGCTCTTGATAATGCTGATGGGCTTTGCGCTCTTGTCAGCGCCTGTGATAGTGCCACAAAGAATTTTCTTGTCACTGCTAAATTCTAGACTGGCTTTCCCATCCCAGCTTGGGACTTGAGCCTGCATCGCCTTGAAAGCTGTATCCTTGTCATATGTTCTAAGTTGTTCGGTTGCCTGGCAATCAAGTAGTTTCAGTGTTCGATTGAGCACGTCTTTCCGACGAGACTTTGCGTTAGATCCTTTCAACTCATCCTTAAGCCATTCTTCCATTTGTTTGTTTAGGTCATCAATACTATCCTGGTTTGTTCTGTCGATCTCTCCAAAAATACCTTTCTTGTCCATTGCTTCATGATATAAGTATTGGGCAATGTCGCCAGGTGTGTTTGGCGTGCAAATGTTCTGCATATGCTGATTCTGCTTATACTGATATGTTGAACGAGCAGAACGCCCATCAAACTTAACTACATTTACTTCGATTTCCCGCCACTTGCTTTTTGGGCTGTTGATCTCTGCTTTGTATAACCTGCTCCAAGCAGCATGTCGATGGAAGCCATCAACCAAGACTGGTTCTTCGTTGTCATCGAATTCAACAGAAATCTTATTTCTAAGGCCTTCTTCCTTAATACTTGTTTCAAGATCATTGATTATCATAGGATCTGCTTGGCCGGTTCCGCTTTGTCGGAACTGCTTTGTGTCATCCACCTTGATATCAGCGAACTTAATTGTCTGTGTGCTCTGGTCTGAAGCCATTTTTCTTTCTCCTTTGGGCATGCTCGCCCTGTTAAAAGTTAATTTCGTAAGTTGAAATACTTATCGTTCCTTTTCTGGTACTCTTCCTTCAACTTACCTCTCTTCTCGTGATCGATCTACTCTATGTCATATTCTTCATCATACCTCCATTGGTTTATAGTATCATTATAAACTAACCTTGCTGGAAAGTCAAGTTCTTCTTGTTAGTTCATTACAGAATGCTGGGTATTCCTCTTCATTGTATGGTTGGGTTTTTAGCTTGACTGCTTTACTGTCGCTGCTCACAAGATAGAAGCAACTGTTGAATGTTTCATTGTTACTCGTAAGCAAGAGGCCATACTCCCAAGCCTCACGGGGATCTGTGAATACTCTTGTTGTTGCGATCTTGATTCCATTTCTTCCCATAGCTGTAGTCATAATGTGTGTCATTCTTTCTCCTTTGGTTTTTCTATTTATTTTTTGTTGATCTTGGTGAAGTGCGAAGAGCCTTGTTTTCTCTTAGTCAAACTCCAAACTGTTTGTTTCACGGTTGTAAAAGCAGTAGATGTTTTTTGCGAGCCATAGATCCACAATGGTTTCCGGATCAACTTCTTCGTCGTTTAGATACCACCATTTTTCTCCGTTGGAACACTCACAAGCCGGGCCATCTTCACGGTGAAGCTTTCCGTTTAGCCACCACGCTTTGTATCCGTTGGCCCTCTCAATAGCCGGACCATCTTCACGGTGAAGCTTATCGTTTAGGAACCACTTTTTGGTTCCGTCGGCATCCTCAACAGCCGGACCATCTTCACGGTGATGCTTTCCGTTTAGATACCACACTTTGTCTCCGTTGGGATAAGTTTTACATTCAGGTTTATTCATCTTTACTCAAACTCTAAACTGTCCGTTTCAGAGTTGTAGAAACAGTAGATGTTCTGGGCCAAGTAGCGATCAACCAATGTCTCTGGCGAAACTAGTGCTCCGTCCAGGCACCACCCCTTGTTCCCGTAAGCGTCTATGATCGCCGGACCATCTTCACGGTGACGCTTTCCGTTTAGCCACCATTCTTTGGTTCCGTCGACACACTCTATAGCCGGGCCATCTTCACGGTGACGCTTTCCGTTTAGACACCACACTTTGTATCCGTTGGCCCACTCGCAAGCCGGACCATCTTCACGGTGGCGCTTTCCGTTTAGCCGCCATTCTTTGTTTCCGTTGGCCCACTCAACAGCCGGGCCATCTTCACGGTGGCGCTTTCCGTTTAGCCGCCATTCTTTGGTTCCGTTGGCCCACTCAACAGCCGGACCATCTTCACGGTGAAGCTTGCCGTTTAGATACCAGTCTTTGTGTCCGTTGGGATAAGTTGTACATTCAGGTTTATTCATTTACTCAAACTCCAAACTGTTTGTTTCAGGGTTGTAAAAGCAGTAGATGTTCCTTGCCAGCCATAGATCCACAATGGTTTCTGGATCGGCTTCTTCGTGGTTTAGATACCATTCTTTGTTTCCGTTGGCCCTCTCACAAGCCGGGCCATCTTCACGGTGAAGCTTTCCGTTTAGGAACCATTCTTTGTGTCCGCTGGCCCTCTCAACAGCCGGACCATCTTCACGGTGAAGCTTGCCGTTTAGGTACCACACTTTGTTTCCGTTGGCATCCTCAACAGCCGGACCATCTTCACGGTGATGCTTACCGTTTAGATACCACACTTTGTCTCCGTTGGCCCACTCAATAGCCGGGCCATCTTCACGGTGATGCTTACCGTTTAGATACCACACTTTGTCTCCGTTGGGATAAGTTTTACATTCAGGTTTATTCATTTACTCAAACTCCAAACTGTTTGTTTCAGGGTTGTAAAAGCAGTAGATGTTCCTTGCCAGCCATAGATCCACAATGGTTTCTGGATTGACTTCTTTGTTGTTTAGACACCAATATTTGGTTCCGTTGGTATACTCAACAGCAGGGCCATCTTCACGGTGAAGCTTGCCGTTTAGATACCAATATTTGGTTCCGTTGGCATACTCAGCAGCAGGGCCATCTTCACGGTGAAGCTTTCCGTTTAGCCGCCATTCTTTGCCTCCGTTGGCCCACTCAACAGCTGGGCCATCTTCACGGTGAAGCTTTCCGTTTAGGAACCATTCTTTGTTTCCGTTGGAATACTCACAAGCAGGGCCATCTTCACGGTGACGCTTTCCGTTTAGATACCACGCTTTGGTTCCGTTGGGATAAGTTTTACATTCAGGTTTATTCATTTACTCAAACTCTAAACTGTTTGTTTCACGGTTGTAAAAACAGTAGATGTTTTTTGCGAGCCATAGATCCACAATAGTTTCCGGATCGACTTCTTCGTCGTTTAGCCACCACTCTTTGGTTCCGTTGGCCCACTCAACAGCCGGACCATCTTCACGGTGAAGCTTGTCGTTTAGATACCATTCTTTGTCTCCGCTGGCATTCTCACAAGCAGGGCCATCTTCACGGTGGCGCTTTCCGTTTAGACACCACACTTTGGTTCCGCTGGGATACTCACAAGCCGGACCATCTTCACGGTGACGCTTTCCGTTTAGATACCACGCTTTGTGTCCGTTGGGATAAGTTTCACATTCAGGTTTATTCATCTTTACTCAAACTCTAAGCAATCAGTTTCAACGTTGTAAAAGCAGTAGATGTTCTTTGCCAGCCATAGATCCACAATGGTTTCCGGATCAACTTCTTCGTCGTTTAGAAGCCATTCTTTGTATCCGTTGGTATCCTCACAAGCCGGACCATCTTCACGGTGGCGCTTTCCGTTTAGATACCACCCTTTGCGCCCGTTGGCATACTCAACAGCCGGGCCATCTTCACGGTGAAGCTTGTCGTTTAGCCACCACGCTTTGCTTCCGTTGGCATACTCAACAGCCGGGCCATCTTCACGGTGGTGTTCTCCGTTTAGAAACCATTCTTTGGTTCCGTTGGCCCTCTCAATAGCCGGGCCATCTTCACGGTGGCGCTTTCCGTTTAGGAACCAATGTTTGTTTCCGCTGGGATAAGTTTTACATTCAGGTTTATTCATACATCTTGGAACTTGTGTAGCGATCCTCTTGACGTGAATCGGTTGATAGGTTTTGTGTAATAGTCTAAAAGCCACTCTTGACTATGCGGGATGCTTTCAGTTTCTTTTGGAGTCGGAAATGTTTGAAAGTATAGAGGTTCTAACTCCAACTTGACACCTCGGCCTGAATGTCGAACTTGGTTGTCTAGTATCAGTGAAACCAGAGAACATGGAACATAACTTGGACCACACTCCTCACAGTCTATGCGAACATTGACTTTCCTCACAACTAAGCTCCCAAGTTGATGACGCATTTGTTCCAACCTCACTTTACAACTAGCAGGCGCTCATTGACTGACTTTGGATCAAATGCTGGCCGTTCGGCATTTGCTTCATTCGTCAGCCACATTCGCTTTACCCGACAAGATCCAGGGGCCGGAGCACACAAGTCAGTGAGAACAATCAATGCGTCAAACTCTTTGCGCTCATTCACATACTCTGTGGGCGCTCTAAAGTCAGTTCCACCGCAATACACCCTTTCCTTTGGGCCTTTCTTTCCTTTTTCATGAACATAAACATGCTCGTCAAGAACCTTAGTATCAAATGGCGCAACAGTGAAAGTCGCATACTTTGCAAGTCCATCAAGTTCAGCAAAGAAACTAGTGAGAAGTTTTTCATCTACCGAGCCTGACATATCCACAGCCACGGCAATGTTTGCAACATAGTTTTGTCGCCGTCCCGGTCGAATGTATGGCTTACGCCGATTGATCTTCATTACCGAGTTTCGCTTGTTTGCTTTTTGCGAAGACTGAATGAACTGGCGCAGAACAGACTTCCAATTGATTTGTGGTGTCAATGCCTCAATGATCTTCTTTCGCATTTCAGCAGACACCATTCCCCAACTAGCAGCCTTTGTAGCTTCATTTGTAGCTTTTTGCAAAATCTGCTTTGCCTTCTGCTCTGCGATTTCTTGTGATCCACCTGCTGCTTCACTGGGATCGGAAAGCCATTCATCATGATTATCAAAGAACGAGTTTCCACTTGCGCCTTCACCATCTTCAGAAGCCTGCGATTCTGCCTCCTTCATCATTTCTTTGATCTTCTCTTCTAGCTTGTCCTGGTTTTCTTTCAGGATCTCAAAGTAGAAGTCAGCAGTTTTATTGTGTGGGAACTTCTCAAGATCCGAGAAAGGACCACGCCCCGGAACTAAGCAGAACTCCGGCAATAGATGACTGATATGATCATTGATCGCAAGGTCGGTTGCATAGTTCCAAATCTTCATATACTTTGGTTCTGGCAGCCGAGTCGTAATGTGCTGGTTGATGAAATGAAACAACTCATGAAGAATAACACCTCGACGATGCTTTGCCGACAACCCACCCATAAACTCAGGGTTGTACCACATAGTGAACTTGTTCTTTTCTTTGTGGTAGCCAATCGCCGCTGTTGGCAGATCGTTTGTAGGTGTGCGAGCAATTTGCGCAACGCAATGTGCCAAGAACACTTCGTTCTTTACAGTTGCGAAAAGGTCTTTGTTGAATTCTTTGCGTGTATATGACATTATCTTAGCTGGATTCTTTGTATTGACGGAGTTCTTAATTACTAGACGTGCTTACTAAGACTGATTGATCTCATTGTCTGTCCTGTTGGAGTGCACAAACAGTTGGTTGAGGGCCTTACCACAGTACTTGTGGAATACCTTTCCTTCCTTTGTGCTCGTAACAATCTCCTTGAAGAAGGTTACAGAGTTGTCTGCCGGGAAAGTATCAGAAGCCATCCACTTTGCAACACGCTTTGCAACACGAGTCACCTCTTTTTCATCAGGATTGGACTTTGACCAGTCAGAGAACCAACCCAAAGAAACAGCTTGTGATGTATAGCGAGTATGATCAACAGCGTCCCAAGCATTGAAGTCTGGTGTTTTCTTTCCAAGGAGGATATCATCCAGGCTTACATCAAACTTGTAGTTTTCCAAGAAGGACATAAACCCAACCGCCGCCTCAACACCAATAAAGCCTACTCCTAGATTGTGAATGACTGAAATGTCAAAACTATCTTTCTTCATTAGACCGGCTGCTTCAAGGCAATCATTGAAGCGCTTCCAAGAACGTCGAGAAGGGTATACTTTGTTAGGTTGGAAATCTCCCAAGTTCTCCAAGAATACACACACACCGGATGTGCTAGTATTCTTTTGTACGAACTCGGTGATCATCTTGTTGATGTTTCCATCAGTTGCCCATTGGATCCAATCCTGAACAGATGGTTCAACATCATAGCATACCCACCTATCCATTACAGCAGGATCAAAGTCTCGCACACTGTATTGATCAGCACCTTCACGATCGCCGCCGTTTGTTGCAGCAATAATCAAAGTTTCAGGGTGTAGATGTTGCCCAGCAATCTTTCTACTATCTGTGAGTTCCATGAATGCCTGAGTAATGTCATCCGTTCCACGGTCTACCTCATCCAAGAATAGAAGCACCGGACGATCACACGCAATCCAAAGCCTTTCAGTTGGGCTGAACTTGGTATACTCCGATGTTTCAGAAACAATAGGAAGTCCCACAAGATCACCAACGTCGGCAAGCTGTGAAGCACGAATCTCCACAACAGGAAGTTTTCTTTCACGACCGATCATGTATGCAACCTCCGACTTTCCGACACCGTGACGACCTCGGACCATAACGGGAAGTTTCACGTCGAGAATGCTGTTGATAAGCGGAAGAGCAGAAGTAAAATCAAATTGTACAGTCATACACTTTCTCCTTTAGAGAGTAATTATAAATGGCTAACCGCTCGCAGTGTAAGACGAGCGCCGCCGGTTCATTAGTTAGACGATCGAGCGGAGGATCTTATCCACATAAAATCGAAAAAATCGGATCGGGGAGGGCTTTTATTCAAGAAAGACTGAAGACAGCCAGCCACTTGTTTCAAGAAGCATTTTCTGCACCTCCTGAGCACATTCTGTTGCTGCCTTCATTGGGCTGTCTGAATACACCAACCCAAGCTCTTCCCCTTCGGTGGTAAAGATTACACACTCGTAAGCAAAGTCTTTGTCCTCTTCATTGACATAATACACCCACTCAACAAAGAACGTTCCTTCAAAGTGCGGAATACGTAGTTCTGCCTGTAATGCTACAGTTCCTTCGTCTGGATCGATCCTTGGTTCTGTGTATAGCTCTGGATACAACCCTGAGATAAGTTCCTCAAGTTCCAGTGCTTTCTGTTCAAAGTATTCTTTCTGTTGGATCTTTACCATGTTTTTTTCCTTGTTCTTGGAGCGTTCTTCTAAATAGTGTGATGTTGTGTAAGCAATCGATGTTGTCAGGTGTTTGCTGCCTCCAGCCGGCGTGTGTTTCTAATGTAATAAGTTGAGCCGGTCAAGGCACTTTCAACGCAATACATTTCTTCATCGTCATTTTTATCGATAAAAGTAATAGTTCCATAGTCTGTTCCATCAACTACGACTTCTTGGCTAATTTCAAAATCTGGTGGCCTCATCTTTTCTCCTTTGTTGTTTGTGTTTGTTTTAGGCTTCACCACTAGGGGGGATTGCTAGTACGATCGATCTGATTTGTTGCTCGAAAAACTCAATCATCTCAGTAGGTTCAGGTTCTTCAAGTCCTGATTCTTCACTTTCTGTGCGAACATCTTTAAGAAAAGAAACCCAATCTCCCATTAGTTCGATTGCTTTCAGGTATGTGTATTGTTCTCCTGTCATTTTCTCTCTCTGCTCTTTTTGTTGTGGTGGTGCTTTCTTTCAAAAGCGGGGGGGCCGAAAAAAGGTTTTGTTTCACAAAATTTTTAGTGCCGTAAAGAGGACTTGAACCTCTATCTCCTTTGCCTTTTGATTGGACTTACTAGGCGGATTTCCTATTTCCCATTACGACTTTTTGTTGGGCTCTCACCAACACTGAGGTTTCGTAATAATATTCGCTTTCCCAAGTTTACCTCTAACATTGGTCACTAACGGATAACTCGAACAAATGTCCAAGCTCTCAAAAGACTCTTCACAAGAGCAACTTATCTAATCAGGCTTTTGTAATCTTTAGCCCGTATTGATTAGCCATTTTGATTAGTTCCTGCTCTGATAGTTCTGGCTTTTCTTTCTTTGTTCTTGACGAGATTAGAAACCAGTCAATAAGAGAAAGAGCGATTGATGTTCCAACTAACAAAGCGTATGCGATCAAAAGCACCTTTCCAAGCTCTAGTTGTAAGGAAAGGATTGTTGCTGCGGCACAGATGCCTGTAAACTTACCAGCAACAAAACAAGCCAAAGCCACTGTATTGATTGGTGTAAGAGCGCCTTTTACAGCATCGATAGTATGTACGTCGTTCTTTTTCATAAGTGGCTAAACCTTTTTGAGGTGACGCTCTTCAAAGTAAAGACTGTAAGGTGTGTCCCCTGAGATGTCTATAACTTTGTATAGTTTCGATCCCATAGAAGCAGTCCAAGTGTCTTTACAGATGCTCTCAATTAAGAACATATGCTTTTCTTTCTTTGCTTTCGCCCAATTGCTATGGCTATAAATGTGTGGCCTGGTTCCTAACTTACCATATGCGTTTTGTAGAAATATCTGATTTGGACTTTGGCCGTGCGCTCTTACTAGATCACCAACGTCAAAAGCCGGCTCTTTGTTTTTTAGTTCTAGCCACTTTTGGAAGTAGGTGTTTTCTGTCATCTTGATATACAAAGCCCGATGAGGAATAAACTCTTTGTTGTTTCTTGTTTCTCGGATGACATTAGAGTAATAAGGCGGGTTTTCTTCGTAGTAAGAGATTACTGCTTCCCACAGTTGCTGGGTGGTTCCATCTTCTTTGAACTGCTTCTCAAATTTGGCTTGTGCGTTGATCATACTAGGAGCGTGCTTTTGGTATACACCACCTAAAGTATCAATCTGGCGACTTGATAGTTCCCCACGATTCTTGAACTGTGTGCTTAGAGAATTTGTAAAACTCTTTTCCCAGTCTGAAAGGCGAGCTTGGATCTTTGAAGAAGCGAGATACTCTAAAGTAGCATTTACATTTTCCATTTTTTCTTCCTTGGTAATCGGTGTCGGGGTCATTCTGCGCTCAATAGTTAGACGATCGAGCGGAGGATCTTATCCACATAAAATCGAAAAAAGTGACGCACCGGAGCGATTTGTTTCATTTTTACTCAAACTCTAAACTGTTTGTTTCAACGTTGTAAAAGCAGTAGATGTTTTTTGCGAGCCATAGATCCACAATAGTTTCCGGATCGACTTCTTTATTGTTTAGCCACCATTCTTTGGATCCGTCGGCATACTCACAAGCAGGACCATCTTCACGGTGGAGTTCTCCGTTTAGCCACCACACTTTGTTTCCGTTGGCCCACTCACTAGCCGGACCATCTTCACGGTGGCGCTTTCCGTTTAGCCGCCATTCTTTGGTTCCGTTGGCCCACTCAACAGCCGGACCATCTTCACGGTGAAGCATGCCGTTTAGATACCAGTCTTTGCTTCCGTTGGGATAAGTTGTACATTCAGGTTTATTCATTTACTCAAACTCCAAACTGTTTGTTTCAGGGTTGTAAAAGCAGTAGATGTTCCTTGCCAGCCATAGATCCACAATGGTTTCCGGATCGACTTCTTTATTGTTTAGATACCACACTTTGGTTCCGTTGGCCCTCTCACTAGCCGGGCCATCTTCACGGTGGCGCCTTCCGTTTAGAAACCATTCTTTGGTTCCGCTGGCATACTCAACAGCCGGACCATCTTCACGGTGAAGCTTTCCGTTTAGCCACCACGCTTTGGTTCCGCTGGCATACTCATAAGCAGGGCCATCTTCACGGTGACGCTTTCCGTTTAGATGCCACACTTTGTGTCCGTTGGGATAAGTTGTACATTCAGGTTTATTCATTTACTCAAACTCTAAACTGTTTGTTTCAACGTTGTAAAAGCAGTAGATGTTTTTTGCGAGCCATAGATCCACAATAGTTTCCGGATCGGCTTTTTCGTCGTCTAGATACCACACTTTGGTTCCGTTGGCCCACTCACTAGCCGGGCCATCTTCACGGTGAAGCTTTCCGTTTAGAAACCATTCTTTGCGCCCGTTGGCATACTCAATAGCCGGGCCATCTTCACGGTGAAGCTTTCCGTTTAGAAACCATTCTTTGCGCCCGTTGGCCCACTCAACAGCCGGGCCATCTTCACGGTGAAGCTTGCCGTTTAGCGACCACACTTTGTCTCCGTTGGGATAAGTTTTACATTCAGGTTTATTCATTTACTCAAACTCTAAACTGTTTGTTTCAACGTTGTAAAAGCAGTAGATGTTCTTTGCCAGCCATAGATCCACAATAGTTTCCGGATCGACTTTTTCGTGGTTTAGATACCATTCTTTGGTTCCGCTGGCATACTCAACAGCCGGACCATCTTCACGGTGAAGCTTGTCGTTTAGATACCATTCTTTGTCTCCGCTGGCATACTCAATAGCCGGGCCATCTTCACGGTGGCGCTTTCCGTTTAGACACCACACTTTGTGTCCGTTGGCCCACTCAACAGCCGGACCATCTTCACGGTGATGCTCTCCGTTTAGGTACCACACTTTGTCTCCGTTGGGATAAGTTTTACATTCAGGTTTATTCATCTTTACTCAAACTCTAAACTGTTTGTTTCAACGTTGTAAAAGCAGTAGATGTTCTTTGCCAGCCATAGATCCACAATAGTTTCCGGATCGACTTTTTCGTGGTTTAGATACCACGCTTTGTTTCCGTTGGCCAACTCAACAGCCGGGCCATCTTCACGGTGACACTTTCCGTTTAGATGCCACGATTTGTGTCCGTTGGCCAACTCAATTGCAGGGCCATCTTCACGGTGAAGCTTGTCGTTTAGATACCATTCTTTGTTTCCGTTGGCATACTCAACTGCAGGGCCATCTTCACGGTGAAGCCTGTCGTTTAGCCACCATTCTTTGGTTCCGTTGGCATAAGTTTTACATTCAGGTTTATTCATCTTTACTCAAACTCCAAACTGTTTGTTTCACGGTTATAAAAACAGTAGATGTTTTTTGCGAGCCATAGATCCACAATTGTTTCCGGATCGACTTTTTCGTGGTTTAGCCACCACGCTTTGTATCCGTTGGCCCACTCGCAAGCCGGGCCATCTTCACGGTGGCGCTTTCCGTTTAGATACCAATATTTGATTCCGCTGCCCAACTCACTAGCCGGACCATCTTCACGGTGACGCTTTCCGTTTAGCCACCATTCTTTGGTTCCGTCGCCCAACTCAGCAGCCGGACCATCTTCACGGTGAAGCTTGCCGTTTAGATACCACCATTTTTCTCCGTTGGCCCACTCAACAGCCGGACCATCTTCACGGTGATGCTCTCCGTTTAGGAACCATTCTTTGTTTCCGTTGGGATAAGTTTTACATTCAGGTTTATTCATTTACTCAAACTCATACCTTCATTAGGTATTTACCACTAAACTTCTCAATGCTCCCACAGCTTGCTCCGGTTAGCCACTCAATACAATAGACACATTCTAGTGGCGGCTTGTCCTCACCCAGATCGGCAATCACTGGCTCGATAATATCAACAACCAAGCCCATACTGCGGTCACTATCAAAGTTAGAGATGTCCTCGCCATATGTGGTCCCGTAGGTAGAACATACCAGATCTGCTAACTCAAACTTTTGCTTCATTTTTATACTTTGTTTCGCAGTGTCGGCAAAGCGACTTCTTTTCTTTACTATCAATAAAACTAAAGCAAGCCTGACAAATTTGCTTTTTTGTGATTTTTTCTGAACTCATTTTCTTTCCTTGTTGTTTTGATGAACCCACTTGACACCTTCTTTGTCTTGAACGATGATCCGATGCTGGGGTTTATACTTATAAGTTATTTCATTCTCTGCGTCTAAAAACCCTACAACCTTTACCTGCTGGGTCTTGTATTTTATCACTTTACCAATTCTCAATTCTATGCCTCCGATACGATTAGCAGGTCTTCTTTGTATTCGACCGATGGACTCATCCAAAACTTAGTTGGGTAAATCCAATCTATCCACGGATCTCCTGCTTCATCCCACCCAATAACTAAGCCTAGATTGTCGGGACACTCCCTTGTGCGCATAGGCATCATGGGCATAGTTACTAAATCCCCTTCTTTCATTCATTCTCCTTTGACGACATTTCAGCAAAAGCGTATATTTCCAAAATGGAGTTTACAAGATCACTAATAGAGACTGAGCAATTGTTACCAGGGTAGAAGGCAACATATGTAACAGCTTCAGGTTCGCCGTTCCACTTCTTTTGTCTCACATCCAATGTTCTCGCAATTGATGAGGAGCCGGTTGTTCCGCCGATCATTTTTCCCTTCTCAAACGTTTGTGCGTACCCGCCGGAATGAGCCATTTTTATGAAGTCACTAGCAAGATCTCTTGTCTTGCGTGGCTGAAGGAGAGCAGTACACTTTTCCATCATGTCGGTGGTGGCCTTCATAGGCGTGCCTTCTTCATAGAACAAGTTTCCACCGACTGTCACAGTGCTAAAGTAAGCAGAATTTACTTCGGCTGTATTATTGACTCCATCTAGTTTGTTGTAGTTGGGTATCATAAAATCAATCAAGTGCGAAATCGTACTAATGCCGTATCCTCTACTGGCGGATTGCAATGTTATACTCTTGGCATGGCTGAAAAGTAGCTCTTGCGCATACTCTTTGACTAAAGTTTCAATCTCTGACGTCAGCGCTTGTGTTAGCTTGAAGCTAAGGTTTCTACTAAGCCGTTCATCATCCATCCAACTGATCTCTATGTCCGGAGACTGATCGTTATACCATTCTCCTTCATATTTTGTATGCTCTACATTCTTGTATGCTGAAGACTTGTTGCTTGAATCCATATGGATAGCAGAAACCATAGAAGAAAAGAACTCACTTCCACTACCGTTTCTTTTATTCAGCGCTGAACTTTGAACGTTCCTGAGATGAGAACGCAAGAAAGCAATGACTAGAGCACCTTCTTTTCCTTCATAATTTGAGTAGTTGCCGTTTTTCATAGTCGGCTCTACAACTTCCTTCCAAATCTTCTTGTACTGATTGTCGCTGTTGGCCTCTAGCATACTTTGAACAAAACCACTAAAGTCTAGTTCCAAAAACCCAATTGCCTTTTGTAACCTAAAATAATAGTGATTCTCATTGGGTACTTCTCCAGTTACAAAGAAAGACAGTACTTGGTTTTTACCTTCTTTGATCTTGATCGACATAGATTCTTTTAGCAATCGAGAATCTTCAAATTGGAACTTAGAGTAATTGCTAATCTTATCAACAATCAAGTTCTGCAGTTCAGAAGACTGGTTCCAACTGAGCTTGATATAACCAGATCTTGGCGTTACTTCGCATTCAATCATTGATGCATCAAGCGAATGGATCGGAGCGGCTTTCTTGATTGCTGCTGGTAGATCTCTCAACAGGCGTGGCAAGATCTGTGCAGCCAAATCAGTTGTGCGAGCTTTCTCTTTACAACTGCGAACATTATGTCCGGCTTCACCACAATATCTACAAGTTCGTTCTGTCATTTTTTTCCTACTAGGTTGTTGTTTTTGCCTTTATCGGCGGGAATTCGTCTCTCATCAGTTAGACGATCGAGCGAGGGATCTTATCCACATAAAATCGAAAAAAGTGGCCGATCGGGGTGATTTATTTCAAGATAGATGAATTATCTAGGCTATTTATTGCTACTTTGCTATAAGCGCTTTCAGCTAATTTGCTAATTTTCTGATTTGGAGAAGCCAGCAAAGGCACCAAGACGGAATTCCTTGTGCCCCGGCTTAGCATCTCAATATATTGACTGATAAACCAAGGCACATATTTATACGAGTGCCCGAGCTTTGTATCAGCCGCTGTGACGTGAGAAGAAACGAATGAACTTATGTCATACAAAGTTTGTTCGTCTAATCGGTCAATGTAATGACAACCGCTCCCCAGGAGAGATACAACGAATCTCCTAAGTTTGCCTGAACCTGATCCGTATAGCGGGTAGCCTGAAGACATCTGTTTATTGAACGCTCTTTTTACCACCTCGGTCCAGGTCGCAAACATCCTGTTAGTTTCTTCATCAGATAAGCTTTTTTGAGAGGTAAAGAGGTATGTCTGTAGCTTAGTTGATCGCTTGTGGTGTTCTTGTAGTTCTTGGATATGTGTAGGCTGCAATTGTATTGTTCCAGCCATTTTGACTGCCCACTCACAACGCACAGGTCCGCTAAGACCCCTCCAAACCTCCATCATATCATTTTCTGGAATTGTTCCGCCGGCTTCTAGGATCTTGAACAAAGATCGCCTAATAGCGGAATCAGCTTGTACGAACTCTACTGAAGGGATAGTCACTTTGATCTTCATAGACATTATTCCACTCCTTTTCCACTTGGCGCAAACCCCATTGGCCTAGTTTTCTCTTCAATCTCTGCGGCTGGTTGTTGCATTACAGAATAAATTAGTGTTTGTGCAGTTTTAGTTTGCATCGCCATTTGTACCACAACTTCTGCTACCATTTTGCCAGCTTGTTGTGAGAATCCGGACATAAAAGTTCTAAGCATTGTTATACTCCCTTACATAAGTTGCGTTACAAGTCTCCGTTCTTTGACCGTAAGGAGACTCAAGCCAATCAATAGTGCATTGACAAAAAATAAAGTTTGGATCTGTGTCTGAGATTTCTGATTTTGAATTCTTATTTTCTATGTCTCTAATGTTTGTGAGTAAGCCATAGTAGTTTTTGTATGGTTGCCCATTCTTAGGGTTTTCTAAAGTAACCAGATTTCCAAGTTTTAGTTTCATTGTTTTTTCCAAGAAGAAATAATTGATTATAGTGTTGTTTGTTATTCAGGCCATTTGAGTGCCGGGTAAACATTCTCCCAAGATCCATCTTCACACAAAACGTGTCTAAAGGGTAAGCAGTCATCCTCTACATACTGGCTCTCAATGAATGTTTCTTTTGGCTTACAAACTAAGGCAAGGAATTCTTGAAGTTGATCAACGGCTTCATAACATTCCTCTCCACAATAATCTTCCATTGTGATAGAATTATGTGCGTATACATTCAAATTACCAAAGAAGCATTCCAAAAATGTGGTAAAGCAATTTGAATAAACAGCATCAACAAACTCTGAATGAAGGTCTTTTTGAGTGGAGTCCTGCCAACCCCAACGAGGATACTTTGTTTCATTCCTCGCTTCAAACAAGAAGTGCTCTCGTTCGTCAGCCGGCAGATCATACTCTTTCCAAAGTTCATCTGTTAATTTTCCAATGATCTTTTGATGATCTTCTTTGAGTTCAAATTCTACGTGCCAGTTCCATAACGACATTTTTTTCCTTTGTTGTTGAAGGAGGGTTTGTTTCAAGAGAGGGGGCCGAAAACCCCTCGGTGCGCAGCTTGGTGGGCTTTTGGGCGCTCATTAGTTAGACGATCGAGGCGAGGATCTTATCCACATAAAATCGAAAAAAGTGACGCACCGGAGCGATTTGTTTCATTTTTACTCAAACTCCAAACTGTTTGTTTCACGGTTGTAAAAACAGTAGATGTTCTTTGCGAGCCATAGATCCACAATGGTTTCCGGATCGACTTCTCCGTGGTTTAGCCACCACGCTTTGGTTCCGTTGGAATACTCAACAGCCGGGCCATCTTCACGGTGAAGATTGCCGTTTAGATACCAATGTTTGTCTCCGTTGGCATACTCACAAGCCGGGCCATCTTCACGGTGAAGCTTGCCGTTTAGGAACCATTCTTTTTCTCCGTCGAGCCACTCAAAAGCCGGACCATCTTCACGGTGACGCTTTCCGTTTAGGAACCATTCTTTGGATCCGTCGGCACACTCTAGAGCCGGGCCATCTTCACGGTGGCGCTTTCCGTTTAGCCGCCATTCTTTGGTTCCGTTGGCATAAATTTTACATTCAGGTTTATTCATCTTTACTCAAACTCCAAACTGTTTGTTTCACGGTTGTAAAAACAGTAGATGTTCTTTGCGAGCCATAGATCCACAATAGTTTCCGGATCGGCTTTTTTGTTGTTTAGGAACCACCATTTGTTTCCGTTGGCATACTCAATTGCAGGGCCATCTTCACGGTGAAGCTTGTCGTTTAGGAACCACGCTTTGTTTCCGCTGGCCAACTCAACAGCCGGGCCATCTTCACGGTGAAGCTTGCCGTTTAGATACCATTCTTTGGCTCCGTTGGCATAAGTTTTACATTCAGGTTTATTCATTTACTCAAACTCCAAACTGTTTGTTTCAACGTTGTAAAAGCAGTAGATGTTTTTTGCGAGCCATAGATCCACAATGGTTTCCGGATCGGCTTCTTTGTTGTTTACGTACCATTCTTTGGTTCCGTTGGTATCCTCACAAGCCGGACCATCTTCACGGTGGCGCTTTCCGTTTAGATACCATTCTTTGTGTCCGTTGGTCCTCTCAACAGCCGGGCCATCTTCACGGTGGCGCTTTCCGTTTAGATGCCACTCTTTGGCTCCGCTGGCATACTCAACAGCCGGGCCATCTTCACGGTGAAGCTTGCCGTTTAGCCGCCATTCTTTGTATCCGTTGGCCCTCTCAACAGCAGGACCATCTTCACGGTGAAGCTTGCCGTTTAGATACCATTCTTTGTTTCCGTTGGCCAACTCAACAGCCGGGCCATCTTCACGGTGAAGCTTGCCGTTTAGATACCATTCTTTGGTTCCGTTGGCATAAGTTTTACATTCAGGTTTATTCATCTTTACTCAAACTCCAAACTGTTTGTTTCACGGTTGTAAAAGCAGTAGATGTTTTTTGCGAGCCATAGATCCACAATAGTTTCCGGATCGACTTTTTTGTTGTTTAGATACCACCCTTTGCGCCCGTTGGCATACTCAACAGCCGGACCATCTTCACGGTGACGCTTACCGTTTAGATACCACAATTTGGCTCCGTTGGCCCACTCACAAGCCGGACCATCTTCACGGTGGCGCTTTCCGTTTAGCCACCATTCTTTGGTTCCGTTGGGATACTCACAAGCAGGGCCATCTTCACGGTGATGCTTTCCGTTTAGATACCACTCTTTGTCTCCGTTGGGATAAGTTTTACATTCAGGTTTATTCATTTTATTTCTCTTAGCAAAGCTTTGGATATATAAGGTATGTATCTCACTTCCGTCCAAGGTAGTATGATCCAATCAACACTATAATGATCTGAATCGATTATTTTATCTACCAGCCCCATTCCATAGTACTTACTTGGTCCATTTCGATAGGCAAGTGGTAAGGAGCACATTTCTACTAAGTCACCAATTTTCATTTTTCATCGTCGGGGGAGTAAGATCGGGGGGCTCGCTAGTTAGACGATCGAGGCGAGGATCTTATCCACATAAAGACGAAAAAACCCCGCTGATCTTTCAACCAGCGGGGTTTTGCATTATAGCCGAAGAAGCTTCAGCAATGAATAAGCAAACTGTAAAAAGGATTCACGATCCCAATACAGCATCTTTATTACTCATCAGAATCAGATCCATCATCATCCTCTACATCGGTTTCATCAGTATCAGATCCGTCATCACTATCAGACGACGAACCGGAGTCATCCTCTACATCAGTTTCATCAGTATCGACTACTGTGTCTCCAACGGTATCTTCCGCCGAATCGGTTACTGCGTCCTCAACACTGTCTTCAACAGTATCGGCTACTGTATCCTCAACGGTATCTTCAACAGTGTCGGTTTCAGGCACATCTCCTGATCCTTCAGCGTCGCTAATAACATCAGCAGCGCCAGTGTCATCAGTTGGGGGTGTTTCTTCCTCTTCCGAGCATCCCATAATAAGGATTGTTCCAAGAGCAAGAGCGATTGTTTGATACATAATGTTTTTCATTTTTTCTCCTTTGTTAGTATCGGTTTATTCTTCTTCTGATCCAACTGGATCATCTTCCACAACTCGTGAAAGAATTTCTAGGCCGGCTTCAGCATTTGCGACATCATTGATAAAATCTACTATGTCATCAACAATGTCTGTGTGGCTTCCAACTCCAACAGGGCTGGATAAGCAAACTTGTAGATTTGCTAGCGCTCGTGTTCGCACTGCCTCAAAATGTGCAACTGCTGCCGTTTGTAAGGGGTTCATAGTACAACTCTCCGTGTTTCAAGTGTTATACTATTATACTGTATTCTGAGCGAAAGTCAAGCGTTTTGTTTTATTTATTTCTTGTTCTGCCACTCATAAGAAACGCTGTCTTTTGTTATTGGACCACCAGCAGCCCAAGTCATACACGATCTCGCACTGTGGCATTTGAAAGAATGCATCCAACAATAACCTAAATGGCCTTCTTTATCTTCAACAGGCTCTGAGGTTGGTCCAGGCATACATTCTAACATTCTTTGTGAGATGTCAAATGCAACACAGTTCCCACAAAGGCTTTCTTTTGCCACCTCTTCTGTTGTGTTCCAATGATCAGCAAGTCCTTTCCAATATTCTTTATCTTCAAGGTTTAGCGGACCATACTTGATATAGTCTGCCTTGATCGCAGCGTTTCTGTTTTTTGTGTTTAGTTCTAAGTCCTGTGTTGGCTCAGGACAAGATAGAGCTGCTTTATTGTTCTTGATTGTTATCTTGATCATTTTGTTCTATCTCTTTGGTCGCAAGCATTTTCCTTACGCTCTCTGGATCGTCTAGTGTATAAGGCGATGATCCTTTAAATTGTAACCTTCCCTGTACACGAATTCCCGCACCAACGACACTTGTTCCATCTTTTCTTGTTTTCGATCCAGATCTTCCAGGTCGAAGCTCAATATTGATATCACCTTCTAGTTTTGGAACTGGCAAATTTGCTGGATTTTCACCAAGGTAGAAAAGGCCAGATCCGCCAATTTGGATATAGTCAATTCCTTTTTTCTTATAGTGGTTGGTGATGAACCTTGTTGTTCTCTTGATCTTTACGTTCAAAGGCTTAAGCAAACCAAGAGCCACTGCTTCAACCCATTTATCTTTTTCTATTGTTGCCGGGAGCTTGCTAACGCCGACAAACTCTAAAAACTTATCTAGATCCGGAATGATTGGTGTTAAAGATTCCTCCATGATGTCGATTGTATCTTCTTCAACAGATTTGCAAACAATATCAAAGTACTTTCCGCCCTCTGTCCGATCGGGATAATAACGCAGTGATGTTCCGCCCATCTGCGCATCTTTATCAAGTTTTACTTCAATTTTGTAGATCTGATCTCCTATCTTGATGTCCGCATCGGCAGCAGCAGCAGATGCCCCTGCTCCTGATGTGATATCTCCCGAAGCGCCTACCGCATTCAAAGCTGCAATGACTTCATTCTCGTACTCAAAGCCTCTTTGGTTTGAAGACTCTTCGATTGTGCCTTCGTTGATAAAGCCTCTCCAGTTTTCCATTATAAGTTTATGGTGCTTCATACTGTAAATAGTTCCTTTTGCTTGTTTATTCGGGTCTGCGAAACGATTAGTGAATTTGGCTGCTCGCCGGCCTCATAAGTTAGACGATCGAGGCGAGGATCTTATCCACATAAAAATGAAAAAACGCCGGGGGGAGTGCGTTTTGTTTCAAACTAGCTACCACCAAATCCAGGGGGTGCTGATTTTGAGCGGGTTTGTTTTGGCTTTTTGTTATAAGGTGCGCCAGCGGGTTGTGGCCCAGTCGTAAGATACTTATTTCGTTTCTTTACATAGCCTTTCTGTATTTTCTTTTGATAGGCTTCTAGCTCTTGTAGCACTAGTTTCCTTATCAAGATCTTAATAGCCGGCTCTTTTTTGCTTTCCCTCAAGAACATTGTTGGCAACTCAATTTTTGCTTTCTTGTCCTTTATTGCTTTGTGTTCATGAGGATCATCATCATAGTGCCTTATAACGTTCAAGTCAAGAAGAGTTTTCACTTTATCTTCGCCGTTAGTAAAATAAACGTCCTCAATACTTAGATCGTAGGCAATCTCAAACAAATCTTCATTATCACGACCAAAGGCTGGTTTTGGACCGTATCGTGAAGTTACAATAACAACCTTATTACCAGCATTGCGCTCTTTTTTGATAAGGTCTGCTGTTATTGGGTCTAAACCTACCGGAACATCCATTCCTTCTTCTTCATCCCATTCATTTTTTAGGATTGTGCTATCAAAGTCAAAGCTTACAGTCGGTTGGTCTTTCATTTTGCTTTCCTTTAGTAAGTTCGGATTGGTTTGAGTGTTTCTCTTTTAAAGTCTAGCTCGATCAAACCTTGGATCTTTGGATGAGAACAGCCTCCGTCAGAAGACCTTCCGAACGCTGCCCCTTTTATTTGTTGCATTTTCTTTACAGGAGAAGCGCCAGGGGTGAATTTGATTTTGATTAGGGTCTTCTCCCTTGCTACTCCTTTTTGTAGCTTGAAGTCCTGCCCTGGGATGATAGAAACAACTGTTACATCCTTGATCGAACGAAGGTCATTGACAATCTCTGACTTGTTTCTGTTTCGATCTGTAACCATTCTTACCACAACTTCGTAAATATATCCTTTTGTTGAGCCTTTTGCTTCTTGGATTGCTTTTTGTGAAGGGTTTTCTGTGATTTCAACAACCAAATCACCGTGACCTTTGATGGTTCGGTGAAATTCTTCTTTAGGGATAAACAGTTGATCGCCTTCATTGAGCGCAACAGGAAGCTCATCGTCGTACTGGAACTTCCAACCATTTGCCTCAATAACCTCAACCAAGCGACTTTCTTTATCACGGTGCCATTCTAGATCGTTTTTATCGATAGTGGCATGCTCGAAAAGTCGAATGCGCTTATTTTCAGAAATTATCTTATCTTTATAGGGCTTGCTCATTTTAGTTTCCTTTTATTTCTTACCAGTATGTTCCCGAAACGTTTTTGCCAAAGTGCCTATGACTCCGGCACGACCAATATCCCGGAGATGTTTTGTCTTTCTTCTCAGCACATTTATGTCTAGCAGCAAAAGACTTTCTAGCTTCTGGGTCATTCCAGTTAGATTTCATATCAGGAGAACCGTATGATACTTTCTTGACGTTTCCTGTTTTTGGATTCCTTACATAAACATAGTATTTTTTTGAGCCGCCTTTCTTTGGCTTCCCTAATTCTACTTCCTTGCCTTTATAATCGGCTTCGTCTAACTCTTGTTCTTCGAGCATCGGTATACCAAGCGGGACTTCTTGCCCTTCGTATACACCAACGTCACCTAAATCACTCTCCAGAATGTCCTTCTCTTCCTCTGTGAGGGCTTCATACAGTCCAAGGGAGTATAGGTTGCGGGCTTCTTTCATAAGGCTCATAAAGCCCTCTGAGAGCGGTCTATAGACAACCTCTGTTAGGGGTATTTTGTTATCTATGTGGTATTGCAATCCTTCTGAGATGTTTGTTGACTCAAGAAGTTGCATTACCTCTAATAAGATTTGTTCTTCTATGTTTTCCATTGATTCATTCTTCTTCTTTGCCTTCTTTCCCCAGTTCCCTTTGTCCTTACATGCAGCCTTTGTGGGGCGGCAAGCAGGGTATTTAGATCTTTTCTCACCTTCTTGGCGACCGCAACTCTTATAACCTGTGATCTTACCGTCTTTCCTGATCGGGGCATTACAGTCAACCCAACCGCCTTTTTTGCCTGGGGCACCCTTTCGGCCAAACCAATCTCGAAGTGAAGTTTCTGATGAAGGCTTTTTGGTTAGTTTTCTTTTCTTTTCGTCAAGCGGTTCATCTTCTTCTTCGGCCAAGATCTCTAAAAGTTCTTCTTCGGAAAGCTCTGCTAACTCTTCTTCTTTGAGGCCTTTCCAGATCTTCCCCTTGCGGCATCTTACAACAGCACCGGAAGCATAAGCAGAAGGCCAAACATCGTATTTACGCTTTGCGATACGAGTGCAGCGGTCTTCTTTCTTTTCTTCTATGATTTCCTCAATAAGAGAAATAAGATCTTGTTCAGTCATTTATTATTTATCCTTTAGTTCGCCCGTTTTCTTTTCAATGTTATCAGCATTTTTTTGAGCTGCGGACGCTTTTGCATCGTCTTCCAAACCACCAGCAAAATAGCCTTGAATGTTAGTTGTTAGAGCTTTGAGGTTATTGAAGATGTCAAATATGTTTTCATTCAACACTTCTGATACTTGTTTAAGAACTTCTGAAATTTTTGTTGATCCTATTTCTATAGAACCAATACCAACCTGGGATTGCCCTCCTGATAAGACGCCTTGGGTGGTTGGCTGGCTCAGGCCAACAATGTTCTGAATCATTTTTTCACTTAATTTAAACTGTTTATTGCTGCTATAGCCATAAGAAACTTGCAAGCACTTTTTCTTAAGCTCATCATTTGCTTTTTGATAAAAATCTTGTGATCTCTTTACTTGAATCTTTTTATCGCCACTAAAGTATTCTTTGCTTATTTTCGCTCTTTCTTCCTCTGATCTGCCTGTAGAAGTTTTAAGGTCTGCTATTATTGCATTGTTAACATCATTGGCCAAGGGTGCTAACCCCAGAGTGACCGACTCACCGTCTGTTTCTGTGTTGATTTGCAAAAAGGATAGTCTATTGGACGATTTAAATTTGTTTTTTCCTCTTACTTTGTTTGTATTGTATAGATCATCATTGTTGGCAAAATCGATTTTACGCAAGGCCTCTTCTATCTCTTGATCTGTAAGGCCTAAAGAAGATGAAGCTTGTTCTTTAAACTTTTCAACAAACATTTTGTTAACTTCTTCTGCTGAAGGAAATTGTTTTTTCTTTGACAAGCTTAGAGCGCTGATGTCTTTTCCGCCTGTTTTTATAAACGAAGCAGGAAGTAGCATGCAGTCGCTAGAGTCTTTTTGCCCAGAATTGCCAAAAATGTTATATAAGTTTTCTAGAGTAAAATTAAATGAATAGAACCTCAAACTGCCTTCTTGTATGCCGGCTGGACCACTTAAATTCTTAGTGACACAAATATATCTCATCTTACCATCTTTAAGAAGATCATTCACAAGGTCCCTATAGGATCCAGCCACTTCTAGGCTGCCTTCTTTATAAAGCTTGAGAGACACCGGCTCTCCTTGTCCTGTTCTAAAATCAGCAATTGTACCGGCGCCAGTTGCAATCTGTGAGCCACCAAGCAAAACAGCTAAGAAAGATTCAAAAGTAAAACCAGCCGCCGAAGCGTTAAAACTTGTTATAACCTGAGTCAAAGTTTTAAAGAAGGTCAAATAAGAAATAGCTTCTGCGATTGCTTTTGAGGATGATTGAGCGCCGGCTAGTTTATTTTTAACAGAGTCGCCCATTTTATAGAAGTTAGATAGTGACGCCACCTTGGCTTCTAGTGTTGCCCCATCAATGTTTTTTAAGAACTGCTCTAGTTGCTGGCGCTGCTGAGAAGGTACTTCTTTCCCTTCCTCTGTCGTGACCATGGAAGACCAGCCAATTTCTGATATGGGAATGTCTGGAAGATCTGAGAAGGTTAATGATCTCCTCTCTTCAGATAGAACGGAGCGACCCTCTATAACTCTTGGTGTTGATAAGTCTATTTTTGACATTTCGTTGATAAGAATGTCAAATTTGTTTATTTCTTTTTCTAAATTTTCAAACAAAAGAGAAGTATCAACAACTTCTTCTTTGTCTTTGTCATTGGAAACAAAAGTACGCCATTTCTCATTGAAATTTTCACTCATTTATTTTACCTTTTTTTACGATCTAACATAAATAGTCATGCATGAACAAAAAAACAATAAAAAAAGCAGTCGTTTGACTGCTTTTCTCTTAGACTCAGCCTTTTTAGCTGACTGGGATTTGTTTTGTTGTAATCTGAACTTCTGGCTCCTTTACAACAACACGTAGAATTCCATCTTCATAGGATGCTTGGATGTGGCTTTCAGAAGTGCCTTCGGTCGTTCTAAAAGTTGTGTCGAAATCCTCAAACCCAAAGCCTAGTTCTGACTTGCAAGAGATAGCTAGGATGTTTCCGTCAAGAGAAACATTGATGTCCTCTCGTTTTGCACCTGGAAGTGGAACCACGATTGTGCACTGCCCTTCCTCTCTTTGAATCCGATAAGCATTGTTTTCAGTATTCGCAGATAATTGTGCACGCATGTGTGCCGGTCGTCTGGCTGACCAGTTATTTCCAAATAATGAATCAAGTAGTCGGTCGTGCCTTGTGTATGCTGTTCTTAACATTTTTTTCTCCTTTAATTTTGTTTAAGATGTTAATTGGGTATAAATATATGCACTTTTATAATGGTGTCAAATATTTATTACCATTCTACCCCTTGAGTAGTTGTTTGTTTGACTCAAAGATCTTTTGTTCAACGAGTGCTGGATCTCCAACTACATTGATGGGAGTGTGGCCATTTATGTGAATTGTTGAAAAGCGATGCATCTGTGATACATCATCCGGCCAAGCTTCTTTAGATTCGTTCAGATTTCTTTTTAGGAGCACATTCTCCATTACGTAAGAAACTGATTCAGGATTGACGTATACTTCACTCAGGCTGAAGTTCTTGCCCACCTTCTCCACTCTCGTTAGTTTCACTAAGTTGCTCATTTGTTTCCTCTGTTTGTTTTTGTAATACCTGCTGCGCTACAACCATTTCATAACCTTCTAACATTGCTCCAATGTCAGCCAAAGTTGAGTCAAAATGCGCCAGCTGGGTTCTTAGTATCTCTATTTGTTTTAACGAGCCCTTGAGGCTCTCCTCCCCTAGTTTTGTTTCAAGCGTTTGAGAATTGGTAAAAATCTGTTGTAACACAGCTTCGTTCTTTCTCACGTGAAGTAAAGTCAGTTCTTTAAAGACGTCCTCTAATTCAATAGAGTATTGTAAATTAACTCTCATTTGTTTGTCTCCCTTAGTTTGCTTTGCGCCAAATGAAAAACCACAGCCGCTTGACTATGGTTTCATTATAACACATCAGCTCTTTTTGTCAAGCACTATCCGGATAAATCAAAGCCAAATTTTATAAGGATGCCAGTCATGCCCGAAGTAATAATCCAAAGAAACTTTGTAATGTTTGCTTTAAACTCTTTTAAATCTTCAAGATCTGACTCTTGCTCTTTGAGGCGAGCATAAAGCCCTTCATCTGGATTGTAGATTGCTTTTTCAATGTTCGTGACCTTTTCATACATATCCGTTTGAGCAAATCTAATTGACTCAATCGTGTCTGTTAGCCGATCAATCTTCCCATCTAACTTAGTTACCGTAACTTCAAACTGTTCCTGTGGCACAACTTTATCTCCTAGATTTCTTTAATAAGTTTATTTGCGTCTTCTTTTTTTGATATATCCAATCTTGACATTTTGCTTCTGTCCTGATCTAAATCATCAGCACGAAAAGCAATGTTGAAAGTAAAAGAATCGCCGTGGTTTTTGATATGAAACTTTGCATCCGCTCTGAACACCAATTCACTAAAGTAGGGAATGGCTATATCAAAGCGGTCAGATAATTTATACAAGCCCAAGCCGTTGATCTGGATTAGATCATCTCCCTTGGTGTTATAATACTTTTGTAGAATGGCTGGGGATAACTCTATTCTGTGTTCCTTGCCTTCTCCAAACCAAGAATTCTGCATTGCCTCAAGTGTTTTCTTATGCCCCGGTTCCTTGTAAAGCCCAACAACTATTTGATCTCGCTCTCCTCTTTTCTTTAGGATGTTGTTTGATCCTGCGGGAGGTTTAAGATCTTTTAGGTATGGTTGAAGATACTTTACAAAGAACCGGTCCATATACTTTTTATTTTCTTTACTCTTGTCTTTGTTAAAGTTCGAGTTGTGGATCACCCATCGTTCTCTTTCTGTGTCGTAGCCGACTGTTAATTGACCGAACTCTGTATCTAACGTTGTCTTTACTTCAATTCCAATTGGGTCTTGGTGGCCCGGAACTTCAATCACAATGTCGGACTTTACTCGATCATTCTTTGCTGTCCCGTCCTGAACAAGATACTGTGAAAAGTAAGATTCAATCTTGTTTTCATTTTTGTATCCTGTTTCGGTGGAACGCTTGTCTTCAGTTAACAGTTTTCGAAAGATGGAATGAAGCACAGTTAGCCCTCTACAATAGCATAGTCTGTAGTAATTAGTGTGCCGGCAACAGAAACTGCGTTCAAGACAGCATTTTTTGTAACCTTGACCGGATCGAGGATGCCTGTTTCATAAGCATCAACAACTCCTTCCTTTGTAAAGTCCCAAGAACGGCCTTCCTGATGGAGCTGCCTACTGATCAAATCAAAGGACTCTCCAGCATTATCACACATAATCTGTAAAGGAGCTTTTGTTGCTTCTCTCATAATAGCCACTGCGGTTCTTTGATCCGGATGATCCATCTCCCAGTCATCGTAACCAAGTGATTCACGACTACCCAGACGGCGACCAATACGATAAAGGGTAGAACCCCCACCAGCAATGATTCCTTCAGCCTGCGCTGCGCTGACTGCTTCTAGGGCATCTTCAATGCGGTGCTTTTTCTCGGTCATTTCTACTTCTGTTGAAGCACCAACACGAATAATAGCAACGCCAGAAGCAAGGCGAGTAATTCTTTCCTGGATTCTTTCACAAAGAACCATGTCATCGCATAGCGCAATTTCGTTTTTAAGGGTGTCAATACGTTCCTGTACATCTTCTAGATCTCCTTTTCCGCCGACAACGACAGTTTGAGCACGACCAATGCTAATAGACTTACAGAGGCCCAGATCTTTCAAAGCTAGATCTTTCACGAGCACTCCAGCATCAACAGAAGCCAAGGTTGCGCCTGTTGATGCGGCTAAGTCCTTAAGAATGTTCTTTCTTTCTTCTCCGTATCTTGGTGCTTTTACGGCAACCACTTTCATTGTGCCTCGCTGCGAGTTCATAATAAGCGCAGCAAGAGCCTGTCCGTCAATCTGATCGGCAACAATAACTAGTGGCCTTCCTTCTCTAGCGACCAACTCAAGCACTGGAAAGATTTGTTCGACTGTATCGATCTTCTCATCAGCAACCAAAATCAGGGCATTCTCATAGTTGCAAGTCCCTGCTCTTTCGTTTGTAATGAATGCTGGAGAAACAAACCCAGAGTCAAAACGGAAGCCTTCTAGGATGTCGACAGTTGTATCAACTGAACGAGCTTCTTCAATTTGGACTGATCCATCGTTTCCAGCCTTATCAATTGCAGTTGCAACAATGTCGCCAATCACACTATCGTTATTAGCAGAGATGGTTGCGATGTGCCTTACGTCTTCCAAGCTCTCAACAGGTCGCTTGTTTTCTTCTAACTCATCAACAATCGCTGCGGCCACTTTGTCTAGACCACGTTTGATCTCAATGGGCGCTGTTCCAGCAAGAACGTGTCGGCGTGCTTGCTGATAGATTGCGTTTGCTAGAACTGTTGTTGTTGTAGTTCCATCACCAGCATTCTGCGCAGTTTTACGAGCAGCCTGTTTTACAATCTGTGCTGCCGAGTTTTGGAATGGATCTTCAAACTCAATAAACTCTGAAATGGTTACACCATCTTTCGTAATGATGGGTGGCGCATCCTTCTTGTGAAGAATAACATTTCGTCCTCTCGGACCTAAAGTTGTTTGGACGTTCTCAGCTAAAGTCTGAACTGCTTCTGAGATACTATTAGATAGATTTTGTTTGCTTTGATAGTTCTTCATAATACTCCTTAGATTACTTCGTCAGCGATCCCATACTCAACAGCTTGTTCTGCTGAGATGTAATGATTTGAGTTTGACGAAAACATTTTCTTGATCTTCTTGATGGATAAGTTTGAGTTCTCGGCAACGCAGCGAACATACATATCCTGCAGGACCTTTACTTCTTCCAGTTCGTTCTCCATGTTGTGCACAGAGCCCATTGTCCCTGCGGACGCTTGGTGAAGCATAAGACGACAGTTTCGGGCAACAAGACGCTTACCCTTTGTCCCAGCAGCTAGAATAGCTACGCCGGCAGACATTACTTTGCCTAGGCCAATAGTCTCAATGTCGACACCACTAGACTTTGTCATGTTCATAAGGTCAATAATACCAAACATCTCTAAGACCTCTCCGCCATAAGTTGAGATGATCATACGAATGTCTTGTTCGGGTTGCAACAACCCTTCGTGTTCTGCTAACTCCTCCTCGGTAAACAACTCTGGGGTGTTCTGCCAAAGATAATAAATGCCTGATGTAACATCTGCGCACTTCTCTTCGTTGATTGCTCCAAAAACGGCTACGGTTCGGAGGTCCTTCTCGGCTGGTTGTGCTGGCAGCGAGAAATGGATTGCGCCAGGGGATTCTTCTTCTACTGTCTCTTCATGCTCTTCGTTTAGATTGTTCTTCTTCTTCTTCATTTTACCTCGTTTTGTGAAGAATAAATTTTATTTGTTTACCTCGCTAAAGGCATCCTTGATCTTATCACAGATCTCATTAGTTTTCAAGACTTTTGAGAACTCTTTTGGAATAACGGCAACAACACGGACAAACGTAACAGATTGCCAGTCATTGAGAGTTTTTTCCATTCTTTTTTTCATGACTTCTTTTTCTTTTTCCGGAATGTCTAGATCTTCCATTTGCTTAATTAGCCTTTCTTTAACTGTTACTACATCTTTTCCAAACGATCTAATCATAGTCAAGCAAGAAGCAAGGCAGTATGTTAGAAAGTTATAGGAATGTGTATAGTTTAAGAGTGATGCTAGAAAGCGATAAGAGAATACTCCTAGAAAAAACACGCCAATGATAGTCCACGTATCCATTTTTTCCTCTAATAAAAAAAGACCGCATAATCTGCGGTCTTTTAAAGTTAAACACTTATTTTTCTAAGTCAAGGTCTTAGCCAAGTTTTGCTGCGATCTTCGCTGCTAGAACTTCGGCAAGTTTGTCCTGCTTTGACTCTTTGACTAGTCGCTCCGCAACTCTGCGGGTGACTTTCTTTACGATGTCCTGAGTATCGACAACCTCAACGGTTTCGTTTAGCTCTTCGTACATGTCTTCTTCCATATGGTCACCACATGATGTCTCTTCCATTGGGTGAGCCATTTCTTCCACTGGCTCGGCCATTTCGTCCATCTCATCGGCTGCGTCAACAGCGATGTCTGTTTCCGGAGCGGCTTTGATGGCGTCAATGAGTTGCTCAAGAGCGGCTTTGATTGCGTCCTCGCCGTCGTCGGCAGGTGCGTCCATTTCCATCTCCTCTTCACCCATTTCCATTTCCATGTCGCCTTCAGGAGCGTCCATTTCCACTTCTTCCTCTTCCTCGACTTCTTCAGCTTCGGTGAGTTCGGTTGCTTCTTCCATTGGCTCTTCTTCTTCTGAGAGGAAGTTTTCGGTAAGAGGCCCAATAGCCGCAAGCTTCATGAACTTACGAATGTGTCCCTCTGAAAGTAGTGTCTTCTTAGCCATTTGTTATAACTCCTTTGTTATATTAAAAATAAGTGTTTGTAGTAAATAGTATGATAAAAATAAAAAAACTTTTTATTCCACCAGTTATAAATAGTATGTTATTTATAAAAACTACAAGTCAGGCATTTCTATTTCAATAATGTCAAAAATAGATCCTAACTCTTCTTCTGAAAGAGAGAAACTTTGTCTCACTTTCTTTGTTTTTTCTTTTTCCTTGCGGATCTTTTTTTCACGGGTTTTGGAAAGGTTTCCGTTGTCTTTCTTGTATTCTTCAATCAGCTTCTCTAAGAGTGATGTTTGATTTACGAACTGGAGAATAACCCAACGAAGAAACTTTCCTTGGCCAATGCCTTCATACTTTAGTCTAATACGAAAATCAGCGTGGAGCTTTTCGCCAATAGAGAAAGTTAAGTTTTTATACTTTGGCTCATACTCTACTATGTTTGGCTTTTGATCTTCGCTCATCGATGTAAGATGTGGGTGCTGGACTCAACTGCTGCGTTGTGGGACTGGCGAATGAATGTTGCTTTGCTTTGTAGCTCAACAATGTCTCTCGCTCCGGAATAGGAAAAGCCTGACCTCACACCAGTAAGTAGTTCTTCTACAACATTGTATACAGAGCCTTTACAAGGAATAGTGGTAGATACGCCTTCTAAGGACGAAGTTTTTCCACGCCAAGCTTTTTGTGCTTCGGCAGATGCCATACCACGATAAGCTTTAAAGCAGCGACCATCACGATTGCGGAAAGTTTCACTGGGCGTTTCATCAGTTCCGGCCAATAACGAACCCAACATTACAGCATCAGCGCCAGCAGCCAAAGCTTTTACAATGTCACCAGAGTTTTTGATACCGCCGTCAGCAATAAGAATGGCGCTGCGATCTGTTTGAGCACAGTCAATAATAGACTGAAGGGTTGGAACGCCGTGGCCTGTTTGGATACGGGTTGAGCAAATACTTCCTCCACCAATGCCTACACGAATAGAGTCAGCACCCCAATCGGCCAATCGGTTGAAGCCTTCAAGCGTCGCAACATTGCCGGCCATAATGTGAACGTTCATTCCAAGCTCTCTTCGCAAGGAATCAATAGCCTCGCTTACAAGAGAATGATCGCCGTGAGCAACATCAATACAAATAACTTTTGCTCCTGACGCATAACATTCAATGGCTCGCTCAATAAAGTCTCCACTCACACCAACTGCTGCTCCAACAACAGAACAGTTTGGTACATCCAAGGCGTCTTCTACCTCGGCTGCTTGTTCAGCGATTGTATTGTATCTATGAACAACAGCCATTCCTCCAAGCTTAGACATTGCTGCAGCCATTTCCCATTCACTTACTGTGTCCATCGGAGAAGCAATAATGGGAATCTCTAGATTTAGTTCATAATCCAAAGGCGTTGCTAGTGAAATTTGTTTCCTTGATATAATGTCGGAGTATTGTGGTTCCAACAAAACATCCCCAAATGTGATTGTTTGTTTATACATTTTTTTCCTCTTGATCGATCATTCTTTCTAGATACCATTTGGCTTTCTTGAGATCTTCTGGGCCGCCTTTCATTGAGTATCGTGAAACATACTTGATCACGTTTCCTTGATTGAAATCCATTTTCCAGCTTTCAATGTAATCAATTGTTTCAATGCCTTTATTGTAGTGGTCGGGGTGATCTACTGCTTCTTTTGATTTCATGCTCTTTCCATCATTGAGACAACCGGGCCACAAAGATTTTGCTGTCCATTGTGACCGCCTCTGAAAACAACGACTGCTGACGGGAATGGTGCTGGATCGTTTGCTTCACCACCACCAAACTTTAGACGACCTTTCACAAAGCGGATTTCATTGGCTTGCATAACATATTCTGCCCAATACTTTGTGTCTGGGCGTGCCGGGATAAGCATAACTACAGTAGTTCCTGAGTCCTTGCTTTCTTCATAGGCCTTACGAATCCATTCTTTTAGCACTCGGCCATAAGGCGGATTAACATAACAAGTCTCGCCCTTCCACGATTGGACTAAGGCATCTTCTGCTTCTGTGAAATAGTTTGTACATAAAGCATTTGAGCCATTTGTTGCCGGGTCTAGTGTAAAGCTAAACTCCTTGTTCAATTTGCTATAAAATTCTTTTGGTGTTTGCCAGTCCATCTTTTTTGATGACATCATTGTGTTCATTGTTTGCTTATTCATTGATCTCCTTTTGATTGTTTTGAGAAGTTTGTGTTGCTTGGGCGCATACCCAAGCAACATCGCTGCCGGCCGGAATGATTTGTCCTTCCTGTTCTAAACATTCGATCCGGGCTTGCGCATCCTTGCCTGATGCGACCAAACCCAAGCCAAATAGTGCTAGAAGGAAAAGCCCCGTGAAAGCGTAAAGTATGAGCCTTGTTTCCTTGCGGCGCTGTTGGATAAGTAACTGTGCGTGATAATCATTCATCTCGCACCCCTGTTGATCCAAAACCACCTTCTCCACGGTTGCTATCATCTAGATCTTCCACAAACACAAAGTCTTCTTGTGAAATGTGTTCTGGAATCATTTGTGCGATACGATCACCACGATTGATGATAAATGCTCCGGTGCTCTCCTCGGTCGTAACAGAATGGTTTCTCAAAATAACTCCAATCTCTCCACGATAAGAAGAGTCAATAACACCGGCCATTACATCAATGCCGTTTTTATAGGCAAGACCAGAGCGTGGCGCAATACGAAGATAGTAATCAGCTGAAAACGAAACAGAGATGCCTGTTTTTACCAGTGTTTGTTCTCCTGGTCGGACAATACAATCTTCTGTTGCGTAAAGATCAATACCAGCATCGCCTTGTCCTCTTTGCTTGAGGTTGTAAAAGTTCTCAAGTTGTTTTACTTTTAGGTTTAGTTTAGTCATTTTTTATACCTCTGTTAGTTTGTATTTCTTTCCATCAATCTCGACAACCTTTGCGGAAAGTGTTTGGGCGCATGGGGTGCTGGGTGGCTTGGTTGGTGTGACTAGCCAGTGTTCATCTTCGGTCAGTTGTTGTCCATCTAAGAACCACATTTTGTCTCCGCTGGCCCTCTCAACAGCCGGGCCATCTTCACGGTGACGCTTTCCGTTTAGATACCATTCTTTGGTTCCGCTGGCATACTCAACAGCAGGACCATCTTCACGGTGAAGCTTGTCGTTTAGCCGCCATTCTTTGTATCCGTTGGCCCTCTCAACAGCAGGACCATCTTCACGGTGAAGCTTGCCGTTTAGGTACCACACTTTGCTTCCGTTGGACCATGCTTTTACTTTATATTCAATCATTTTATGCTGCCTCCTGTGAAAGAATAGAATAGGGGTTGTCTGAGAAGTAAACTCGTGGAACGCCGCATTGTTCGGCAACGTTTGATACACGATGGCGGAAGTCGCTTTCCCACTCTTCGTCTCCCATTACCTCACGCATAACATCCATCTTGTTGATCACGAGGTCAGTTACACCATTCATTCTACACGATTTAGCGAGAAAGTCAAGATCAATCCAGTTTGTTTGGCGCTTTCTTCCTGTGGTTGCTCCAAACTCTTGGCCGGCCTCTTGTAGTTGTCCTAAAAGAGGATCGTCACCTTGGAAATTTTTTGCTCCAACATAAGTTTCATAAACCTTCGCAGCACCCCAAACACGGTTGATTGCTTGTGGTGGAATACCGTTCAGAAGCGCACCAGCCGTCGTACAGTGGCTTGATGTAACATAAGGGTAATCACCCCAGTCAATGTCAATACCAAAGCCTTGTGCGCCCTCACAGAGCACATAAGTGTTTTTGTCGCTATAAAACTCTTCGTAAAGATCAATAACCAAATCTTTCATAAAGGCCAGCTCACCTACAAAAGAGCATCCACCAGCATGTACGCCACTTCGACCATATTTATCACGATAAGCAGGACCACAACCTCTTCTAGTCGTTCCAATCTTTTCGTCTCTTTTATCTTCATTTTTATGTTCCTTTGTAATAATGTGTGCGTTTTGAGCAATGCGAAGGTTTGATACAACATCAATACCAGCCGCCTCAAGATCTTTGATTTCTTGTAGGAGGGCATAGGGGTCAATAACGCATCCGTTGCCAATAATAGATTTGATCCCAAAGAACACTCCACTAGGAATGTGATGAGTTACAAGCTTTTGGCCTTCATGATAGATTGTATGACCGGCATTTGGACCGCCGCCAAACCTCATAACGTGAGTGTAATTGCCGTTCTTACATAGATCGTGTGTAATTTTTCCCTTACCACAATCACCATACTGAAGCCCAACAACAACATCTGCTGTGATTTCGCCGGCTGGCTTTACGCCGCCCATTGTTTCTCTATACATTCTCACTCCTTTTATTTCTTTTACGTTTTGGTAAGTATTTTTCATGTTAATAAGGGCCGTTCGGTTCTCCAACATCCTCCATCCAATGGCCGCACGCCCTTGCCCAATCATCTTGCAAGGAAATTGTGTTTTCGGCGGCCTCTCTGAACCCGTCGTCAGCGTGAACTCTATGCCAATGTTTTTTCTGCGGGTCCCACCAGAAGCCATGTTCTTTAAGCGCCTGGACCACGAGATCTCCCGGCCAATTGACAAAGGAAATATAGTCTCGCTTGTGTCTAGTGCCTGGTACGAGCCTGGTTTTAAAGTTGATGGTATTGCGTTCGCTAACTGGAATAAATCCCATTTTGCTAATAACGTCAAGCATGGAATGGTGGTGCTTCTTTGTTCTACCTTTCTCCTTTTTAGCGGAGAGTTCATTTTTTTCGTCACAGCAGGGATTGGGGCATGATCGCCATCCGAACACCCCCGGATCAGCAAGGCATTCCCCGTCCCAATAATCATTAAGATACATTTTCTTTTCTCCTTTATTCTGTAAGTCCGAGTCGGTTGTATTTTTTTAGGACTTTTTCGATAACGTATTCGTGCGCAGGCTCTGAAGAGAATGCGACAACCAAGTCTATCCAATCCACAACCTCTCCCTCGGCGTTGGCATAGAATGCCGCCGTTTCGTACGAAGCGACGACCTTGTCTGAGAAGGATGTTTGGATATACACACCATCAGGCATTTGCCATAACTTTCTATTGCTGTCAATGTCTTTTATAAACCTTGCGTTAGTTTTCACTGGGCGGTCGTATCAGACTGCTTGCTTTGATGAAGAGCCTCAATAAGAGCCTCGGCGTTTACATTGATCAACTTAGAACAGCGAATCCATTCAGTTTCTGGGTTGTAATCTTCTCTTCGGATCTCCAACAAGCTCTCAAGGTTTGTTTCGATCCCTTGTCGTGCCTCTGTCGGAACCCAATCTACCCGAGCAAAAAGCCATCCGTTCTCCTTCTTTGTTTCGCTGACTGTGCCAACAAGCAAAGAGTTTCCTTGGACCTGCATTACTGTATCATTAATAATCATTTTTCTCCTATTAGTTATTTCCATTGTTTTATTCACTGATCAAGTATAGTCTTTTATCAAACCTACTTATTGTATTGGGGGTCAATACTTTCTTATCTTTTCTTCCAAACCAATCAACACGAATAATGTGTGAGGTTCGAGGATCGCTGCTGCCTCCAACGACGATCCCGTAATCGCCACGAGGGCTGTCCCAGCCAACGAGCGATCCGATTCTAATTTCGGTGTCCATACGCCTCCGAGCGTTGTTTTTCCACGATAGAGCCGTATTATACCACGGTTCAGGGCCGGATGTCAAGCATTCCGTGCCCGCCGTGGGGTTGAATATAATACTAGTGGTTTATTCTTTTCCGGCTAAAAACCTTGCAGCGTAAGCCGAAACACACATCCTTTGCAACCTAGGGAGAGCATTATAGTCCTCCCGGTAAAGTTCACTTAGGCTTTCAAAAAGCTCTTCTGGATCAAATACAACTAGTTTTTCACCGTCAACCCACTCTAGATCTTCGTCTTGGCTGCAATTGTTTGTGCTGCTTCCGGAAGACACAGGCCTGATCCAATGCACTCTTGCACTGATGGGCCTATAAAAACTACTTTCTTTCACCTCTTTGACTTCTCCTAGGTAGATCGCACCTTCTTGAAGCTTGATTACTTTTTGGCCCTTCTCCACACTTCCTCCTTTGTCTTAGTTAGTTGGCTGATGTTCTTATCAGGAAAGCAACTTGAAGCGATGTTTGATTGAGCGAGTTGAAAAGCCCCAGTTGTCGCAATAGTCAAGCTTTGCTGCGTAGGGTCTGTTTAGATGAACAACATCATTCTTTTGGACAGCCCAGCACTTGATTGCGATCATCTCACTGTTGCTGTCTGTAACATCAACAATCCAGTATGTTTTTCCTTTCTTTGTCTTGCGCTCAGTTACTTTGCGAGGAATGAACCAGCAAACCAAAAGCTCAGGATCGAACTCAGAGATAGGGGGCACACCTTGATGGTGAAGATCTTGGAGCAAGTTATCATCAACAACTAGCGACATTGGGAACACCCCGGTCAGATCTGAGAGATACTCAATCCTTTCAACATCTGAGAAGTCCTTTTCGGGAGCATACTCTTTGATGTTCTCGGCTAGTTTATCGTGTGACTTTTGGATCTTCTTATAGATCTTTGGCCGATCGACACACACAGCAGACCAAAAGTGTTTCAGTCCTGTAAACCTTTCATCGACCAAAGAGTTTAGAGCCTGAGCCCGACAAAGAACATCGAGCGCTTTCTTGTTTAGCTTGGAGTATGAAATCTCTTCTGAAAAGATAAGGTCTTCTACTTTGTGAAATGGGCGATGAGCCATAATTTCATTGATAGCAGCGTCACCCAACCCCTTGATAGAAGATAGTGGCTGATAAAGAGTTTGACCATCTTGAGAGATTTCCCAGCAACGACCGGAAGAGTTGATGCTGATCTTCTCTACATTAAATCCTGCTCCTTTCGCTGTCGCAATCGCTGCTTCCTTTTTCGCATCCGGTTCGTTATCCAAAAACGCAGCGGTCCATTCGGATGGAAAATACTTATAAAGCCAAGCGCACTGATAGCTAATAACAGAATAACAAACAGCGTGAGACTTGTTAAAGCCGTAGCCAGAGAAGTACTCAAACTTTCTCCAAAGCTCTTCGCCGCCCTTATAACCCTTTTCATAACAGCCCTCCAAGAACTTTTGTTTAATGTCTGCTTTCTCCTTCATCTTCTTTTCAGAGAGGCCCTTCTTTGTAAGCAACTTTCTAAGCTTGTTTCCATCATCAAGAGTAAGGCCCTTTCCAAGTTCAGCAGCCAACTGAGCAATCTGCTCCTGGAAAATCATAAAGCCGTATGTTGGCTCCAAGATCGTGCGAATGATTGGATGGTCGTACTTGATGTACTGAGGGCTTTCCTTTGCTGCGATATAATCTTTATCAACACCAGCCGAAAGAGGCCCAGGTCGATAAATGGAAGTCACGGCGGAAAGATCAATAATGGACTCTACTTTTGAGTTTGAGCAAAGCTTTTGTGCTCCTTCATTGGCGAATTGGAAGATGCCGGCCCACTTTCCTGCTTGGAAAATGTCATTGTATACTTCTGCATCGTCTAGATCGATCTTGTCCGGATGAAGGTTTTTATCATAAAAGTCTCGGATCTGATCGAACGTTGGCTCTTCAATGCCGTGATGCCTACGAAGAATGTGATAGATCGCACCTTCCATAATGGCTAGTGTTGTTAGGCCAAGAACATCAAACTTGATAAAGCCAAGTGGCTCCAAGTGGCGAACGTTTTGTCCTTCTGACCACGGGGTTTGTACAACTCCACCAGATGCGATAAGGGGCATCCACTTCTTTAGATCGTCTCCAACAACAACACCACCGGCGTGCCTAGAAAGAGAACGGACTTGTCCTAATAAAGCACTAAGGCGCTCACCAACTTCAGGATACTTTGCTAGGAAACTCTGTAAGCTTTCGGAATAGAGAACTGTTTCTTCATAAGTTGGTACATACATACCGGCAGTCATACCGTGCGCTGCCTTTGCTAGTGGCGTGGCTTCCTTGATCATAACAGAAGTTACTTTGTTGACCTCTGTGAAGGGAATACCATAGAACTTTGAGACATCTTTGATTAGAGATCTTAGTTTGAGAGTGTTGAAGTTTGAGATTGGTACAACCGAATCCTCACCCCATTCTTTTGCCAACACTTCTTTGATCTCCATACTGCGTGAGACATCAAAGTCAATATCCGGATAGTCTGTTGCGTCTTTCGTCATAAAACGAGAGAACAAAAGCCCGTGCTTGATTGGATCGATCTGTGTAATCTTTAGCACATAAGCCAAAAGAGAGCCTGCTGCTGAACCACGACCTGGGCCTGAAAGCATCATCTCGTTGGCTCTATCAGCAATTGCCTTCATTGTAAGAAAGTATTTTGCAAAACCTCGCTCTTTGATTACTTCTATCTCTTCACGGATCCTGGCAACATACTCGTCATTATCAGCGAGGCCAAACTCTGTCATTCCTTCAATCGCTAGTTTCACCAACTGGCTATCAGCTGTTTCACTTTCCGGCACAACAAAGTCAGGAAGGCGAACTTCAGCATCCGGCTCAAAGTCAGAAATCAGTTCGTGTGTGATCCAGTGAGTTCTTTCAATACTACCACGGACTAGATCATCATCGTAAGTTTCTCCAACTTCAGCAGAATAGTCTTTGTATGCCTGCCACATCTGATCGCCATTCTTAGGATACAGCTCATACCCAACTTCCTCTAAGGTTTCAGGGATGCTGATCTCATAGTCTGGATTGGACTTTCTGTTCATCCAACCCAAGTTCCTGTAAAGCAAGCGGTCCTTCCAAAGCTCTGGGCTGGGATAGTGTGCATCCGCAGTTGATACAAGCTCAATGTTTAGTTCTTGAGCCACAGCAATAATAATCTTGTTTAGTCTGTGCTGCTCTGGGATAGAGTTCCACTGTAGTTCTAGAAAGAATCGCTCTCCAAAGATCTCAAGCATTTCTTTGGATTGGCTTACCGCTTCTGCGATGATCTCCTCATCAGATTGATCTAACATCTGCCACATAATCTTAGCAATGTATCCGCCAAGACAAGCAGAAGTTACAATAACCCCTTCGGAGTGCTCACGAAGAAGATCGTAATCCATTCTGGGATATCGATAATAGTTGTCCCCTTGGTGTGACTTAGAGACAAGCGAGAAAAGATTGTTTAGACCGGTCTGGTTCTGCGCCAAGAGCACAAGGTGACGTCGGTGATTGATTGGAGAGTTTCTTGAACGAGTCGATCCCTCATCCTCAATAGACATTCCTTCAGCCTTGGCCAGCTTCTTTGCTTGCTTCTTGTCTTCTTCGATACGAAGCTTTTCTTCTTTCCAATCTTTGATCGAAGGATGGAAGTAAGCCTCAACCCCATACACGGCCTTAAACTCTTTTCCTTCGTTCTTCATCTTCTTCCAATGAAGGTATTGATGAGAAAAGCCGTTCATGTTTCCATGATCGGTTAGAGCAACAGCATCACACCCATTGTTGTAGCTGAAGTCCATGTGCTCATCCGGATAGCCTAGAGCGTCAAAAGGAGATCCAACACAAGAGTGCCCATGTAAGTTTACAAATTTAAGTTTTGATTCAGTTCTTTCTTTCATTCTTCTCCTTTTTATGTAATTTCGCCAGACACGAGAGTTTTCTTAATCTCTGTGATTGGGGCTCTCGACAAGGCAAAATAAAGCTTCATTTCTTCATCTTCTGCCAAGTCTTGTTTAAGTTCTTTAATCAAAACAGAAATCAGTTTGTTTAGATTCTTCTTTCTTTCTGTCTTCTTTCTTGGTGCGTCCATCATCTTTCGAAGTGTATTCAAGCTTGATTCACGCACCGTTCTATCATTTAGTTCTGCCATCACTCCTCCTTATCTAAAGCCGCCGATCGGATTTGAACCGATAGCCTACGCATTACAAGTGCGTTGCTCTGCCGTTGAGCTACGGCGGCGTTCCGGGTCCATCTATTAGACGAACGAGCCGAGGATCTTATCCACACTCACGTGCGTTTTTTCGGACTACTGGCTGCATAGCTCATTTTTCCTCTTTGTTTGTTGTGGTTCTAAACTTTCTAGAAAAACTTCTTTTGCTTTTTCGTTGACGTCGATTACCATATATTGTCGACCCAAGTTTAAAGCGGCTCGGGCAGTTGTGCCTGACCCTCCAAAGGGGTCTAGCACGCTGTCTCCCTCATTGCTGTAAAGATAGATAATCCTTTCTAATAGTTTAACGGGCTTTTGTGTTGGATAGTCTAGTTTCTCATTGCCTTGTATTTGAGGAATGTCTAACCACAAGTCTTTTATTGGGATCCCGTCCATCTCATCCAAGTATCTTTTGATTCTAGGTATACCCTTAGCATTGTAAACCAACCTTTCATTATGATGAAGGTGTTTCATTTTCTCTTCTAACACATACCACTGCTTATGATGCCCATTCCAAGAATATCTCAAATTCTTTCTCGGGTTTACATCTGGTTGTGAATTATGTATTGCTGTCGTAACGAACCAACGTCCTGTTTTTTCACATCTCTTTGCGGATGACCTTTTCTTGTATTTTTCATCATACGGAAGATATAGGGGATTATAAATAGATTTTTTAGATTTCGAATAAACGATTATTGTATCGTGATATCTTCCTAGTTGCTTTTTGTTTTTTGCATTTCCGCCACTTTTCCAGGCTATTTCGTTTCGGAATAGTTTCTGACCAAAAACATCATCCAGAACAAGACGAACATAGTGGCTGTTTTTTGGTTCTACGTGAACAATAATGTTGCCATCTTTCTTTAAGATCCTGTGGCATTCTTTGATTCTTGGCGCTAAAAACCCCTGTGCATACTCTGCCATAGATCCAAACTTGTCATCAAACTCTCCAAAGTTCCTACCGGTATTGTAAGGAGGATCTAGATAGACCATACTAATACTTTCTTCTTCTAGCCCCTTCATCGCTTCTAGGCAATCTCCTACAAAAAAACTATTTTCTTTCATTCTGCTTCTCCCGTTCTAACTCTTCTAGAACCTCTTTAGCTTTCCCGATATAATCTTTATAAACTTTCTTCGGAACACTTCTCTTCAAGAAGCCAGGGTGTTTTGGGTCTTCTAGTGCTTTAGCTGGAATCGCTAATATCTCTGCATTTTCAGGATCTTCATAATTACCATGGGGGCGAGTGAACACAAATACATCTGCCTCATCAACACCATAGGCTACATGCCCACTAGCGGAAGCTGACCCTGTGTTTTTCTTGCTGATCCTTCTGGTGCACTCTAAGTGAAGTGTGCTGGAGCGAAATTTACTTTGAATTCTTAATTTATTTAAAGAAAGTAGATCATACCCTGACCGGTTCTTATCATTGTCGTTTCCTAGAGTCTCTGCAGTAACATGTAAGCTTGTATTAAAATTAATCCAATCTCTTTGAAAATATTCATTAGCTTGTGCTAGAAACTTCCCTAGTTCTCTTGTGTCGTTCTCTTTTAGCATCCCTTTATAAGCTTCATCAACATAGGACGTCCAGTTCTCCTTGATTCTCTCTTTTTGATTATTTGTCAATGACACTTTCTCTCCTTTGGTTTGGGCGCTAAGGCCGGTGTATTTGTTAGACGAACGAGCCGAGGATCTTATCCACACTCACGTGCGTTTTTTTCGATTGGCCGGTGTCGGCGGGGCGGTGGGTAAGCTAGTGAGCCACCAGAATCGGCGGGCTCATCTATTAGACGAACGAGCCGAGGATCTTATCCACATTTATTTACGTTTTTTCACGCCAGAGCCGTATTGTACCACGGCCAGGGTCAGAAGTCAAGCGTTCCGAGGACATCGTTCTGCTGGGCGTAATACAGATACAAAGCATTGTCATCGATAAATTCTTTCCAAAAGTCTTTTCGAAACAAAGCGATAACTCTATGGTTGTATGTAACTTTTAAACCACCAACATCACAAAACTTCATTAGCTCAACAAACTTCTTGCTTTGCATTGCTTGTTTGACCAGTGGTAGTGCTAATTCTTTATCAATAATTGCTCTACCATCTTCGCAAAGGCCGTATTCTCCTTTGGCGTCGACAAGAACATTGGCGCCTCGTTTACCGAAGATAACTTTCTTTTCCCCAAAGTGGCCTTTCTTGCGCTTCGACCACCATAATGATAGTTTATCTTCTTTGGCAACGTTTATTATACAAGGGTAAACAAACGTTGATGTCTTTTCTTTGTTCATCCATTCACGCTGACTGTGGTAAGATGAATCATATATCATTTCTACAGTATCTTGCTGCTCGGTGGCTACTAGTTTGAAGATCTCCTCAAACTTACCACTGGGAATGAAATCTAAGTTTGATATATCGTAGGTATATACCTTGTTGTTTTGATCTTTGATCAGTGTCTCGCCGCCGGCTTCTTTGTTTTGGAGGACATACCAGTCATATCTTGTCTGAACGTCGAAAGTTGCGATGCCGGCCTTTACATCGTTGATATCTAAATATAAAAACTTTCTTTCTAACATCTTGTTGGCTAGTTTTTTCCATCGTCCTCCATAGTTGCGCCAACCAGCCGGATGGACTAAGCAAAGATAAGCTTCTTTATTTAGGAGATCTAATGTTCTATCAACAAACTTATCCCAGATCTTTTTTGAGGTTTTGTTCTCGGCTTTCTTTTCTTGATAAGGTGGATTTCCAACTATAACGTCAAACATTGAAAAACTCAACAAAATCATCAATCTCTAAGAAATTGCCTTGTCGAATGTTTCTGTCTACAATCTCCCTAGCCGCCTCATCATCAACGTTTAGACCTGCTGCTAAGATTGCTCGCCACTTCATTTTTATAACGTTGTCTTCCATTAGTTCGACTGCGTATGTGGTTTGTAGTGCTTTGTGCGGATCGTGGCCTCGTGACACTTTCTCTTTGATAATAGCCTCTACAAAGTTTCCGTCGCCTCCTGCTGGCTCTAAGAATGTTTTATCTGGTTCCCAAGCATCTTCTGGAAGCTTGCCTAACATTTCTTTTACTAGCCAGTCAGGTGTGAAGACCTCTCCGTTCTTTTTTATTCGATCTTCTGTCTTGATCATTATTTTTTCAGTTCGTCTAGTTTTCGAAGCGCCAACCCTAATACAAAGTTAGCATTCTCTGTGCTTAGTTGTGCTTTGTTGTCAGGTGGAAAGCTTCCGTAAACAAAATAAGTTGCGTCTTGAAGCTTGTTGTTTGCTTTTTCGGCTAGCTTCGTATAAAGAATCTTTGCTTCTTTTTTTAGCTTGGTATTCCATTTACCCTCAGCAAAGTCATCAATCACTTGTTTTACTTGTTTTCCATTCTTTTTGCCTTGACTAAACTCTTCAGCTAGTCTTGCAAGGTCCTGATAGGCATACCAGCCCTCTCCGTCGGCTCGGACCAAGGCAAGGGTAGTGCTACAAATCCAAATCCTTCCAGCGTTGATATGCGGAAGAATGTGACTAATGTAAATAAACATTTTAGCGTGGATTGGATTTGTTCTTTCAATAGCCATTTTCTGATATACCGGATATGCTAATAGCAGTTATGTGGACTTACGTATTCTCTGATTCGCCACTCGTTATTGTATTGCTCTTCAAAGCGAATCTCTAAGCTTACTCTATACTGGCCATCATAAGATGCGCAGTGCCACTTACAAACGTGTGAGTCATAGCCCGTTGTATGTTGAAGATCTGAGTTATAGCAATCAGGCCCATACCACGTATCAAAAGAATAATGTGGGACTACTGGATCTCTCATGTAAACTTGGTTAGTATAGATTTCGCAACTCGTCATAAACAACGTTGCTAAAAGTAAAGCAAATAACTTATTCATTTTTATTCTCCTTTGTGCTTGTTCGGTCAAACCAAACTTTTGGTACGAGCCAGTTCTTCTTTTTATAATCAAAAGCTAGGCTGGACCCATAATAGTTTCTTAGATCTTGGAATGTTCTTAGGGGATAAAACTCCTCTATAGTAATTAGCTCGTAATCTTTGTTTTTTATGTTATCAAAGACCCATTTTGTTCCTTCTTCGTATATTTCTTTGCCTTTTTCGGTAAAAAGCCGACGAAGGTTTCTTCGGGACTCGATAAAATCTTCTGCGGTAAAACAAAAACCAAGCGGTATGTCGTGTGTTGCGTCTTTGTTGTCGTATTGTAAAAAGACATTGTTTTTTCGGATGATCTCTCGCTTTTCTCTTAGGACCTCAAAGTCATACACCCCAAAAGGAGAAGAAACATAAACTTTATCGTATGTTGTCCATTTTGAGATAAACTTTGATACATAATAAGATGAATGTGCTGCCCAAATGATTTGCCAAGCAACACTCTCCATTTTGTTTATGTGCATTGAGTTTATAGGCACATAAAAAATTGGAATATATCTTTTGAGTTTCCATCCTTCTTTCTCAAAAGGCCGCCTTGCCCAAACTGGGTCTAATGCGACCTCCCCTATCCTTTCTTTTGTTAGAGGAATCATGTGAGGGTCGCAACAAATCCAAATACTGGAACATCCAACAGTTGCGCACTCCATTACCGACCTTTCTAGAAGGGTATAGTCGTGTTCTAATGGTGTTAGGCAATCATCCCATTCAAAACCAAAGTCAATGCGTCGGTCAAAAGAAGGAATAACTCCAACCATGTTTGTTACTGTTCCTAGTCCTGTCATAGCGCCGGTAAATCCAATTTTAGTAAACTTTCGCAAACACCCCATCTATGTTGGACGTTTGGGAAGCGAAAATTATCCACATTTTTATAATTTTTTTTCTCTAAAGAGTAAATTTCTCTTTTTTGAGGTCTTAATGAGATGCCACGAAAAAGGTGTGGCTTGTCTGCTCTAGCGTATCCTGTGATGCCGGCAGCCTTCATTATGTCTTGTGCTTTGAAACGAACAGAATAGTCAGCATAGTTGTGTCTGTTTATCTGACGGCTGTTTAGATAAGAGATCGCATAATGTTCTCTAACGTTTTTTGTGATGATCTCATTTACAAAAAAGTCATTGCCCTGAACTCCATTGCCTGGATATCTCAGTGGCTTCTTTGCTATAAGATAATCAACTATTCGAAACTCTTTTTTATTTTCGATGCTCTCGACCTCAAACGATTTGTTTTTTATCTGTTCAGCATCGAAAACGTGGTATGTGTTGGCTTTTACGTGAAAGTCAAACTTGTTGCTTGCGATAATCCTCATCTTTCCTTTGTGGAAATACATTCCATCGTTGAAAGGGCAATAGATTTTTGGGTAATGCCTTCCATGATACAAATGAAGAATCCCAAGCAGCTCTGATAAGCCGGAACTCATTATCTTTTTTGTATGAGTTTTATAATCGGCTTCCCAGTGATCGCTTGGGATCCCCACTTTATCAAACGTTTCTACCCATCTTTCATCGTATTCTAATCTATCATACATCTGAAAGTCTTCCCATCGGGTTGAGATGATTGGAAGTTTATTTTCTATGGCAAAAACCAATGAAGAAATGTTGCCCCCAACAACAACTTCATCGTATTCATACTCAATCATCCCCTTTCAGTGCTGAAAGATAGGCAAAGCCAAAAACGAGAACGAACGATGCAGTCAGTCCAAAAATAAAATAATCAATCATAACCAGCCTCCATTGCTTTTGCTGTGTGTGGGAACTCTCTTTCTAAGAACTTTTTCATTGCTTGTGCTAACACCCGAATCTCTTGTTGTGCTTCCGGCTTGTCTCTAAGCCCAATGAACTTTATAATGTTTGAGACATTAGCCGATGCATAGTAAGTTGTGTAGAGGTTCTGAGGCAGTACTCCTCTTGCTTGTTCTCGACAAACTCCTGCTCCAATCATTGTATCGAAAAGCTCAATACTTTGAACATGGTGGACCCGAACGTGATCGCTGACCCTTCGGGTTCGTAAGCAATGTTGTAGCTCTGGGTTGATCAGATCTTTATCGTTTGATGCTTGCCTGTTGCTTTTATGCTGGGTTCTAAAGCTTTCTGGCTCATAGAACTGCAGGTTGACGTTTGTGTATCGCCTTGAGATCTCGTTATAAGACCAAGTCCTATGGCGATGATGTTGAGAGCGTACAAACAAAGGCACAACACATCTAAAAGTGATTCCGCCGTGCTCAAACACTGACGTATGTTTATGCTTCACTAAAAAGTTGATAAGTTTTTTATCTTTTTCATCTAGATCTTCTTTCTCAACGCCAAATGAGGCTCTGGCCGCATTGACAGCCATAATGTCATTTCCCCATGATTGTATAAAGTCGCATCTTCCGATCTCATCTCCATACAAATAGATTGTTTCATCTTTGATTTCCATTAGCAACCCTCGATTGTATCAACAAGGCGTCGCCTCATTGATGGTCTAACATTATCACAGTCATAAACAGCAGTCCCGCATTCACTACAAGTATGTTGATCACAGACCAGCTCAGTCAAGCCGGATGGCCACTCTCCAATTGGAATGATCTCCCATACTCTATTGTCTTCTCCGATAACTTCTGGTATTTGACAAGGATCGGTATCCTGCAGGCATTCTAAAGTTGCATACTCATAGTCTGATTGCCAGTTAATACCGTAACAAATACAATCGGCTGCTGCTTTACGGGAAAACCCTAGCGCCAATAAGAGGGTACCCACTACTATTAGTTTTCTCATTTATCTCCTTTATCGGTAAGTGCCTAAAATGTGACTTTCTAGAATGAAAAACTGCTCTTTTCCGCTTGGATCGACAAAGCTTTCCATCATAGTTGTATCGACTACGACCAAGGTACTACCAACGTCGCTAGAAGAAAACACTGTGCACTGCTCTCCAACACCAAGAAGGCTAGCTGTTCGGTATCTTTGTTTTACTTCTTTCAGGTAGTCGTCTGGAAGCAGCACTTTTGCTTCTTTAGTTTCTTTTTCAGGCTCAGGCTCAATCAATGAAATATGCAAGAACCGATTGCAAGGGTTAAGATGCATCTGAATAACCTCGCTTTGTTGAGATAGTAGTCAAAAGCTTACTATACATTTCTTGTAGTTCTTCTAGGTTTTCATCCTTCTTGAGCATACGATAGGCCCTTACTGCTAGTCGCATCTCATCTCCGGTAAGCCATTCGTTTTCTTTGTAGTTCGCACGAAGATCTCGCTTTGCGTCCTTGTAGGGTTCCATTTCTTGCTCAATAGCATCAAAAGTCTGAATGAACTCTCGGATCTTTTCTGTCTTTTCTTCTTCTTTCATAATTGTCCTCCATTTATGTTAGTTTGCGAGCCGGGGGCGACGGGCGCTCCTCCACTCAACAGATATCATTCTAGCACGCATCCGGCCGGAAGTCAAGTGTTATTTGCTTCCGGCCGGATCGAGCAGAGCGGTCGTTATTTTACTTCGCAGCTTCCGGCGACGCAAGCTAGTTCGCCTGCTAAGTCTGTATTGTCTTCTGTTTCAATGATCTTTGTAAGATCAACATCTTTTAGCGCTCCAAGCAAAGCATTGTATTCTTCTTTTGAGCACTCTTGGAAAGGTAACTGAACGTGCGTGTGATCAGAATAGGGAAGAACAGAGAGACCGTTATAGACATTCCTGTTTTCCCACATCCATTCACCAACATCATCCCATTCACTTTCACGAACTGAGACAGTTGCTGAAACGTTGTGTGTGTTCTCTCCCTTCCGGTGTCCGGACTTTACCCAATCACGTGAAACTCGTTCAATGCGCTTGAGTAGTGATAGGGCGCTTTCTGTTCGGTAGATAGCCCCTTCAGGAGCCTTTTGAGGAACTGAAACAACTGCTGTGTCGTGTGGTCGGAAGTATTCATCCTCAACTAACTCTGGATGGTTCTCCGAGAGATAAGAATAGATTGCTTCATTCTTGCCCAAGCGAAGCCGACGAATGTAATAGTCACTATGCCACGCATGAATACCTGATGATGTTCCAAGCGTTAGTGAAGTTGTACCAGCCGGCTTCACACAAGTGGTTCTTGCGGCTTGTCGAATACCAATAAGATCGGCAACTCTTTTATTTTCTTCTTTTACTGATCTTGCGCCTGCTTCCATATCCAGATCCAACACTGCTCCTGATGCGATGCCGGTCATTGATACGCCAATAAGTGCGTCTTTCTCTGTTGTTCTTCGCCAAACATCACGCAAGTAGTGAAAGTCTGTATAGCCGGCTTGGAGCGTGCCTAGGAAAGCAGCAGCACGGCAACGAGCTTCATACTCTTCTTGTGAGTCAAGATCTGAAGCATTGATCTCAGTTAGGTTACAGAACTGATAAGGGCGAAGTGCGATTTCACAACAAGGGTTTGTCCCCCAATCCTTATCGTTTGATAGGTAGATACCGGGCTCACCTGAACCTGACTTTTGGATTCGATCCCAAAGTGAAAGAAAATAATCTTTATCAACTTTGTGGCGTAGGATTACAGCTGAGTTGTTTGCTCGACCACGGTGTGGGTTTGCTTCCCACCAGTCTCCAACCTTTGAAGCAATCATTTCATCATCATCAGCTGAGAAAAGAGCGATAAGAGCGGCACGGCGAATGCCTCCCGCAAGGACAGCATCCGCAATATGGCAAATCATATCATGGACTTCGATTGGGTCAAGCTTATCACCATCTTCCTTCTGTGAAAGAATGCCTTCAAGCTTTACAAGACACTCACGCAAAGGCTGCGGTCCTGGCGCTTTGCCTCCTGATGTAACTAGACGAGCACCTTTTGGTCGGATGTCTGAAAAGTCAAAACGAATCCTAGAAGTACCACGATAGTAAGATAAGATTAGTGCTTTTACAGAATCAGCCCAGCCTTCAATTGAGTCGCCAATAAGAAAACGACGGGTTCTTTTTTCATTTGGCCGGCGGATCTCAGGAAGCTTTTCAACGTGGTGAGTTTGTACTGAGTATCCCACACCTGTTCCTCCAAGAAGAAGAAACATTGTCTCGGAAAAAGCTGCTGAGTGGTCGATAGGCAGGTAGGCGCAGTTGTATACTCTGTTTGGCGCAACCTCAATAGGCTTTCCAGCAAACTGCATTGAGCGCATTGAAGGAAGAACCTTTCTAGGTCTTACATAGTCCTCATAAACATTGACGATCTCCCCGGCTAGATCTGGGTATTTCTTAACATGCAAATACATATTTCTATTTACCAACTCGTCCCAACTTTCCCTACGCTGTTGGACCGGGTCGTATTTGGCGTACTTCATGTGCACCGTGATGTCTGATAAAATCTTTGTAGCAAGTTCCATTAACTATTTTCTCCTTCAGTTTTCATTTGTTTGTATTGTTCTCGCAGATGATTCATCTGTCTTTTTGCTGTATTCTTTTTTAGATCTTCGATTGATTCATTTGTTGGCTCCAAAACTCGAATCTTAACATTGCTGGTATCCATATATAAAGGAAAAACTAGCCCATCCGCACCGTTTCTGTTTTTTGCGACATACAAACGGCCGGTATTATTGTTTCGATCATCGATTGTCCTAGAGAGCGAGCAAATAAAATCAGCAACAAAGCACTTACTAAATGCTTCTGAAATAGCTTCCATCGTTACGATTTCGGCATTAACACCAGAGCGGTTTGTCTGAGATGCGGTCCAAATAGGACAAGCGTATTTTTGTGCTAGACCTCGTAGGTTTTCATAGATAGATTCAAGTTCAAATCTTTTGTCCTTATAACTAGTTACGGACTTTAAAAGATCGGCATAATCAACAACGATTGTTCCAATAGGAATGCCTCTTGATACTAGCTTTTCCAAGTGGCGGTCAAGAGTCGCAACAGATGCTGATTTTGTTGGATACTCCTTTACAATAATGGCGCCCTCAATCTCTTTAATCGAGTCTAAAACATCTTCTTTTCTATTTCTTAGTTCGTTTAGTTTGATCTCGGAAATACAAGAATCGTATCTTTGTGCTACCACCTTATCAGACAGCTCTAGTGTATAATGAACAACAGTCTTACCTGCTTTCGCAGCTTGTGCTCCTAGATGGGCCAAGGCCATTGATTTTCCTGCTCCTGTTGGTGCGATAACTACACCTAGTTCTCCAATACCGTGGCCACCTTGTGTTAGATCGTCAATAAGCGACCATCCTGTTGTAACGGGGTGCCTGGGCTTTTCCACATACCGAGCATCAAAGTCCTTGATAAAGTCGTGACCAAAGTCATTGTCCATTCCAAGCTTTAGTGCTTCGTCGATAACTCCTTTCACCTCGTCAAACGAAGAGCTTTTGATCAAAGAGATAGAATGTAAAATAGCTTCTTGGAGTTTCTGCTTCTTGCAAAAGTCTAATGCCTGATTCTTAATATAATCAGAATCTGCTACAATCTGGTTTCCAATAGATTTTGCAACAAAGTTTCGAATCGTTGCCTGGACTGACTCTGGAAGATCTGTGATTTCAGTTCTTACCAAAGTCTCTAAGGTTTCTTCGGACGGATGAACACTGTATTCTGTTCTATGTCTGAAAATAAGCTTTGTTAGTTCTTGTAAAGCTTTGTTCTCGAAAAAAGACACGTCCAGGACTTCTTCCATTTGATCGGCAAAAGGACGATCGAACATAATAAGTTTGCAAAGCTTTTCTTGGAAAGACTTACCAAACTTCTCGAACCCGTCTTTATTACCAAATGTTGTATCTTTAATCATAGCTATGCTCCTTGTTTCGCTAGGGTTCTTTGGTTGTTCATTACCATTCTAGAAAAAAGACGGAGTGAGGACCAGTCATAGGCACCCAACCCTTCTTTAATCAGTTTCGCATCAAAGTCTTTTTGACTATACGAGAACGGTTCATTATACACTTCTTTTGTGCCGTCCGCAACCCCAATCGGAATGTCTGGCGCATAAAGTTGCATCATTTTGTAATTGCTGTATAAAAGGTCCTTGGACTCTAGCAGCTTTTTATGGACAGACATTTTCTTTTCTACCTTTCTACAGCCTTTGAGAATGTCATCAACCCCATAGAACTTATCCTCTGAAAGGAACGGAAAGGCCTTTACAAGCGTCTTGATGCCGACACCCTTCACACCGGGTAGGTTGTCTGATTTGTCGCCCTCTACGGCCCTAGCCAGCGCCATATTGGTTGGGTGAACTTTATACTTTTCTGTTACTGTTTTATGAGTCTCAAAACTATCTGAAATGGGACGGTATAAAATAGTATCATTAGAGCAAAGCTGTAAAAAGTCCTTGTCGCTGGATACAATGATCTTTACTGCGTCTTTCGAGCCTGGGAAAGTACATAAATAAGCAATAATATCATCAGCCTCTATTCCTTTGTGGAGGTATTGCTTTACCGGCAAGGTCTCCAAATACTCTATCAAGCGCAGTTGTTGCCAAACTTTGTTTTTTAGTTTGTCATCGTCAGTAAGATGGTTATAGTTCCAATTCATTTTGATTGGCTTACGACCTTCTTTGTATCCTTTGTTCTCGGATCTTTTGCGAACTGCCCCTCCTGGTCCGTCCCAACAGATGTGGACTTCTTGCGGATCGATCTCACGAATACATTTCTGCATTGACTTGAGAAAGCCATAGAACCCACCGATCGGATCCCCATTAGGTCCAAGAGAGGGGTTTACAACATATGACCTCAAAAACATATTGAGGGCATCGATGATCATAATCTTTTTATTCGGCATTTGCAAACCATCCCTCACTCAGAAAATAGTCGACTAGTTCTTCGGCCATCTGGGCTGGTAAGAAACTAATCTCTCCTTCAAGTGTCCCGTCTGCTAATGTGTTCGCAAATACAAGGGTCTTTGTAGGGGCCACACCCCCATTTCTTGTCTTCCAAAGTCGTTCAAAATGGTCTTGGATTGACCCTTGACGAGTATACATGTCTTCTGGTGTTAGTCTAATAAAAGCTTTTTCGCCTGACGTTCTTGTTGTCGGCCCGAACTTGCCTCCGGATAATGCGTGCCAGCTTGTCGCAATCAACGTTTTTCCATCTTTTCGCATTTCTTTTACAACACCATACCGCTCGCCATATGATGGGTTGTGGTATTCAACTAGTTGTCCGTTCATAATTTCATTTCTCCTATAAATTTTTCGTCGACAGAGTAAATCACTCGTCTGATACCAACGTGCCGCATTGCGGCTTGGCACATACAACAAGGCTTTGACATACGCCATTCTCCTTGTGGGCTAATGCGCACGACATAAATGGTTGCTCCAGAGGTTGAACGTCTGTCAACCCCTAGAATACAACCAAGTTCTGCGTGAACAGTAGCGTGTTCTGGTTTTTTCTTGAACTTAGCCGCAAAAGAATTAAACTGATTCTTATTGACGCCCAAACTCAAAACTTTTGATCCCTTCGCTAAAACAGCACCGTGCCTAAACACAGGGAAGTTAGAGGTGCTGGCCTGCTTTGCAGCAAGGCCCAGCATCCTCCTTTCCCTACTCGTCGGTGCTCTCTTCGTCGTAGTAATCTTCTGCGTTTCCTGTTCTTTCATCGAATTTCCTTACTACTACTTCGTCCATGATATCTAAGATCTCACGTCGGAATAAAGGATCTTCTAGCTCTTTGAGCCAATCAGCAGCACGGAACTTTTTCTCGGTCCCATCACGGAACGTTAGAGTATACCACGCACCGGACTTTACTCGATCGGAAATCTTAATTGCATCCAACCAAGACTCCTCATCAAGAATACCTGGGCTGTCTGTCCCAAACATAATCTTGAACTCACAGTTTCGACCTTCGGTTCCAAACCTTGACTTTTCTAGCTTACAGCGCACAAGCTTACCAAGGCGGAAGCCAGTTTCATCTGTAATAAAGTTTTTCTTTGCTTTTGAACCTGTAAGCCAAATCCGAAGCGAATAAACATACGAAAGTGCTTTGCCGCCTGGAGTGAAGAAAGGTGTGGTCATTGCCTCAGCGATGTTTGAGGTAATGTTTGTTTTGAGCTGATTTAGAATCAAAACAGTTGCTTGCTTGTCTGCGACTGGAATTGAAAGCTTTTCTGTTCCCTTTGCTAGCACTCTTGGCTTCATTGCCATTGTTGCTTGAGGGTTGAAATCTTTCTCTAGATCTGCTCTTGCTGGTGTCATAGCCAACGAGTCCCAAATAAACAAAACACGATCTTCGGTTTGTTCTAGGATTGTTTCTATTGATCCAAGCACATCTTCAACGGTAGTTGCCTGAACATAAAGCAAATCCTCTAGCTCACAACCTGCCGACGTCAAGAAAGCAGGATCGATTGATGATTCTGAATCAAAATAAACAACCTGAATACCTTTACGTTGAGCCGAAGCAGCAATCTGTGCCGCCATGTAAGACTTACCCGTCGACTCCAGGCCGGCGATTTCAGTCCACTTCCCAACAGGGATCCCGGCAACTTGACCCTTACAAATAATAGAGTCAAGCCACCGAGAACCTGTGGGGATCCAATCTTTCACCTCTGTTGGGTTTTCCTTTGTAAGATCATGAGCGACGATTGCGCCCATTTTCTTATTTAGGATATCTTTTAGATCTTTGATCCCCATAAACCCCCTATACCAAGTCGGCAATTGCGTTGGCCACTCGACTGCCGCCACCAGAGCGGATAGTCTCACTAGCCATCTCTTCCGGATCTACGTCGTCAGACATAAGAAAGGCATCTAGGATTTCCTGAACCTCTGCCGGAGTCTTTCGGGTTTGCATTCCATCAATGTCCGGAAGGTTTGCGAGCCACTCTTCGGTCTGATTCTCATCCTTGGAAAGCTTTGTAGCCTTTGGTCGAGGACGAACCACGGTCTCAGGATACATCTTACCATTCGGCTTATCGTAAGTAACCTTGAGATCGAATCCAGCACTTGGGTCTGTGATGTCACCAAAGTCCGGATCCAGCACAGTCTTTAGAAGCTCCTGGTATACAGTCTTCGAGTAAGACCAAACCTTTGGACCATCATCTTCCTGTCCACGAACAATTACAGGTGAGAAGAAACGAGCCTTAGCAGACAAGTCACGAGCCATGTTTCGGCTTTCTTCCGAACCCTCATCATAAAGTTTTCGCACGAACCGATCAAGCGCATCATCCTCGTTGAAGTTCTTCTTTGGCGAGAGGAACGGTTGAGAGTCGCCCACACGATAGTGGACAAAATACTGCTTGAATGGATCGCCATCAGGCGTAGGAAGAATACGAATCTCATAAGTATTCCCGATCTCCATCTTTAGATACCGACCTCCGCCGTTACCCTTGTTGTTCAGCTTGTCAAGCTTCTTCTTCATTTTGCTCATATCAATAGCCATGTGTACCTCCTATGGTTGGCTGCGGCGACCCGAATGGCCACCGAATTTAGTTTATTATACACCAGAGAGTGGCGAATGTCAAGCACTCGTTTCTCATCGGTCAGACGCCCTTGAGCGCCTCACATTAGTTAGACGATCGAGCGCCGGATCTTATCCACGTAAAAACGAAAAAATGTCCGGCGGCGATCGTGGTGCCTCAGTTCTGGTTTTCTATCAACTGTTCTTGGATCATCGTGCTGTATTGAACAATATATCCATAGTTGTGTTCTAAGTCCGAGCGATAAATAACAAATGATGATGCATTTGATGGCTCTGTATTGTTTGCTGCTGTGTTGATGTCTTTAATGTTCATCAGCCTAGCCGGTTCCTTTAGCGCCTCATCGTTCAGAACATAAGTATAGCTCGTCTCTCTCGGGAAGTCAAGAGAATAAAAAAGTTTTTTTTCACCGTTCTCGACGTTAAAGGCTCCAAACGTTGCGATGCGGGCGGTTTCCACCGGATCGTCCGTCGTATTTAGCACGGGGCGCTGGTCCTTACAGAAGTTGATCATGTGAAAAGTCGAAACAATAAGATCGTTTAGTTGTTCATAATAGTTTAGAATGTTGACTTCTGGGCTGATCTTCTCTAAGGCCATATTATCAACAATAAACATTTTTTCGATCAATCCGGAGCGAGCAAACTCCTGCATAACCATCAGGGCGGCTCTTTGTTGTAATTTTGCTGTTCCGTTGATTGTATTTGGGTCTGATTTAACAAAGATAACCGTTTTTGGGTTTTCTTTGACTTCTTCCATCAAAACCAAGGAAGTTGCTGCTGACCTTGCTGCTCCATTAACAACAAAAAGCAACTTATCGTCTGCAGCAAAGGTTTTTAATGTTTTTGACCACTTTTTCTTGGTCTCGAACATCTTACTTTCTAACTCTTCTACTTTTTTCGTTTTCGGGATCTTGATATCACCTTTTTCAGAAACGCAAAGAACAGAATAATCATAATACTTTTTAAAATGTTCGGCAATCTGGCTTCCGCCGTCGCCAATACCAATAACTTTTTCAATCATAAAGCAATCTCCTGCATACCGCCGAGTGTCTTACCTGCCTTGAGGGTCGTTCGAAAGTCTCCAAAGCGAGTGTTAGAGAAAGTATGCACCAAATCGTCGATCAAGTCAAGATCTTTTTTGCTTAGGTCCAAAATAATACAGTCGTGAACGATAAAGGCTAAGCTTGTTTGGCGTCCTTTCAGAAGTTCATTGACTTTGCTTGCATTCTCATAAACAACGTCTGCGGTTGTTGACTGAATAACATAATTGATTGCGTGGTCGTCATCACACTCAATCGCACGACCAAATGGTGTCTTGATAAAATCGTGATGGAACCAGTCAGTTTTGATCTTATCTTTATCGTAAACCTTTTCCAAAGTTTTGTTTGCGGCGGTTTTACCGTAAAGCCACTGGAAAGCTTTCTTCTTTGCTTGATCACGATCCTCAATGCGAGAGAACACGTTTTTCATGTTCCATTCGTGGATGTCTTCTTCGGGCTGTTCTTTACCGGCCAAAGCCAACATTGTGCGAAGTTCAGCTGCGTTATAGTCCAACTCAACAAAAAGATCGTTATGCGGACGCACTGCTGTTTTGAACTCGTGCGGGAGGTTGAGAATCGGGAACGTATTTGGCTTTGTGCTCAACCTTCCTGTGATTGTGCCATAAGGATCGTAGTGAACCCACTTGTTTATACCTCTCAGGCTTCGTAGTTTGCCTTGTAAGGCCTTTGTCGTGCTTACCTGTGCCGCCACATCAAAGTCAAAAAGAACTTGCTTGTGGTTCATCTCAGAGAGAAGTCGGTGTACTTCCAATAGGTGGTCATAAGATCTTGGCTTGGTATAGTTTTGTAGAACGTTTTCAGTTATTTTATTTTTTACCTCGCAAAGATCAATCAGGAAAGAAAGCGGCATAAAGTCGTATACGCACCATTCTTGGACGTTAAAGTCGACGGCGCCAAAAGCCATGTTAAAAGCTTGGAGTTTTTTCTCAATCTCCAAGTATTCTGGCATAACATCGGCTGGGCAACATTCTTTTAGAGAGCGACCACCAGCCCAAATGTTTCCAACCTGTAGCTCTTCTTTGTCGGTTGCGTGGTGATAAGACCAAGTTTTTGCGGCTTTTGTTTCAGCACCGTCAAAATGAAAAACGCCGTCTTCATAGACAGCGTGGCATTTGTTTTTCGTATCAAGGGTTTGGAACATTAAAAAACCGGGGTGAGCGTGGTGGTCTTGGACGATCTCCTGACTTGGGCTACAGTATAGCGCATTGCGGACGGCATGTCAAGAGAATTCGCCACGGCCAAAGCGTTATGAAATACCTTGTCTTTATTTGGCATCTCGTTTTGGTTTGTTTCCGATAGAAGCGCAAAAAAGTAAAGTTTTAGTTTTTGCTCTTTTGTTAATGTTCCTTCTTTATTAATGTTTTCTTTTATTGTTCTTATTTGGTTCTTGCACATCTCGTTTGGAAAATAGATCTTGTCCTTGTCAGAGAAGTGGTTCGCAAAACGGTCTTTGTTGTATTGATTATACATTGTTGTAATCATCATGTCAAGATAACTAAACTCTAAATCAAAATAGTTAAAAAAGTTGTCAGTATAGAACTGCTTGATGTCAACGTTATTTATCTTTCTGTATGGATTATACACCAAGCGATAAGGATTTGCAAGATCAACCTCAAAGCCTTGTAAATTTGCTATCTTTACATAATCGTTGGTGCTTCTGGTATTTCTAAGAAAGTCTGTAAAGATCCCTGTTGGGCTACCAGCGCCTTTTTGCTTTATGACTATTGATAATCCGGTGTTTTCGAAATACAACCGTTTCTTAAAGTTTAAGTTGTAAAAAGTCAAGGGCAAGATGTTAGAGTATTTTCCAATGTAATCTAGAAAGGTATTATAAAAATCTGTGACGTTTCTTATCTTTATATTTCTTCCGTCTATGTAATTTACAAGTAAGCCATAATAAGTATTTAGATTGTTTGCGTATGCTTCTAATAAGTTGTTATTGGAAAAGTCTGGTTTTTTTGTAAAGTTATAAAACTCGAAACCAACTTTCTTCTGAAGCATTTTTCTTGTTATTAGATCTGTAAACTTTTTGTATTGTTCGGCTACTTCTTCTAAAACAAAAGAATCTTGACTAAACCCAATAAGTTTGTCGTCTTTTGGGATAAGTGGAAACAAGTCTGTATCTAAGAAAAGCTTATAGTCTAGATCACTATTATAGTTTGTTCTAATCCTTCTTGAGGAGTTTTGTATGATTTTGCCTATGTTAAATTCTTGTATGGTCATTTAATTATTAAAATCCGAGATCTGAGAGTGTTGAGTTCACGTTTCGGCCGGCTTGTGTGGTCGCTGCGGCTGCTGGCTGGCTAACATTGTTGTTTAAGGTCTGGCCGGCTTGTGTAACCGCTGCAGCTGCTGGCTGGCTATAATTGTTGTTTAAGGCTTGGCCGGCGCTTGTAACTATGTCGCTAGCAGCCGACGCAAGTCTCTCAAGGGCGGTGGGCGGTTCTTGAAGTACTTCATCCGCTGCGCTGGAACCGGCCTGAATGATTTCCAATTCAGGTCTGTTGCAACTGGTGCCGGAAAACGCCTCCCAACTAGCTTCAACTTCTGTTTCAAATTTTCCATCGGATCCAATTGAGTTTATAACTTTATTAATAAAATAATACCCACCCAAGCCTAAAACTCTTGCTGCAGAAGTAGAACCGTGACCATAGCCGACCATTGATGGGTTGATATATATATACGTCCCTGGAAAAATGAAAGGGGCACCAAAGATTGTTATCGTAGCATCATACTTTTCTCTTAGTGCTGACAGGTTTAAACCACCAGCACGGACAATCCTGCCTTCTCGGCGTCCTTCAATTTCATCTTTTCGAAATTTAATTGATTTTAAAATACCTCTGTCTGAACCTAACTTCACGTGATATATCCCTACCCGAGCATCCTCTTCTTCATCAGCTTTGCGCTCTATGGTCTGACCATTACTGCGTAGGATAAAATAAGAGATTAACCTTTGATCGCCAGACGATGGAGCGGCGGATATCACATTGCCAACACTTCCTGCATAGACAGGCTCCTTGTCAGCAACGCTATTCCTATAATCTATACCGGCCTGGAGGTCAGGCGCCAGGCCGGGACCGCCGAATATAGCGTCTCGGGTTGCAGCGTCTCGAAGCTGGTCGCTTATACCTATGTCCGGACCTTCAAAAGAAGCAACATGCGGCACTCCTTCAGGGCTAACAATGTCACCAGATGAAGCCAATCTAATTGAGTTGACATAGGAAAACTTACTTGCCAAATCCTTAATAAAAGCAGTCAAGCTGTACCTTGTTTTTAATGGCCTTATGATATTTTCAATAAAGAAAGATCTAAAGCCATCAATTGAAATGAGCATATCGGAATAATTATAAGCTTTTCTAGTGTTGTCCATATCTCTATAGGTGTAGAGCCCGGTAATAAATTTAAAATCGTCCGATCTTTCCTTCAAAGCAGTGCCTTCTGTGTTTTTTAGGCCCTCAACAACTCTGTCTATGAGGTCTCCTAATCTTATAAAGTTTATTACAAGCCGGGCGCCGTCGTTCTCGCTATAGTTTTCTAGAAGTCTTTCTCGTTGAGCTGCATCCAGATCAGCATCAGAAAGGTTCGGTGTGTCGGCGGCGGCGGCGCTAGCAGCGACTTCGCCGGGGTCGATTCCAGTTCCCTGGTGGAAGAACCCCTGGCTGACATTGAATTGGGAATTAGCGCTAAGGTTCATTAGGACACTTTCTGTAAGGCGCCTTATTTCGAGGCTTCTGAAGTCATCGTTAAACGGAACCCGAGATTCCTTAACTTCGGCGGCTCTTATTTCTTCAATGACGTCTGCGTTTATTGTAACTTTCCAAACCTTGTTGCCTTCCAGCAGTCCAGTAAATATATTATTATAATTTTGAATAATATTATCATTTCCAGTAGTTCTCAACGCATCCAATAGAGCAACCTCTCGTTCGTTCAACTCGTCGGTGTCGGTGTCAGTATCGGCAGAGTTGTCGCTAGTGCTAGTTCTAGAAGTCGCACAAGGATCCAATTCTTGCTTGTCGGCTGGAGATTCTTGCTCCGTTTGGCCGGCAGTATTTGCAGCTGCTTGATTAACTGACTCGATAGCGGGAGGAAGACCGATTCTTAGTATGTTAAGCGACTCGTCAGAAAAATACTCATCGATAGCTGAAAAATAGCTAATGTCTAAAGTTAATGTGCCGTCGGCATTGAAGTTTAGGCTATGATCCTTTAAAGATAGACGCAATCTGGTATTTGTTTGGTTGATGATCTCTTTTAGTGCTCTTACACTTTGATCGTTGGCAAGGTCGTGGTTGATTTTATGATCAATTTCCCAACCTACATGTGCTAAAATTTCATATTTATAAAGAGGTTGCGCAGATTCATCATCACCGTTTGCGATTCCAACACCAGCACCAATAAGGCTGATCAAGTCAGTATTTCTGGGGTCCTCTAGGGCAGCTTGTGCATCATTGGCACTAATTCCAATAAAGTCGCTTAAGCTTTGAAAGAATAACGATATATCAAAATTAACAAACGATCTAACGGTTTCTGGATTGTTGCCTTCGTACGACCAATTAACACTTTTAATTCCAGCGCCGCCGGCTCTTCCAGATTTAGATTGAGTTATTCTTTCAAGTGATTTATTTTCTGTAAATGATTTAAATTTAAATTCTAATATCCCGTTGTCGATTTCACTGTATGACCCATCGTTGTTTTTTTTATATATTTTTTTATACAGTCTTATTTTTGGCACTAATAAAGATAGATAAGGAGTTCTGATCGCAAAAAATGGAAGAAGGTCGGGTCTTCTTAAAAGAAAATTGATCAACAGGTGCTCATCTGGTGTGCTTACTTGCACGATGTTTGTCTGACTGGTGTTTTCTAAATCAAAAAAGCTCTCAATTATTCGTTCGTTAAGACATGCCAACACTCCTTGCTGCCTGTTTAACAGAAAGTTTGCCGCTTCGTTTTCGTCGGTTGTTTCGAATTGCTCTGAAGTACTGGTTACGCTACCAGGGTCGTCTCTGATTTGAATTTCAAGTTCACGCACTTCATCGGCGTCGTGGCCACTGGTGACGACCAAGTCTCGGTTTGCCTTGCGTTCGTCGAGGGCGTCTTCCCGCATCCTACGTGTAACCAGCTCCCCTTCAAACCTCGGCCGGCCGCTCCGGAGCACGTCTCGAAATTCCCAAGTGAAATTTTGTTCCTGGAAGCTGCCTAGTTCAAATGTGGCTCCTTGTCTCTGCTTCGCCTGGGTGAAAGCCAACCAAGGTTCTATGATGTCCCGAGTCAACCTTACATTTTCCCTTAGCAGCTCTCGGTCACTATCTGAAAGCGCAGCCATTTAGATAAACCTCTCGTAGATTTGCTCCAAAGGAAAAGGAATCAAAACTTCATCCCCCACAGAAAAGTGTGCGTCGGTTGGCTTTTGATTGAACCAAGCAATAACCCACCAAAGCTTTGAGTCTCCATAAAATTCAAAAGCTAATTTAAACAACCTTGTTCTTCTTTGCCAAATAGCAGTTCGCATTGAATATTTTTTCCTTTCCTCGTTGGAGAGAGGCTGGATATGAGCTGTTTCAATCAACCTGGTGTTTATTAGGTCTCTGGATCTTAGCATTTCTCTTGTTGCCGGCGCTCTATTGGCTTGGAAAATTCTTTTGTTTAAATATCTTGACATTGTTTAACTCTTTTGCTAGTCGGTTCCGGATTCTGTTATCCCGCTTGTATCACCGGCCGTACTTGCCTCGGATAAGGCATTCGTTGCTGTGAAGCCAAGAGCGACAGCTGCTTGGCCAGCTTCGGTAGCGCCGGCAGCTGCGGAATCAATACTTGCCAAGGCCCTTCCAATGCGACCTTCGGAAGTTGAGGGTGTAGAGTCGGATATAAAATAAGGAAATTCGGTCATGTTTGTTGCTGGCATACCTTCAACATATCCCAGGTCGTGGGTGTGAAGGATTGTGGCTGAAAAACTTATTGAGAAGAAAGCAGGAATTGCCGAACCAACTTTATCAACCCAGCCGGCAGACCCATCAAATTTAAAACTATGGGAAAAGTTGTTTATGCCGCAAACTAGTCCAGATTCTGGGCTGTCACCGGAAATTCCTTTTGAATGGTCATAAATCAAATTTGCAAACTTTATACGCAATAAAGGAGATGCTGATATCGTATTTGAAGTGCCACTAGTTGAATATGCTGGATAAAGAAAACTAATCAATCGGTTGAGATTGGTTAAGTTTCTTTCTGCCGTTTCGATACTGTCGGAGGGCACATCAAAAGCAACATCGATTGTTCTTTCAGTGTTTTGAAAAGTTAAGATTGGATCCTGTCGTCCAAAAACGTTCTCAGAAGTCCAATTCGGAGAAAACTTATCTTCCAACTGAGTTATCAAGGCCGGGAATGCAACAAACATACCGGAGATTACAGAATAGAATTGAAAATAATATTGCTTTTTTTGCGCATATGTAGATATATAATTTGCCATCAGTTTCTCCTATTTTATCGAGCGAGAGCGGCGCCCGTAAATCTTGCAGTATCATAGCGGTCAAGCCACTTAGCCAACACTCGCCCATCAAGCTCTATCACGTTCGTTGTTCCTTCATTGTTGGCTCGCTCGTTGACCAGTCTGCTAATTGCTGCAACCAGCTGGTTAGTGCTTTCAGCACCTTCAGCGTTTGAGACGGCGCCAATAATCGTCTCTATTCTTGCTACTTGTTCAGCTTCGACGGTTGAGGCAATTCGCATTAGGTTGGCCAATGAGTCTGCTGTTGCCTTGAAAGCAACCGTTTTTTCTGTGCTATCGGGGAGTTCATCTAAAGCTTTACCAATAGCAGCTATATATTCAGGCACTCCCGTATCTGTTAAGGACATTGATGCTAGTTGCGCCATAGAAGAAAGGACTGTGGCAAAGGACGATACTTTTTCAACATTTAATAGATCTATCTGCTCTCTAACCTTCCGGAACATTTTTCCTAACTTTCTAATCCCGAATCCGGCGCCGGGTATAGCTAGAACTGCTACAGCTGCTGCGAGGGCTAGCGCCCCAAGGGACATTTTAAGCAAACTTTCTCCTATTGCCAAAATGTTTCCTGCATCCATCCCTGCAAAGCTCGCAACTAGTTTTGACACCCCAAGAGCAGCGACGAACGTGCCGGCACCGACCGCAAGCATAGCGACGCCAAATGCCGAGAACCCGGCAATTGCGGGCGCACCTGCGGTCGCCATTAGATAGCCAAGGCCAACAATTGCGGCACCAAGCAGCCCAATTGCAAGAACAGCACCGGCGATCTGGCCACCATTTAAATCACCGAACGCCGCAACCAATGTCGACATCCCCCAAGCAGCCAAACCAATGCCGGCGCCGACCATAAGCATTGCTGCGCCAAACGCCAGCAAGCCCTTGGAGCCCTCGGCGGCTTTCTTACCGAAGCTTTTAACTGCATCACCGGTATTTCCTGCAATCTCTTCAACACCTTCAGAAGCCTCTGCGGCAGAACCTACTAGACTTTTAAATTTCGACGAGACTTTGTCGACCAGGAACTCGACGCTAGCGCCCGCCGCCTTGGAAAATAGTATAAATGCTGCCTTCGCACCGATCAAGCCGAGGGTCAGAGCAGCGAAAGAGCCAATTATTGAACCGCCGAGGGCGTCGGAAAGTTTCAAGAGACCATTAACCAGCCCGTTTAAAGTTTGCACAATAGGCCCAACAATGAGCGCCAAGTTGCCCATAAGAACCTTAAACTTATCCATTGCGGTTGAAGCTTCTCTTGTCCTATCGGCTAACTCTTCTGCAGACATCCCGGCATGCATTAGCTCTGCGGCTGTTTCGTGCACTTCTTCACGAGTTGCTCCAAATAACTGTGCTGCCTCTTCCATCGAGATGTTAAGTGCATCTGAAACTTCCCTTTTCTGGAAGCGATCCATTTCGTCAAAAGTCATTGAAGACTGTTCCATTGCTCTTTGTAATAGTTCTATTCTTTCTTCTTCTGTAGCATTCAAAAGAGAATACGTATCAAGCAAGTTACCACCTAAGACCATGTTCAGGCGTCCGGCTGCTTGTGATGAGGCCTCAAAGGTATCGTATTGGCCCACAATGTTATAAAGGCTCTGAACGGACATTCCGGTTGCTTTTGCGGCTGCTTGTAGTTCCAAGAAAACGTCAAGTGCGCCATCACCCATCTTTGCAAACAGCTCGCCCATTCCGACAAGGTCAGCCGACACTTGACTAAAAGGTATACCAAGAGCATCTGCTGCGCCGGCAACTTCTCTCATTGCCGTTTCTGTTTCAGCTAATGACATTCCTGCGACTTTTGTAAATGTCTGTGCCATACCTGCGGCGTCGCCACCAAGTTTCTCTATTTGCGCAGATAACTCTATAAAGCCTTGCTGTGAGCCTCGTGACAACTCTGAGAACTCGCTAAAGTTTGAGTAAAGGTCTCCCATTACCCCAACGGCTTCGGCGCCGCTGATGCCCACAAGACCCAAGGAATCTCTAGTCTCAAATGCTGCTCTTGCAAAGTCACGAGAAGCCCCTGTGTTCTGAACGAAAGAAGCACCGGCGCTATCAAGGGCAGAAACTGCCTTTATGGTTGTTTCAGCAAGGAGTTCCAAACTTGAAAAGAACATCTTTGAAACACTTAGGCCCTTAGCAGCGTTAAAAGCATATGCCCCAAATGCGGCTTTAAGTGCGGCGCCCAGGCCTTTAGCTCCCTCTCCAGCTTCAAGACTAGCTACTGCCGCTCTGGAGAAAGAATTACTTATCGGGGCAATTTTATCAGCTAAGAGGCCGCCTTGTGTTGCAGAGTCATTAATTGCGCTTGAAAGGTTTTCTGTTAATTCTAGCGTTTTTTGGAGGCCTGCGAGGCGCTCGACGTCGATCTCGGCTTGGCCTTCCGAAAGCTCATAAATTTCCTTTTTTGTTAATGCTATTTGTCTTTCAAGATCCGCTTGCCCTTGTGTTAGTTGGCCGGACTTTACTTGGGCTTCAAGTTCTTTTAGCGAGAGATCTAAACTTTTTTTCTTTTCTAAGTTTAAAAGCTTTTGTTCTTCAAGGGAGAGCTTTTTTCCTTTTGCAACTTTTTTAGATATCCCAGCTAATTCCTTTGTTTTATTTTGATCATCATTCGCCATTACAAAATTACCTTAAAACCCAAATTACTTAATGGGCCACTTCATTCCAGTTTCACGCTCAAAGTTCCTGACAGCTGTGTTCAACTTTGACTTTGAAGCGTAAGTGCGAGGGTTGTTCAAACCGTATTTTTCAACAGCTTTCATATATCTTTTTTCACCACCGATGGCCCTTGTAAAAGAGTCGACTTGAGATCTTGTTCCGGTAATGTGGGAAACATCAAAAATTCTTGAATAATCTTTAAATCCAAGCATCTTTAATATTGTTGATTTTAACTTAGCCCCTTGACGGGCAGCATAATATTCTTGAACCAAATCACCTGAATTTAAATTCAATGTGTTCTCTTCATTAATTTCTTTTCGTTCAGACATAATTTTCCTCCTAACACAGTAAATAGTTTATAAAAGAAAACCCGCCATAAAGCGGGTTTTGTTATTTGTTGCTTTTTCTAGCTTTCTCCGTTGCTTCTTTTTCGTCTTCCTTTTGTTTAATCAATCTTTGAATAAACCATTTTCTGAGGCCGACTGGAATTGAATAAGATTCGAACAAAGAAAAGCCGCCATGGTATTTTAGGGCAAACAACTCTTCGTAGATTGCTTCTTGGTAACTAGATGTCAGGCCAAAGGAAGCGAAAGTTGATTGGTAGATCCATTTCAACCTCCGTATCACAGGAAGGGCAAGTAAAGTCGCCCTTCATCTCAACCCCTGGCTGGATGTCTTTCATTACCTGCTTGAGCTTCTTGGAGTCCCGAAGAGGCATGTTTTCTACATAAGATCCAACTAAGTCCGGATTATCATTTACAGAAACAATAACGAGCCTGTAAGTTTCTAGGCCGGCTGAAAAGTCAACGTTATGCTTTTTATATTTCTTTTCCTTGTCGGCTAAGGCTTTTTCATCCTTGCCTGTTAGAAAGCGTATCTCAACTTTGGCTTTTGTCTTTGGTGCTGTAAAGGTAAATGTTCCTTTCCCTGTTGCCTCAACGCCTTCGGACAAAGTTAGAGGTTTGTTGCGAACACATTCCTCCAAGTCAAAAGTTACTTCGGTTTTTTTCATACAAGAGCGGCAAACTGCCTCAACTGGGTATTCATCACCATAAGCAGATCTTCGCACTTGGGTCAAGATCGCATTCTTGTCTCCAATCAAAAGGTCGTCTAAGTCAAAGTCTTTTGTTACCATCAAAGAGCGTAAAAGCTTTTCAACAACAGTGCCTTGCTTTAGGTATGATTGGTTTAGAAGAATGTCTTCCTCCTTAGCGGTCATTTGTCTTACTTCTATTGTTGGGTTCTTTCGAAGAGGATGACCCTCTGGATAGAACTCACCATTTGATGGAAGCTCAACAATATCATTTGCGGCCACAAAAGAAAAGTCAGCACCCTGCTGGGCCATTGCAGGTGCTGGTTCCGGGGATGCCTGGGGGACTTCGGGAGCCCCCAAACGGTCTTGGTTATTTCTCATTATACTCCTATGAGGTTAATAAACTTTTTATGAGCCGCCGAAGCCTTTAATTGGGTCGGCGCCGTCAAGGAAATTGAAAAAGTCGTAACGAAGTTCAACTTTAATTTCACTTAAATCTTCATTATCGTAAGACAAAGACTGAGGGAATTCAATGTTTTTCACCCAAGCATTTTGAAGGGTAAACCCTATTTTATTTTTTTCACCATCCTCACCAGACCCTAGCTGCTCAATCGTTACTTCTCCTAATGCCCCAACGGACCCTCTTTTGGTTAGTAATGATGTAGCGGCGGGCGTTTGACCATCGGGAACCTTATATCCTGAATTAACAAAGCTTTTAATAATTGTCTGCGAAGTCGATTCATTAATGGCGTCGACCACAGTAAAGGAAATAGTGTTGTATTCTATAGTTCCAGGAAAATAAAACCTGTGATTTAAGAAATGATGTGTTGCTTCGCCAACTGTTATCGTTGGAAGGTTAACTCCTTTCACTACCCAAGTATCTAGATTGTTTACACGAAGTAAAAACTTAAAATTACGACGGGGTTCGGTCTCTGTGCTGCTGCTCCAAAATGCCATTTATTATTTCTCCTTTATCTTAAATAGTCTTAGCTATCAAAACTTGCGCCGGAGCGGAAAATTTCGAAGTCGATTGCAATAAACTCAACTGCCCTGGTCGGCTTGAGGAGTACTTTTGCATACAGTATGTTCCGATCGACTAGATCAGGTGTTGTTGTTGTCTCATCAAGAATGAGCCTATAATCTTCTAAGCCAAACTTAGCCTTGACATCATTCAAGAGCGGCCGTGCCCTAAGAAGGAACTGAGCCCAAGTGTCACGAACATTCGGCTGGAATAAAGTTGTACTTGCGATTCTTGAAATTTCCTTCTTGAGGAAAATAAGAAGTCGACGAACATTGACTCGGTCAAGCGCAGAAGCACTAGCCTGAAGTGTTTTCTGTCCGAAGATAACGATTCCTTCTTGTGGGAACTGCGCAATCGGGTTAACGTTTACGCCGTATAAGTCATCTCTCTCCTTTGAGGATAGTCGCTTAGAAACGCCAGTTGCTACAATGCCGGTTGAGCCATCTGAGAGGCCGCCACGGTTAAAGCCAGCTGGTGCGAACCAAGGCTCCGCAACTCTTTCTGTGTAACCAAACGCTGACATTGCTGCCACTGTCGCAGGAACATACAACACAGTGTTTGATCCTCGGTCTCTTATCTGAACTGCTGGGTAGTAAGCAGCGCCGTAAGAACTATCAAAACCTCGTGTCTTCATAGTGGTTACAGCAGTGCTAGGATCAGGAAGTGCAGTTCTGTTTGTTCCTATATCGCCGGAAGTTAGCTCAAAACGAGGCTTGTAATCGTTTTCGATATCGATAATAGCCAATGTGTCTTTTCTTTCCTCGGCCATATCAACCAAGTAGTCAGTTACAAGAGGGTCGGACAAGCCCGGCACGGCTACAACATTGTGCTCAACCACATCAGGGTCTCTAAGCATGTCGATTGCCTTACGAACTGAGTATAGCTCATATGACTTTTGCTCAGTCTGATCGTTGATTAGTCGGTTTGCAAAAGGCTCTGGTTCTGTAATGTCCAAACCGTCTGTTCCGCCAACTAGTGGTAGTGTGAATGAGTTGATGCCAGCGTCAAGAAGAGAGCCTGTAAAGCTGCCTACACCTCTGAGAGATTCTCCCTCTGCTCGTGAGCCTGAAACATAAACAGGGACTGTGGCTGAACCTGAAACATCATCTAGTGAGAAGATATAAGAGTATTCTAGGCCGGCGGCTAGCGTGCCTCCTGAGCCGTAAGGATCCCCTATGTCTGAAGAGATGCGCCTGGTGTAATCACCATAGCCGTTATCACGTCTGGCGAATGTGCCTTGTGTGCGTGCGCCGTAGAATGCGCTCTTCGGTGTTGAGACGCCATAAGCGCCTGACTCACGAAGTGAGATCCGAGGGAATTCGACTCGGGCGTTCATACTAGAAGTGAAGGCATTTCCGGAATACTGAGATCCGGTTGTAAGTGTTACGCCGGCAAACATTGAGGCTGCGGCAACAGCCAAGCCTGCGGCGGGAATGGGCGCCCCGCTGTCTATTTGAGTCGCTGTTCTTATTGGTCCAAAGTAACCAAACGGAAGAACTGCCGGGTTAGCAGTAGCGTTGTCGACTTCGTCATTCATTTCCATACGAATATATTTTGAGACATTGTTATATGTTCCATATTCTTCGTAGTATTTTTCAGTCGTGTTCCAGCTTAGGTACCTGTCGCCAATTCGACGAGCAACATAGTCTGGTGATGCTGGATTTAGATTTAGACCCGTGAATGACTCTAGGAGGTTTAGGGCGTTATCTGTATCACTAGCATCTCGCACAAAAACATCAAAAGTGCCGTAAGCGTCGACAGTTGGGTTGACTGCTGCTTTTACGTTTGCGATTGATACCTTGATGTTGCTGTTGTCCCAGTCTCCTCGAACATCAGTAGCAGCAAAACGGAAAAGTTTTTGCTGATCCTGGGGCTGGTAGGAGCCGGTTTCTTGTGTAAGGTCCTGTGCGAACACTAGACCGCTCTTTGCCACGGCTGCAGCTGCGGCATGATTTGCCAGATCTGCGGTGCTGCCGTTCAATTCGGCAACGAAAGCAAAAGCGTTTTTCCCGGTACCACTAAGTGCAGTTGGGGCGCCAGAGCCAGGAGAACCGCCACACACAATCTCTTGTAGTGAGCTTTCGAAAGTCTCTCCTAACCAATAGTTTAATCTTGTGTCGGTAGCATAGAGATCTGAATTCGTATAGTGTGGGTTGGTATTGAATACCTTACGGATGTACTTTTCTGAGTTTGGATCAAAGTTGAACGTGGCAGTAAGGTGGGTCAGTGTGACGCCGTCGGTGTCATACCCCGATCCTGAGATAATTGCCGTAAATGTAAGATCAAGTGCGTTAGAGGACTCATTCTGAACCAACGTACCAGCGGTATCAACCGGAGTAGTTTGGCCGTTCGTGGTGCTTATAAGCTGTATTGATGAATCTGCGTCTGTTAAGTAAAATACTGCACCAAGTGAAGCAGTTGTTTGATCGAAGCCCGTAGCACCAGAAACAACATTGGCAACGAATACGCCAGTAGCTTCAGTGGCTGTCCAGCCAGCTTCTCCGGATCCCACAGTAAGTTCTGGGTGCTGTTCTCCTGCTAGCCGAACAAATGTTATTGGGTTATTGTTGCGAAGGTAAGCTTCAGCGGCGAATGCTCCGTAAGTCGGGGCGGCAAAGTTTCCTTCACGCCACACATCTCCACCTTTGCCTCCAGGCGACGGGGGGCCAAAGATCTTATAAAGGTCGGCTGTTGACTCAAGTCGAACAGGGGTCATTGATGGTCCTCGGACTGACCGGCCAATCACTGCGGGGCCAATTGGGGGCGCCTCAGCCGGAATTCCTGAACGATCAATTTCTTGTACTTGAACTCCAGGTGAAATAAATGTAAAATCTGATGCAGGCATTGCTTAAAACTCCTTAGTTGAATTATATAATTATAGTTCAATAGTAAATAGTTGAAAAAATCCTAAAAACACTTATAAATTAAAAATTGTTGTTTCTTTTGGGAATTTATACTCTACAATGCTTTCCCTGATTATTATTTTTGGCTTTTCTTCGTTGACATACTGGCCAAATAAATAAGCAATTAAATTTAAAGAGATTTTTGCTTCCAACTTTCTTTGTTCGTCGCCTAGATTTGCTGAGTTGTCGGAAATGTTATAGTTTGAATCCATAAACATTTCATATCGATGAAAGTTGTTTTCCACTACCTTATAGTTTATGTTTCCGGTTCGAACCATGAAAGGCTGAATCATTTCATTCATCTGCTGGGTGTATAACGAGGTAAGGGTTACTTCATAAGTTGGGTTGATGTGCACCACTTGCGGTATACCAATAAAGTCATAAACAGTTTTTGTCTTTTTTCTTCTTTTGTTCTGCGTTGACTGCCCGGTTCGTTGTTTCGCAAGTGCGTTGGAGAAATCTGCTGTTTTATTTTGCATTATTCTTTTTGCGATTTGGATTGATGCTCCGTTTGAGTCGGCAGGAACATTTCCTTGGAAGATTCCTTTTTTTGAAGGATCTTTTGATAAACCGGTTCTCGCAACAGTAATAATCGGAAAGTTTAGAATGTCATTTGTTCTTGGATCTTTCTTTGTATACCAAGCTCGTTCTGATCCTTGCCAAATAACCGGAACTTTCTTGAACCCTTTGTTTGTTCTTGTGCTAATGTTTAGATCTTCATTGACAAAGTTAAAAACAGCCTCGTCAATGTTTTCCAATGTTGAGGGTTCGAACGGGATGTGCACTAAAATTTCTGATCCGTTATTGTCCATCGAATAATCCTTCTCTCGATCTCAAACACTTGGCTGAGATCTCAAATCGTCTGTCTGCTTGTCCAAATAGAAGCCTGGGTTCCATAAGGGTTGTTATTTCGTATAAGATCTCGTCATACAGCACAAAGTCGCCTTCTCTAACATAAAGATCTTGGTCCTCTGTAAGCCTTCTTTTATGGAAGTTTACAGTTATTGAGGCAGTTTTGTCTAGGCCGTAGTTTGATGTTTCTGTTTGGATACCATCAAAGTTGACCAATGCGTATACTCTAACTGGAGGAAGGAAAGATTTTTGGATTGCCTCCCCATAAAGTGAATGATAGTTTGTATGCTCTAAGGAAAGTGGGTAATAAGCAACTGTTTGGCCTATTACTCTTTCTATTAGTTCATCATTTACTTGTTTTACTAGATCTCGCTCTTTCTCGTTGAAAAAGAGTGGCGGGGGCGGTTGAGCCGGTCTAGACCATTTGTTGTCTGCCATTATGCGCTACCTTGTGGGCCGGCATAAATCGGCATTGGAATAGCCTTGAAGGTCTCAACCACGGCCGAAATCTTTGTTTGGTCATCTTGCGCAAGTTTGGTATAAGTCAACTCGTCCATAATGGTCTTGAGTTCGTCTCTAAGGGCTTGCTTTTCTGTCTTGCTCTCATCCTTTAGGGCGGTGCCGTTTAACGTCACAGACTCGCCAGGAATAGGCACTGTGGCGAACTTAGAACGTATCTCTCCTAGTTGTCCTTTTGATACAGCAAAAGCATAGCGCCGAATCCAATGTTTGCCTATTGAGTTAATAGAAGCATACGGCACATTTTCGTATGGAAGGGTGTTTAGGTTATTTACACCATTGATTTGTTTCTCAACATAACCAACAGATGAAGAAAGCGGTGATTCATCTACTGAATACTCGATCCACATCTTTTTGGGCTGAACAATGGTAGGGGAAGGGAAAATACGAAGTTGGTTGTTTCTTAGTTGGTATGAAAAGCCGCTTGTTCTTGTATAAATAGCGTCCTCAAAAGCCATTGCCTGGGCTTTATTCTGCCAGGTTGGAATAACTTCGAAAGTTGAGTCATCGGCAAACTGACCATAACTAGACAAATTGCCAACGGCGTTTAGGCCGCCATAATAGCCATAAAAACGCCACATTGCTTGTGGAGTCTTATAAAAAACTTTTCTAACTAAAATTCTACTATCTGTTCCTACTCTTGATGAATGGACCGGATCTGCTCTTAGGATGGTTTCTAGATCATAATCTTGTTTATTGACCTCAACATCGATCGAGGCTGAGTAAATGTTAGTCAAGCCGCCAACACGAACTTCTGTGCCGACAGCATCACCAACTCTTCGTGAGTACTCAAATGAAAAGCGAGTATACTTTATAGCAGCTGCTGATCCGGAAGCGTCGCCACCTATTATTGTGCCGTCCGAGTCAAAAGAGCCGGTTGAGGATCCTAGTAGATCAGAAAGAGAGTTTTTGCTTTGATGTAGATTGACTAGATAAGAGTATTCTATACAAGCATCTTCATAAGCCGCATAAACGTTGCCGGCTGTAAGTTCAATATCCAAAACGTCGCCGCCAAGCATTTTGTATGTATAGGCAACTTGGTCTGAGGCGCCTGTTAGAAAGGAGTCTGATGCCGAATAAATGCCGTATGGTAAAGTTACGGTTACATCAGTTGCTGTCCCGGTCTGCGGAAGTATTATTGCTGATGTTTGAGAAGTGGGTGTTAGGACAGGCAAAGACATTCGTGTATTCTCCTTATAAGTGCTCTATCATAAATAGTTCTTGGCAAAAGAAAACCCCCGGTGTTTCCACCGGAGGCCTCTTTTATCCTAGTTTAGACTAGTTCTTATCCAAGGAAGTCCTTGCAGATAACTAGACCGTACATGTCCGGACGAACCATCTTCTTGGCGTATCGGGTCATGACACCCTTACGAGGTACGAAGTCCTCGACACCGAAGATAGTCGGAGTCACCTGGAGAGGTACGTACGGGGCGTACACGTAGCCACTTTCAAGGAAGGAAGCGCCCTTGCGACCAACTAGTACGACATTGCGTAGGAAGTAAGGGTCGACATAAACGTCAAACTTCTTGGAAAGTGAACCAACACGAACAGCGCCAATGCTACCACGGTCATCATCGTGAGTTACAGCAGCACGGAAGCCGGCGGTGAACTCAAGAAGGTTAGCCATTTCGGGGGAGACAACAACAAAGTTGGCGCCGCCACGAAGTGTCTTACGGTGGATCTGAGCGGAAACATCATTGATTGTCTCAATGAGAGTCTCGTACCACTCTGAAACATTACCAGTGAAGTCTGCTCCGAGAAGTGACTCGTTCTGGGTTCCGTTGGCGATATCAGCACCAGTCTCACGGTCGACGAAACGACCCGGTCGACGTGACCAGTAGAATGTACCAGCAGTTGATCCCTTGACAAGGTCTTCAAGGATCTCACGGTCAATCTCAAGAGCAACCTGCTCTGAAAGGATTGAAGTAAGCTCAACCTCTGCGTCCATGTTGTGGTATGCATTGAGGTCCTGACCAAGTTCCGGAGTCCACTTAGCCTTGAGCTTCTTGGTGACTGCGGTGACTGATACGGAATCGACCTTGATGTCGATTTCAGGGATATCAGCGTTGTTCTCAAGTCCCCATTCGGCAGCGCCTACAACGGATCCAATGCCGGAACTATCAAAGTTGTCAGCTAGAGGAATGTCAACGTGTGTTACAGCGTTGAGCGCAGTTCTAAGCTGGCCAATACCAGTTGCATCAGAAGCAGTTAGTGAGGCAGCAACAAGAAGAACATTTGCGCTATTAACAGGGTCTTGTCTAGTAAGGCGTCGAACTTGAACTGAGTTTGCACCTAATCCTAGTGGATCAGACTTGCCAGATCCTGTGATTGTAATAGCAACATAGTCGTCAAAGTTAAACTCGCCGCCGGTAAGACCAGAGATAGGAGCTGTTGCAACAACGAAGGCTGAACCTGATACAAGGTCGGCATCGAATTGAAGTAGGTTGGCTAGGTCGTAGCCTGCCGTGCCACTGAAACCGTCGGTCGCAGTTGTGAAGTCAGCAAAACCGCCATCGCCAACCGTACCTGATGCTACGGGCGTGGTTAGCCCGGCTGAAACGACTGTGCCGGTCGGTGAGGAGAAGCCGTTGTTGAGTGCGTAAGGGCCACGCTCGGCATCGATTCCGGTAAGGACAACGCCGCCTGTGATCTGTGAAGCAACTCGGCCACCGCCATAGATTGAGTCAGCTGAAGCATTTCCTAGACGCTCGCCATTGGCGTTCATACCGCCCTCGGCTGAGAAGGTGAAATCCATGAAGAAGATTAGACCTGAAGGAAGTGACATTGGCTGAACAGAAACTAGATCCTGAGCAACAAGTGATGCGAATACACGTCGAACGAGAGGGAATGCAACTGCTGCAAAGCCTTCAACGTCGGCGCCGGCCATTGTGGATGATTCACGAAGAAGCTCCTTGGCCTGATTTTCAAGTAGACGAGCCATCTGGTGACGCTTGTCATCTGTGTTTAGACCTTCGAGTAGTCCTGTTCGCTCCCACTTATTAAGTAGTGCGCTTGACTCCTGGTGAAGGTCACGGGGCTGGATGCCCTCTGTGAGTGTCTTAAGTACTGACATTTTAAAATTTCTCCTTTTTTATTAAAGTATGCCTGCTAGTCTCTTCATACGAAGAACGTCGCTTGACTCGCTTATTGTTTGTTTTTTTGCGGAGCGAGCCACAAGTGTTCTAACCTTTAGCGCTTCAGTCAAGTTTTCTGGGCCAGCATTCTTTGCAGGTTCAGACGAAACCGTTTCACATAGAGTTTCAAACACAGCTTTGACCTTATCGGTCGTGTCGGCCCGGTTGATTGTTTCGACAATTTTACTTTTTTGCCGCTCATTCAAGGAGTTATCTATCAGGGCTTTGTTTGTATAAAACAGTTTTGTGTTTACGAGATGAGACTCTGAAAGCTTATTCTGTAAGCTCTCAACCAATACTGCTGTATTCTTTATTACATTGTTTTTTTCTTTTATTTCTTTTTCTAAACTGTTCTTGTTCTCGGTGAGTTCCAAGACAGCCTTCTTAAATGTGGCGTTGTCTTCTTCAAGATCAGTTGAGTGCATTCGGGCTAGCTCAAGCTCCTGCTCAAAGAATATTTGCTTGTCGGGACGTCCTGCCCAGCCACCTTTTTGTGCTGAAGTATCAACGGTAAGTTTTTCCATGAGGCCAAGAAGATCGTCTTCGGAAATGTCGATCTCTTCGGCTATAGCATCTGGCTCGCCAACACCGTCTTCTATTTCTACTCCGGAGTCCTCAAGTTTGTCTAGGTCGATTGTGACCATTTCTTCGTCGCCATCTTCCTCGCCCATTTTCGCTACTTTTACGGCGAGTTGGTCAAGAACGTTTTGGGCTTGTTCGATTGAGTCAGAAACGTCGTCAATCATTTGCTCGGCTTCTTCTTTTTCGTCGGCCGGCTTGGCTTCATAAGACATTGGTAGATCGTCTTCGATCTCGCTTGTCTCTTCGTCACCATCAAGGTCTAGAACTTCAGCTTCCGCTTCGGCTCCAAGATCTCCTGCTTCCATTTCTTCTTCGTCGTCCTGCTCTAAAAGGCGGTCGACAGCTTCTTTGATTTGTGATGAATATTTCTCAAGAACCTCTGCTTCGGCGTTTGCTTTTGCAACCTCACGAAGGTCTTTTGCATCTACGATGGCTTGTTCAAGCATTGACATTAACTAACTCCTTAATAAAATATAATACCACTTATAAATAGTGCGTCTTTTTTTAAAAATACTGGTTTTTCCTAAAATTAGGTTATATCAGCCTTATCCTACGCCGGCAGAACCTGACCAGTTGTTGCTTAGATCGCTTCCGGCGATTGTTGTTAGGCCAGCACGAATCTCATAATCCACGGTTCCAGACGATCCGTTTCTCTGTAGGAACAAAGATGTTACACGCCAATCGTAAATTTCACTTGTCCCAGCTGAATGTAGAATATAGTTAGTGCCGGCCGGGGAAGGGCTTTTTCTAATCCCTAGAGATGAAAACCCTATTCTTAAATCTGCAGAACCGGCCGCTGTAAAAATTTCTATAAAGTTAGTTACATTTGGGAAAGCTATTTCAACTATAGTATTGTTGGTAATTTGGTTGCCCTTTAACAAGTAAGGTATTGAGCTTACTTGATAAGAAGCAGAGTTTCCTAACCCACTTCTATACTGAAAAACACTCATCTTATCCTACTCCTACCGATCCAGACCAGTTATTGGTTAGTTCTAGATCTGAAACTGTTGTTAGTCCAGCGTGAATTTCTATGGGCACAGAGGTAGCGCCGCCGCTAGCCTTTATAAAGACACTTGAAACTCTCCAATAATATATGACAGATTCACTGTTTGCAGCAATTGTAAAATAATTGCTACTAGCGCTTATACCCAAGGATGAAAAGCCTACATCCAAAGTTCTACTGCCATGGTTGTTAACAATTTTTATAAATTTTGTAACTTGCGGAAAAGTAATTTGAGTTATAGTCCCTGCTGTTATATTCTGACTTATAATAAAAGGTATTGCACTTACTTGGTATGCCGAAGAATTTCCTAGGCCTGTTTTGTATTGAAAAACGCTCATTAATTATCTCCTAAAGTTAAGAATTATCTTGCGCTTCTTCAAGCTGCCTTCTTACTTTTTCTTTTTCTTGTTTTCTCTTCTTTCTTCGCTTTTCTTCGCTGCGAATTTCCGAAGGTTTTCTGTAATACTGTCTTTCTCTGTGGTTCTCAAGGACACGATCTTTCTTTAGCATCCTTTCTAGGACTCTGTATGCCTTCATGACATCTCCGTTCCTTACTTCCACTTGGTATGGCTCAATTCCGTCTAGGGCATTGATTTTCTTTCCATACTTCTTTCTTTTCTTGTCAAGTTTTCGATCGTATTCTTCGAAATTTCCTTTACTTGACTTGTTGTACTTTCTCATTGGTCTCCTATAGTCCGAAAGCTGATAAATCTACACCGGAGTCATTAGGATCTGAGTCCCTTAGAGCACCGAATTTTTCTTGTTGCGAGGAAGGTGCGGCTGCTAACGGCTCCGTTCCTTCAAAAATGTTCACGCCGCCAAAGTTGCCTGCGCCGCCAATTGAGTCCAAGAGTCGTTTCCTGGTTTCGTTGATGTTTTTCTTTGGCTTGGCTTTTTGTGCTTTTTTCATAAACTTACGAATAGGTTCTTCATCTCTGCTCTCAGTTATAGTCGAGACAGAGACGCCTTGGACTGATTCTTTGATTATGTGAGCAAGAACTCCTGGCTCTTCCATAATCACTTCTTTTACACACTCTTTAATAAGAGGCTTCAAGATCTTTGCGAGTTCATCTTTATTCATTATAGTCCTACTAGGTCGTAAATTTTCGAAAGTATTATTTGTTCTCTGGTGTTGTCCAAAGCGGTTCTTGTAAGGTCCTCGTTCATATAAGAAGTTCTTGTGGGGCCAACAAAAGCACCTGATGTTGATGGCTCCTGAACTACGTCAAAACAAATAAGCTGGAAATCTTCATTTACCATTGTTCCTTCACGTGATTCACGAACTGAGCCTAAACCTCTTGATGAGATGCCGATTTTAACACCGGCATTGACCAAACCCTTGAGTATGTCTCCGGAGGGCGTTGGAAGAACTTCTAACTTACCCATTACCTTATTGCCGTCCATCCAAATGTCTGTTACTAGGTGTGAAACGTTCTTAAGATTAACAACTGAATCGTCCGGATGGTCAAGTTCGCCAACCGATCGTCTTTCAGCCACTACTTTTTTATAATTATCAACTTCTCTTCGTAGTGTTCTTTCCGGATACACACGACCATTGCCGTTCTTTTCTCCGTATTTTTGTAAAACACCGGTAAGAATAGTGGCGCCTTCGTTGATTCTAATCTTTTCGCCTTCTGTTAGAAAGTCTTGACAGACCCCACCATCACAAAGCTCATAAAACTCTCTCAATAATTGTTTACGCATCTAAATTTCCTTTGGCGGGCGTCACCCGCTCGGTTCAAGACCCTTTGCAGCAGCGACGAACCGGCTGTAGAGCCCATTTTTGTGTCCAAGGCATAATAATCTCCATTCTTTTATAAATAGTCTTAAAAACTCAAAAATTTCTTAAGTAAAAAGAAGAGTATTAATCATTTCAACTAGTTCACCAATGGCTTCGGCGGCTTCGTTAAGCTCGTTTTCGCCGGCGCCAACGATAAGGACTTCTTGATTTAGGTATTCTAACTTATCTTTTATTGTAGCAAGAAGTCCTTCGGGCGTCATGCGACGCTCGTTCATCGCAGCGGAAAGCTCTTCTTTGATAATCTCTACAAGCTTTGTTTTTGTGGTTTTCATTTAATTCTCCTTTAAAATGTTTCTTGCCTTATAAATAGTGTTAAGTTTTATTAGTTCTAAAATTTATTCCTTCATCACCGAAAATTTGGCAAAGAGCATAAGAGGTGCCTGATGAAAGACACCCATAAGCAAAGCTGTATGAGAGTTCGGGTGTGTTTAGAATACAGTAAATAAGCAAGCCAGCCCAAAAACCAACGCACATAGGGCAGTGGAAAAAGTGGTGCTTTGGCCTGATACTATTAAAGATTGATCCATAGACCAAGATCTGTGTCAATCCATAACTAGCCAGAATAAAAAGCAGCAGCGGCATTAGAAGTGGTAAGTAATGTAATACCTGCGAGCAAACCGAGGATCGATTGATCCTTTCTTCTCTGCTTGCGGAACGTTCCCTAGATCTGTATAAACCTCTGGATCTGTAAGACGCTCTTGCTCGTTGTCTTCAAACTTATCGTTCATTGCAAAGCTTGGCTCTTCCATTTGGAAATAGTCATAAAGTCTTGATAGGGTAACTTCTACAAAATCAATCTTAGAGCCTTCCGCCGGCTTCATTATAGCAGCCTCCATAGACCCCATCATAATACCGCCCTGCATTGAGCCGTGTGCGATAACGCCATAGTCTGCAAGATAGGAGAAAAGATCATCCTGTGAATGATAAGTATGATCCCCCATTTCCGTTTTTGGAAAAGTTGTTATTTTAGCGTCTTTACGTGAGACGATTACGTGAAGCTCTGGATGATCGTTGACCAAGATGTCGCCGTTGAGCGCTTTCTTCGCTTTTAGCTTGATGGTCCGATCGGGAGGAGTGTCCGGTGTTGAGGAGTCGCTTACTTTAATTTGAATCGCCATAGTTGATCTCCTCTACTAGGGATTGAAGCTTGAGAGTATCCAAAAGAAGCTCTTCATTTAGCTCTAAGTTCTCAAAGTTATTAAACTTCTTTGTAATGTCTTGTATGCCTTCTGAGATAACTGGGTTTTTTGCTTCAAAACTTTCTAGGGCATATTTTAGTTCATTAAGCTTTTCTGTAATAAACATTTTGAACTCAACTCCATCATCAGCAAATGAGGTAATGAACTGAGAAACTATTTTCTTTTGACCTTCTGAAAGCATTGTGCCGTATTCATCATTAAAGTTCTTAACAAACTCACGATAAACTAATGTGTCTATTGGCTTATATTCTTTCTTTTCATTGAGTGCTTCTTGACCACAAAGTTTCTTGACTAGGTTGTCTTCCACTAAAACACGGCTTTTGGTATTATCCACACCTTGTAGAATACTGTGTATAGTGCCTAGATCTCTATCAT